>CAAGKR010014434.1_pt1 | contig 12040 bp, 7 predicted proteins | sample 2556971 | NCBI WGS metagenome assembly CAAGKR01 (sample SAMEA5207829, study PRJEB30636) | soil metagenome | biome: forest; feature: boreal; material: soil | place: USA | collected 2011-09 | depth 1 m
CCCGAGCGCACCGAACTCGAGGACCTTGGTGGAGAGCTCGAGGCTCGCGTCCATGCTCCGGTCGCGCCAGCTGAGGCCGATATCCCCGGTCGCCGCCAGCGCCATCGCATCCTCCCGCGAGCGCGGGCCATGCCAGGTCACACCGGGCGAACCCTCCATCGCCGCCTGCATGCGGTCCTGGTAGGTCGGGTCGTCGTGATCGAAATGGACCTTGTCGCCGATCATGTGCAATTCCGCCGGCAGGCCCCGTTCGGCGAGACGGACCGGCAGCGTCGTCATCTCGAGCGTCTTCCAGCGGGGCGCGAACTTCCCGGAGTAGACCAGCCGGATCGCCCTGCCGCCGAGTGGCAGCCGCTCGGGCAGGTCCTCTACGGTCGGCACGACGGGCGGCACGAGGAACGTCTTGCCAGCGGCCTCCGGAACGAGGTTCTCGAGGAACGAGCGCAGGTCCTCCGTCTGGCAGAGCATGTAGCGCGAGGCGGCGACGATCTTCTGGAGGCTCGCCCGGGTGTCGACGTCATACGCCCCGGCCGACTGCGGCATGTCGGTCAGGTAGGTCCAGAGTCGACCCCGGAACGTCCCGTCTTCGGCAAGCTCATCGGCGATCCGCATCCCGCGGATGACGACCAGGTCGAACGGCTCCTCGCTGTCGAGCGCGCGGAGCGACGCCACCGCCGCGGGCGCGGTCAGCAGGGTCCTGGCGCGATGGCGGCGCAGCGCCTCCGCGGAGGGCGGGACGACCCGGACCGACGGCAAGGCTTGCATCGGCTCGATCAGCAGCGTGTTTCGCACCTTGGCCCTGAGCTGCACGATGACGTCGCAGCCGGCACCCGCCAGGACCGCGGCCATCGACTGCAGCCAGATGGCGGACCCGTCGATGGAGTTGAGATCGACGTCGGCGTAGACGAGGGCGCGCAGGGCCCGACCCGCGGAGCTCACGTTCCTTCCGCGGCGGATGCGGCCATCCCGAACAGCGCTGCGCCGGCGCGAGCCCACGATGCCAGGTCGCCGTCGCGGGGGTCGGATCGGCTGCCGGCTGCCTCCCGGGAGATGATGGCCCGGGAGACCGGGAGCGCCGTGACGAATCGATCCTCATCGCCATCGACCAGCCCGACCGCCGCGGCACTCGTGATCTGGCCCCCGACCAGGCAGTCGAGCAGGAACGTCGGCGCATAGCGGACCTCGGGCGACCACGGCCAGATCCAGCCCGATGCGGCGAAGCCTGACGCCCAGCGGAGGATCCCGACCTCGCGATCCGGCGGAGTCGCCACTCGAGCGCGGATCCCCGCCCGCTCGAGTTCGAGCAGCGATGGCCCCGCGGCCGCGGCATCGGCTGTCAGGAACAACGCTTCGACCGGCCGTTGCTCCTGGAGCAGGATCCCATCCACGAAGTCCGCCGCCCGGACGTCAATGCCCAGCGAGACGACCGCGCAGACGTCGCGGTTCGGGGTCACTCGCGCTCGAAGACCGAGATATCTCGCGAGCGTCGCCAGGACGGCACTCGTCGCATGGTCGCGATAGAGCGCACGCAGCGTCGCCCGGAGTTCGGCGCCAGACATCGGTCCGCGCTCCACCCCCGTGCGAACCCCCACGATCGCCCCATCCGGTCCCTCCATCCAGGTGACCGCGTCCCCGAACGCCGGCGCCAGCGCGGGGTCTGGACCGCTGACCACGCGGCCGCCACTCGCCAGCTGCTGCAGGATCGTGGTCCCGATCGGGCGCTCGATGTCGGGGGCGACGATCGGACCGGCAACGAAGAGACCATGCTCGCGAAATCGATCCGGCAGGCGATCCGGATCCATCGCCGCAGTCAGCGCTGACACCAGGTCGCCGGGCACCGGCACGCCCACCGGCGGTTCGTCGGCGTCCTGCCAGATCTCGAGACCCGTGCCGGCCATCGCCTTCAGGAATGAACGGGTCGGAGCAGCCGTGAGCGTCGTGACCGTATCGCGTCGCCACAGGAAGACCGGATGTCGAGGCCGCTGCGGAGCGGCGCCGAGCGGGTTCCACGTGTGCATCTGGACGCCGGTCGTCCAGGGCAGCGCCGAGCCGTCGGCGCCGGGCGTCTCGTTCGTGATCACCAGGTCGAAATCCGGCTCCATCGGGATCAGGCCGACCGCGTGATGGCGCGGGCCGTTCCACCACAGGACGGTGGGACGACCGATGGCACGAGCCGCGCTCAGGATCTCGAACAGCCGGCGACCGCGATCGCCGGCCGACGGGTCGCCTGCATTCGCCCACGGTCGGCCGGGTAGCAGCGCCGCCGTGTCGACCAGGACGAGGTCCGGATCGGTCCGCTCGAGGACGAGCAGGGCGTCGTGTGGCAGCATCCGTTGCACCGCGGCGTCCGGCCGGAGTTCCGCGATCGTGCGTTGGTCGGCGATGGCCGCGATCACCAGCCGCCCACGCGGCCCGATCGTCATCTCGCTGTGGCCGAGATATCGCCGCGTGTGCGGGTCGGCGAGTCGACCCGCCTCACCGGCGAGCTGGTCAGCGCCTGTCATGGTCCCGCTTGCGCCAGACCCGGTACAGGTCGATCGGCAGGCGCACGGCCAGCGCAGGGGACCGCCCGGCGCTGACGATCATCCGCCCGACGCGCAATGAGCCTGAGTCCTCGAGATGGGCGACCATCGCTTCCAGCCGTTGGATCCGGGCGTCGCGTTCGTTGAGCTGGCGCTGCCATCGCACGCGCTCCTGACCGACCTGCCCATGACCGGGCTCTCCGGCCAAGCTGCCGCCGTCCCGGCGCATCTCGCTCGAGACGAGATCCGCGAAGACCCACTCATTCGCCAACCGGATCTCCAGCGCAAGGCGCTCCGTGGCATCCCGGGGTGGGGGAGCGACCGGTTGCCCCGTTGCATCGCGGGGCGGCCAGAGCTCTTCGACCCGTTCGACGATCGCGCCGGCACGGATCGGCGGGTGATCGATCCTGGCCGCCTGGAGGACCTGGCCACGATTCCGGGTGAGTGCCTCCAACAACCGACGATATGGCAGCTCCGATGGCTCCCAGCCGAAAAGGACGAGCGCTCGGCCCCCGGGTGCGAGGCGGTCGACGACCGCGAGCGCATGGTCGGGGTCACCGTAGACGGCGCGATCCGGCCCAAGCGAGACCATGGCCATGGCACCCTTGCCGATCGCCTGGTCGATGGCGGCCACGCCCTCGGCGGCCTCATAGGCGATCCCGTCGGGCAGGAGCAGTTGGGGGCGCATGTCGACGGTCGACGGCGTGAGGTCGACCAGTCGCTCGAGGTCCCCAAGGTAGGGCCGGAGCAGCTCCACGAGACGCATCAGTCCCCTGCCTCGCCGCCTCGTCGCGGTACGCGTGTCATCGCCGACATGCTACCGCCCGTGCGCCAAGGACCACTTGGCGGCCGATGCTGCTCACGCGACGCCCAGCCGCTGGTACAACTCGAGGTACTGGCGTCCGACCCGATCCCACGTCCGGTGCTCCGTCACCCATGCTCGGGCGGCGGTCCCCAGCTCCTGCCGAAGCAGCGGGTCGTCGAGCAGCGGTTCGAGCGCGTCCGCCAGGCTCGTCGGGTCCTCAGGCGTGAACGACCGGCCCGTCCGATCGTCGGGGATGATCTCGAGCAGCGCGTCGACGCCGCTGACCAGCAGCGCCTTCGCCATGGCCATCGCCTCGAACGGTTTCAACGGCGTCACCAGCCGAGAGACCCGATCGTTGGTGCGCGGGACCACGAAGATGTCGATCGTCCGGTAGTACCGCACGATGTCCCCGTGCGGTACGCGACCGGTGAAGATGACGGTACCGTCGTCGAGGCCCTCCTCTTTGGCCGTCGCGACGAGGCTCGCTCGCGCCTCACCGTCGCCGACGATGAGGAGTCGCACCGTTCGACCACGGTCGCGGAGCAAGGCGACCGCACGGATCAGATAGTCGATCCCCTCGTACGCCATCAGACCGGAGATGTAGCCGACGACCGTTTCGCCCGCGGCGATCCCCAGCGACGCCGCGAGACGCTCGTCCCGCGGACCCGGCGTGAACCGGGCGACGTCGACCCCGTTCGGGATCACGACGACGGAATCCGCTGCGATCTCGCCGCGGTCGAGGATCTCCTGGCGCATCGCTTCGGAGAGCGTCACGATCGCATCGGCAGCCCGCATCGAGGCCGTCTCGACCGCCCGCGCACCTCGATAGCGGTCGCTCTCGGCCGCTCCCGGACCCGTCCGCGTCAGCCAGGTCTCCTCGAGGAAGCCTCGGACCTCGTAGACGACCGGCAGGTCGAACTGGTCGCGGAGTGCCAGGGCGACCTGGGCATTGAGATGGTTGGTCGCGGGGTGGAGGACCGCCGGCCGCAATTCGCGGATGAGGTCGCCCGCCGCTCGTGCCATCGCCGTGGCCATGGCATCCGGCCCGACCCCTGGGTCCAGGTCCGGTCGGAGGCGATGGTAGGGGACGCCATCGACCTCCTCCCGCAGTCGGGCGTTGGCGACGCCGACGCTCCCCGGGAAGCCGGCGCGGGTCGCCAGATGCGGGTCGAGGCCGCTCGCCAGTTGTGCCAGCGCCACCTGTTGCGCGCGGACCGTGTAGCCGGCCTGGACGTACGGCAGCGAGTTCGTGAGGAGATGCAGGATCCGGCCCGGGACGCGGTCGGCGAGCCGCGTCCGCGAACCGACCGGCGGACGCCAGCCCGGCTCGAGGACGACCAACTCGCCACGGGCCCGCACTAGCATCCGGCGCTGCCAGGACGACAGACCGTGTCCTCCGGATGCGGCGCGTTCCAGGTGCGCGACCGCCGCCGCGTATCGGCCGGCGGCCACGTCGATCTCGCCCAGCATGGCGATCGTGCGGAGGTCGGGATCCGGATCCGGTGCATCGCGCTGGATCTCGTCGGCCAGAGCGACATCGCCGATCGCAAGCGCCGCACCCAGCAGGCGGCGCCGGGTCAGCGGACCCGTGATCGCAGCCAACCGGGCGCCTTCGGTCGCGGCCTCCCGGTCGCGGCCGGCCGCGTGCAGGGCGATCAGCCGGATCGGCGCCGCGATCGGGTGTTCGCCGCCTCGCCGGACCGCCCGCCGCGCGACGCCATCCAGCGTCCCGATCACGAACCGGCGCGGCCCGGCCGGCAACGCCGCAAGCCCGACGACGAACAGCCGCACGCGCCGTCCTTCGGCCAGGCCGAGCGCCTCGCGGGGATGGCGGAGGGCACGCCGGATGAGGTGGCTGCGTCCCATCCCGCGGTTCACGGTCGGCGAGGTCGGGCCGCGGCGGTCGAGAGCTGTTGCGGCGTCATCGGCCTCGATCTCGTGGTTCGCACGGTGGTGGTCGGGCGGGGGGACGCGTGACATCGTAGCCGCTTGCGGTCCGCTGCCCGCGGCCGGCACATCGAGGATACTGGCGCGGGCCTCGCAGTCATCGTTCGACGAGGCGCATCTCGCCGAAGGGGACCATGACCCGGACCGTCGCACACGTCGTCGGCGCCAGGCCCAACTTCATGAAGGCCGCGCCGCTCATCAAGGCGCTCGCCGCCGGCAACGTCGCGCAGGTCCTGATCCACACGGGCCAGCACTACGACGCGAGGATGTCCGACGTCTTCTTCCGCGACCTCGGGCTCCCTGAGCCGGATGTCAACCTCGGCGTCGGGTCCGGGAGCCAGGCGGGCCAGACGGCGGCGCTGATGGTGGCGCTCGAGCGCTTCTTCATCGAGTCGCGGCCGGACCTCGCGATCGTCTACGGCGACGTGAACTCGACGATCGCCGCCGCGCTCGTCTGCGCGAAACTCGGGCTCCCGGTCGCCCACGTCGAGGCCGGGCTGCGCAGCTTCGACGACACGATGCCCGAGGAGATCAACCGTCGAGTCACGGATCTGCTCTCCGACCTCCTCTTCGTGACCTCCCCGGAAGGCGTCGACAACCTCCGCAAGAGCGGCATCCCGGACGATCGCATCCACCTCGTCGGCAACCCGATGATCGACACGCTGCTGGCGAACCTGGATCGGTTCGATCCTGGCCGGATGCGGACGGCGCTCGACCTGCCCGAGCGATACGCGGTCGCGACGATGCATCGCCCGGCCAACGTCGACGAGGCCGCCCAGGCGGGCCGGATCGCCGAGATGCTGGTCGGCGTCAGCGAGCTCCTGACCCTCGTCGTCCCGCTCCATCCACGCGGCCGCCCGACGCTCGAGGCGGCCGGTCTCGTCGAGGGCGAGCGACTCCGGATCGTCGACCCGCTTGGCTACGTCGATTTCCTGTCGCTGGTCCGCGGCGCAGCGCTCGTCGTGACCGACTCGGGCGGCATCCAGGAGGAGACGACGATCCTCGGCGTGCCGTGCCTGACCGTCCGACCGAATACCGAGCGGCCGATCACCATCACGCACGGCACCAATCGGCTGCTGGGCCCGGAGGACGTCGTCGCGGTCGCCCGGTCGATCCTGACCGACGGGCTCCCGGTGCCCCCGAGCGGTCCGCCGCTGTGGGACGGTCACGCCGGTGAGCGGATCGCGGTCATCCTCGAGGCGTGGCTGGCCCACGGCGGGAGCGCTCGACCCGGGCTATCCTCTGGCGCGACTGCCAAGAACCTGGAGGGACCGTGACCGAAGACTGTCGAGTGGCCATCATCGGCCTCGGCTACGTGGGCCTGCCGCTGGCCATCTCCTTCGTGGAGGCCGGCCTGACCGTCGAGGGGATCGACACGTTCGAGCCGCGGGTCGCCGAGCTGAACGGCGGGACCTCGCCGATCGACGACGTCTCCGACGATCGACTGCAAGCCGCCCTCGCCGCCGGCCTCCGCGTGGTCCAACCGGCCGACGCCAGGATCGGTGAGGCGGACGCGATCTTCGTCTGCGTCCCGACGCCGATCACGACCACGAAGGAGCCGGATCTCGCCCCGGTCCTGTCCGCCGCCGAGACGATCCGCGCCAACGTTCGTCGGGGCCAGCTCGTCATCCTCCAGTCGACGACCTTCCCCGGCACGACGACCGGCCCCTTCCGCGAGGCGATCGAGAAGAGCGGCCTGCGTGCGGGGGTCGACTTCGATCTCGCCTTCGCGCCGGAGCGGGTCAACCCTGGCGATCCGTTGAGTGCCAGCAAGGGCGTCCCGAGACTCGTCGGGGCGACGACCCCCGAGGCGACCCAGCGCGCCGCCGCATTGCTTCGCCACATCAACGACCAGGTCGTCGAACTCTCGTCCCCGGACGCGGCCGAGCTCGCCAAGCTGCTCGAGAATGTCTTCCGCAATATCAACATCGCGTTCGTCAACAACCTCGCGCTGCTGTGCGAGCGGATGGGCCTCGACGTGTGGGAGGTCATCAACGCGGCGGCGACCAAGCCATTCGGGTTCATGCGGTTCACGCCGGGGCCCGGGGTCGGCGGCCACTGCATCCCGGTCGACCCGTACTACCTCTCCTGGCGGGCGCGCGAGTTCGACTTCATCGATCGCTTCATCGAGCTCGCCGGAGACATCAACTTCGCGATGCCGCGTCACGTGGTCGACCTCGCCGCGGAGGCGCTCAACGACCGCGGGCGCGCGCTCAAGGGTTCGAAGGTCGGGATCCTGGGCGTCGCCTTCAAGCCGAATGTCCGCGATGCCCGCAACTCGCCGGCCGCCGAGGTCCTGGCCCAGATCGCGGCCCGCGGCGCCGATGTCCGCTTCCACGATCCACACGTCCCGTCATTCCGCGATGCCGCAGGCGAGGTCCGGACCGGATCGCCGCTCGCCGATCTGCTGGCCTGGGCCGATGTCATCGTCGTCGTGACCGCCCACGCCGCCATCGATTGGGCGAGTGTCTACGCGGGCGCGGACCTCGTCGTCGATACCGTCGATTCATCGCACGGATGGGCCACGCGGCCGCGCCAGGTCCTCCGTCTGGGCGCCGGGTGGTCGTCCCGCCCCTGAACGGGCGGCCGGACCGGCGCCCGCCCGACGATGGACCCGGCAAACGGCCGGTCCTGATGATCGTGCACAGCCATTACGAGGAAGACCCGCGGGTCCGGCGCGAGGCCGAGTCCCTCGTGGCCAGCGGTCGGCCCGTCCTCGTCCTGGGTCTGCGTCTCCCCGGCCAGCCGGAGACCGGCGAGCTCGCCGGCGTCCGGATCCGGCGCCTGGACGTCCAGCGTCATCAGGGCGCGGGCATCGGCGTCTATCTCCGTGAGTACGTCGCATTCTTCGTCCGATCGGGCTGGACGGCGGTCCGCCTCCATCGGCGCGAGCGGTTCGCGCTCGTCCAGGTCCACTCGCTCCCGGATCTCCTGGCCTTCGCGGTCCTCCCGCTGCGGATCGCGGGCGTGCCGCTGATCCTTGACCTCCACGAGGCGATGCCCGAGTTCTTCAGGACCCGATTCCCGGGTGCCTCCAACCGGCTGACCCATGGCCTGCTTCTCCTCCAGGAGCGCCTGTCGATCGGGATCTCGTCGATCACGCTGTCGGTCAACACGGCGATGCGCGACCGGCTGGTCCGGCTGGGCGTCTCGCCCGCCAAGCTGGCGGTCGTCATCAATAGCCCGTCGCTCGCCCGGTTCGACGCTTCGGCCCATCCGCGCCGGGCGTTCCGCGCGGATGGCTCGCTCCGGCTCATCTACACCGGCGGTCTCACGCCGACCTACGAGGTGGACCTCGCGGTGCGGGCCCTGGCAACGATCGCCCGCGAGCGGCCGGACCTCGACGCGCGCCTCGGGATCTATGGTCGCGGCGACACGGAGGCCGCGCTCAGGGCGCTGTCCGCGGAACTCGGCATCGCCGAGCGGGTGACCTTCCACGGCCGCATCCCGATCGACGACGTCCCGGCCGCCATCGCGAGCGCGGACATCGGGCTGGCCCCGACGGGGCGCGACCCGTTCACCGACCTGACCCTGTCGGGGAAGATCTACGAGTACGCCGCGATGGGCAAGCCGGTGGTCGCCTCCGACCTGCCGATGGTCCTCGCGACGTTCCCGCGCGGCACGGTCGCGACCTATCCATCGGGTGACGCGGCCGCCATGGCCGGCGCGATCCTCGGGTTCGCCGACGATCCGATCGCCCGCGAGGCGGCGGTCACCCGCATGGAGGCGCTCGTACGCGACGCGGCGTGGGACGTGGAGTCGGTCCGCTACCTCGAGATCGTCGAGCGGCTGATCGGCCGGGTCCCGCCGGCCGGCCCTGCGTGAACGGCCCCGCTCCAAGGTTGGGGTACGATACCCGCCGCCCGAGCCACCCCCGGCGTCAGCCGGCCATGTGACAGGAATTGACCCAGACCATGACCTTTCGTGCCAAGCCGGTCGTCAAGCGCGAACGCCGACCCGGGTGGGAAGCGCAGGACCGCCGCAACTTCTATCTGAACCTCGGGTTCGGGCTGATCGTCCTCCTGGCGTTGGTCATCCTGGGCATCTACGTCGGGCTGTCGTATTACAACGCGCACTACGCCGCCGTCGGCAGCGTGGACGGCCAGTCGATCACCAAGGACGAATTCCGGGACCGCTACGCGGTCGAGTCGTGGCGGCTCGATGAGGCGGACGCCCGGGTCCGGACCGAGGTCCTCGCCGGCCACCTGACCGACGTCCAGGGCAACGCCCAGCAATCCGCGATCACGACGCTGCGCGGCACGCTGCCGACCGACACGCTCGAGCGGCTCATCGACACGAAGCTGCAGGCCAAGCTCGCGAGCCAGGAAGGCGTCACCGTGGCGCCCGCCGATATCGACGCGCGACTGACCGTCGAGGCGACGACCCCCGAGCAGCGCCACGCCTGGGTCATCGAGGTCGCCCCGGTGACCGATCCCGGCGCGATCGGGCCGACCGACGCGGAGAAGGCGGCGGCCAAGGCCACGGCCGACCAGGCGCTCAAGGACATCCAGGGTGGGAAGACCTGGGAGGACGTGGCCAAGACCGTCTCCACCGATGCCAACACCGCGCCGCAGGCCGGCGACCTCGGCTGGATCGAGGCCACCGACACGCAGACGGAGGAGGCCTACCTCAAGGCCGTCTTCGCGGCGCCGGTCAACACGCCGACCGCGGTCGTCCCGGGAAACGACGGCATCTTCCGGATCGGGCGCGTGACCGAGATCGCCCCGGCGACGGTCGATAGCGCCTACCAGGCCAACTTCCAGAACAAGGGCATCAACCTCGACGTCTACCGGGCGGTCGTCAGCGCCGACGTCGTCCACGAGAAGCTCCAGGCGAAGATCGTCGCGGACGTGACCGCGGCGGGGCCCCAGCGGCACGTCTCCGAGCTGTACATCAAGGAACCGGCCACGCCGCCCGCCGCAGGCGCGATCAAGGTCCGCCACATCCTGTATTCGCCGAACGGCAATCCGTCGACGGCATCGACCGTCCCGGCGAGCGACCCGGCGTGGGCGGCAGCCCAATCGCGAGCGACCCTGGCCTATGCCCGCCTGAAGCTGGCCCCCACCCTCTTCGACTCGATCGCGCGCAAGGAGAGCGACGAGTCCTCGGCGCTCGGCGCGTCTGGCACGGGCGGGAAGCTGCCCTACTTCGACAGCACGAGCTCGGTCGATGCGGCGTTCAAGGCGGCCATCCTCGCCCCCGGTCTCAAGCCGGGCGACATCCTGCCGCCGGTCAAGTCGGCTTTCGGCTGGCACGTCATCCAGATCATGTACGGACCGCCGGACGTCGACCACCTCAAGGCCCTCAAGGACCAGGCCGACAAGGGTGCCGACTTCGCGCTCCTCGCGCGCGACAACTCCGAATCGACCAGCGCCAGCATCGGCGGTGATATCGGGTGGATCGCGAAGGGCCAGTTGAGCGACCAGCTCAGCAGCGCCATCTTCGCGACTCCGATCGGAAAGACGAGCGAGGTCGGGACGATCCCTGGCGACGGCAGTTACCTGTTCAAGGTCTACGCGGAGGAGACCCGGACGCCCCAGGGCCGGCAGCTGACGGAACTGACGTCGACCGCCTTCTCGAAGTGGTACGACGCCAAGAAGTCGGCCGCGGTGATCACGCGCGATCCATCCATCGTGAACCCCACGACCAGCTAGCGGGAGGGGCCGGTGCTCGACGCGCTCGTCGCGGAGGCGCGGCTTCGCTGGGGGCTTGATCCGGGGAATGGGCTCCAGGTCTTCGCCGCCGAATCCCTGGTCGCCGCGCCGATCGAACCATCTCGACCCCTGCTGGTCGTCCCGCTGGCGACCTTGCGCGCCGAGGTCGGCGAGGGTGATCCCGCGCCACTCCCCGGTCGCGCGGGTCCGGCCGGTCGCGACCCGCTGACGCTGCTGCGGCGGCTCTATCGGGCAGACCACCCGGTCGGGCGGTTCGGGGCGGCCGACGGCGCGACGGTCGGCTCGCTCGAGGCATCCTCGCTCGGGACGCCCATCTATCTCGCCCCGGTCGCGCCGGAGCTGGCGGTCGCTGGCCCGTGGGCGATGCCCTGGATCTCGGCCCGCCTCCGCCAGCCCGATGGCTGCCCATGGGACCGCGAGCAGACCCACACGTCGCTCCGCAAGCACCTCCTCGAGGAGGCGTACGAGGTCTACGACGCGCTCGAGGCAGGGGCGACGCAGGAGCTGGCGGGCGAACTGGGGGACCTCTGGCTCCAGATCGTCCTCCACGCCCAACTCGCGGCGGAGGCCGGCGTCTTCGACCTGGCCGACGTCCAGGCGGCGATCGCCTCGAAGATCGTGCGACGCCATCCGCACGTCTTCGGCGACGCGGTCGCGCGCACCGCGTCGGATGTCAATCGCCAGTGGGAACGGATCAAGGCCGACGAGCGAACCGCGGCGGCCACGGATGCCGAGCCCGACGAATCGGGAGCCTCGGCGGTCTCGAAGAGCGCGCTGGACGGGATCAGCCCATCGATGCCGGCGCTCGCGGCCAGCCAGGAGATGCAGGAGCGGGCGGCCAACCTCGGCTACGACTGGCCGTCGATCGACGGCGTCCTCGACAAGGTCGCGGAGGAGGCGGACGAGCTGCGTCAGGCGGCGAGCGATGCCGAGCGAGCCGAGGAGTTCGGGGACCTGCTCTTCGTCCTCGTCAACGTCGGCCGCCGGCGCGGGATCGAGGCCGAAGCCGCCGTGCGCGCCGCCAATGCCAAGTTCAAGCGCCGCTTCGCGAGCGTCGAACGTGGCGCCGCCGCCCAGGGGGTCGCGCTGCG
>CAAGKR010093699.1_pt1 | contig 12040 bp, 11 predicted proteins | sample 2556971 | NCBI WGS metagenome assembly CAAGKR01 (sample SAMEA5207829, study PRJEB30636) | soil metagenome | biome: forest; feature: boreal; material: soil | place: USA | collected 2011-09 | depth 1 m
GGCTGGGCGAGCCAGCGGAGTTCGGGGACGTCGTCGCCTTCGTGTGCTCCCCGCGGGGCGCCTACATGACGGGCTGCACGGTCGTCGTCGACGGCGGACATCTCCGGACGGCGATGGCATGAGCGCTTCGGACGCAGGTACGCACACGGGTACGCACAAGATGTCGCTACCCGAGGAGTGGTGGGACCGCGCGTTCGCGCCGAGCTCCTGCCTCGCCATGATCACGACCGTAGACGCGCTAGGCAACGTGAACGCGGCCTCTTTCGGCACCTGCGTCCGCGTCTGCCACGAGCCGGTGTTCCTGTCATTCACCGTGGGAGCGGCGAAGGACACATTCCGAAACGTCCTCGAAACTCGGGAGTTCACCGTCAATCTCCCGCCGTTCGAACCTCGGGTGCTCGAGCAGGCGGTCGTCCTCGGGATCGCGTTCGAACCGGGTGTCGACGAACTCGCGAAGGCTGAGTTGACGCGACTCCCGGCGATGGCGGTCGCGCCGCCGAGGATCGCTGAGTGCAATCGGCATTTCGAATGTCGCGTTGCGTGGACCAAGCAGTGGCTCGACCGCCTCATGGTCGTCGGCGAGGTCGTCGCGGCCTCAGCCGACGAGGACTGCATAGACAAGGCCGGCTACGTGATCTGGGAACGCGCCCGTCCGGCACACTACTGCGGCTGGCCCTACGGCCATGCCTTCGTGGCCGCGTTCGAGACGCTCACCGTCGAGAACCCATACACCGGGTTGGAGGCCGATCGGGATGAGCGGCCGCGGCTCTGGAAGCCGGAGGTCCCGTCGTGAGCACCGGTGGATCGGGCGCTGCGGTTGCCGCCGCAAGTCGGCGGACGGTTGAAGCCGCGAGGGCGCTCGAGCTCTGCTACGACCTCGGGTGGACCGACGGCCTCCCGGTCGTGCCGCCGACCGTCCGCGCGGTTGACGCGATGATCGGCGGCCGCGACCCGCTCGCCGTCCTAGGCGTGATTCCCCCGCTCGGGGGCGTTGCGACCGTCGAAAAGGTCGCTGCCAACGCAGTGATGTCGGGATGCCTTCCAGAGCACTTCCCGGTGCTGTGTGCCGCCGTCCGTGCGGTCTGCGCCCCCGAGTTCAACCTCGCGGGGCTGCAGGCGACGACCCACGTCGCAGCGCCGATGATCATCGTGAGCGGGCCGGTCGTCCGCGCCCTCGCGATTAATTCGTCCTACGGCGTTTTCGGCCCCGGCAATCGTTCCAACGCCTCGATTGGACGGGCCCTCGCGCTGATCCTGTGGAACCTCGGGGGAGCGCGTCCCGGCGTCACCGACATGTCGACCTTCGGTCAAGCCGGCAAGTACACCTGCTGCATCGCTGAACGCCAGGAGATAAACCCTTGGGCGCCGCACCACACCCGGCGCGGCTTCGCGGCCGACGTCAGCGTCGTGGCGGTCATGGGCTGTGAGGCTCCGAAGAGCATCGTCGCGACTAACTACGACATCGGCATCCTGAAGACCGCCGCCGACATGCTGTCGGCGCCCGGCGCGGCAAACGTCCACCTGATGGGGGAGACGCTCTTCATTATCGGAAACCAGCACGCCCGCACTCTTGCCGAGTCGGGCTGGACACCGGAATCGATACAGCGCTACCTGTTCGAGAACGCGCGACGGTCGGTCCGCGACCTCCGCGAGCTGCGCACGTACAGCGAGGAGGTCTGGCGGCGCAATTGGCCCGCCTTCGTGTCACTCGACGACGACTCGATGGTCCCAATCGTGGAGCGACCCGAGGACATCCGGATCGTCGTGGCGGGCGGTGATGCTGGCCGCTTTTCGCTCTGCAGCAGCGGATGGGGCGCTGGTGGCCGTTCCGTCGCGGTCGCAATTGAAAACGCATGATGGAGGTCAAAGCGATGAATGAAACGCTCGAGCTGGTCAGCCCGGCTGCCGAGTTCCGCCAGAGAGAGGTGCACCTATCCTCTCCGCTGCCCACGCTGGCTGGCCGGCGCGTCGCGCTGCTGAGCAACGGAAAGTGGAATGCGGCCGATCTACTGGAAGGCGTCGCGGCGCTGCTCGAAGAACAGTACGAGGTGGTGGTCGCTGTCCGAGACGCGAAGCAGCACTACAACCACGAGCTCTCGCCCGACGTCCGCGAGCAGGTGATTAACGCGGCCGATTTTGCGCTTCTGGCGATCGGAGATTGAGGGTCGTGCACGTCGTGCAGTTTGCGCGACACGGTGGAGCTGGAGAGACATGGGATTCCAGCGATCGCACTCGTCACGCAGCCGTTCCTTGGGATCGCTCGCAGCCAGGCGACGGCGCTCGGACTGCAGTCGGCGAGGGTCGTCGGCATCGAGCACCCTCTGGATGGGCTCGATCCAGCCGGCGTCCGGGAGCGAGCCAGCGCGGCTATATCGCAAATCATCGACAAGCTGAGGGACTGAGAGAGTGATTGCCGCCCGCCGCGTGCGATTCGGCCTCGCCTACGACGCCCTCGACACCCGCGAGGAGCTGGCGGGGCAGTTCGCCAGCATGCTCCGAATCGTCCGCCGCGCCGAGGACCTCGGCTTCGATTCCGTCTGGCTCGGCGAGACGCACCGGAGGCAACCGGGCCACGGGCACCTTCCGGCTCCGCTCATCGTCGCCGCCGCCATCGCCGCCGCAACGAGCCGCATCCGGATTGGGACCGGTGTTCTGCTGCTGCCGACGTACACGCCGCTGCAGGTCGCCGAGCAGGCGGCGATCGTGGACCAACTGTCGTCGGGTCGGCTGATCCTCGGTGTCGCGCCCGGGCTGGAGGTGTACCGCGACTTCGGCTTCGCGAACTTCCCGTTCGCTGCACGCGACGTTAGCCATATGATGGACGAGGCTCTCGACATCCTGCGGAAGCTCTGGTCGGGCGAGCCGACGAGCGTGCAGGGCCGGTACTGGTCTTACGACGGCGCGGCGTGCGTGCCCCTGCCAGCGCAACGGCCCCATCCCCCGATCCTCGTCGGCGGCATCAGCGACGGCGCGCTGCGGCGGGCGGCGGAATCGGACGGTTGGATCGGCGGAACGCCATACCCGTTCCAGCTCATCGTCAACGTTGCCAAGCGCCTGTTAGCCGTGGGCGGGGCTTCCGAGCGTGAGTTCGCGCTCATCCGACCGGTGGTCATCGCCGCGACCCGCGCGGAGGCGCGCAGTCGAGCGGAGGAGTTCATCACGCCTCTCATCGATTACTACCTGAGACGCGGCGCGTACGTGCGACCCGACTTCACGTTCGTACGCGAGGCGGACGCCGCCGTGCGCGCCGAGGCGTTAACTGAGGTGCCGATCGTCGGTGATCCGGCCGAATGCGCCGAGGAGATCGAGCGCTACACAAGCGAGGCGGGGGTCAACCACTTCATCTTTCGCGTCCGGTTTCCGGGTGCGCCGCCGAGTCATGTCGAGGAGGCGCTCGAAATGATTGCGGATCAGGTGCTGCCGCGTCTTTCTCACGGGGTTCGCGCGTGACACGCGCTCTCATCGCTCAAGTCTTGTTGGGAGGTCAATAAATGGGTCTGGTCGTTAACGGCGCCGAGATGGGTATCGGGCACAACGTGCTGAAGACCAAGAGCGGCGGTATGGTCACCAAATCGATCTATGGGACCGGCAGCAGCATGATGATCGGCACGCGCGACGCCGGTTATCACTCACAACCACACCGGCATCTCGCCGAGCAGCTCGTCTATATCGCGGATGGGGAGATCTGGGTCTTCGTCGAGGACCAGGCCTTCCTCGCCAGGGCCGGCGCTTTCTATCGCATACCACAGAACGCAGTCCACTGGGGCTGGAACCGAAGCGAAAAGCCAGTGACTGCCTTCCAGTCGTACGCTCCAGCGCTCGATCCGTTCACGCGGGGCAATTCAGTGCCGCTGCTCGAGGACGGTGAGGATGTGCAGTCGTTCTGCGAGACGGAGCGGCTGGAAGATGTCGAGCTCATCGAATACCAGGCTTTCGAAGACCGCTGGCTACAAGAGCACGAGGCGGGTCGGCCGCAGTTCGAGCACCCTACATAGATATGACAGGCAACGTCGGTCTCGCCGCACAGCTAACCGGTCTGGTTCGCGCGGAGTTCGAGCTGTGCGCTGTGGGGGGCACCGACGTCGTGGTCGTCTACACGGATCCGGCGGCTTCGTCTGAACTAGCCACAGCCTGCATGGCGGCCGCCCAGTGGCTCGGCGCCGAGGTGGCACTCGTGACCGTACCGAGTTTCAACACGATCGATACAGCCACCGGGCGCTCGCCGAAGCGCGCACAGTTGCCGGCGTTTCTGCTCGACCTCGCGAAACGTGCGACGTTCGTCGTGGATGTAACGAACAGAGGAATGCTGCATTCGACGCGGCAGCAGGAGATCCTCGACGCGGGTACGAGGATGTTGCGCGTGCGTGAGCCAGCCGAGGTCCTCGTCCGATTGTTTCCAAACCCGGAGGTGCGCGCGACGGTCGAGCGCAGCGCAAGACTGCTCGAGGATGGCGACGAGATCAGGCTCGTGGATTCGGGCGGCACCGACCTTCGCGTCCGAAAGGGCCACCGGCGGATCTTTTCCCAGTACGGCTATGCTGCGGAGCCTGGCCGCTGGGACCATTGGGGAACCGGCCTGATCGCGGTCGCGCCGCTCGAGCACACCGCCAACGGCACGCTCGTGCTCAAGCCAGGCGACGTAATCTTCCTTGCCGCGACGATCGGCCGCTATCTTCCGGACACAACATACCTCACGGTCGAGAACGGACTCATCACGCGGATTGAAGGCGGTGCGGACCGTTGGGTGTTGGAGCACATGCTCGGTGACGCAGACGACCCCGAGTCACGTCGGATCTCCCACATCGGCTGGGGATGCGACCCGAGGGCCACATGGGACGCGCTTGAGCGACATCGCGGTCTCGGCGGCGGAGGCGCAGACGTCCGCAGCCGCGCCGGCGGAATTGTGATCGCGTTCGGCGCGAACTCGGACATGGGCGGCGAGAATGTAACGACTGCACACGTCGACCTCGCACTGGCGGGCACGACAATGTCCGTTGGCGGCATTGAGGTCGTCCGCGACGGGATGCTGACGGACGCCGTTCGGCGCGATGCGGCTGCGAGGGCCTGATTGAAAGCGAAGGAGGAGCCGCGCCGACCGGGCGTGCACAGGCGATGATCCCGCAGCGCAGGGGTGCCGCAGCCAAGCATGTCAACTGACCTGCACTCCGCCGAGAGTGCCAGCGGCGGCCCTCGCAGCCACCGCTATCAGGACGTCGCCAACCAGGTGCGGCGGCGGGTCGAGTTGGGCGAGTTCGCCCCGGGGATGCTACTCCCCAGCGAGGCCAACCTTGCCAAGGCCTACGGAGTCAGCCGGCTGACGGTGAAGCGAGGCCTCGACCTTTTACGACGCGAGCACCTGCTCGAGGCGCGCAGAGGCTTCGGATGGTTCGCGCCAGGCGCGGTCGTGAAGCACTCGCTACCCGAGCTCGGGACCATCGAGCAGCAGATAGCTAAGTCAGGTGCGAAGCCGCGACGCAAGGTCCTCGAGTTCGCCTTCGTGCCCGCCGACGAGCACGTCAAGGATGTGCTCGGTTGCGAGACCGTGCTCCGCACCGTCCGCGTCAACTTCGCGAACGACGAGCCACTGGCGACGGTGACCACATGGTGCGCCGAGGACATCGGCGCCGAACTCTCACGGTCGGACGTTGAGAATCGTTCGCTGTACGATCTACTGCCCGTCGAGATCGGGCGGGCCACGCAGATCATCCGGGCAGTGGCCGCGACTCGGGAAGACGCCGCGCTGTTAAGAGTGCCGCCAGGATCGCCGTGCCTGGCGAGCGAGCGGATCACCTACGCCATCGACGGCCGCCCCGTCCTCTATGCGATCGCGACGTTCGCGGGCCACCTGACCGAGTACGTGGTGCAACTCGAGAAGGGCCTCGCCGTCGGCGAGGCCGAGTTGCGCCTCGCGATGGCGCACGCCCTCGGTTCGTAGAGCGGGTCACGCGGACGATCGCCTCCACCAGTTGTAAACCGTGCCGAGGGTCTGGCGGGTAGGTGTACCCTGCTTGAAGGTATATAAGTTGAAGACCAGCTACGTACTGGTTGGGACCCAGGCGTGGTGAGTGCCAACCAGGCCGCTGTCAACCTGCTTGACACGACGAGCGTAACGCTGGTAGGTGTGCGACCTGCATCCGAGGTGGTGTCGTTCCCATCCTCGAACCATCTGCTGCATGCTGGTCCTCCGCTCGCCTTGGACGAGATACCGGGCCCGATGCGCGGCGCCCTAGTCGGCGCGCTCGTGTTCGAAGACGTCGCCGGGACGCTTGCTGAGGCCGAACACCTGCTCGACAGTGGATCGGTGTCGATCTCGCCGTGCCATGCCGCGGGCGGTGTGGGCGCCATGGCAGGTGTCGTCACGCGAACCATGCCCGTGGTCGTGGTGGAGGCGTCGACCGGCGCGCGTGCCTTCAGTCCGCTGAATGAGGGGCTCGGACGTGCATTGCGGTTCGGCTGCAACGCCGACGATGTCCTGGCCCGGCTGAGGTGGATTCGTGACCTTGCGGCGCCCGTACTCGATGCGGCCATCCGGGCGACGCCGCGGATCGATCTCACCGAGCTGCAGGCGGAGGGCCTGCGGCGCGGCGACGAATGTCACAACCGGAACATCGCGACGACGTGCGCGCTTATCCTGCGGCTGGCCCCGGCGATAGCGCGCATCGCGCCGAGCGGCGACGTCGCGGCCACGGTCATCGAATACGCCGCGGCGAACCCGCACTTCTTCTTGCCCTTTTCGATGGCGGCGGCCAAGGCGATCGGCGATGCGGCAGCGAACATCTCGGGCAGTTCCGTGGTCACCGGTATCAGCGCCAACGGTCGCCGGCTGGCGATCCGCGTCAGCGGTACCGGCGACCGGTGGTTTGCGGCGCCGGCGCCCCTTGGAGAGCCACGCTTGTTCGAAGGCTATACGCGCGACGACGCCCAGGCGACAATGGGCGACTCCTTCGCGACCGAGGCAGTCGGCCTCGGCGCCTTCGCGCTCAACGCGGCGCCCGCCATCATCAGCTTCGTGGGCGGCGACGCCGCCACGAGTCGCAGGCTCGTCGAGGAAATGCGCAGCATCTGCGTCTCCGAGAGTTCGCGCTTCCGCGTCCCTTTCGACGATTTCCGCGGTACGCCGCTCGGAATCGACGTGATGCGCGTCGCCGCCACGGGGGTTGCACCGATCGTCAACAACGGCATCGCCCACCGCGAGGCGGGAAGAGGCCAGGTCGGAGCCGGCATCACGCGACTGCCGGTGGAACCCTTCGTCGAGGCCGCCGCCGCGATCAACTCGGAGCGCCGGCCGTGAAAGCGAGTCCGGACGGCGGCGTCGGCGCGCGAGTCCCCCTGCTCGAGTCCGAGGCGATCGTGACCGGCCGCGCACTCTACTCAACCGACCTCTACCGCGCCGGGATGCTGCATTGCCGCCTTCGGTACAGCGATCATCCACACGCCCGCATCCTCGCGATCGACGCCAGCCGGGCCCGCGCCATGAAAGGCGTCGTCGCCGTCCTCACGGCAGCGGACGCGCCCGCCGAATTCATGCAGCTCGTCGGGCTCAGTGTCCGCGACCGCCAGCTCCTCGCGACCGACAAGGTTCGGTGCATCAATGACGTGATCGCAGCGGTGGCTGCTGAGGACGAGCCCACGGCGGAGGCCGCCGTGAACGCCATCGACGTCGATTACGAAATCCTGCCCGCGGTCCTGACCTTCGATGAGGCGATTGCGCCAGGAGCGCTGCTGGTTCACGAAGGAAAACCCCGTTACGGCACCGCCGACTACATCAGTCCGTTCTTCGACCCGTCTCCAGGAAACCTCGCGACGCGCCTGCAGCTCGAAGTCGGGAACGTCGAGGCGGCGCGCGCGCGCTGCGCGGTCATCGTCGGCGGCCGATACTCAACACAGCGGATGGAGCACTTCTCGATGGAGCCGCACGCTGCGCTGGCGGAATGGGACGCGGCGGCGGGCCGGCTGACGGTGTGGTGCTCGACGGGCAAGACGTTTCGATTCCTGAACCAGTTGGCACCGCTCGTCGGGCTGCCGATGAGCCGGCTGCGGCTCGTCACGCCTCACGTCGGAGGGGACTTCGGCGGCAAGGGTCAGCTCACACTCGAACCGTACGTGGCCTTGCTGGCAAAAATGACGGGTCGCCCGGTCAAAGGGGTGTTCTCTCGAACCGAAGAATTCGTCGTCTCCTCGCACAAGACGGCGTTCGACATGGACGTAGAGATCGGCATTGCGGCGGACGGCCGTTTTGAGTTCCTGCGCGCCGACCTCCGGAGCGACACCGGTGCGCACGATACATACGCGTCGATGGTGCAGATACATGGCGCCGCGCACCTGCCCGGCCCGTACGAATTTCCAAATGTCCTGATCACCGGGCGGGTCGCCTACACGAACAACATCTCGAGTGGCTCCTTTCGCGGGTTTGGCTCGCCTCAGGTGACGTTCGCCCGGGAATCGTTGCTAGACGAAGCCGCCCGCGAGCTGGGGATCGACCCGATCGAGTTGCGGTTGCGCAACTCGTGGAAGCCCGGCTCGGTCACCGCAACCGGCCAGGTGCTGTCTCCGGAGCGACACGGTGTGTCGGTCGCCAAGACGCTAGTCGGGGCGCGGAAGGTGGCCGAGGAGTTGCGAGCCGGGCTGGATCGATCTGATCCCGATGGCGATGTCGCCCGTGGCATCGGGATCGCCACCGGCCACCAGGGCATCGGCGGCGGAATCTGGGCCGGCGCCGACATCGGCAGCGTAGTGCTGAAAGCGAACTTCGATGGAACAATGGCATTGACGGTCGGCGTCGGGGACGTCGGCCAGGGCACGAGCACCGCCCTGGCGCAGATCGTTGCCGAGGAACTCCGGATCCCGTTAACCCAGCTCTCCGTGAATGCCCTGAGGGACACCGACGTCGCGCCGTACGACGGCGGGGCGTCGGCGAGCCGGCAACTCTTTGTGACCGGGAGCGCCGCGCAGGCAGCGGGTGTCGAGATGCGAGCTCGTCTCCTAGAGATCGCCGGCCAGATGCTCGAGGTGGCGGCGGAGGACCTCGAACTGCATGACGGCGAGGTGCACGTGCGCGGCTTTTCGGACCGCGGCCTTGCCTTGGGCGACATCGTCCGGCACTCAATGCAGCGGCTTGGCGAGCAGCCACTTGTCGTCGGAAGGTTCAGCAGCCCCGTGCAGCAGCTGGACTCAAACATGCACGGCGCGCCATTCCAGGCATTCGACTACGTCACCCAGGTCGTCGAGGTCGCGGTCGACCGCTCGACTGGCCGTGTAGAGGTCACGCGCCTTGCGACGGTCCAGGACGTCGGCCGCGCGATCAACCCGATGATCGTCGAAGGCCAGATGGAAGGGGGCGCCGTCCAGGGAATCGGGTTCGCGCTGATGGAGGAGATCGTGCTCGACGAGGGTCGGGTCACCAATCCCCACGCGTTCGACTACCGGCTGCCGCGCTTTCCCGACGCGCCCGACATCAGAAACGAGATCCTCGAACACGCGAACCCGCGAGGGCCGCACGGGGCCAAGGCTGCAGGGGAGGCGCCCATGATCCCGGTTGCGGCGGCGATCGGCAACGCGATCCGCGATGCAGTGGGTGTGCGGCTCACACGACTGCCTATGTCGAGCGAGTCGGTGCTCGATGCGCTGGACCGGGCGTCCAGAGGTCGGGACTGATCGAGCCTTTCCAGCTGCACCAACCCACCGAGCTCGACGACGTCCTCGCGCTGCTCGCTAAGTACGGCGACGAGTGCAGCCCGTACGCGGGCGGCACCGAGATCCTGCTGCTAATGAAGCTCGGGCTGGTGACGACCCCGCACCTGGTCGATCTCAAGAGGCTGGGCCTGGACGCCGTTAGGGAAGAGCCCGGGCATGTGTCGATCGGCGCCTGCGCAACGCATGCGTTGCTCTCGCGATCGCCACTTGTCAGGAAGGGGTGTGAGGTACTTGCGTCGGCTGAGGGTGATGTCGGGAATGTTCGTGTCCGTTCGGTCGGAACGATCGGCGGCAACTTGTGCTTCGCCGAGCCGGGCTCCGACATCGGGACGGTGCTGCTGTTGGCGGACGCTCGACTCGAGCTGCGTTCCGAAGCCGGTGTGCGGAGCATCGAGACCCGTGATTTCTTCGTGGGTGCGTTCACAACGGCGCTTAGGCCCGAAGAGCTACTCGTGCGGATCGTGGTCCCCACCGCTCCGACCGCCGCCGTGACTTCGTACAGGCGGATTGCGGTCGGAGAGCGACCGACCGCTGGTTTTGCCTGCCGCCTCGAACCCGGCACTGATGGCCGCATCGGGGCCGCACGCGTCGTCGTGGGGGCTGCGCACCCGCACCCTTTCCGACTGCACGACGGAGAGGCCGCTCTCGAAGGCATCCGCAGTTCCGGCGAGGAGGCCAAGGAGGCCGTGGACCACGTCGCGGCGCTTGCAGCGGCAGCGTGCGAACCAATCGGTGATGTCCATGCGACGCCTCACTACAAGCGCAGGCTGGTTTCGGTGCTCGCTCGACGCGCGCTTACGGACGCGCTCGCGAGGCTCGGCGTCGATGACTGACGAAAGCTCGAAGCTCACGATCCGGTGTGTCGTCAACGGCGCGGATGTTGAGTTGCGAATTTCGTCGAACATGCTGCTCTTGGACTTCCTTCGCGACGAGTTGCGTCTCACCGCTGCCAAGCGTGGCTGCGACGTGCAGGTCTGTGGAACATGCACCGTCCTCGTCGACGGCAATCCGGTCAGCTCGTGCTGCTACCTCGCCGCGGACGTCGACGGCAAGATGCTGCTGACGTGCGAGGGACTTGCGCACGGGTCAGAGCTGTCGGACCTGCAGCAGGAGTTCGTTGCCGGAGGAGCGTTCCAGTGCGGGTACTGCACTCCAGGTATGCTCTTGGCGGCAACGGCTCTTCTGTACGAATATCCAAACCCAACGTACGAGCAGCTAGCCCACTACCTGAAAGGAAACCTGTGCCGCTGCACCGGCTACAGGAAGATCGCAGCGGCCATTGTCACGGTCGCGGCTCGCCGGGCGAACGCTGAGAGGTCGTAGACCTGAGACCTTAACCCGCCGACACGTCAAGTCGATTGACCTTACGCTTCCTCTTGTTCCTGCCATTGACGCCTGCCAGTAGGAGCGCATGCGTAGCGTCTGCATGCTGAGCTGGACAACACAACGGCCTAGGGGACGAGAGCACCGCACGGCGGTCGTCCTGATTTTGGGGTCTCCTGCACTTTGCGTGGGTCGGTCTGACGCCCGCCTGAGTTGAGAGAACGCCGCCTCCGCACACGATTCCGAAGGCCTCGGTAGGACACGGATTCGTGGAGGGAACGGCGTGCGGAAAACCAGTCTATATTCACTGGTTTAGCGGCGGCGGCATTGGCGACAAGCGCTGTCGGATCATCCCGAGGTGCTCGCCTACATCACCAGCTGCACCGGGGTTTGGACGAAGAAGATCAGCCCGACGGTGAGCGTGACCATCGAACGCACGGAGCATCGGCTTGCGTCCGAATCGATCGCCGAGGACGCCCCAGATCGGGCTGGCGATGGCCATGGACAACCCGGACGCGCTGCCCGCCGCGGCGGTCCACAGGTCGAGGTCGCGGCCAGCGTGCACCCCAAGGTCCTGGGAGATGAAGATCGAGAGGAAAGGGAACGCGAAGCTGAATCCGCAGATGGCCGTGAACTCGGCAAACCAGAGCGCGGCAAGGTTGCGCCGCCAGTCGATTACCGATCGCCCTTCTCCTTTGGAGGGTAGGTCCGGCCGGGAGGACGGCGTGCCTAGAGGCGGTTCAGTCCCCAGGGCCGAGCATCTCGACGATCCGATCGGGTGTGATCGGCAGGCGGTCGACTACCGCCTCGGGGTTGCGCTTTCGAAGAGCGTCCTCGACGGCGTTGGCGATCGCGGCGGGAACCGGAATGGTCCCGCTCTCTCCGGCGCCCTTGAATCCCTCGGGATTCGAATCGGTCGGGGTATCCATGTGGATGAGCTCGGGGAGCACCGCCACCTCGCCGGCGCTGACAATCGTGTAGTCGAGGAGGCTGGCGCTGCGGAAGGTTCCGTCTGGCTCGTATA
>CAAGKR010398026.1_pt1 | contig 12038 bp, 7 predicted proteins | sample 2556971 | NCBI WGS metagenome assembly CAAGKR01 (sample SAMEA5207829, study PRJEB30636) | soil metagenome | biome: forest; feature: boreal; material: soil | place: USA | collected 2011-09 | depth 1 m
TCTCAAAAAACCTACCAGTGAAAGGCGGGGCTTGCCCCCGCCCTGGCTGATAAAGCGGGCAATCGTCACGCGTTGCCTCTGTCTAGGGAGTGGGTCGCATGTTGGTTAATAACGACGTAAACCGGGGAGGGATTGCTGGTTTTGACTCTCGTTCTGCCGTAGGCCAGGGAGAATCTGCGTTAGGCTGGAAGGAGCTAAAGCCATCCTCGCGCAAAGCAAATGGGCGAGTGCGTCGTCGTATCTTCGCCATTATCAGTATCGTGTTACTCATCGCCATTATCTTCGCGGTTGTGCGCGTGGCGAGCGTTGCCGCTAGTACCAACGATCAGTTGACACTGACCGTCGGCAGTCAACAATCTGCCCTGCTGGATTTGCGGCAGAGCGTTCCCATCAGCCCCGACCTTTATGGCGTGAATGTCTTTCCAGAAGTGGGTACCAGTTCGATAGATGGTCATTATACCGGCTTCATGAACTATGGACCAGAAGTCACCAATGGACTGCGGGGCGCGGGCATTAACCTGCTGCGTTTCCCCGGTGGCAGTTGGAACGAGAAACACATCCTGTCATACGACCAGCTCTATGATTTCAGCCAGTTGCTCTATGCGACGAGGGCGCAGGGCATGATCCAGGCCCGTATCTCTGATCCCATTGATGCATTTACCAGAAACTCTACTGTGCATGATCGCGCATTACTGGCGGGTCACTGGGTGGACTTCATGAGCAATCCGAAAAGCACCTTCCGCCAGGGCAAGTATGCCAATGCTCCGATCCATTCCGTCCTGCTCTGGTCGGTCGGCAACGAACCTGACCAGTTGATTAACCCGGACACCGGGAAAAAATATACCGTCGCGGATTATGTTAATACCTTCATTGCGTTCTCGAATGAGATGCACCGCAACAACCCGACGATTAAGGTGTTTGGTCCTGAGATCAGCCAGTTTTATGGCGTGAACGCCGGGCCAAAAGATAGTACTGGCACCTTGTGGATGGAAGGATTCTTGAAAGGCGTGGCAGCTTATGAGAAAGCGCATCCCGAGTTGCCGTATCACCTGCTCGATGGTGTCTCATTTCATAGCTATCAGTTCCTGGATGCGCAAACATCGCCCTACTTGCTGATGAGCAGTTCGGAAGAATGGAACTATGTGTTGCCACAATTGCACCAGCTTATTCGCCAGATCATGACGCCTGCTGTCGGGGCCGCAAACGCCGATCTGCCCATTGCCATCACAGAGATTAACTCGAACCCATCCTCTGGCTCCTCGCCGACAAGGGGCCAGGCCGCGCTCTGGTGGGCTGATACGCTGGGCACATTGATGAATAACCAGGCTGCCTACGTATCCTTCTTCTCCGCGCAGGGCGTCGATGCGCCTTACCCGTTGTTTACGCAGCTTGGCACACCCCAGCAAACGGCCATGTATCGCGTGTTCCAGATGTTTACTCACCTGCAACATAACCTGTTGCCACTGCGCATCCAGCACGACCCGGTGGATGTCTTCGCCACAACCGATGCTGCGCGTCAGACGGTGAGCATTATGTTTGTAAACAAATCAGCCGATAATCAGACGGCAGAGATTAGCCCGCTCAATACTGCTTTCGGCTTCAGCCCCTGGCAAACCCAGGATGTCAGCATCGCGGGATACAGTATCATATTAATCACGCTGCATCGCGGCGGCGGCACTGCTCAAGCCTATAGCTTCAACGTGCCGATTTCCGATACCAATGCGCTCAAACCTGTGCGGTCCTTCGTGTGCGGCCATAAAAATGACCCACTCGACTTTAGCACTCCGTGTTAAGGCCCAAGTAGCGACACCCCTTGTGGGTGTCCCGCCTTGCCCGTCTGTGAATGTATCGCAGGATACTGAGATGGGACCCACAAGGGGTGCCGCTACTAACAGGAGCCTCATAGCGTTTGTTATGTTATAAGGAGCAATTGTGATACTAACCTACATTGGCTATTTCTTTGAAATCATTTATATCCTTATCATCCTGCTGATGGTCTTTCAGGCTATCTTTAATATCCGCCAGCGTCTCTATATCTGGGAGACGCCGGAAAACGCCAATTTGAATCGCGCGCCTACCGTTTATCGTGATCCGTGCCTCTCCTTCACTATTCTTCTGCCCGCCAAGAACGAAGAAGATGTGTACCGTGAGACCATTCAGAAGGTGTACGATCTTAACTATCCCAGCGAACTGATGCAAATCATAGCGATCTGCCGCGAGGACGATCCCGGCACGATTGCCGAGGCGCAGGCTAAAATCGATGAACTGGGCGATCCTAATGTGCAATTACTCATCTATAACGATTATCCTGTCAGCAAACCGCACGGGTTGAACCTGGGTTTGCAGGTTTCACGCGGAGATATCGTGACCATCTTCGATGCCGAAGACGAGCCGCATCCCGATATTCTCAATATCATCAACACCACCATGCTCAACGAAGACGTGGACGCGGTGCAAAGCGGCGTGCAGCTCATGAACCACAATACGCGCTGGTTCTGCTTCTTGAACGTGCTGGAATACTTCTTCTGGTTCAAGTCGTCCCTGCACTTCTTCTCGAAGATCGGCATGACACCCCTGGGCGGCAACACCGTTTTTGTGCGTCGCGAATTGATGGAGCAATTGGGTGGGTGGGATGAGGCCTGCCTGACCGAAGATGCCGACCTGGGCATTCGCCTGAGCCTTTCCCATGCTCGCATTCGCATCCTCTATGAAGATGAGTTTGTGACACGCGAGGAGACGCCCCACACCATCGCGCAATTTATCAAGCAGCGCACGCGTTGGAATCAAGGGTTCATCCAGATTCTCTTCAAAGGCGAATGGTTGAAGCTGGAAAAGCTCTCGCAGCGCCTGCTGGCCTTTTATGTGCTGGTTTTGCCAGAAGTGCAATCCCTGTTTGCCATCCTGGTGCCAGTAGCGATCATTATGTTCTTCCTGGTGAAGCTTCCGCTCTGGCTTGCCTTGCTGACCTTCGCCCCGCTCTACTGTTTCATCCTGGATGTTTTCCTGGACGTGGCGGGTCTGCATGAGTTTCTGAAGGCGCACAACCAGAAATGGAGCTGGCGTGAAGTGTTCATTCTGCTTCTGGCTTTTTTCCCGTATCAGTGGCTTTTGAGTATCGGCGCTCTGCGCGCTGTCTATCGCGCCCTCAAAGGTTCAACGAACTGGGAGAAAACCACTCATATCGGACAACATCGCGGCAAAGTAGTCGCATGAAGATATTCAGCCTTGTAAAGAGTGAGATATGACAGTGACCTATAGACCGACGCAAGATCAAGACCCGCAAGAGCCGGGGTCGCAGCACAACGCGGGAACCGGGCCATATGATGGTATAGATCAGCAGCCTGGCTCGACTCCCCGGCTGTCTGAACCCATCCGGCGCAAGGTGGTTGTGAAGCCACCCGCGACGCCCCCATCAGGGACGAGGTTCTCAGGCCAGGAAAGCCATGAGCAGAACTCTACCGCGAGCTACCAGAAGCAGGCGCTTGAGCAGCTTCCCACCAGCGCGTTGCCAACACCTGCGCCGCTCACGAGCAATCGAGCGCAGACGATTGAGCAGCTACGCGCCGCCGCGCTTTATGCGCCACACGGCGTACCTGTGCCAGATGTGTCGGCAAGCAACTGGCAACCGGGTGTGGAACAGATGCGCAGACCCATCTCGCCAGCGCCCCCTGCTATGAGCAATCAGCAACACAGGGTCGAGCAAGCGCCGGCAGCCGCGTTTCCGGGAGCCTCGCCCGCTGGGAACAGCGCGTATAACAGCGCTAAGACCAGAGAGCCGGGTTTGTTACGCAACGCTCCAGGCGCTGGCTACCTGGCCTATACCGCCTCACCCGCTGAAATGTCGCAGCAAGGGCAGGGACCGAAGCCAGAGGTAGAGAATGGGAATATCATCCTCTATCGCACGCATAATTTTTTCCTGCGCACCTCGTATCGCCCCGGTCAACGGCAGAACCCGCTGCGCAAGCCCACCGGCCAGACCAGCGTGATGCCGCGCGTTATGCCCAACCAGGAAAAGCGCATCGCGTCCAGCGAAACGCGCCTCATGCCCAGTGTAACGGTGAATACCACCCGGCAGACCCGTGCCATCCCTATACCCGCCTGGGCGGAAGCCATTATGGTGGTCATCGCGCTCATGGGAGTGCTGGCGGCTCATGCCTATAACATGTTCAACTTCCCACGTTTTGAACTGGACGAAGGCACCTACATGGCGAATGCCTGGGCCATCACGCAGGGAATGCTCTCTCCCTATTCCTATGGATATGGGCATCCGCCCCTGGGCTGGATTCAAATCGCTGGCTGGCTGCAACTCACCGGCGGCCCTTTCACCTTTGGCAATGCCCTCAATAGCGGGCGCGTCTTTATGCTGTTCTACGCGATAGGCAGCGCGCTGCTCGTTTACTTGATCGTGCGGCGCATGACTGGCAGCCGCAGCGCGGCTCTGCTGGCTCTCGCCATCTTCTCTTTCTCGCCGCTCAGCATTACCTATCAACGCCAGGTTTTTCTCGACAACATCGCTACCTTCTGGCTGCTTATGTCGCTCTACCTGCTGGTATCGAGCAATAGCCGCTTGAAATATATCGTTGGCGCGGCGCTGGCCTTCGGTATCGCAGTGCTTTCAAAAGAGGTCATGCTGGTGTGTCTCCCCGCTTTCATCTACGCGGCGTGGCTTTTTAGCACCAAATTCCAGCGCAAATTCAGTATGGTGGTTTTTGTCTATGCCGTGATTGCCGCAGGTTCTACCTTTATCCTGCTGGCCCTGCTGAAAGGCGAGTTGTTCCCTTATGCGTGGCATCTGCCCTGGGATCATCATGATCACCTGAGCTTTATCGGTACTTTCGTTGGACAGGCAGCCCGCAGCGAGAGTAACGGCAGCTTCGCGGATAGCTGGGCTATCTGGATAGAGAACGATCCATTCTTCATCATAGCCAGCCTTGCCGCGCCCGCCTTTAATCTCGTGTACGGCTGGTGGAACCGCAAGCATCTCATGGCCGCGCTGCTGCTGCTCTCGTACTGGGCGCTGCTTGCGCGCGGTGGGCAGACGCTTTCGTTCTACATTATCCCGATCATCCCGTTAGCTGCCATCAACATAGCTCTGGCGGTCAATACTATCCTGACAGGCCTGGTAAAAGTGGTGCGTTTTGATGTTGTGCGCGCTGTACTGCTCATTGTAGCGGTAGCTGCTGTGCTTCCCTATGATATCAAAGAGACCAGTTTCCGCTTCTACCAGCATCCCACTTCGGCGCAGGAACAGGCCATCGTCTGGATACGCGAAAATGTGCCGCACAACTCCTTTATCGTCACCAACAGTTACCCATATCTCGACCTGCGCCTGCCCGGTGGCCAGGGAGTTGGCGATGGCGCGCCCTACCCACACGCCGAAGTCTACTGGAGCGTGGCCTACGACCCCGTGTTGTACCAGAACACGCTGCAAAAGAACTGGGACCGCATCGACTATATCGTCGCCGACTCAGAAATGCTAAGTGACTTCAAGACCTTTGGCCCCACTAATATAATAAATCAGGCTATGCAACACGTCGTATTACGCGCCCAGTTTAGCGCGCAAGACCATAACAGCCAGATCGTCACTTACATCTACCAGGTGATCCATAAATCCGCCCAGCCCACCGTCATGAACGGCCAACCATCAGGAACGGGTGCCATCGCCCAGATTTCTCGCGGCGCCCCACTGGCCGTGAACGACCGGAGATGGAACACCCTTGATGGATTTTGACAACCGAATAAGATAATAACAGAAAACGCCCGCCCCGTCCTGATGAATTTTGACGACCGAATGGAGTAATGGAGGTGTCTCAGCCGTCCTGTAGGGACAAGGGGAGGTGTTGGGTGGATGAGGGGGCCTTGTGCTTGTCCTCGCCCGAGGGCGACCAGATGGCCTGACGGAACCCAGGCGAATCATGTCGCCACGAGGACAAGCACAAGGCCCCTTCCCTTCCCCGCATCCGCCCCTTGTCCCTACAGGATGAGGGTGGACGGAACCAGGCCCTTTCCGTATTCGGTTGGCAAAGATCATTAGGGACAAGGGACGGGGACGGACTGGCCTTAATAATAGAAATATCATGAATATCAAATCAAAGAGGACAATAAACATATGGTAGCAACACAACCAGATACCGACACAATCGCGGTAACGCGCACCTTTGACGGCATAGAGGCCGCCGCGCACCGCATCATCGAGCAGGTAGGCGGCATGGAATCGGTTATGCGCGGCGCGAAGATGGCTATCTTGAAACCAAACCTGGTGGCCGGGCGCAATGCCGCCTCCGGCTCAACCACCAGTTTCGCGCTGATGAAGGCCGTCGCCGAAGAAGTGCGCGCCTGCGGAGCCGAGCCGGTCTTATGCGAAACGCCCGGCACCGAGTTCGACCGCGACGCCACCTATACCATCCTGGGCATCGATAAATTCTGCGAAGAAAACGGCATTCGCATCATTCGGGTAGACCCCGAAGGCGGCGAGCAGGATTGGGTTGAATTGCAGCCGGAGGGGGCGCGACGCCTGCGCCGCTTCCGCGTCCCGCGTATCCTCAAAGAGGCGCGGCTGATTAACCTGCCCGTCCTCAAAACGCATGTCGTTTCAACGATGACGCTGGGCATGAAGAACCCTATGGGCATCCTGCCGCGTCCTGATCGCCGCTCGATGCACACCTTCGGCATCGACCAGTGCATCGTAGATATGAACCGCGGCATCAAGCCCGACCTGACCATCGTGGATGGCAGCATTGGACAGGATGGCGAAGGGCCAGTCTATGGCGATAAGGCCGATTTACAGGTGCTGGTAGCTGGTCGCGATAGCCTGGCGGTAGACCTGGTATGCTGCTCGGTGGTGGGCGTCAAACCGCGTGACATTCCCCATCTCAAGCTGGCGCTGGAACAGCTGGGCAAGCCGATCTGGACGCTGGCAGGCGAAGATACCGGTGTTATTAAGAAGTTCCGCCTGCCTCAGCAGAAAACACTCTATCGCTTCATCTTCTGGCTGATGTTCCCGCTTGATTATCCCTACACCTGGATAGCAAAGCGCGGCAGACATTTCTCCACCATGCTATATGGCACGGGACTGGTAGGGACGCGCCCGCAAATTCAGGAGGATAAGTGTACGCGCTGCGGCGTGTGCGTCGAGACCTGTCCGTTGCCCAACGTGATCGATCTCAAAACCCTGAAAGTCAACTATAACACCTGTCAGCGCTGCCTGCTCTGTTACGAGGCTTGCCCGGAAAAGGCCATCAGCGTGAAGGGATATTCGGGAGCGAGGCAATAACTATGACCGTACTGGTGACAGGCGCGACCGGCTTCCTGGGTTCCGCGCTGGTGAAGGAACTGGTGAAACAAAAGCAGCCCGTGCGCGTGCTGGCGCGCGACGAGGCCAAAGCGCGCACGCAATTTGGCGATGCCATCGATATCGTAGTAGGCGAGATCACCGGCGCGGCGCAGGTGCAGCGCGCCGTTGAGGGCGCTACAATAGTGTATCACTTCGCGGGTCGACTCTATCATCCCAGCACACCGGCTGAACTTTATTACCGCACCCACGTCGAAGGAACGCGCATCCTGCTGGACGCCTGCAAGGGTCTGGGAGGCCAATCCCAGTTGCAGCGCATCGTGCATTGCAGCACGACCGGCGTTCACGGTGTGACAGGCAAAACGCCCGCCGCCGAGGATGCGCCATTTGCGCCCACTAATCCTTACGAAGAGACCAAGCTTCAGGGCGAATTGCTCGCGCTGAAAGCCTGGAAAGAAGACGGTTTACCCGTCAGCGTGGCGCGTCCGGGGCTGGTATATGGGCCGGGTGATCTACATTTGCTCGGCTTTTTCTCCTCGATTAATAAAGGACGCCCTTGCCTCATCGACGGTGGCAAAGCGCTGATCCACCCGGTCTATATTGACGACATGACTGCCGCTTTTCTGCTGTGCGCCGAACGCCCGCAGGCCATCGGGCATAGCTACAACATCGCCGGAGACCATCCTGTCTCGTTTCGCGAACTGGCTGCCGCTATTGCGCGTTCGCTGGGCAAACCGTTGCCTAAAGGCGATATCCCATTATGGCTGGCAAACCTTGCCTCAGATGTTTTCGCGCTCGTGCCGGGCATGAAGGGCGAAAATGCGCCACTCACGCGCAGCCGTGTGAAATTTCTCACCAATAGCCGCGTATATGATATAGGGCGAGCCAGAAGCGATCTGGGCTTCGCGCCAACTATACCGCTTGAAGAAGGGATGCGTCGCTCTGCTGAGTGGTACTATAAACATGAATATTTATAATGTATACTTATAATAAACAACGTCGATAGATATACATATAGAAACACACAAATAGCGACGCCCCCTTGTGGGTGTCCAGACCGCGTGTGTAATGATACACTTGTACGTATGGATGGATGGATAAGACGGGACACCGACAAGGGGCGTCGCTACTGCCACGCTTAGATTCGAGGTTTTCATGCAGTATGATCCAAATGAGCTTTCGCCCCCCATTCGCTCGCGCCCAACGCGCCCGCGTCTGGTGAGCATAAACGATGAACAGTTAGCGGAGAGACGCGCCGCTATGACAGCACCGCAGGGAAGCGATACCTCTATGGAGGCTACCGTGATACTGCCACCCCTGCTAGATGACGATGACGATCCTACCGAGCCGAGAATTAAGCGCGTTCGCTTCAAACCATTGCCTGCCACCGGTGATCGAGACGATGTAAACGGTAAAGATGACGTAGATGATATAAGCGAGCAGAGTACCATCAACCTGAAGCAGCTCAGCGGCATGATGCCAGCTATCAAAAGGCCGCCAAAAAACAGCGAGAGCGCCGGGCCATTCACGTCTAGCGCCAGCACAGACGACCAGGAAGAAGGTTACTGGCCGCACGGTATCCAGCAAACGGGCGCGTTGCCCGTCGTCAATCTCTATGGCCGCAGACCTTTCGGCCAGACCCTCCCACAAACCCCGGCCATTGCTATTCCGGCGTCTCCTAAACCCCGGCCAGCCTGGAGAGTCGTCCTGGGCAGCCCCGCCGCGAAGATTATATTCGGCCTCATCATCGGTATTGGCCTGCTCTTCCTGGTGGCGCATTTCGTAAACCTGCCTACCACCATCGCCATCCTGCGCGAGAACCTGACGACGCCTCGCGGCATCGCGCTGGCCCTGCTTTCAGGCGTCGCCTTCCTACTGGCCTTCAGCATTCGCGGTGTGCGCTGGAAACTCTTCCTCAATCCCGTCGGGAAAGTCAGCACCTTTAAAGCCATTCAACTCTTCCTGGTGGGCATCTTCCTGAATTTCTTATTGCCCATCCGCGGCGGCGAGGTAGCCAAAAGCCTGATGCTCAAGCGCATCTCCAACATTCCTGTCAGCAAATCGCTGCCAACCGTCGCTATGGACAAAGCCCTGGATTTGATGCCCGCGCTCTTTATCATGGCCATCGTGCCATTCCTCGGTATCAAGATGGACATCAAACTCTGGGTGGTGCTGGCGCTGGTTGGTGGCCTGCTGGTCTGCCTGATAGGCTTCATCGCCCTGGCCGCCTTGAAACGTAACGCCGCCATCCACCTGCTGCAACGCATGACGGGCATGTTGCCCCAATCTCTCGGCAGCAAGATCACAGGCTTCGCCACCGGCTTTGTAGACTCGCTGCTGGCGGGCGCGAGCCAGCCAAGAATCTTTATCCCCGCCATGTTGCTCACACTGGTGGCTGTGACCTTTGACGGCCTCTTTGCCATGCTGGCCTTCTGGACCATCGGCTATCAAATCCCCTTCGGCACCGCCATCTTTGGCTACACCGTCTACAACATGTTCTACATCCTGCCCACACCTCCCGGACAGGTTGGCAGCAACGAGGCCATCGGCCTGCTGGTTTTCGCGGGCCTGCTGCACCTGCCCCCCGATAAAGTCACCGCCATGTTCGTCTTCTCGCATCCCTGGTCCGCCCTGCTCATGACCGTAACAGCCATGGTCTGTCTCAGCGCGCTCGGCCTGAAACTCTCCAGCGCCATGAAAGTGCAAACCGAAGGCGAAAGCACGCTGGAATCGGGGGAACAGGTCAGAAATTTATAGGCGAAAAACGCCCCCATCCTGATGAATTTTGCCGACCGAATAGGGTAATCCGCTCGTCGGGACGCTTGCGTCCCCAGCGTTCTGATGATCTTTGCCGACCGAATGCAACAATGAACGTTCCCGTCCTAATGATGTTTGACGACCAAACGGGGGAATGATGCGAATGGGACGCTTGCGTCCCCAGCGTCCTGTAGGGACAAGGGGAGGGGTAGGGTGGATGTGGGGGCCTTGTGCTTGTCCTCGTCGGAGTGCGACCATCATGCCTCACGGAACCCAGGCGAATCGCGTTGCGACGAGGACAAGCACAAGGCCCCCACCCATCCCCGCATCCGCCCCTTGTCCCTACAGGACGGCGGCGGCGTTTCTAGTGATTACTCTATTCGTTCGTCAAACTTCATCAGGACGGGGTCACGCAAATTATCAGGTTTGGTCTGGCCTTATCTTCCTTTTGTAGCATATCCCACATACGCAATGCTCTTGAACCAGCCCGGCCCCATCTTAAAATGCCCGCGCGTCCAGCTACGCGGCATAAAGCCCGTCATTTCGCGCACTTGCATACCATTGGAGGTGATAGCGCGCGAAAGCTCAGCAGGCTTGATAAACTGGTGATAGTTGTGGATGCCGGGTGTCAATCCGCCGCTTGGGAAATGCTCGCCATACCAGATCAACACCGCCCGCGCCAAAAACGTGCGATTGATGGTATCGAAGACGAAGACGCCGCCGGGAGCCAGCACGCGCGCGATCTCCGCGATAGTGGCCTGCAAATCATTCACATGCTCTAACACATCCAGGCACACAATAGCCGAAAAACTGCCGTCCGCGAAAGGCATCTGCTCGGCAAAACCATGCACATAGTGGATATTGTGCGCCAGTCCTGTCTGTTGCGCGTGGGCGCGAGCTGTCTTCAACGCCCCGCCTGACGGGTCAATCCCAACCATCACCGCCTTGCGCTGCGCCAGGTGTTCGCAAATCAACCCGCCGCCACTGCCCACTTCAAGAATCTCCTGCTGCGCCAACGCCCCCTTGCCAACAACCCGCGTGACACAGGACTCTATATAATCGCAGCGATCATTCGTCATCTGATAAAGAAAACAACCCTTATCCCACCAGTAAAAGTTGTCAAAAATCTCCGTCTGTGGCCTCTTGCGTCTGAACATAACAGCTCCTATGAAACCCGCTTTTGTAAAGTTTTGCGATGTACCTACGATTATAACGCAGTTTCACCCAGGTTCATAGACGAAAGCTGTTATGCTAGTTCCTGCTTGCCAGATAGGACAGTGTGCGCTTCTATCCGCAGTGCGCGAACTATGTGGAGAGAGTAGAGACGATAGGTAGTTCTCCCCCAACTGAAAACCTGGGTGTTTGTGGTATAGATGAGTTTAGCGCGGGTCACAGTGTTCACCTCTCTGAGCAGCGACCCGCGCTTGTCTCTAGAAGCCGATTGACACGAAAATGCGTCCGAAAATGACCGTCATGTGGAAGCCCAAAACCCTCGAAAAACACGACCCGCGAAAATGCTTGCTTTTTTTGGCTTCTGATGCTATTCTAGAAGCACAGCAGGCTAAAGAGGCCGCTTTCCGCTTGAGAGGCCGAAAGGCCGCTAAATCCCGTCAGGGGTTGGTACTAAAAAAACGCCCGGAATTTCTGCTCGTTGTTGAGTGTAAAATCCGGGTGTTTTCTTTTGTAGAGACGTGGGCATTTGCTATCGGTGGCCGGTACTTTTAATGTGGAGCGCGTCTCATAGGAGGTTTACAGCAATCTGGCTGTGATCGGCGCAACGATTAGGATGGCACACACGATTATATAGTAGAGAGCCTATCAAGGGCGGAGCCTGTCCCTGCCCAATAAACCCCAGGTGAAGCAGCAAACAGGCAAATTCTGTAGGGGCGGGGGAGGTGTTGGGTTGGGAGGGGGCGCTTGCGCCGCCCTCGTTGCCGATAACAAGGCGAGGCGTTGATGCTCGACGGTGACTCTACATGGCTTGCTGAAA
>CAAGKR010038553.1_pt1 | contig 12037 bp, 8 predicted proteins | sample 2556971 | NCBI WGS metagenome assembly CAAGKR01 (sample SAMEA5207829, study PRJEB30636) | soil metagenome | biome: forest; feature: boreal; material: soil | place: USA | collected 2011-09 | depth 1 m
ATTTGGAGAGCTTACACAGCTGGCGGGGGCGGCGGCCGGGGCGGTCGAAAAAGAACATCGGGGCGCGTTAGGATGGTGGATGCGCCGCAGCCCGTCCGGAGGGGGCCCGTGCGCGGCGGCACCGGGGAAATACTGCGTTGACACCCCCTCGCGGCTGCGGGATTCATTTGGGTTTCCGCAAACCCATCCCTCCACCTTTCTTACCACCATGGCCCACAGCGAAGTACTGCTAGTCAAGCCCGTCGAAGGCCTCGGCGGCGAAGGCGACCAAGTCAAGGTCCGCGCCGGTTACGCGCGCAATTTCCTCCTTCCCCGCGGCGTGGCGGTCCCGGTCACCGTGGCAAACGGAAAGCACATCGAGGCGCTGAAAAAGCGCCGTGGCGAGCGGGAGGCCCATGAGCTCAACGGGGCCCAGGACCTCGCGCGAAAACTCGAGAAGACCAGCCTGGCATTCGCCGTCACGACGGGAGAGGGCGGCAAGATGTTCGGCTCGGTCACCGCGGCCGACCTCCACGAAAAGCTCGTGGCCGCCGGCTTCACCATCGACCGCAAGCGGATCCACCTGCACACCCCGGTCAAGACCCTCGGCAAGCACACCGTCAAGGTGAAGCTCCACAACGACGTTTCGGTCGAGCTCTCGTTCGACGTTGTCTCGGAGAATCCGATCGAGCCCTCGGCCGAGGAAAAAGCCGCAGAGGACAAAAAGAACAGGAAGGTCGAGGCAAGGAGGTAGCCTCCGGGCCCTTTCGCCAACGATCGCCGAGGGCTTCCCGAAGGGGGTCCCGGCCGACCCCCTGCATGGCCGACGAGAAGAGCAGCCCCCCTCAACGATCCGGCGCCGCAGCCGGGCGCGGGATGCCGCACAGCGTCGAGGCTGAGGAATACCTGCTGTCGTGCTGCCTTATAGACGGCGCCGACGTGATGGCCCGCTGCCTCGAGGCGAGGATCTCTCCCGAGTCGTTCTTCATCCCCGCACACGGCATCGTCTTCGAGAGGCTGCTCGACCTCTACAACCGGCAGGCCCCCATCGATGTCGCCGTGCTGGGCGAGGAGCTCAAGGCCGCCCGGCAGCTCGACGCGATAGGCGGGTATGCCTTCCTGACGCGCGTCAGCGGGAGCATCCCGACGACGGCCCAGGCGGGATACTTCATCGACCGGGTTCGCGAGCAGCACCTGCTTCGCGAGATCATCCGCTCGGCGACGGGCGCCGTCGAGGACTGCTTCAATTTCACCGGGGGGATCGACGAATTCGTGGACCAGGTGGAGGCGAGGATCTTCGCCGTCACCCAGAGCCGCGTGAGCGAGGGCGCGAAGCCCATGCGCGAGCCCACCAAGGAGGCGATGAATGTCATCCACAAGATGATGATGAAGAAGGGCGAGATGACGGGCGTGCCCTCGGGATTCAGCGACCTGGACCACCTCACGTTCGGGTTCCAGCGGCAGGAAATGATCGTGCTGGCGGCACGCCCCTCGATGGGAAAGACGTCCTTCGCCCTGAACATCGCCGAGGCTGCGACCATTCCCAGGCGGGGACCGCCGTTTCCGACCCTCATATTCTCGCTCGAGATGAGCGGCTCGCAGCTTGCGCTTCGCATGCTCTGCTCGAGGGCGCGGGTCAACATGGTGAAGCTCAGGAACGAGGTCCTCTCGAAGAACGGGGACGAGCAGCAGAAGCTGGTCGCCGCCGCGGACGAATTCTCCAAGGCCCCGCTCTTCATCGATGACTCAAGTAACATGTCGATCATGCAGTTGCGCGCGAAGGCCCGGCGGGTTCACGCCCGAAACAAGCTGGGGCTGATCATTGTCGATTACCTGCAGCTCCTCAGCCCGACCGACTCCCGGGTGCCCCGCGAGCAGCAGGTGGCGGAGGCGTCCCGCGGATTAAAAGCTCTCGCGAAGGAACTTGATGTCCCGGTCGTTGTATTAAGTCAGCTGAACCGCTCGTCCGAAAAGGAAAACCGCGTCCCCAGGCTAGCCGACCTGCGCGAATCCGGATCGATCGAGCAGGACGCAGACGTTGTGCTCATGCTTGCCCGCCCCAAGGACACCCCGGACGAGAAATTCCAGGTGGCAGCCGAGTCTATGGAGTTAATCGTTGCCAAGCAGCGAAACGGGCCGGTAGGAGAACAGAGACTGACTTTTCTCAGGGATTACACACGATTTGAAAACTATACCCAGTAACCCTGTGATTGACAGGATCATACGATTTACTGCCGCCATTTGTGTGCTCGCGGGCGCAGGTGTCTCCCGCCTGGGGGCGCAGGCGGCTGGGTCCGAGCCGGCTGCCGCGGTCTCGTACAAGGTCGGCACGGTGACCGTGAAGTTCGTGGGAACCGCCAATGTCAACGAGCAGGTCGTCCGAGCCAACATCCAGGTCCGCGAGGGCGGCGACCTCGACGAGACGATGCTCGATCGCGACATCCGCGCGCTGTACAAGACCGGCCTCTTCGAATTCATCGAGATCAAGCGCGAGGCGGTCGACGCCCGCACGTACAACCTGGTGTTCGAGGTCACGCCCAAATACCGCGTGTTCGCCGTCAAGTTCGAGGGGAACAGGCAGGTGAAGACGCACCGCCTCGAAAAGGAGGTCAAGACCGTGCCCAACACGGCGCTCGACGAGCGCCAGGTGAAGGAGGACTCCGAGAAGCTCAAGGAGTTCTACCAGAAGGAGGGTTTCAACCAGGTATCGGTCAGCTACACCATCGCGCGGGACAGGGCGACGGGCCTCGGCACGATCACCTTCAAGATAAGGGAGGGCGGAAAGGTGAAGATCAAGGAGGTCAGGTTTGTCGGGAACGCCCACATCAAGGCAAAGGTGCTCCGGCGCCAGATGGAAACCTCGAAGTACTGGCTCTTCTCGTGGATCACGGATACCGGCCGCTTCAAGGACGACGAGTTCCAGGACGACCTGGACAAGCTCAGGGACTTCTACCGGGAGCACGGCTACCTTGATGTCGAGATTCCCGAGGAAAGGATCGTCTTCTCATACCCGAAGAAGGACAGCCTCATCATCACGATCTCGGTGGTCGAGGGCCGCCAGTACATGATCGGGGACGTGACGATCACGGGAAACAAGCTGCATTCCACGCTCCTCCTGAAGCGCGTCGCGTCGCTCTACGCGAAGACCGGCACGGTCTTCTCGCCGTCGAGGATCGACAAGGCCGTCGAGCGCATGGAGGACTACTACGGAAAGGACGGGTACCTCGACACGCGCGTGCAGGTGATCCGCAGGCCCAACCTGAAGACGAACGACATCGACCTGGAATTCAAGATCGACGAGAGCGAGAAGTTCAATGTCGAGTCGGTCACGGTCGAGGGCAACACGAAGACGAAGGCCGTCGTCATCATCCGCGAGCTCGTCCTCGGCCCGGGCGACGTCTTCGACATGGTGCGGCTGAAGATCAGCAAGAACAGGCTCGAGAACACGCGCTTCTTCGACAACGTGGACATCACCCCGCAGGACACCAACATCCCGGGCCGCCGCGACATGCGCGTCACGGTCAAGGAGGGCAGGACGGGGACCTTTTCCTTCGGCGCGGGCTACAGCTCGCTCGAGCGGGCGACCGTCTTCGCGCAGATCCAGCAGACGAACTTCGACCTGTTCAACAGCCGCTCGCTGTTCCAGGGCGACGGCGAGAAGTTCAGCATCAAGGTGTCGATCGGCGAGCTTTCCAACGAGGCGGTCATCAGCTTCGAGGAGCCCTATCTCTTCCAGAAGGTCCTGGCCCTCGGGTTCAGCCTGTTCCGGGAGCAATCGTCCTACGTCAGCACGTACTACCAGGAGCTCCAGGAGGGCGGCTATGTCAACCTGCGCAAGCCGCTTTTCGGCCTGTTCCAGGGGCTCCTGACCTACCAGTACGAGATCATCAGCATCTATGACGTGAGCGCCTCGGCGTCGCCCATCATCCAGCAGTTCGGGGGCGAGCACGACGTCTCGTCGATCAGCTACGAGATCATCCGCGACACGCGCGACAAGATCGTCAGCCCGACCTCCGGCAACCGCATCGACATCACGACCACGCTGGCCGGCGGCCCGCTCGGCGGAACGGACAGCTTCTACAAGTTTGAATTCCACGGGTCCCAGAATTTCAAGGTGTTCGACACGCAGACCCAGGTGCTTGAGCTTGTCGCCTACGGCGGCGTCATCGAGAACTACGGCGGCTTCACCCAGCTCCCGTACTACGACGCTTTCTACCTGGGCGGACCCTCGACCCTGCGCGGGTTCAATTACCAAGAGGTCAGCCCTCGCGACGTCTTCGGGGAGCCGATCGGCGGCAAGACCTACGGCATGTTCACGGCCGAGTACTCGGTCGAGATCGTGGACCCGATCCGCGCCGCCGTGTTCTACGACGTCGGGTTCGTCAACGGTCCCGCATTCGACTTCAACCCAGGGGGATATAATGACGACTTCGGGGTGGGGCTGCGCCTCATGGTCGCCGGCTCGCCGCTGAGCCTGGACTACGGAATCCCCATAAAGGGCGACAAGTTCAACAAGCAGGGCGGGCAGTTTAATTTTTCGTTTGGCACGCGCTTCTAAATCCGATTTGCTTGTCCTTTCACCCACTGCGAAACAACCCATGAAGAAACCCATTCAGTCCATCATCGCCGCCGCGGCACTAGCCTTTTCCGCTTTGACGGCCCACGCCCAGACGGGGCCCAAGATCCTCGTGGTGGATCTGGCCAAGCTTTTCGACAACCACTACAAGACCCTGGAGCAGACCGCGAAGCTCCAGGCCGACGCGGCGAAGGCCCAGGACCAGATGGCCGTCATCATCAAGGAGGGCAACGCCCTGGTTGAGCAGTTCAAGGAGCTGGACGACCAGGCGAAGAACCCGACCGCGACGGCGGAGGCCAAGGCGAAGTCGCAGGGCGAGGCGCAGAAGAAGTACGAGGAGATCCAGCAGAAGCGCAGCGAGCAGAACTCCTTCGCGCAGAACACCAGCAACACCCTCAAGCAGCGCTTCCAGACCTTTAAGACCCTGATGGTGGAGGAGATCTCAAAGGTTGCGGTCGAGATCGCCAAGAAGAAGGGCGCGACCTTCCTGCTCGACAAGTCGGGCCCGACCCTCGTCGGCGTCTCCAACATCCTCTACTTCGACCCGTCCCTAGAGATCACCGACGAGGTGATGGCGGAGATCAACAAGGACCGCCCGGCCGTCACCCCGACGCCTGTCACTTCCGCGGCGCCGACGTCCAGCGACTCGCCGAAGATCACCGTGCCCGGCATAACGCCGAGCAAGTAGCACCGGGCCAGGGAGGCCCTCGTTTTCAGGCCGAACCCCGCTTGCGTTGAGCAGGCGGGGTTCTTTGTCTATGGCCCATGCAGGTCTCGTTCACCCAGGCCGAAATCGCTGCGATCGCCAACCCCGCCAGGACCGCGGGCGCGACGACGGAGTCGATTCGGGGGATAGCGTCGCTTGAGGCGGCGGGGCCTGGGGACATCTCGTTCCTGGGCAACCCTAAGTACAAGTCGTCCGTCGCATCGACCCGCGCCTCGATCGTCCTGCTTCCGCCGGACTATGTCGGCAGTCCCGGCCCGAACCAGGTGCACATGACCGTGGACAACCCCTCCATCGCGCTCGCGAGGCTGTGCTCGCGGATTGAGCAGTCCCTTTGGCCCAGGCCCAAGCCCGGGATCCATCCATCCGCGGTGGTCGCCCCGGACGCGGCGGTTGCGGCCTCCGCAACCGTCGGCCCCCTGTGCATCGTTGAATCGGGCGCGGCGGTCGGAGAGCGGGCCCACCTGCAGGCCCATGTGTTCGTCGGGAGGGGGGGCCGCGTGGGCGAGGATTCCTGGCTCATGCCCGGCGTGGTGGTGGCGGCTGAGTGCACCGTCGGGAAGAGGGTGAGGCTGCAGGCCGGCGTCGTGGTGGGGTCGGACGGGTTCGGCTACGAATTCGTCTCGGGCCGGCACGAGAAGATTCCCCAGGTCGGCGAGGTGCTGATCGGGGACGACGTCGAGATCGGCGCCAACTCGACGATCGACCGCGCGCGCTTCGGCCGCACGGTCGTTGGCGAGGGCACCAAGATAGACAACCTCGTGCAGGTGGCCCACAATGTCGTGATCGGAAGGCACTGCCTGCTGTGCGCCCAGACGGGCATCGCGGGCAGCACGACTCTCGAGGACTACGTGATCCTCGGCGGCCAGGTGGGGCTTGCCGGCCACATCACGCTCGCCAAGGGCGCCAAGGTCGGCGCCCAGTCCGGCGTGGGAAAGGACGTTCCCGCGGGGGCCTCGGTCTTTGGCTCGCCCTCGCTGCCGCTCGTCCTGGAGCAGCGCCTCTACCTTCTGCGTAAGAGGCTCCCCGAGCTCTTCAAGCGGGTGGACGCGCTTGAGAAGCACCTCGGGCCCAGGTCCGGATAGGGCCGGGGCGGTCAGGGCAGTTCGGCGAGCCTGATGCACGCGGCCTCGCGCCCGGGGCCTGCCGGGACGAGGGGAGGGACCGCCTCGCTGCATTTGGGAACCGCGTACCGGCACCGGGGATGGAAGGCGCAGCCCGGCGGGGGATTGATCGGCGAGGGCGGGTCGCCCGCCAGGACGATCCGCTGGCGCCCCCGCTCGATCGCGGGGTCGGGGACGGGAATCGCGCTCACGAGGGCCCTTGTGTACGGGTGACGCGGCCGGTCGATCACGTCCTCCGCGGGCCCGAGCTCGACGATCTTGCCGAGGTACATCACGGCCACCCGGTCCGAGATATGCCGCACCACCGAGAGGTCGTGGGCGATGAAGACCAGGGCGAGCCCCATCTCCCGGCAGAGCTTCGCGAGCAGGTTGAGAATCTGCGCCTGGATGGACACGTCGAGGGCCGACACCGGCTCATCGGCGATGATGATCCTGGGGCGCAGCGCGAGGGCGCGGGCGATCGCGATTCGCTGGCGCTGGCCGCCCGAAAACTCGTGGGGATATTTCTGGGCGAAGCGCGGGGCGAGCCCCACGACGCTCATGAGCTCGTCGACGCGGCCCTGGACGTCGGCCCTCGCGCAGAGCCCGTGTGCGAGCAGCGGCTCGGCCAGCATCGCGTGCACCGTCATCCTCGGGTTGAGCGAGGCGTAGGGGTCCTGGAAGACCATCTGGAGGTCGCGACGGCAGGCGAGCATCTGCGCCCGCGTCGCCTGGCCCAGGTTGCGGCCGTTCAGGACGACGGCCCCGCCCGTAATCGGGACGAGCTGGAGGATCGTGCGGGCGAGGGTGGACTTGCCGCAGCCGGATTCCCCGACGAGGCCCAGCACCTCCCCCTGGCGGACGGAGAGCGTGACGCCGTCCACCGCGCGGACCGCCCCCGTCTGCCTCCGCACGAGGAAGCCCTTGTGGATAGGGAAGTGGGTCCTGACATCCCTGAGCTCCAGGATGTTCTCGGTCGCGGCGCGGGGCGGGTCCTCAGTCATCCAGTTTTATCTCCCCGGCCCTCATCCGGATGCACGCGTGCGAGTGGCCCGGAGCCGCCTCGGCGAGCTCCGGAACCGAGGCGACGCACCCGCCGTCCGCGAAACCGCACCGCGGCGCGAATGCGCAGCCGGGATTGGCCTTCGAGACGTCGGGCGGCAGGCCGGGGATCGTGAAGAGCTCGCGGCCCTTCGGCTGCAGGGCCGGGATCGAGCGCTGAAGCGCCCGCGTGTAGGGATGGAGCGGCGAATGGAACAGGTCGTCCGCGCCGGCCTTCTCGACGATGCGGCCCGCATACATGACCTGGACCCTGTCGCAGAGGCCCGCGACGACCCCAAGGTCGTGGGTGACGAAGATGACCGCCATCCCCAGCTCGCGCTGGAGCCTGCGGATCAGCTCGAGGATCTGGGCCTGGACGGTCACGTCGAGCGCGGTCGTCGGCTCGTCGGCGATCAGGAGCTCGGGACGGGTGATCAGCGCCATCGCGATCATCACGCGCTGGCGCATCCCGCCGGAGAATTCGTGGGGATAGAAGTGGATCCGCTCCGAGGCGTCGTTGATCCCCACGGCCTCCATCATCTCCAGCGCACGCCCCAGAGCCTCCCTCTTCGTGACGTTCCCGTGGATCATGAGGGGCTCGATGACCTGTTCCGAGACCCGCAGGTACGGATTGAGCGAGGTCATCGGGTCCTGGAAAATCATCGACACGCGCTTTCCGCGGATCGACCGGGCAACCCTGGGGCTGCAGCGCAGGAGGTCGACGCCGTCGAACAGGGCCGACCCGCTCTCGATCCTGCCGGGAGGCTGGGGGACCAGGCCCATGATGGAATAGCAGATGACCGACTTGCCGGAGCCGGATTCGCCGACCATCCCGAGGGTTTCGCCGCGCTCGACATCAAAGCTCACGCCGTCGACCGCGCGGTAGACGCCGTTCCTCGTGTGGAAGTGCGTGCGCAGGTCGGTGACGGTAAGGAGCGGCATCGGCGCCAGCAGGATGCCCGGGTCAGCGGCGCGATGGCAAGTCTCCCACCGCCGCGATTACGGCCTCCGGGGGAAGGTCGCCGAGGGATCCTCCGCCCGTCGGCGGGCAGCCGGGCGGCTGGAGGATCCTGTAGGGAGAGGCGTACACGGGGCCCGTGCGGACCGGGTTGGTCGGGCCGAAGAGCGCGATGAGCGGAACCCCGAGCGCGTTCGCGAGGTGCATTCCGCCCGTGTCGTTCGAGACCAGGAGCCGGCAGCGCGGGAGCGCGCCCGCAAATTCAACGAGGCTGGTCCTGCCCGCGGCGTTCACCACGCGCGAGGGGTCAAACCCGGAGGCTATCCGGGAGGTGATCGCGAGATCCCCGCGCGTCCCAAACAGGGAAAAGCGCTCGGCGGGAAACGCCTCGATGAGCCTGCGCCAGTGGGCCACGGGCCAGCGCTTGGACGGGTCGTTTTCCGATCCCGCGATGAGGCCGATGGTCCCGTCCGCCGTGGCGCCCGCCCCGGTCGCCAACCCCGGCTGGAACGCGGGCGCCGGCAGCGGGGAGCAGTCGAGGATGGTGTTCAGCCCGAAATGGCGCAGGAAGTTGTCCCAGAGCTCGAGCTGGTGGTGGTGCGGCTCGTCGAATCCCTCCGGCGGGCGGTAGGCGTGGGTGAGCAGCGGGCGATGACTGCCGGACCTGACGATCCCAAATCGCTGGGGGCAGCCCGCGATGCGAGCCTCCAGGTCCCCGCGCGGGGAATTCGTGAGGAGGATCCAGACGTCCGGGTAGGATGCCCGGAGCCCGGCGAAGTGGGGGAAATACCCCGGCCCGCGCCCGGGCAGGGGCCTTACCCTGTCGGCCACCGCGAGGGATTCCAGCAATGGGACAAAGGCGGCCCCCGCCAGGAGGGTGATCTCTGCGTCCGGGCGCGATTCGCGGACGGCGCGCAGCAGGGGCACCGCCATCGCGATGTCCCCCAGCCAGTTCGGCAGGCGTATCCAGACGCGCGTGCCGCGGGGGAGCGCGGAGAGTCCGCGGGCGCGCAGGTCGGCGGCGACAAGGTTTCGCTTGGCCTCAAGGCGCAGGCGGCGGGCAGGCAGGTCCTGGTTTCGCCACCTGTCGTGCGCCCACAGCCAGGAGGCGCAGAGTTTCTCGTCGGCCATGGCGCGCTCGAACCACCGGTTGAGGGAAAGGGTGGCGCCCGCGGCCGTCCCGTCGTTCGGGACGGGGTCGGACTCAAACGTGACGCGCCAGAACGCCGTCCTCCTCGGATAAAACGTGCGCAGCTCGGCCCCGAACTTCTCGGTGAGGAGCCCGGGGAGCTCCGTCGTCGAGCACACGCGGCCGAGAAGAAGCGTGAGGGCGCCCTGGTTCCCCGCATTCTGGTCGAAAAGGACTCCCACGCAGCCCTTGCCCCGCAGGATCTCGAGGGCCTCGGCAAACCCCTCGCGCCGCGAGAGGAGCCTCATCCCGTGCCGTTCGCGCGTGCGCTTCACGAAGGCATTGAGGGAGGCGGGCTCGAGCGGGCGGAAGATGATGCCGAACTCGGGGAGGGGAACCGGGCTGAGCATCATGAGCCAGGTCTGGCTCTCCCAGAGGGCGAGGTGGAGCGTCGCTAGGACGACCGGCCGGGGGCGGCCCGAGATCTCGCGGGCAAACGCCTCCGTGGAGGAGCCCAGCCTCGCGATCCGGCGGATCCGGGCCTCGGACAGGAAGGGGGCGGCCAGCGAGAGCATCGCCGTCTCGACCAGCATTCGCGAGCTCTCTCGCGCGATCCGTCGGCGCCAGGCGCGGGGGCGCCCGGAAAACGCATGGTGCAGGTTTGAGCGCAGGAGGCGGCGCCGGCGCGGCGCGAGCCAGAGGATCAGCTCGCCGCCGGCCGCCGAGAGCGCGCGCAGGACCGGCTCGGGCGCGAGGGCGAGCAGCCGGCCTAGGATTTTCAGGGCGGTCGGAATCAAGCGGTCGTTTGCGGGGCCATGGGATTTGGCGTTTGATCTCGCCCGCAGAAGACATGGAAAGTAACGCTTGCGCGTCAATGACCGAACTCCTTGTCATCAAGCCGTCTTCCCTAGGGGACATCGTCCAGGCCCTGCAGGTCGCCACGTCGCTCAAGGCGCAGCGCGACGGCCTTCGCATCTCATGGATAGTCCGCGAGATGTTCGCGCCCATCGTCCGCTCGTGCGAGGCCGTCGACCGGGTGTACGTCTTCGAGAGGAACCGGGGGGCCAAGGGCTTCCTCAAGCTGATGCGGGAGGTCCGCGCGACCAAGTTCGACTACGTGTTCGACATGCAGGGCCTCCTGCGGACTGGCCTCATGACCTCGCGGGTCAGGGCCAAGCACAAGGTGGGGCGCAGCGACGCAAGGGAATGGGCGGGGGTTTTCTATGACGTGAAGGTCCCCCTGCCGCCGGAGGGCCGCAGGAGCCACGCCCTCGACATCCTCCTCCAGTTCTGCCCGGTGCTCGGCGCAAAGCCGGAGCTTCGGGGAACGCTCAGGTTCCGCGAGGCGGACAGCCTCAACCTCAAGTTCGCCGACGGGAGGGGAGGGAGCAGGCCGTTCGTGCTCTTTCCCGACAGCCGCCGGCCCGACAAGAAGTGGGGCGGGTTCAAGCAGCTGACGGAAATGATCCTCAAGGAGGACCGGTCGCGCAAGGTCGTCTGGGCGGGGAACAATTACCTGCCCGACAGGGGCGCGTTCCCCGCGGCGCAGTTCCTGAACCTGACGGGCAACACGAGCCTGGTCTCGCTACCGGCGCTCGTGAAGCGGGCGGACTGGGTCGTCAGCAACGACAGCGGACCGATGCACCTGGCGGCTGCGCTCGGCGTGCGCGTGTTCGCGATCTTCGGCCCGAGCGATCCGCGGCTCTTCGGACCCTATCCTCTCGGCGGACCCCTGAACCACGTCATCCAGGCGCCGGTGGGCGACCTGAAGCTGCTCTCGGCGCGGGATGTGTTCGCGCGCTTCCAGAGGATACGGGGCCGTTGACGCGCCCGGTCCGCGACGCTAACAGGATCTGCCCATGCTCGACCCCAAACTGATCCGCGAATCGCCCGAGCTGGTGCGCGCGGCGATCGCGAAGAAGCGCCTCAAGGTGGACCTTGACGCGGTGCTCGCCGCCGACGCCGCGTGGCGCGCGCAGCTCCACGAGGTCGAGCGGCTGCGGTCGGTGCAGAAGGCCGCCAACACGGCGATGGCGGCGCTGGCAAAGGGGTCGCCGGAATTCATCGCCAAGCTTGCCGAGCTGAGGGCGGTTTCCACCCAGGCGAAGGAGAGGGAGGCGGGCCTCAAGGCGGCCGAGGAGGCGTGCCGCGAGGCCATGCTCACCCTCCCGAACCTCCCGCACCCGAGCGTGCCCGAGGGCGGGACCGCGGAGGAGAACGTTGTGTATTCGTCGCATGGAGACATCGGTGCGGCCCGGCCGGGCGCCGTCCCGCACTGGGACATCCCCGGGTTCCCCAGGCTCTTCGACTTCGAGCGCGGCGCGAAGGTGACGGGGGCCGGGTTCCCGTTCTACGTCGGGGACGGGGCGCGCCTCGTCCGGGCGCTCATCAACTTCTTCCTCGAGGAGGGCGCGAGGGCCGGGTACGTCGAGGTGTCGCCGCCCATCCTCGTCAACGCGGCGAGCGCGACGGCGACGGGGCAGCTCCCCGACAAGGAGGGCCAGATGTACGAGACGACGCCGGACCG
>CAAGKR010269457.1_pt1 | contig 12037 bp, 11 predicted proteins | sample 2556971 | NCBI WGS metagenome assembly CAAGKR01 (sample SAMEA5207829, study PRJEB30636) | soil metagenome | biome: forest; feature: boreal; material: soil | place: USA | collected 2011-09 | depth 1 m
CGCGGTGGTGAGTACGGCACCAACAGTGGCCGCCGTCGCCGCGTGGGCTGGCTCGACGCGGTGATGCTTCGCCACGCGGTGCGGCTCAACACGTGCAGCGAGATCGCGATCACCAACCTCGACGTGCTCTCCGGTCTCGACGAGCTCAAGGTGTGCGTCGCCTACGAAGGTGAGGACGGCACGCGCTACGAGCACGTCCCGTATCACCAGTCGGTGCTGCACAAGGTCACGCCCGTGTTCGAGACCCTGACCCCTTGGGGGTCCGACATCGAGGGCGCGCGGGTGATCGACGACCTTCCCACCGCGGCGCGCGACTACGTGCGCTTCGTCGAGGTGGCTGCCGGGGTACCGGTGTCGTTCACCTCCGTCGGCCCCGACCGCGCGCAAACCGTCGTCCTGCCCCGCTGATGCCAAGTCCGGCGCACGCGGCGACCGAAGCGACAGGAGGGAGCGAAGGAAGCTCGCCAGCGAGTGAACGGCCGCGAGCCGGGTATCCCGACTCGCAGAGAGCGAGCGCATAGTCCGGTGAGATTCTTGGTTGTTGGGAACGGCGGGCGCGAGCACGCGCTCGTCTGGGGGCTCCAGCGGTCTGTGAGCGCCACTGAGGTGTTCGCCGCTCCGGGGAACGCGGGCATTGCCCAGTCGGCGCTGTGCTTCCCGGTCGATCCGCTCGACCCGTCCGCGGTCGCACAGCTCGCCGACGACCTCGCGGTCGACGTGGTGGTGGTCGCGGCCGACCGTCAGTTGGTGAACGGGGTCGCCGACGCGGTACGCGCCCGCGGCATGCTCGCGTTCGGCCCCAACTCCGACGGCGCGCGCCTCGAAAGGTCCAAGACGTGGATGAAGGAGTTGCTCGCCGCGGCCGGTGTGCCGACGGCGCGCTACGGGTCGTTCGCCGACGAGCAACGCGCGGTCGAGTTTCTCGACTCCCTTGCTCCGCCGTATGTGGTGAAGACTGACGGTCTCGCCGAAGGCAAGGGGGTGCTGGTCACCGAATCGCGCTCCGACGCGCACGACGCGGTGCGTGCCTATCTCTCGGGCGAAGCGTTCGGTGACGCGGGTCGCACGCTCGTCATCGAAGAGGGACTCACGGGTCCCGAGCTCTCGTTGCTCGTGATCTGCAACGGCGACCCCGACGATGCGCGTCCGCTCGCGCCCGCGCAAGACTTCAAGCGCATCGGGGAGGGCGACACCGGACCGAACACGGGCGGGATGGGCGCGTACTCACCGGTGCCGGTCGCGCCACAGCCAGTCGTCGACCAAGTGATGGAGCGAGCGGTCATGCCCACGCTGCGCGCGCTCGCGGCGCACGGCATCGATTACCGCGGCGTGCTCTACGCCCAGATGATGCTCACGGTCGACGGCCCGAAGGTCATCGAGTACAACGTGCGGTTCGGCGACCCCGAAGCGCAGGCGCTCATGCCGCGATTCTCGGGCGATTTCGCCGAGCTCGTGCACAACGCAGCAGCAGGCAAGGGTGCACTCGAGGCTGAGTTCGTCGACGACGCATGCGTCGCGGTCGCGCTCGCCAGCGAGGGCTACCCGGTATCGCCGCGCACCGGAGACGTCATCGAGGGTCTCGACGACGACGCTGTGAAATTAGTCACCGTGTTCCATTCGGGCACCAAACGCGAGGGCAACGCGTTCGTCACGAACGGCGGTCGGGTGTTGTACGTCAGCGCCCTGGGCGCCACGATCGGCGAGGCGCGTGGGCGAGCCTACGAGGCGGCGGAGAAGATCCGGTGGCCGGGCGTGTACTACCGCCGCGACATCGCGGCGGGCGTGTCGTGACCGGCTCCGTGCCCGAACGGCACAGCAGTCACCTCACCCGCCGGCGGGCGCGAACTCCCGCGATCACCAGTGAGCACGGGATGCAGCGCAGCGGGCCGTTGTCGCGGGGGGGAGGCACCAGACACTGGGCACACCAGGGCTGGCCGCACTCCTCGCATTGCGCGACGGCGTGCTCGGTCCAGTGTTTTGTGCAGTTCGCCACCCCAGCCATCCTCCTCGCCCATGGTTGCCCGCGACCGCACGCCCCTGCCCCGGGGCAACGCGGCCCGCACCGTTCCGGGCTCGTAAAGTGTCGGCAGGAGGAAGGGTCCCCTTGATAGACCGCTACGCGCCCCCTGAAATCGCCGATCTCTTCACCGACGAGGCCCGGTTCCGCACCTGGCTGGAGGTGGAGGTGCTCGCCTCGGAGGCCTGGGCCAAGCTCGGCGTGGTGCCGCCCGCCGACGCGGCGGCGATCCGGGAGCGGGCCGATTTCGACCTCGAGGCGATCAGGGCCCGCGAGGCCGTCACCGACCACGAGACGGCCGCCTTCGTCGACGTCGTGCAGGAGCGCATCGGCGGCCCCGCGGCCAAATGGGTGCACTACGGGCTCACCTCCTACGACGTGGTCGACACCGCGATGGCCGTCACCCTCGTACGCGCGTGCGATCTGATTCTCGGCCAGGTCGACCAACTCGACGCGGCCATCGTCACGCGAGCACGAGAGCACCGCGACACCCCGATGGCCGGCCGCACGCACGGGATCCACGCGGAGCCGATCACATTCGGCAGCAAGCTCGCGCTCTGGGCCTTGCAACTCCGCCGCGATCGCATCCGACTCGAACGAGCGCGTGAGTCCGTGGCCGTCGGCAAGGTGTCCGGCGCGGTCGGTACGTACTCCAACGTCGATCCGCAGGTCGAGGCGTACGTCTGCGAACAGCTCGGGCTCCGGCCCGCGCCGTCAACGCAGGTGATCTCCCGCGACCGTCATGCTGAGTTGCTCTATGCGTGTGCTGCACTCGGTTCGTCGATCGAGTCGTTCGCGCTCGAAGTGCGGCATCTTCAACGTACGGAAGTGGGCGAGGTGCAAGAGCCGTTCGTTGAGGGCGCGCAGAAAGGGTCCAGCGCGATGCCGCACAAGCGCAATCCGTGGCGCTCCGAGCAACTCTGCGGGCTCGCCCGTGTCCTGCGGGGAAACCTCCAGGCCGGACTCGAGAACGTCGCGCTGTGGCACGAGCGCGACATGTCGCATTCGTCGGTCGAGCGCATCGTGCTCACCGACTCGCTGATCCTCGCCTATTACATGACCGGACGCTTCCGCGGCATCGTCGAGGGCCTCATCGTGCACACTGACAGGATGCGCGAAAACCTCGACGCGTCGTACGGCCTCGTGTTCAGCGAGGCGGTGCTGCTCGCCCTGGTCGAGTCGGGTCTCGAGCGCGACGACGCGTACCGCTTGGTCCAGCAGGCCGCGACTCGCACCTGGGAGACGCGGCGCCCATTCCGCGAAGTGCTCGCGGACGATGCGGAGATCACCGCGCACCTGTTGCCGGCTCGTCTCGACGAGTGCTTCGACCTGAACCGAGCAGTCGCTCACGCGGGGCGAGCCGTCGATGCGCTCGAGGCTGCCACACCGTGAGCCATATCGCGCTCCCCCATCACTACACGGGGAAGGTCCGCGAGCTCTATGAGGTCGGGCACGATCGCATGCTCGTCGTCGCGTCCGACCGCATCTCGGTGTTCGACGTCGTGCTCGGTGACAAGATCCCCGACAAGGGCCGTGTCCTCACCGCGCTCTCCACATTCTGGTTCGACGCCACCGCGGCGATCGTGCCCAACCACCTCGTGTCCGCCGACCCCACCGACTTCCCCGAGACCGCGGGCTCCGACGTCGCAGGCCGGGCGATGCTCGTCCGCGCCGCGCGCCCGGTGCGGCTCGAATGCGTCGCTCGCGGGTACCTGTTCGGATCGGCGTGGAAGGACTACGAGCAGACCGGGTCGGTGCAGGGTCGCGCGCTCCCTGCCGGCCTCGCGCAGGCGGAACGGCTGCCGTCGCCGATCTTCACGCCCACCACGAAGGCCGAGGTTGGGCACGACCTGCCGCTGTCCGACGCCGACGCGGCGGCGCTCGTGGGCGACGAGCGCTTCGAGCAGCTCCGCGACCTCACGTTGCGCGTCTACGAGTTCGGTGCCGAGCTCGCGCGGTCGCGCGGCTTGATCCTCGCCGATACCAAGCTCGAGTTCGGAACGATCGACGACCAGCTCCTGGTGATCGACGAGATGCTCACACCGGACTCGTCGCGCTACTGGCCGGCTGAGGACTACCGGGTCGGAGTCTCACCGCCGTCGTTCGACAAGCAGTACGTGCGCGACCACTACCTCTCCATCGGTTGGAACCTCGAACCGCCCGCGCCCGCCCTGCCCAACACGGTGATCGATGCGACGCGCTCGAAGTACATCGAGGCCTACGAGCTCGTCACCGGCGCGAGCTTCGACGAGTGGCACGGAGGGGAGCAGTGAGCCTCTACCAGGCGCGGATCGACGTCGTGCACCTTCCGGGTGTGCTCGATCCGCAGGGCGCGACGGTGGAGCGCGCGCTGCCCGCGCTCGGTTACCACAACGTTGGCGAAGTCTCGATCGCGAAGACCATCCGGCTCGTGGTCGATGCACCGTCTGTCGATGCCGCACGCGATCAGGTCGACGAGATGTGCCAGAGGCTGCTCGCGAACCCGGTCATCGAGCAGTACACGATCGCGATCACGGAGCTGTCGCTGACACATGAGGAGACCAGGATGAGCGGAAAAGCATGAGCGTGCGAGTCGGGGGCGCAGGTATCCTGCGCCACAGCGAGCGTGGCCCGAGCGGCCCGGCGCGAAGCGCCGAGAGCGGAAAAGCATGAGCGTGCGAGTCGGGGTCGTCCTGTTTCCGGGCACCAATTGTGAACTCGACGTCGCGTGGGCGGTCGAGCAACTCGGCGCCGATTCGGAGATGCTCTGGCATGCAGACGCGACGGTGCGCGATGTCGACGCGGTCGTCGTACCCGGCGGGTTCGCGCACGGCGACTACCTGCGCACCGGGGCCATCGCGCGGTTCTCGCCCGTGATGAACGCGGTCACGGAGTTCGCCGCGTCCGGTGGCCCGGTGGTCGGTATCTGCAACGGATTCCAGGTCCTCACCGAAGCCGGTCTGTTGCCCGGCGCGCTGCAGAAGAACGTGGGGCTCACCTTCCTCTGCGAGACCGTCGAGCTCCGCGTCGAAACCTCGGCGTCGGTGCTCACGGGGTTGGCATCACCCGGCGACGTGCTGCGCGTCCCGATCAACCACTTCGAGGGCAACTACGTGTGCGATCCCGACACACTGCGCCGACTTCGCGACGAAGACCGAGTGGTGCTCCGCTACGTCGACAATCCCAACGGAAGTCTCGACGACATCGCCGGGATCGCAAACGTTGCTGGCAACGTCGTAGGGCTCATGCCGCATCCCGAGCGCGCCAGCGACGCGATCATCGGCTCGGGCGACGGCGTCGTGCTCCTGCGTTCGCTCCTCACCGCAGCTGCCGACACTCGGACCTCACTCAGCGCGTGATGCCGGCCTGTTTGAGGGTGTCGGCCGACACGCCGAGCTGGCGCCACGCGGCATAGGAGATTCCCTTGCGTTCCGCGTACTTGCCTGCGGTCTTCACAAACGCGGCCTCGAGTGCCGAAAGGTCGACCTTGGCGCCGAGTTGCGCGAGCTCCTTGTCGAGGTCCATCTTCTCCTGCACGAGCTGGAGCCGATGGAGCGCCGACGCGTCGCGGAATTGCGCATCGATGGCCGACAGGCGCTTCTTGATGGATTCCGGTGTGCGCTTGCGGCCACGCCGGGGACGGTTCTTTTCGAGTGCTTCGAGGTAACTCTTCACCGCCCTGCCTTCGGAACGGCCCTGCGCAAGCGCGGCCTTGTGCTGCGCGGTCATCGTGCGGGCCGGACCCGCGGTGGTCTCCGCCATGTTCTGCTCCTGTCAATTCCGACTCTCCCTGCCCGAACTTTCACCGTATCAGCCGCCGCCCGGCCGCTCGCAATTCGTTAGAACCAGGTTCTCGGAATACCCCAAATGAGGCTTCTCGATAACATGCGAGTGCGGCGATGACCACCACCGAGCCCCTCCACCGACAACTCGGCCTCACCGACGACGAGCTTTCCGAGATCATCGGGCTGCTCGGGCGCGAGCCCACCGAATTGGAGCTCGCGATGTACGCGGTGATGTGGTCCGAGCACTGCTCGTACAAGTCGTCGATCGTGTACCGGCGTCGATTCCCAACCGTTGCGCCCTGGGTGCTGGTCGGTCCTGGCGAGGGCGCCGGCGTCATCGATGTGGGTGACGGTCTCGCGGTGGCGCTTCGCATCGAGAGCCACAACCACCCGTCTGCGGTCGAACCGTACGAAGGGGCCGCCACCGGCGTAGGCGGGATCATTCGCGACGTGTTCTCCATGGGCGCGCGGCCCATCGCACTCATGGATCCGCTCCGTTTCGGCCCGCTCGACGACGCGCGTACTCGCTATCTCTTCGAGCGCGTGGTGGCCGGCATCAGCGGCTATGGCAACGCCGTCGGCGTGCCCACCGTTGGCGGAGAGGTCGTGTTCGACGATTGCTACCGCGACAACCCGCTCGTGAACGTTCTCTGTCTGGGGTTGCTGCCACGCGAGCGCCTCGTGCTCGCAAAGGCCGAGGGTGAGGGAAACCTCGCAGTGCTGATCGGGTCGTCGACCGGACGCGACGGGATCGGGGGTGCGAGCGTGCTCGCCTCCGCAGGATTCGAGGAGGGCTCGGAGGCGAAGCGTCCGTCGGTGCAGGTGGGCGACCCGTTCGAGGAGAAGCGGCTCATCGAGGCCACGCTCGCGTTGCTCGAAGCCGGCCTCGCGGTCGGCGTCCAGGACCTCGGGGCGGCAGGCATCTCGTGCGCGGCGTCCGAGACCGCGGCCAAGACCGGCGCGGGGATGGACGTCGACATCGCACGCGTCGCGAAGCGCGAGCCGGGCATGAACCCGGTCGAGGTGATGACGTCCGAGAGCCAGGAGCGGATGCTGGCGATCGTCACGCCGGCGAATCTCGGCGCGGTGCTCGACTTGTGCGAGCGATGGGAGGTTCGCGCCACGGTCGTCGGGCGCGTCACGAATACCGCGCGCTTCCGTGTCTTCGACGGGTTGTTCGACGCGCTGGGCGTGCCCGGCACGAACCCCTCCGCGCCACGCGGCGACGCCCCGCCTGAACTGTCGTCCGATCGCGAGCCGATCGCCGACGTGCCGGTCGAGAGCCTGGGCGACGGCCCCGTGTACCGCCGCCCGCTCGCGCCACCCGCGAACCTCGCCGCCCGGCAAGCCGCCGATCCCGCGGTCGAGGTCGCCCGCCGATTTCCCGTGGGCACCGACCTTTCCGGCGAGCTGCTCGCGCTGCTGGCCACGCCGAACATCGCCGACAAGTCGTCGGTGTACCGGCAGTACGACCACCAGCTGTTCCTGAACACGGTGGTGGGTCCCGGCGCGGACGCTGCCGTGCTCCGGCTGAAGGGCACCCGCCGCGCGCTCGCGCTCACCACCGACGGGAAGGCTCGCTTCTGCGCGCTCGACCCGAGGATGGGCGCTCGCCTTGCCGTCGCCGAGGCGGCGCGCAACCTCGCGTGCGTCGGCGCCGACCCGCGTGCGCTCGTGAACTGCCTGAACTTCGGCAACCCCGAGCACGAGGAGGTGATGTGGCAGTTCGCGGAGGTGACCGAGGGAATGAGTGAGGCGTGCGAAGTGCTGTACATCCCCGTGGTCGGCGGAAATGTCAGCTTCTACAACGAGTCGCGCGGGCGCGATATCGACCCCACGCCGGTGGTCGGTCTCGTCGGCCTGATCGACGAGCTCGACGCGGTACCACCGCCGCCTGCGCTCCACGCGGGATCGCGCATCGTCATGCTCGGTGCCACGCACGCCGAGGTGGGCGGCTCGGAATTCGCCACGGCTCACGGGCTGCGCGACGGCACGCCGCCGGCCGTCGATCTCGACGAAGCCGCCGCGCTCCATGGCCTAGTTCGCGGTCTCGTCCGCGAGCATGTGGTCGACGGCGTCCACGACTGCTCCGACGGAGGCCTCGCGATCGCGCTCGCGGAGATGGCGATCGCGGGGGAGTGCGGCGCGCGGGTGTCACTCCGTACCGATCTGCTGCCCGCCCTCGCGTGGTTCTCGGAGTCCGTGTCGCGCGTCGTGCTCTCGGTGAGCGCCGAACGGGTCGACGATGTGCTGGCCCGGGCGACCAGTGCGGGTGTGCCCGCCGCCGACATCGGGACCGTCGGAGGCGACCGCCTGACGTCGGCCGATTTCGACGTGGCGGTCGCCGACGCCACGGACGCATGGCGCAACGCAATCCCTCGTGCCCTCGGCCATCTCGACTGATTGGCTCGACCAACTCACTCCACCGGCGCCGCCATCCGCGATACTGGAGCAGTAATGGAACCGGGAATCGGTCACGCGTGCGGGGTATTCGGCGTTTACACGCCGGGTCAGGCCGTGGCGCAGATCACCTATCACGGCCTCTATGCGCTCCAACACCGGGGTCAGGAGTCGGCCGGGATCGCAGTGAGCGACGGGCAGACCATCACTGTCGTGAAAGACATGGGCCTCGTCACGCAGGTCTTCGACGAGCGCAAGCTGGCGCCGCTCGACGGCCACCTCGCGATCGGGCACGTGCGCTACTCCACTACCGGTTCGAGTACCTGGCGCAACGCGCAGCCCGTCTACCGCGAGGTCGGTGACGCCGGCTTCGCGCTCGGACACAACGGCAACCTCACGAACACCGCGGTGTTGGCCGAGCAGCTCGGGATGCTCCCGGGAATGCTCCCCGCCGACAGCCGCCTCGATTCCACCACCGACTCAGCACTCGTGGCGGAGCTCATCGCCGCCGCTTGGCCTCCCGAGCCGCGTTCCGACGGACGCGACCTCGAGGTCGCGCTCGAGCGTGTTCTCCCGCGCTTGGAGGGTGGCTTTTCGTTCGTGATGATGGACGACGCCCACCTCATCGGTGTGCGCGACCGGCACGGCATCTGGCCGCTCGTCCTCGGCAGGGTCGAAAGCGGCTGGGTGCTCGCGAGCGAGACGTGCGCGCTCGACATCGTGGGCGCGCACTTCGTGCGCGAGGTCGAGCCCGGCGAGGTGCTCGTGATCGACGCCTCGGGCGTGCACTCGAATCGGTTCGCAGAACCCGACCCCAAGCTGTGCCTGTTCGAGTTTGTCTACTTCGCGCGTCCCGACACGATGCTGTACGGACGCAACGCGCACGCCGCTCGCCAGCGCATGGGCGAGGAGCTGGCGCGGCAGGCGCCGGTCGCGGCCGACATGGTGATGCCGGTGCCGGAGTCCGGCATTCCCGCCGCGCAGGGTTACGCGCGTGCATCGGGCATCCCGTACGGCGACGGGCTGGTGAAGAACCGGTACGTCGGGCGAACCTTCATCCAGCCCAACCAAGAAAAGCGCGAGCAGGGTGTGCGACTCAAGCTCAACCCGCTGGCGGAGAACATTCGTGGGAAGCGGCTCGTGGTGGTCGAGGACTCGATCGTGCGCGGCACCACTCTGCGCCAGCTGGTGTCGATGCTGCGCGAGGCCGGCGCCGCCGAGGTGCATTTCCGCGTATCGTCGCCGCCCTACAAGTGGCCGTGCTTCTACGGTCTCGACACCGGCCGCCGTTCGGAGCTCCTTGCCGCCGACCTGTCGGTCGGCGAAATCCGCGACCTCATCGGTGTCGACTCGCTTGCCTACCTCGACCTCGATCGCTTGATTGCGGCCACCGGAGCGTCGCCGGGCTCGTTCTGCACCGCGTGCTTGTCGGGCGAGTACCCGATCCCGGTGCCCCAGCTCGAGTCCACCGACACCGATTCGAAGCTCGTCCTCGAACTCGAACCCACGTCCGCGCCAGCCAGTCGATGAGCGGAGCGACCGCGAGCCAGGTATCCCGGCTCGCAGCGGAGCGGGGGCCGAGCGCCCCGGCGCGCAGCGCCGAGAGCGGGAAGAGATGAGCGAGGACGACAGCAGCGCGACCGAACCCCTCACGTACGCGGGTTCGGGCGTCGACATCGGAGCGGGCGAGCGCGCGGTCGAGCTCATCAAGGAGCACGTTCGGTCGACACTCCGGCCGGAGGTCGTGGGTGACATCGGCGGATTCGGCGGGCTCTTCGCGTACGAGCCCCGTGGCATGCGTGATCCGATCCTCGTGTCGTCCACCGACGGGGTTGGCACGAAGTCGCTCATCGCGCGCCTCATGGCGAAGTACGACACGATCGGCATCGACCTCGTCGCGGGCTCCGTCGACGACATTGCCGTGCAAGGCGCCGAGCCGCTGTTCTTCCTCGACTACATCTCGACCGGCAAGTTGGTCGAGGAGATCGTGGCGGACATCGTGGCCGGTGTCGCGCACGGCTGCCGCACGGCAGGATGTGCGCTGCTCGGGGGCGAGATGTCGGAGCACGACATCATGGAGCCGGGTGAGTTCGACCTCGTCGGCTTTGCCGTCGGAGTGGTCGAGCGGGCGCGGATCCTGCCCGCGGGCGTGCGCGCCGGTGACGTCGTCGTCGGCTTCGCGAGCCCCGGGCTCCGCCAGAACGGCTACACGTTGGCGCGCAAGGCGTTGCTCGAACGGGCCGACCGCCGTCTCGACGAGCCCGCGTGGCGTGGCGCGCATCACACGCTGGGTGACGAGTTGCTCCGACCCAGCGTGATCTACGCGCCCGCGATGCGAAAGCTCCGCGAGCGCGTGCCGGTGCACGCGTTCGCGCACATCACGGGTGGCGGCATCCCCGCGAACCTCGCTCGTGTACTGGGACCACACTGTGACGCGCTCGTCACACGCGGCACGTGGGACGAGCCGCGCATCTTCAGCGAGATCCAAGCCGCCGGTGCGGTGGCGGACGACGAAATGGAACAGGTTTTCAATCTCGGCCTCGGAATGCTGGCGGTTGCTGCTCCAGAGGACCGATTGGATACCCTGGACGCAATACGTTCCGCTGGGCACGATGCGTGGCTGGTCGGGGAGATTGTCGAAGGTCGCGGGCGGGTAAGCATCAAGCGCTAGAAGGCAGGCGACTGCTCGTCTGGGACGGAAACTGCTAACCTGCACATACGGGACTGTTCCCCCCAAAACCCAGGAGTCCAAATGGCGCAGAACGACGCTCCAGAGCCTGAGCAGTTGCTGACGCCCTCCGAGGTGGCGGCGATGTTCCGGGTCAACCCCAAGACCGTCACCCGCTGGGCCCGAGCAGGGAAGATCTCTGCGATCCGCACCCTCGGTGGCCACCGGCGCTTCCGGGCGTCCGAGATCCGCAAGTTCCTCGACCAGGTCGACGAATCCACCGAGCTCTAGCCAGCGGCTACTCCGAACTGAGGAGTCCGCGCACCAAGCCGGACGATTCCACGAGTTCACGCGCCATTGAGCATCTGCTCGGCTGTGACCGCCATGGCCGTTCTTCCCCCTAGCGCGAGGCGATTTGGTGGCCGGGACCGGCGTCGATCCGGTGACCCCGCGCTTTTCAGGCGGGCCGGTACGGTCGCGAGCGCAACACCGCTGGCCAGCTAAGACCCGTAAAAGTGCTGGTCAACAGCTATTTGTGGTGTATAGGACCATACCGTTCGGTGCCGTCTCGTGACGCGAAAAGTTGCGCCGGTGTGGCACGAATGTGGCACGAAATCAGGTGACCGCATCGGAGAGGTTGGGGAGTTGCACCTGGACCCAGACGCGGTTTCCGTCGCGACGCGTCACTCTGCCGTGAAGCGGCGGACCCCCTTCGTCTCCGACCGAGACCACGTCGCCTGGCTGAGGATTGAAGAGAGGATCTCGGGCACGACGACTCTGGGAGATCCAGCACTCGACGACGAGATCGGGGCCGACGTCGTTGGGGTCGAAGCTCAGGTCGTAGTTGCCGATGTCCACGGTCGTCATCGTACCGTCACCACCTGCCCGACCAGGCCGGGTTGTCCTTCGGTCCATCGAAGAGCGCGCGGACTCAGGCGAACTGCAAGGGCGTGGGCTCAGAGAGCGTGACCGTCCAGTGGGGATGATCGGCCGTCGGCAAGTGCGTATGTGCCGGGCCAATCGGGTTACAACAAGCGGCTCCGCAAAGCCGCCGGTCAGCTCGTCGCGGTCAACCGGATGCTCGCGGTGGACACCGACTTGTGGGTTGACGACACGTGGGTGATCGACTCGACCCCGGTCGAATGTGGCCGATCGCGCCAGACCGCGAAACGTTCCGATCTGGTTGGC
>CAAGKR010192449.1_pt1 | contig 12036 bp, 14 predicted proteins | sample 2556971 | NCBI WGS metagenome assembly CAAGKR01 (sample SAMEA5207829, study PRJEB30636) | soil metagenome | biome: forest; feature: boreal; material: soil | place: USA | collected 2011-09 | depth 1 m
ACCCACTACATCATCGGTTCGGTGGTGGGGCCGCATCCATACCCTGAGATGGTCCGCGACCTGCAGCGTGTGATCGGTGACGAGGCTCGCGAGCAATACCTGTCCGCCGACGGGAAGCTGCCCGATGTCGTGGTCGCGTGCGTCGGTGGCGGGTCCAATGCAATCGGGATCTTCACCGCGTTCCTGGACGACAGGGAAGTGGCGCTGGTTGGGGTCGAGGCGGCCGGCTCCGGGCTGCGGAGCGGCAAGCACGCGGCCTCACTCGTGGGCGGCCGGCCGGGCGTGCTCCACGGCAGCTACTCCTACATCCTGCAGGACGGGGACGGCCAGATCCTCCCGACGCATTCGGTGTCGGCTGGGCTGGACTACCCGGGGGTCGGCCCGGAGCACGCGTTCCTGCACGATTCCAAACGGGTTGAGTACGTCGCCGTGACCGACAAGGACGCGATCGCGGCATTCAAGCTCTGCACGCGGCTTGAGGGCATCATGCCGGCGCTCGAGCCCGCGCATGCGCTGCACCACGCCGGGGTGCTGGCGCGCGAGCTTGGGCCGGGCGGGCGCATCCTCGTCTGCCTGTCGGGTCGCGGCGACAAGGACATGGACGCGATTGACGGTGTCTGAGGCCCCGCACCTGGAGGAGGCGCTGCGGGCAATCAATTGGGCCCCTCCTGGCCGCCGCGCCAGCGCGCCGAAGAAGGACCTGAAGCTCGTCGCCTACATGATGGCCGGCCACCCGAATCGCAAGCGGTCCATCGAGGTGGGGAAGAGGCTGGCGACCTCGGGCATCGCGGCGCTCGAGATCGGGATACCGCACTCCGACCCGCTGGCCGACGGTCCAGTCATCCAGCACGCGGGGCAGAGCGCGCTCGATCATGGGATGACGGTCGCGGGCAGCCTGGAGGTGGCTGCGGCCATCGCGAGCGAGGGCATCCCGGTGGTGCTGATGACCTACATCAACCCGATCCTCGCCTACGATCCAAGGCGGTTCGCGGCCGAAGCCTCGCAGGCCGGAGTCGCCGGCGTCATCGTGCCCGACCTGCCGGTGGAGGAATCGGAGCCGGTGTCGGGATGGCTACGGGCGGCGTCGCTGGACACCGTCTTCATGGTCGCGCCCACCACCTCCGAGCAGCGGATCGGATCCATCTGCGAGCACTCGAGCGGTTTCGTCTACTGCGTCACGATCACGGGCATCACGGGAGCTCGCAAGCACCTACCGGCGGGGATGAAGGAGCTGATCGCTAACGTGAGGAAGCACACGGAGCTGCCGATCGGGGCCGGCTTTGGCATCTCGCGCCGCGAGCACATGGCGGCGCTGCGTGGCGCGGCTGACGCTGCGGTCGTCGGCAGCGCGATCGTGGCAGAGATCGATCGCGGGGGCGATCCGGTGGCCCTCGTCAAGGAGTTACTGAAGGCGTGCCGGTGAGGGGTATACGGGGGGCGACCACGGCAGAGGCGAATACGGAGGAGGCGATCACCGCGGCGACCGAGGAGTTGCTTCGGGAGCTGATCACTCTCAACGACCTCGACCCAGCCGAGATCTGCTTTGCATATTTCACAACCACCCACGACCTGACGGCCGAGTTCCCCGCATACGCGGCTCGGAAGCTCGGCTGGCTCGACGTGCCGCTGCTGTGCGGCCACGACATCGATGTCCTGCTGCCCAACCCTCGCGGGCTGCCGATGTGCATACGTATCCTTCTGCTCTACAACCCCACCAAGCCGCAATCGGCGATGCGCTTCGTCTACCTGCGTGGCGCGCAGGCCATCAAAGCCGACCTGGAATCTCTGAGGAGCACGCTTCACCCGTGATCATCGTCATGTCGCACACCGCCACCGAATCCGAGATCAAGGCGGTGGTCGAGCGCGTTCACGAGATTGGCCTCAAGACCGAGCTGTCGCGTGGTGAAGAGCGGACGCTGGTCGGCGTGATCGGGGGCAACGCCTACGCGTACAAGGAGGCGTTCTCGCACTTGAGCGCGATCCACGAGATCATCCCCATCACCAAGCCGTTCAAGCTCGCAAGCCGGGAATTTAGGCCCGACAACACCGTGGTCGACGTCGGTGGGGTCAAGATCGGGGGCGCAGAGGTCGTGATGATGGCGGGCCCCTGCTCGGTGGAGGGCGAGGAGATGCTCCTCGAGACAGCTCGCCACGTGGCCGCACAGGGCGCCAAGGTCCTCCGTGGCGGGGCGTTCAAGCCGCGCACGTCGCCATACTCATTCCAGGGACTCGGCGAGGCGGCGCTCAAGATGATGGCGACCGCGCGGTCGGAGACCGGACTCAAGGTCGTGACCGAGGTCGTTTCGCCGGGCGATGTCGAGCTGGTCGCGCGCTACGCGGACATCCTCCAGCTCGGTACCCGCAACATGCAGAACTACGCCCTACTCCAAGAGGCGGGGCGGTCGGGAAAGCCGGTCCTGCTCAAACGAGGCATGTCGTCGACGATCGAGGAATGGCTCCTCGCGGCCGAGTACATCCTTTCCCAGGGCAATCGCGACGTCATCCTCTGTGAGCGTGGCATCCGAACATTCGAGACGGCGACGCGGTTCACGCTTGACCTCAACGCCGTGCCGCTCGCGCGTGAGTTGTCGCATCTACCGGTGGTCGTGGATCCCTCGCAGGCCACTGGACGCTGGTCGCTGGTCCGCCCGATGTCCCTGGCCGCGGTCGCCGCGGGCGCTCACGGGTTGATCGTGGAGGTGCACCCGACTCCCAATCAGGCGCTGTCGGACGGCGCGCAGTCGCTCGACTTCGATAACTTCGATCGCCTGATGGACGACCTCCGCCGGCTGCTCGGGTCCATGGCCAAGCAGCTCGCTTAAATGCCCACCGTCGCCGTGGTGGGCTTGGGCCTCATGGGGTCCTCGCTTGCGCTGGCCCTCAAGGATGCCCGCCCCGACGTCGTGGTGGTCGGCAGCGACCGTGACGCGATGACGGTGCGGAAGGCGCTGGATCGCGGCATCGTGACCAGCGTGAGCGCCGACCTGGCCGTGGTCGAGATCGCCGAGCTCGTCGTGCTGGCGGTGCCCATCCTCGCGCTGCGGGAGGTCTTTGCCGACCTCCGCGGCCTCGCGTCGGGGAAGGTCGTGACCGACTTGGCCAGCACCAAGGGCGTGGTCATGGAGTGGGCGAGCGCGTCGGGAATCGATTTGGTGGGTGGCCACCCGCTGTGCGGAAAGGAGGCGGCGGGCATCGACGCCGCCGACGCGTCGCTCTTCAAGGGCGCGCCCTGGGTCCTCACCCGAGCCGACGCCGCCGTGACCGGGCTGGTGGAGTCGGTCGGCGCGCATCCGTTGGTCATGGACGCCGAGACCCACGACCGGCTGGTCGCGGGAGTCAGCCATGCTGCCTTCCTACTTTCGGTGGGCTACGTTCTGGCCCTCTCAGGGCAACCCGATTGGACGGATGCATCGCGGGTGGCCGCCTCCGGCTTTCGCGACATGAGCCGCCTTGCGGCCGGCGATCCCGCTCTGTACGCGGGGATATCGCGAACGAACCGGACCCATATGGTGGAGCAGCTGAACGCCATCAGCGCCGCCCTGGACCGGTTGCGGCGGCACCTGGAAGCCGACGATCCACGCCTGATCGAGCTCTTCGAGGAGGCGCGCGCGGTTCGGGAGCGTTGGGCTCGAGACTCCGTGTAGTCGACTCATGACATATTGGCGATCTTAGTGATCGCAACAGTTCGGAGGGCGCGCCGGTTGGAGGGCGAGGTCCGTCTTCCCGGCGACAAGTCGATCTCCCATCGCGCGCTGATTCTCGGCGCGCTCGCCGACGGTTGGAGCCGCCTGCACGGGCTCTCGAACGGCGCGGACGTTCGGTCGACTGCCGCTTGCATGCGGGCGCTAGGCGTCGAGATCGAGGAGCAATCAGTTGGGCCCATCCTGCCCGTGCTCGCGCGCACATCGCTGCGGGGCTTCGGGATGGACGGCATGCGGGAGCCTGACGGGCCGTTGGACTGCGGCAACTCGGGCACGACGATGAGGCTGCTCGCTGGACTCCTGGCCGCGCAGGATTTCGTCAGCGAGCTGCGTGGCGACGAGTCATTGGCACGGAGGCCGATGGACCGCGTGGTCACGCCCCTCCGAGGGATGGGCGCGGGCGCGGAGTGGCCGCCCCTGCGCGTCGGCGGGCGCGTGCCGCTGCACGGCATCGAGTACCGGCAGCCGGTGGCGAGCGCCCAGGTCAAATCGGCGGTGCTGATTGCAGGTCTATTTGCCGATGGAACCACCGCGGTGATCGAACCGGTGCGCACGCGCAATCACACCGAGCTGATGCTGAAGGCGATGGGGGCGGACGTGAACGTCGACGGGATGCGCGTCGAGATCAGCAGGGTCGACAGGCTCGAGCCCCTCGACATCGAGGTCCCCGGCGACGTGAGCGCCGCGAGCTTCTGGCTGGTCGCAGGCGGACTGGTGCCGGGCTCACGGCTTCGCCTCCCTGGCACCGGGGTGAATCCGACGCGGACCCCTTTCCTCGAGGTGCTACGAGCCTGTGGCTTCAGCATCGCCGCTTCGGACGAGCGAGTCATCGGCGGCGAGCCGGTGGCCGACATCGAGGTCCGATCGGCCTCGGAGCTTCGCTCGATTCAGGTCACCGGCGGGATGGCGGCTGAGATGATCGACGAGCTGCTGGTAATGGCGGTGGCGGCCACGCAACTCCCGGGTGAGAGCTTGATCTCCGGAGCGGGCGAGCTGCACCTCAAGGAATCCGACCGCATCGCCGCGATGGCGGAAGGACTTGGAGCGATGGGCGCAGACATCACCGCTCTGGACGACGGCTGGGTGATCAGAGGCCCGCGCCGGTTGGAGGGCGCGCGGGTCCAATCTCACGGCGACCATCGGGTTGCGATGGCTCTGGCGGTGGCCGGGCTTCTGGCGGACGGTGGCACCGAGATCGAGGATGCGGAGTGCGTCGACATCTCGTACCCGGGCTTCTTCGATGACCTGGAATCCTTGTGGCGCGCGAGCGCGACCAGGAAGGGACCCACTGATTGGCGCGCAAGCGGCGGGCAGGATGGGCCCTACTGATTGCTGACCGTCCGGACCGAGCTCGATGTGGAGCTGGTTGCCTTGGAGCTGCACGAGCTCGAGGTCACCGAGCCACGCGACGACTTCGAGCTCGAGGTGGCGCGCACTATCCAGGCGGCGCGATCGGGCAAGACTGGCGATGTCGCCCGCGCCAGGGCGCTCTACCGGCGGTTCGGGATCGACCCGACGCGCGTGCGCCCGTCCTCGGAGGCTCTGCTACGACGCCTCAAGAAGGGCGAGCCGCTGCCGCGCATCAACTCGCTCGTCGACGTCGCAAATGCGCTCTCGATTCAGCTGCAGGTCCCGGTCGGACTGTATGACCTGGGCAGGGTGCGAGGGGACGAGCTCGTGGTCAGGCTCGGCATGGAGGGTGAGGGTTACATCGGCATCGGCAAGGAGCATGTCAACGTGGCTGGGCGCATTTGCGTCGCGGACGCCGAGGGACCGTGCGGCAATCCGAGCGCCGACTCGGCACGCACGATGATCACGACCGAGACGGAGCGGGCGGCGTGGATCTATTTTCTGCCCGTTGGCGAGGACGACATCGATCGCACCGCGGAGCTCATCGCGGTCTTCGGCCGCGGCCTGGTCCGGATGGTCTGACCGATGAGCCCGGCCTCGGAGCAGGTCCTGTGCGTCAAGCGGGAAGACATCTTTCCGGACGGCGCCTGGCACGGCTTCGTGAGCGACCGCCTCGAGCGACACCAAGAGGTGATCCGCGAGCACCACTTCTTCATGTCGCGCGCTGACGTCGAGGACGACCCCAACTACCAGCAGATCATCCCCTACGTCGTGTTCCGGCACGGCGATCGCTACTTCCTCACGCACCGCCTGCGCGCTTCATCGGAGAAGCGGCTGCGCAAGCAGTACTCGCTGGGGGTCGGTGGCCATATCAACCCTGGGGATCTCGAGGGCGGAGATCCGATCCAGGACGGTCTGAAGCGAGAGTGGGAGGAGGAGGTGATCTATGACGGAACCTTCGAGGCGCACCTGATCGGCCTGCTCAACGACGAGTCGTCGCCTGTGTCAAAGGTTCACCTCGGAGTCGTCTTCCTGGTCCATGGCGACAGGCCGGAGATAGCGATCCGCGAGACGGACAAGCTCGCCGGCGAGTTGCTCACCCTCAACGACATGCGCATCTACTACCTGGGCATGGAGTCCTGGTCGCAGATGGTCTATGACCGCCTCACGCTAGGGGCTCCGGTATGAAATACGTGGAGGCCGGCGGAGCTCGCATGTCCGCCATCGGGCTGGGGACGTGGCAGTTCGGCTCGTCCGAGTGGGGCTACGGACGCCGATACGCTAGCGCGGAGGCGGGCCCGATCCTGCTGCGGGCGCTTGAGCTGGGCGTGAACCTGGTCGACACGGCCGAGTTCTATGGGTTTGGGAGCTCGGAGCGCATCGTCGGCGAGGCGATGAGCGGGCGCCGCGACCAAGTATTCATCGCGACGAAGCTCTTTCCGGTCGGGCTGCCGTTTCAGGTCGAGGCCAGGGCTCGCGGCAGCGCGAAACGCCTGGGTGTGGATCACCTCGACCTGTACCAGCAGCACTGGCCGAGCCCTTTGTTTCCGGCGCGCTCGACCATGCCACGGATGAAGCGGCTGGTCGATGAAGGGCTGGTTGGCCACATCGGTGTGAGCAACTACGGTCTGCAGGCCTGGCAGGGCGCGGAGCGCGCGCTGGGCGGCCCGGTGCTCTCGAACCAGGTGCAATTCAGCCTGATCAACCGCGAGCCCGAGTCAGTGCTGCTGCCGTGGGCTCAGCAGAACGGTCGAGTGGTCATCGCGTACAGCCCGCTCGGACAGGGACTACTCTCGGGCCGCTACCAGAAGGCCCCGCCGCGGAACTTCCGGCGCATGAGGCGCTCGTTCAGCGCCGAGTCCCGGGCACGCCTGGAGCCGCTGATCGCCACGCTGCGTGAGATCGCTGCCACGCATGGTGCGACCGAAGCACAGGTCGCTCTCGCCTGGCTGATACGAAAGCCGAACGTCGTCGCCATCCCCGGTGCGTCGAGCGTGCGCCAGGTGGAGGAGAACGCGGGTGCGGCCGACATCGAGCTCAGCGACGACGAGGACGCGAGGCTGGGCGCGCTGGCGAGGTAGCCTATCGAGTCGTGAGCCTGGAAGCGGTTGAGCTGTATCGCATTCGAATGTCCCTCGTGGCTCCATTCGAGACGTCGTTCGGAGTCCAGACCGAGCGGGACGTCCTGCTCCTGCGTGCCATTACGAGTGAGGGCGAGGGCTGGGGCGAGTGCGTCGCGAGCGAGGAGCCGACCTACTCCTCCGAATACGTTGACGCGGCACAGCACGTGCTCGTCCACCACCTGCTGCCGAGGCTCCTGGAGCGCCCGCTCCTCGCAGCGGAAGACGTGGCGCGGGTCCTGCGGCCTGTGCACGGTCATCAGATGGCGAAGGCGTCGATCGAGATGGCGCTGTTGGACGCACAGCTCCGCGCGAGCGGCGAATCCTTCGGCCAGTACCTGGGCGCGGTTCGGCCGGCTGTGGACTGCGGCGTCTCGGTCGGCATCCACCGATCCATCCCGGAGCTGCTGCAAGCCGTCGGCGACTACCTCGACCAGGGCTACCGCCGCATCAAGCTGAAGATCAAGCCCGGGTGGGACCTGGAGCCAGTGCGCGCCGTTCGCGAACGGTTTGGAGACGTACCTCTCCAGGTCGATGCCAACACGGCTTATTCGATCGCAGATGCGAGGCATTTGGCCGAGCTCGACGCATTCGACCTCCTGCTGATCGAGCAGCCCCTGCCTGAAGACCAGGTGCTGGCGCATGCCGAGCTCGCGAAGGTGGTTCGCACGCCTCTGTGCCTGGATGAGTCGATCACCTCAGCGCAGGCTGCCGCCGACGCCATCCAGCTGGGCGCCTGCCAGATCATCAATATCAAGCCGGGCCGCGTCGGAGGCTACCTCGAGGCGCGCCGCATTCACGACCTGTGCGCCGCGCACGGCATTCCGGTCTGGATGGGCGGCATGCTGGAGACGGGCTTGGGACGCGCCGGCAACGTCGCCATGGCGGCCATGCCCAACTTCACCCTCCCTGGCGACACGTCTGCCTCGGACCGCTACTACCACCGCGACATCACCGAACCGTTCGTGCTCAGCGAGGGCAGGCTGAAGGTGCCGACCGGTCCCGGGCTTGGCGTGAGCGTCGATCGCGATTTCCTTGCCGAGGTCACCTACTCGACTGAGATGGTGCAACCGGAGCGTCGCGCCGTTCGTGCGAGCACGTAGACCGCCGCGCCGCCGCGGCGCCGCGGCGCTACGAGCCGGGCGCACCGGCAAGCAGGTCGGTCATGGCGTTCGCATTGGCGGCCAGGCCCAGGCGCGGCACGCCGAGGCGATCCTCGATGGTGGCGAGCAGCGAATAGTGGTCGTAGGGATTGCCGCTGGTGTGCACGACGGGGTTTGGGTGGATGACCAAAGTGAGCACGTGGTTGGCGCTGTCCTCTCCCTCGTCCCAAGTGATCAGCAGCAGCCCGTTCTGCTGCCACGCTGATGTGGCGAGGATCTTCGGGACGGTTTGCGCGAGCCATTGGTCGGCGATCGCGGTCGAGCAGTCATGGCCGTCGTGGCACAGATCGGGAGTGATCCACACAAAACGAGGGACGTTGCCGGCCATGTCGGCGTCGAATTGAGTGAACGGCACGACCTGGGGGGGACACGCGTCGCCGTAATAGGGGAACGGATTGTGCTTGAGCGCGTAGCCATTCGCGTTCACCATGCAAGAACCGCCCATGCCCTCCATATAGGCTCGCCAGGGGATGCCCGCCGCATCCAATTGGGCGCCCATGCCGCCGGCCGGAAGCGGGTGGTAGTCGTCGTCGGTGATTCCCCAAGTGCTGCCGGATGTCATCGCGAGATAGTTCGGGAGGCTCGGGTGCGAGACGCCGTGGTAGTCGGTGGCGGCCGCAAACTGGGCGGCCAGTTGAGCCGCGTACCCTCCGGCGATCGCCTGGTCAAAGCTGCGGTTCTCCATCACGATGACGAAGACGTGGGCTGGGGGCGATGGCGACGGCGACCGCGACGGGCTGGGCGTACGGGACGCCAATGGCGTCGGGGTGTTGTGGGCTTGGGCCGCCGGCTGAGCGCATGCGTGCAGAAGGGATACCAACAGCGCCAAGGCTAAGACCCTCACCCCTTCAGACACTACGATCCGCAGCCATGAGGCTGCTTGGCGGTCCATGGGCGCTGGAGGCGAGGCCGGAGCGGGGAGGGCGGATCACCTCGCTCCGCCTGGGTGGCGAGGAGCTCCTCGACCAGGGGATCGGCGTGGACGACCCGGCGGCCGCCGGGTTCGTGGCCGCCGGCGCATGGGGCTGGGACGAGATGGTGCCCAACATCGAACCAGTCCCCTACCCGCTGCCGGGGGAGTGGGAGGGGCTGGACCTGCCCGATCACGGGGAGGCCTGGCGGCTGCCATGGGTCGTGCTCGAGGAGACGACCGCCTCGGCGACGATGGAGTGCTCGGGCCGCCTGCTGCCGTGGCGCCTTGAGCGGCATCTCGAGCTGGGCCGTCGCGCTGTGCGCGTTGCATATGTCTACAGGAACTTTGGGCATCAACCGCTCTACGCATATTGGTGCGCGCACCCTCTGTTCAGGTACGAGGCGGGCATGGAGGTCGAGGCAGGAGATGGCTTCGTGCCGCCCCATGTAGGCGCAAGCGCGAAGGTATTCCTCCCGCGCGGCTCGGTTGACCACGTGCGCCTGGCATGGCGCTCGGGTGCCGCGGTCGAAGTCGCTTGGGACTCGTCGGTCACGCCGTATGTGGCGATCTGGGCCTGCAACGGCGACCTGGGCGGCTACCACCAGATCGCCATCGAGCCGGCGACCGGCGGCAGCGACCGTCCGGATCCCGCGGCGCCGCCTCCCATGCTCGCCCCTGGACGGGAGCTGAGTTGGTGGCTCGAGATCCGGGACCGCCGGCAGGCGTGAGCCGCGCCAACGCGCGGTCCGGATCGCCCATGCCCGCCCGATCCGAGCTCGCGGACACGATCATCGCTAACTCTAAACTGAGGCCCAATGGCCAAGGTGCTCGGGTTGCGCTGTCGCGAATGTGGCGCGGAGTATGAGCTCCAGGCCACCCACGTCTGCGAGATGTGCTTTGGACCTCTCGACGTCGTTTTCGATCACACCGCCTTGAAGAAGCGGGTGACCCGCGAGCGGATCGAGCAGGGGCCGCCCTCGATGTGGCGTTATCGCGACCTGCTCCCGATCGAGGATTCGACCCCGGTCGTGAGCCTTGGCGAGGGATTCACTCCTTTGGTCAAGGCGGAGCGTCTGGGCGCCGAGCTTGGGCTTCGCAACCTCTACTTGAAGAACGACAGCATGAACCCCACCAACTCGTTCAAGGACCGCGTGGTGTCCGTCGCGATCAGCTGGGCGCGCGCCCACGGGTTCGAGACGATCGCCTGCGCCTCCACCGGGAACCTTGCCAACTCGGTCGCGGCGTACGCGGCGCGCGCCGGGCTCGAATGTTTCGTGTTCATCCCCATCGACCTCGAGCCTGCCAAGGTCGTCAGCATCAGCGTGTTCGACCCCAACGTGGTCGCGGTCCGGGGCAACTACGACGAGGTCAACCGGCTCTGCAGCCAACTGGTCGAGTCGACTCCGTGGGCCTTTTGCAACATCAACATCCGGCCTTTCTACGCGGAGGGCTCGAAGACCCTGACCTTTGAGACCGTCGAGCAGCTCGGGTGGAAGCTGCCGGACGAGATCATCATCCCGATCGCGAGCGGCTGCCAGTTCGTGCGCCACCGGCAGGCCGTGCAGGAGCTGATGGACTTCGGGCTGGTCCGCGGAGACCGCGTGCCGGCCTTCACCGGTGCCCAGGCGCTAGGTTGTGCCCCCGTCTACAACGCCTTCAACTCGGACACTCCCGAGCGCGTCCTGCCTGTGAAGCCGGACACGATCGCGCGCTCGATCGCGATCGGCAACCCTTCCGATGGCATGTACGTCAACCGGATCGCCCTCGCCACTGGCGGAGTCGTGGAGGCGGTGACCGAGGAGGAGATCGTGGCGGCGATGCGGCTACTCGCGCGCACCGAGGGGATCTTCACCGAGACCGCCGGTGGCGTCACCATTGGTGTGCTGGCTAAGCTCGCTCGCGCGGGACGCTGGAGTGGTGATGAGGTTGTGGTGGCTTACGTGACCGGTCATGGTTTGAAGACCGCCGACGTGCTCGCCTCCGTGGACGGCCACGCGAAGCGGGTGGAAATAGAACCCACGCTGAAATCGTTTCGCGAGAAGGTGAACATATGAAGCCGGAAATCAGTTGGGCCCATCCTGCCCGCGCTTGCGCGCCGACCACTAGGGCCCAACCTGCCCGCGCTTGCGCGCCTTGAGGAGAAAGATAAATTGCCGCAGTTCCGCATCCCAGGTCCACTACGCCGGCTTTCGGATGGCGAGGTCACTGTCGCGGTCGAAGCCACCGATCTCGGCTCGGCCATCGACGCGCTCGACGCGCGGTATCCAGGCTTTAAGGACCGGTTGCTCGATGAGAAGGGCGAGCTGAGGCAGTTCGTCAACGTTTACCTCAACGACGAGGATGTCCGCTTGGGGCACGGGCTCAAGGCTAAGGTGGCCGAGAACGACGAGATCTCTATCGTCCCCGCCGTAGCGGGCGGTTGAGCGTGGCGAGGCGGCGGCTGAAGCTCATCTTTGGCCCGGCGATGGTCAAGGAGCCGGTGATCTACCAGCTGGGCAAGCAGTTCGAGATCGTCACCAACATCCGGCGCGCCGACGTCACACGCGACCAGGGCTGGGTTCTGCTCGAGATCACGGGCGAGCCCGACGAGCTGGATCGCGGAGTCGCCTACCTGGAATCGCGCGGGGTCAAGGTCGAACCGGCCGAGGGCGACCTGGTCGAGTAGGAGTCGATAACATCGCCGCTGTGAGCGAAAGCGTCGAGGTCGCGATCATCGGTGGCGGCCAGGCGGGCCTGGCCACCAGCTGGCATCTCAAACAGGCCGGAGTCGACCACGTGGTCCTCGAGGC
>CAAGKR010419199.1_pt1 | contig 12034 bp, 11 predicted proteins | sample 2556971 | NCBI WGS metagenome assembly CAAGKR01 (sample SAMEA5207829, study PRJEB30636) | soil metagenome | biome: forest; feature: boreal; material: soil | place: USA | collected 2011-09 | depth 1 m
ACCGCGCCGCAGGAGCGGCACTGGCCGTGGACTCCCGCCTCGGCGGCGCCGAGCAGGCGTTCGACCTCGCCCAGCTCGGCGTCGGCCTGCTGTAGCTCGGCGGCGCGCCGGGCGAGCACGTCGAGACGGTAGTGGTCGCGCACGGCCATCTCGTATGTGAGGCCGCCGAGGTCCCAGGTGAGGGTGGCCACACGTTCGGCGAGGGCCAGCCTGCGGCTGCGCAGCTCGGCCAACGATCCGGAGGGAACCTGGACGGCGGCCGCCATCAGCGCCCCCGGCTCGGGGCCACGGGTGAGTGGCGCGTGGCGGCGGGCGCCACAGGGCGTGCGTGCCGAGCGTCTGCGCGGCGGGCCATCATTTCCCCGTTTCGATCGGCTGGCCGCCTTCGGTGAGTTTTTCGATTTCCTTCTCGTGGCGCTTGCCAGTCGATTTTTCGAGTTTGGCGATACTCGACGCGTTCGGTTTGGCCGGAGCCTTCAGTTTCGCCTTGGGCGATTCCGCTTCTTTCACTTCCTTGACTTCCTGCGCTTCGGTGGCGGCCGAGGGCTTGCTCGACGTCTTACCCGCCGACGATGGAGAGGCCGCCGGTGTGCTCGAGCTGCCGGCGGCAGGCGCGCCGGCGACGGGCAGCGCGCCGCCTTCGATCCTGACCACCTGCGGGCCGGCGGCTTTGGAGGGCGTCATCCAGTGGCCGACCAGCAGCCCGATCAGGCCGGTCGTGAGCAGCACGGCGAGCAGCCCAAACAGGCCCGAGTAGCGACGCAGCCAGCCGATCGCTCCGTCGGGCTCCTGAAGCGGCGGAAGATAGTTGGGGGACGCCACGATCGAGGCGGTGACGCGCCCCTCGCTCTCGGGTTGGAGCACGTCGAGGAACGCGAGCCGCACCGGCGAGCACGGTTGGCCGCACGTGAGGCAGTAACGCTGGTCGGCGACAACCGAGGCGCCGCAGTTCGGGCACTTGGCCCCGGCATCCTCCGGCGGGGCTTGGATCGGGAAGACGTTCACGCTAGCGGCCGCAGTCGAAGACTTGGCGAGGGGTTTGCGCGATGGTCGGCGACGGGGACTTCGTGAGGGTTTGCGACCGGGACTTCGTGAGGGTTTGCGACTTCGAACATCAGCCTCACCCGAACGTGCCGCTCACGTATTCGCGCGTGCGCTCGGCGCGCGGCTCGTCGAACACCTGAGCGGCCGTGCCGTACTCGACCAGATCGCCGAGGTACATGAAGGCGACCTTGTCGGCCACGCGCTGTGCCTGGGCGAGGTTGTGGGTGACGATCACGACGGCCAACTCGCGCCGCAGCTCACCGATCAAGTCCTCGATCGTGCTTGTTGAGATTGGGTCGAGCGCGCTGCACGGCTCGTCCATCAACAGCACCTCGGGTCGCGGCGCGATCGCGCGCGCGATGCACAGGCGCTGCTGCTGACCTCCCGACAGGCGCAGCGCGGGCGCGTCCAGGTCCTCGCGAACCTCCTCGTACAGCCCGGCGCGGCGCAGCGCCTCGACCACAAGCGGCTCGATCTCGCGGCGGCGCGGGCGCTTGCGCGACTGCTCGCGCAGCGCGAACGCAACGTTGTCGAAGATCGACATCGGAAACGGGTTGGGTTGCTGGAAGACCATCGCCACACGCGAGCGCAGCGTGGTGTCCCGCAGTGCGTGGACGTCTTGACCGTCAAGCAACACGTTCCCGGCGCGCGCCGCGCTCGGCGTGAGCTCCGTTAGGCGGTTGAGCGTGCGCAGCAGGCTCGTCTTGCCACAGCCGGACGGGCCGATCAGGGCGAGCACCTCGCCCTGGTGGATCGACAGAGACACGGAGTTGACGGCGCGCTTGGCGCCGTAGTAGATGCTCACGTCCTGTAGGCGCAAGCGCTCGGGACCGGCCGCGCTCGCGGGCCTGAGCGCCTCGCGCTCGTGCGGTGAGGTGACGGCCGTCGGAACGCGGTCGAGCACGATCGTTCGCACGGGCGGGACCGCGTCGCCGACCGTCGGTGGGGCGGCCCCAACCTCGTCGGTCCTCGTCCGCTCCGGCGGGACGAACTCGTCGGCCGCGATCGGGCCCAGCGGCGGAATGATCTCATCAGGCCAGGTGTCGTCCATCGGGCGCCGGGGGTCGAGCAGGGTCTCGTCAGTGCTCATCGTAACTTTCTCCATCGAATCGATGAGATTAGTTGGGAATCGCGCGTTTGTCAAAGCCGTCCACCACTCGACACCGCCGCCGGCGATCGCCGGCGACCGTTCAACCTCGAGAAAAGCCTCACAGCCGCCCACCCCCCTCGAACCCGCTCGTGCGCGCATGGGCGCGACTGATCATGCCGACTACCGCGTTCAGCGCGAGGATGAACAGGAGCAACACGAACGCCGCCGCATACGCCTTGTTCGCCGCGTTGCCTTCGCCCGCGGGCGAGTTGTCGTATACGTAGCTGGTGAGCGAGGAGCCGGTCCCGCGCAGGAACCCCACGATCGGAGTCGAGCCGGCCGCTTCGTTGAGCTGTGTCTCTCCGAGCACGACAATCACGATCGCCGTGTCTCCGACGATGCGGCCGATGCCGAGCGTCGCCCCCGTGGCGATGTTGGAGCGCACGGCCGGCAGCAGCACGCGGCGGATCGTCGCGATGCGCGTCTTGCCGAGCGCGAACGCCGCCTCGCGCATGTGCGAGGGCACCGCCTGTAGGCCATCGCGGGTGGCGGCGTACAGCGGCGGCAGGGCGATCAGCGACATCGTGGCCCCGGCGGCGATGAACGAGTGCCCAGTCACGACCCCGCTTTCCGAGGCGCTCGACAGCGGGCCGAAGACGCCCAGCTCGAAGATCGTGAGGCCGAAGATCGCGATCACCACGTCGGGCGTACCGGCGACGATCTCGATGCTCGACTCGACCAGGCGCGCCAGAGATCGATGAGCCCGCCCACCCTGGCCATACTCGACGATCCAGACGGCGCTGCATACGCCAAGCGGCAGCGCGATCGCCAGCCCGATCGCGGTCAGCGCCGCCGTCCCGAGCAGCGGGTCGAGGAAGCCGCCCGAGCCCGCCTGGCTGGAGCTCACCTGTGGGCGAGTCACGAGCAGATCGGGACGCAGATACTGGAAGCCGCGCACGCCCATGTAGATGACAATCGCGCCCGTCACGAGGCACAGCCCGAGGCCGGCGGCCCAGGCGGCGACGAGCACGATCTGGTCGCGCACGCGCCACGTCCATATCGAGGAGCCGCGCCCGCGCGTGGGGCGCGGCGGCGCTGGAGCATGGTGCTCGGCCGGGAAGGACGAGGTGAGCCCTCTCACGCGAGAGCCTCCTGGGTTCGAGCCACGGTGCGGTCGCACGCAGCGGCGGTTGTGTCGCGCCGGCTCATCGATTGAGCTGGTACTTGCGCAGCGGCAGCTTGATCAGATAGGCCCCTACCGACAGCGCGATCGCGGAGAACAGCAGCAGCAGGGCGAAGGCGTACAGCGTCGAGTTCAGCGCGGGGGCGCCGCCGAAGCCTTCGTGGTTATCGACGATCGAGCTGGCGAGCGTACGCAGCGGCTCGGCGAAGAACGTCAGCACGCCGTGTTGCAGATTTGGGGCGAACGACTCCGATCCGGAGACCATCGAGATCATCACGGCCTCGCCAAGCGCTCGTGCGGATGCCAGCGCCGCGGCGGCGACGATCGCCGGGCGGATCGCCTTGAGGCTGACAGCGAGCGTGGCGCGCAGGCGGTGCACGCCGAGCGCCATCGCCCCCTCGCGCCAGGACGCGGGGACGGCGGCAAGCGCCTCGCTGATGAGCGCCACCATGATCGGCACGATCATCACGGCGAGTATCAGCGCCGCGACGCCCACGCCGGCGCCGGTCAGCTCGACCGTGCTCTGTAGTGCCTGCTTCTGCGGGATCGTGATCAGGCGATTGCCGACAAACGGCACCAGCACGAGAATCCCGATCAACCCGTAGATGACCGACGGCACCGAGGCAAGCAGGCGCACCATAGGGACGATCGCGCGCCGCAACCCCGACGGGGCGAACTCGACGATGAAGATCGAGGAGAGTAGCGCGACCGGCAGCGCGATCGCGAGCGCGAGCGCGGTCGTGAGCAGCGTGCCGTATACGAGCGACCAGGCGGTCAGGCGATAGGCGGAGGCGGGCGGGTGGGCGCTCGTGCTGACCATGCTCTGGATCTGACTGTCGACGTTGCCGGCCGACCCGATCCAGCCGAGGCCGTTGTGGGCGAAAGTCGGCCAGGCGCGCATCGCGACAAGCACGACCATCGCGACCACGCTCAGGCACACAAGCAATGCTGCCGCACCGAGCGTGAGCTCGGCGCGGCGGTCAGACCACGGTTGGCGCACCCTGAAGGGCACAGGCAGGCGCGCCAATGGGCCCTTGATTATTTGAGCGGTATCCACTGGGTCGAGACGATCGATTTCGCGGCCCTGCTGACGTCGATCCAGCTAATGAACGCCGCCACGGCGCCTTTGGCTTTGCCCTTGGTCACCTCATAGAAACGCGCCACCCCGGCGTACTGGCCGGCAATGGCGTTGGCATGCGTGCAACCCACGCCACCGAAGCCGACGCTGTTGACGCCCTGTGCGGCGAAGTAACCCGACAGGAAGCCGATCGCGTTCGGATCCTTTTCGATCGCCACGCGCTGTAGCCCCTCAGACGGCTTTTCGGCCACTGGCGCGCCTTTGGGCCCCGACACTTTCTTGCCGCCGATCAGCAGCGTCTGGAAATTTGAGAGCGTGCCCGCGTTGGCGTTGCGAGAGATTATGTCGATCGGCCCGCCGGCGGTGGCCCCCGCGACCTTGCTCCAATCGGTGGTCTTGCCGGTGAAGATCGATTCGGTCTGCACCTGGGAGAGGTTGGCGAGTTTGTTCGCCGGATTTGTCACCACGCACAGGTAATACTTTGCGATCGGGTAGAAGAAGAGTCCGGCGGGATCGCTTTTTAGCGGGTCGCGAGAGACATCGGCAATCGATACGCGGCCGCCGGCGACATCGTTGATCCCGACCTGGGTGCCGCCCTGGGTCAGTTTGATTCTGACCTTCTTGTTCAGCTTCTCGTACTTCTGCACGAGCAACTGCACCAGCGGAAACGACGCGGTCGCTCCGTCGATCGAGAGCGCACCCGTCGCCAGCGCGATCGCCGGGATCGCTATCGAGAGTGTGAACATCGCCGCGAGGAAAGCGGCGACACGGCGAGTTCGTCGTTGCATTGACTGACCTCCATACAAATAGTTGACAGCTTGGGCTCGGCAGCCTATCATAATCCTCATAAAGAAGATCGGCATTAGCTATTTTATGCGGAAGGCCGGGCGGTCGCGCACACCGCGCGAGGTCAGCCGACACCTACGAGCCCCACCCCCAACACCGGAAAGACGAACCATGACCACTGAGGAGGACCGGCACGACGACCCACGCCCACCGGCGATCGCCGGGCGGTCGGCAATGCCATCGCGACGCGTCCTCGGCGCGCTCGTGGCGACAGTGTTCGCCATCGGGCTACTCGCCGGCGCCGCGCTAGGACCGGCGCCCGAAGGCTCGCTGGCCGATAGCTCGACGATCGTTCAGCGCGTGATCGCGCTGCTCGCGGCGCGGGGAGAGGGCGGCTCGCAAGCGAGTGCTCCCACCACGTCCGGGGCATCCACAGCAACCGGTGCAAGTGCGACGCTCGGCGCCGCCCCGACGAGCAAAGCCAAGCCAGGCTCCCAGCCCGCCGCCAACCGAGCGGCGACTCCCTCCTCCCCCGAAAGCTCCTCCGCGGGCGAATCCGCCGCGGGCTCGGAACACGCCTCCTCGGGCGGCCCGAACAAGGGCGAAAGCGGGGCGTCCCGGCCCGCCAGGCTCCCCCCGATCCAGCACGTGTGGCTGATCATGCTCGGCGGGTCGACGATCGCCGGCGCCGAGACCACGCCCACCGGCTACCCCTACCTCGTCGGCCAACTGGTCAAGCAGGGCGCGCTGCTGAGGAGCTACTCGGCACTCGACGCCTACGAGCTGGCCGGAGACGCCACGCTCCTGCCGGGCGGTGTCGGCGCGAGCCTCAGCGTGATCCAAGAGCCCGGCTGCGAGGGGGCGCCCGCAGGGGCAGGGGGCGCCGGTTCGTGCCCTCAGGGCGCCCAGGCAAGCCCAGCCGAAGCCGACCAATTCCTCCAGGCAACGGTGGGGCCAATCCTCTCCAGTCCGACCTACCGCGAAAACGGGCTGATCGTGATCACGTTCGTCTCCGCGCAGGCAAGCGCCGGCGCGTCAGCGAGCACGCTCGCGCTCCAGCCGGTTGCGGGAGCGCTGCTGCTCTCGCCCCTGCTTCGAGGCGGCACCGCCAGCACGAGCACCTTCGACTCGCTTTCGCCGCGCACGAGCCTGGCGAACATCTTCAGGCCCTGAAAGCCGAAGCCAACCAATCGATGCCAAACGAAGAACGGAGATCCCGTTGCACACATACCAACCAGTCCACCACCGAGCCTCCCTGTGGCTCGGCGCGATCCTGGGCTCGATCGCCCTCTCGTTGGCGCTCGTGAGCTCGGCAGGCGCCGACGAAGAAGGGGGAAAAGAAGGAAGCGCCAATGGCCTCAACTGCCTGGGCCACGTATCCGCCGGGACGCCGGAACTCGGCAGCGACGAACGGCAGGTCAGGTACACCTTCTACTGCAACGGCCCGATCACGGGCTATTCGCTGGAGTCGAACATACCCCTGACCGGCTACGGACCACAGCCGATCGTGGCCAACAACAAGCCCGAAGTGCTCTCGGACACGTTCTCCTGCGGCGGCGAACTACCGGGGTGGGCGGATAACTGCGTGGGGGCGACCAGGCTCGGCTGGGAGAACGTCACGGGCCAGTTCTCGATCGGCGCGCCGCTGCGCGCGGAGCCGCGCGTGGACCCGCTGCTGACGGTCACCGGCATATACCTGGAAAAGGGCGTCCCCACCCAGGCGATCTCGGGCCCGTTCGACGTCGGGCGGCCGCTGCACTGCCCCAAGTCGAAGACGTATTCAGGTGCGACCCGCCTGGAACCGGCGACCCGGAGGCCGGCACCCAACGCGAACGGGCACAAGAAGGCGAAGGGAAAAACCAAACAGGGCAAATCCAAGAAGAAATAGGGCGAAGCCGCGCCGGTCAGATCATGCTCGTGGTCATGCGCTCGATCTCCGCGATCGAGGTCTGGCCGGCGCGCACCTTCGCTATTCCGTCCTCGCGCATGCGGCGCATCCCCTGCTTCATCGCGGCGGCCGCGATCTCATCCACCGAGGCGCGGCTCAGCACGAGACTGCGGATCTCCTCGGTGACCGACATCACCTCGTAGATGCCCATCCTCCCGCGGTACCCGGTTGTGGCGCAGCGCGAGCAGCCGACCGGCTCGAATGCCTCAGACTCATACAGCCCGTATTCGGCCAGCAGCGACTCCGGCGCTTTGCTCGCGCGCTTGCAGTGCGCGCACAGCACTCGCACTAGCCGCTGCGCGACGATGCAGTCGATCGCCGAGGAGATCAGGAACGGCTCGATGCCCATGTCGATCAACCGGCCGAGGGCGGCCGGGGCGTCGCGGGTGTGAAGCGTGGAGAGCACGAGGTGCCCGGTGAGCGCCGCCTCGACCGCGATGTGCGCGGTTTCGCGGTCGCGGATCTCCCCGACCATGATCACGTCGGGGTCGGCCCTCAGCATCGCCCGCAGCCCGCCCGCGAACGTCATGCCCGCCTTGGGCGCCACCTGCATCTGCTTGACCCCCGCGATCCGCGACTCGACCGGGTCCTCGATCGTGAGGATCGAGCGTCTGCCGTCGTTGATGGCGCCGAGCGCCGCATACAGTGTGGTGGACTTGCCGCTGCCGGTCGGGCCGGTCACGAGCACGGCCCCGTTGGGTCGGCCGATGGCGTAGGCGAAGCGGTCCTGCTCGGTGCGCTGCATCCCGAGGGACTCGAGGCCTCGCACCGTCACGCCCTTGTCGAGGATGCGCAGGTAGGCGCCCTCGCCGTACACGAGCGGGAGCGTCGTCACGCGCACGTCCACACGACGCCCGGCGACGGTCAGCGCGAAGCGGCCGTCCTGGGGAACGCGCCGCTCGGAGATGTCCATCTCGGACATGATCTTCACGCGCGAAATCACGCTCGTGGCCATCGAGCGCTTGAGCGTGGAGGTCTGTGAGAGCACGCCGTCGATCCTGAACAGCACCCTCATGTCGCCCTCGCCCGGGTCGATGTGGATGTCCGAGGCGCCCTGCTCGATCGCGTCGGCGATGACCGAGTGCACGAGCTTGATGACGGGCGCGTCTTTGTCGGCCTCGTCTATCACGAGTTCCTCTGCCTGGGCGTCCTCCTCCTCGACGATCGCTTCGACGGACTGCTCCACCCGCGAGAGGCGGGTGATCAGGATGTTGAGGTCCTCGATCGACGCTGACGCCGAGCGCACTCTGCGGCCGGTGAGCATCGCGATGTCATCGACAGTCAGCACGTTCGTCGGGTCGGCCATCGCCAGCAGCAGCGTGCCGTCCTCGAGGAAGCCGACCGGCACCGCCTGATAGCGGCGGATCGCCTCCATGTCGATCAGGTTCACGGCGCCCATGTCGAGCTCGTACACCGACAGGTCGATGTAGTCCAGGCCATAGCGGTCGGCCACGACGCGCGCGAGCTGGTCGTGGCGCAGGATTCCCTGCTCGACGAGGATCTGGCCCGTGGGCTTGCGCTGAGCGCGCGCGATCTCGACCGCCTCCTCGACCTTCTCGCGGGTGGCGAAGCCGAGGTCGACGACCACATCGCCGATCAGGCGGCCCGGTTTGCCGTCGCCGATCGGCAGCGCCTGACCCTGCGAACGAAGCGGGCCGCCGTGGGCAGGGGAGGGCGGCCCCTCGGCGGGACGCAGAAGCGAGAGCTCGCTCACGGATGCGCTGGGTTGATCCCCCACCCTTGCGTGATCGGCATTCGCGGCCCCGGACTTGACCGGTGGCTGGTGCAAAAACGCTTGCCCCACGCGTGCGTGCGCGTGCGCGCGCGCGTGAGGCGCTGTCGCGGGCCGATCCAGCCGGCGAACTCGTTGCGAAAACGCTTGCCCCACGCGCGCGTGGGGGGCAGGCCCCGTGGCGGGCCGATCGAGCCGCGGGTCGTCTGCCAAAAAACGCTTGCCCCACGCGCGCGTGGGGGGGCCCTTTTGGAATCAGCGCCCGAGGCCTTACTCGGATGCCCCTTGGGATCAGCGCCCGAGGCCCTGCTCGAATGCCCCCTTGACGCCCGCGTCGAGCGCGTTGAGCCGCTGCAACGCAAGCGCCTCGGGCGAGGCCGGGCGCTGAGCGCCGTCCCCGCCGTGATGAGCGAGCACGCAGTGCTCAAGCGCCAGGCGGCGCTCGGGGGCGAGCGTGGGAGGGATGTGGGGGGCTATCGTGCGCAATCCCAACTCGACGTGACCCAACATGCGACCCTCCTCGGTGCGGGCTATCTCCGCCCCATAGGCATACTCGCGCGTCTTGCCGATGTCGTGCACGAGCGCGGCGCACAGCAGCAGGTCGCGGTCCAGGCGCGGATGTATCGCACAGAGCTCCACGGCCATCTGAGCGACCGCCACGGTGTGCTCGAGCAGGCCGCCGATAAAGGCGTGGTGGGCCGAGGAGGAGCGCGCCGCTCCAGCGAACGGCAGCGAGCACGGCGCCCGGCGCAACTCGGCGCGCAACTCCCCCTCGGCGAGCAAGCCTCCCAACAAGGCTTTGAAGCCCGGGTCATAGACCTCGCGGGCGAGATGCTCGAAGAAGCCCTCGAGCTCGTCGAGGTCGCGATGAGACACCGGCAGAAAGCGGGCCGCCTCCTCCTCGCCCGCCTCGACGCGCGCGATCCGATCGATCGCGATCTGATGTTCGTCGCGGAAGCGCTCGACGCTGCCCCGCACGCGCACGAGCTCGCCGCGCTCGAAGCGCCCGGCGAGCAGGTCGGCGTCGCGGAAGACCCTGGCGGGGACGCTTCCGCTCTGGTCGCGCAACTCGACCGCCAGGTAGGGGGCGCCCGAGCGCGTCATCAATCGCTCCTTGCGCACACACGCGAATATGGCGTCCACCGCGTCGCCCTCGCGCAGCGTTGCGATCGTGTGCGCGTCCGCCGCGCCGTCCGCCGGGACGGCGCTGCCCGGCCGGGTGGGCGGCCCTGCGCTTGTAGAGGCCTTAGTGGACATGAGGTGTCCATGATGTACGGTGGTTCGGATGCAGCCACTCATCTGGGATCGTCGCCCCGACGGCTTGAGGGCCCCAGCGATGGTGTGCTCCTTTTCCGGCTGGAACGACGCCGGCGACGCAGCGTCGAGCGCGACCGCGTTCCTCTGCCAGGCGCTGGGCGCCGAGCGCTTTGCTCATCTGGACACGGAGGAGTTCTACGACTTCCAGGCCAACCGCCCGCATGTGCAGATCGACGAGACCCAGGCGCGCGTGATCTCCTGGCCCTCGGTGGAGATCTTCGAGGCGCGAGCCCCGCGCGCCCCGCGCGACCTCGTGATCGTGCAGGGCGTCGAGCCCTCGATGCGCTGGCGCTCGTTCAGCGCACTGATCGTCGACCTCGCCGAAGCGCTCGACGTGCAACTGGTGGTGACGCTCGGAGGCTTGCTCGCCGACGTGCCCCACTCTCAACCGGTGGCGATGACCGGCTTTGCCTCGGACCCCGCTCTGCTGGAGCGGCTCGGGTTGACCGCGAGCAGCTATGAAGGCCCCACCGGGATCGTGGGCGTCCTGCACGCAAGCTGCGCGCAGGCCGGACTGCCCTCGACGAGCGTGTGGGCGAGCGTGCCCCACTATGTGGCTGCCGCCGCGAGCCCGAAGGCGGCGCTCGCGCTGCTGCGCAAGCTGGAGCTGCTGGTCGGCGTATCCGTCGACGTGACGGAGCTCGAGCAGGCCGCCACCGAGTATGAGCACCAGGTCGGGCTCGCGGTGCAGTCCGATCCCGACATCCAGGCGTTCGTGGAGCGCCTCGAGCGGCGCGTGGCCGAGGACGAGAAGGCTGCGATCAGCCCCCAGGATCTGCCCTCTGGGGATCTCCTGGCGCGGGAATTCCAGCGGTTTTTGAGGCAGCGCGGGATCGAGAGCTGAGTAGAGCAAGCGCCGCTCGCCTCGCGGCCGTACGGCGCCATTGATGCAAAGGAGGACGTGTCGGCCGCGGCGCTTACTTAACGCGAGGCGATGCCGTAGTTAACGGCAGCCGAGCCCATCAGGAGTTTGCCCTGGCCGTACTTGGCCTCGGCGGTTGAGGGCTGGAAGCCGGGCGATAGCGGGATCGTCTTCTTGAGCGCATACATGACGAACTCGATCGTGTCGCTCTTACCGTGGGCCGGGCAGATCGGGCTGTAGGCAGCGTTGCCGGCGGTGTTGGTGCCGACGATCCCGCCCAGGGGCACCTTGCCCGCGGCGACGCCGGTGGAGCTCGGGTCGATCCCGCCGACGATCCAGCGGATGCCGCCGGACTTGCCGGATGAGTTGTCGTCGATCGCGAACAAGACCAGCTCGGCCGCTTTGGCGGGCACTTTCGTCCAGGAGAGCGGCGGGGAGATGCCTGCGCCCGCGCACGTGTACTGGGCCGGAATCGCGCCGTTGCGTTCGAACGCGGGGCTTGAGATGGAGAAGGCGCCGGGCGCACTGTAGACCTCGCCGCTAGAGCTGGAAGTGGAGTTGGTCGCTCCGCTGGAGGAGCCGCTCGCGGCGGATGTGCCCGAACTGGGGGCCGCGCCGTGTGAGCTCGTGGCGGTCAGGCTTTCCGGCTTGCCGCGATATTGCTTACAGTCTTCCATCATGTAGCCCGCATGGCAAATCGTGAGGCTCTTCCAGTGCGCGTGGAAGTTGTTCTCAAAGCCCGTCAGCAGAGCCGCACGTTGCTTGGCTCCCTTGCCGGCGGTGACCTTCGCGGCGATGCGTGAGGCGAGCAGTTCTACCTTGATGCGCGCCAAGAGGTCGGCTTCGGTCTCGCCGGACTTGGCGAGGTACTTCCCCAGCTCTCCCGCCTTCGGGAAGCTCTGGTGCACGAGCTGGGCGTAGTGTTGCTTGACTTCGGCATCGGAGATCGCGATGTGGCGGGCGGCGGCCTCGCCGAGCACCCACTCGGAGGTGA
>CAAGKR010478571.1_pt1 | contig 12033 bp, 16 predicted proteins | sample 2556971 | NCBI WGS metagenome assembly CAAGKR01 (sample SAMEA5207829, study PRJEB30636) | soil metagenome | biome: forest; feature: boreal; material: soil | place: USA | collected 2011-09 | depth 1 m
CCCCGAGAGGGTGCGTGCGACGCTAGCGGCGATCTCGTCGTGGCCGAGCACGTCCCACAGCTCAGCCATCGATAATTCCTAGTTATCCCAACAGCGAGGCATCATGAGCGGGAATCCTAGGCCATGATCTACTGGTCTCGCTCACTCAGGCTTCCTTAACCACCAAGGCCTGTTTTCGAGGCAACGGCGGGCCGGAGACCGGATTCGAATCCGCGACCCTTCGGGCTATGAGCGGTCAGGGCGTCAGGACAACGCGGCCAAACGCGCTGCGCCCCTCGACGTACTCATGGGGAATCTGCCCATTGTGGCCCCATCGCCGCTGCGCCGCGAGCCTTGCTTTCCGGGCTCCGCAGAGCTAGGCCGATGCGACCTATTCGGTTGACTGCCCCGCGTGGCAGCGTAAGCTTGAACGCGTGAGCATCGAGCGTGAGTACGAGATCGTCCTGCAGCCGGAGCCCGAGGGTGGCTTCAGCGTCTTCGTGCCCGAGCTCCCGAGCGTCGCCACCCAGGGCGAGACGGTCGAGGAAGCCACGGAGATGGCCAAAGAGGCCATCGAGGGCTACCTCGAAGTCATGCAGGAGGACGGTCTTCCGATCCCGGCCGTCCAGCGCGGCCGTGTCGCAGTCCACGCGTGAGCGACAAGCTTCCGGCGGTCAGCGGCAAGGAGGTCATCGCCGCCCTTGAAAAGGAGAGCTGGTACGTGAAGCGCGTCCGCGGCAGCCATCACATCCTCCGCCATCCAAACATTCCCGATGCCATCCCGGTGCCCGTCCATGGAAATCAGCCGATCAAGCGAGGCACGCTCTCGAGCATCCTGCGAGCTGCGGGCATCAGCCGAGGTGAGTTCGCGCAGCTGCTCAGGTAGCGACCAGTCGGCGCGGTCCTCCAAGCCCCCAATAACACCCATGAGGTAGACCGCCGAAGGTTGGCGGTCGAATCCGCCTAGCTCCATCCCTCAGCTGGTCATCCGGCATGCGAGGGCGGGGTGCCACTGCTTGATCGATCGTGACCCCCTGGACAACAGCCAGGAGGTACGGCGCAGTCCAACGCCCGATAACACGTAATTACGTAGACCTGAGTAGCCGCCCCTGACTGCCTGGCCAGACAAGTGGTCAATCCAGTGCATGCCCCCACAGGTCCATGCAGTAGTGGCAATAGCCTCGCTCGGAATCCTGGCGTACCCCGACGCTCGGCAGATCGCCCCGATAGATGATGTATCCGCGTGGCCGGCGAATTCCCGTGACCCAGACCATGAACTCGACAACCGCCAGGGAGGCGACCACGCCGTTGACCGAGACCACCGACGGACCGGATGACTCGAGGGCAGAGCGGTCAATGCCATAGATCCTGTCGTCGGCCTCGCGCTGGGAGTCGGACATTTGGGCGCGAGCCAGGGCGTGGCGATCCAGCTCGCCGAGGCACGAGAGGCATCTCTCACCGTCGAGGGAGAAGACGATGCGCCCTCCGAACTCCCCCTCGGGGGTGACATCACTTGCAAGGTCGAGGTAGGGGATGCGGTTGCGTGACGTGAAGCCAACCAGTGCCGCGCGCGCCGGGTCCTCGTCGACGCAACCGAAGAGGACGTCCACGTCATCCAGTCCGGCCGACGGCTCCGTAGGGTCGAAGTGGGCGGGGTCCGCCTGCACCTCGACCTCCGGGGCGATACGGCGTAGCTCCTGCTCGACGACCTCGGCCTTGCCGCGGCCGACGTCGTCGGGACCAGCGCCGATCAAGCGATTCAGGTTCGTCGTCTCGACCACGTCTCCGTCGAGCAGGGCAAAGCGGCGCACGCCAAGGTAGGCGAGCTGTTGGACGAGATGTGAGCCCAAGCCGCCGAGGCCAACGACGGCGACCCTGCAGCGCCCGATCCGCTCCTGTCCGTCGGCCCCGAAGAGATCGACGTGGCGCGCGTAGCGCTCCTTACTCATCGACCCGGGAAAGTTGACGGATGGTCAGGTTGCTCGGTTTGACCGCGCGCCCTCCGACCTCGAGCAGCCCGAGCGCACGTGCCTTCCCGTCCCCGCCCGACCAGGTGAGGGCGTCGAGATCCTCGCCAGCGAATACGAGCGCAACATAGGGTGCGCCTCCTAGGCGCCAACGGATGTGTGGCACCCACTCCTCGAAGCCGTCGAGGTCGGTCGGGGAGAAGCAAGCCGAATGGGCCCCGGGATGGCTGTGCGCCTCGACGAGGGTGGCGTCAAGGGCGGCGGCGCGCCCGAGGACCTCGGCGCGGATGTCGTCTGTGAGGGCCAGGTGGTACGCGGACTGAGCGAGGAAGCCAGCCGACGGGACCACGTGAAGGTCGGTCCCGATCAATCGCTCGTCTGACACCGACGCGTAGAGGAAGGCGACCTGCTCCTCGCGACCGCCATTCATCTGCCGGCGAAGCTCCTCGAAGATCGGATCGGAGATCTGCAGTGAGACCATCAGTTCACATCATCGAGACGCCGGGCGAAGGAACGGACGAAGTCGAGCATGTTGGTTCCGGCGGCCGGGGTCGGGGCGGGCGCCCAGCCATCGAAGGCCCAGGAAAACTGCTGCCAACCAGACCCGAAGGGGGTGTCGACGGGTCCGCTCGAGTTCGAAGGCGCCCCACCGCCGGGAAGGGCGAGGCCCGGATGCAACCAGAATCCGTAGGGCTCCTGGCTGGGAAGCTCGGCGGGAAACTGGAAGGCCAGTTCGCAGCCCGCAGCGGCCTGCCAGACCTCTGGCACGGGATACCCGGGGATCCGGACCCAGAGACCTGAGACCTCGATTCCCGGGTATTCCGCCCGGATCAGCTTCAGCTCGACTTCGATTCGCTCGGTCATCCGCGCTTGAAGGAGACCTTCTTGCCGAACCCCTTGCCGGGCTTCAGCTCTACCGTCTCCCCTTCGGCGAGCACCCGCTCGCTCTGGTCCTTCAGGTCGACCTCGATCATCTCCTGCCCGGCCGCGTAACCGGCGAGCTCGCGGATCTCGGCGACGGTGATCTCGGGCCGCTGCCAGATGTGGATCGTCCCTTCGATATTCACGTCGTACTTGGCCATCTGGTTCTTCTTTCTTCGTCGGCTCGCCGACCCACAGGCCGGATTCAGGACATTATTGCATATGTTGCGTCCGTTGCGGACATTGATCTGGTTGCTTCGGTTGCAATTAGCGACTAACCTGCACGTTGCCTGGACCGGCACGTCGTCCCGCCCCACGACCGACTAAGGAGCAAAGCGATGGAGAGCACCGATCGCGGAGTCTCGCTCCGCGGGTATCCCAACCTGAGCGAGGCCGCGCGCATCCTCGGCGTCTCGACCGCCACGCTGTCGCGCCGAAAGGATCTGGCCCGCGAGCACCGTGGCGAGCGCGACCAGGTCCTCCGGGCGGTGGAAGTCATGCGGCTAGCGGCGATCTACCGCAATCGCGACCTGAACGACGTCGCCCAGAACCTCATCGATCTCGCCGAGCGCGCCGGCGAGGACGCCCGACGAGCGGTGGAGGGTGAGGTCGAGGATTTCTTCGAGGAGCGGGAGTTAGGCTCAGAGGAGATCGCCGGATTCCTGGAGACGGCCCGGCGGGTGCTTCCGCAGGATCTCTACGCGCAGGTCGCGGCGACAATCACCGCCGAGGGCGGGAACATCCCGGCCCTCATCGGTGGCTGGGTACCCGGATCCGAGGCCGACTGACCGGTCCAGCCTGGCGCAGGTGGGTGCCGGCAGGACGGAAGCCGGAGATCTTCGGCGCCTTCTTGAAGCCGAGTTCCCTCATCAGATCGACCTGGGCCGGGCTGGCCAGGTCGATGTCGACATGGCCGCCCCGGTCGAGTCGGTGGGAGATGGCATGGACATAATGCTTTAGCACCAGGCCAGCGACGATGCTGCGGGCGGCCAGTGTGCGGTTCTCCTCGACGTCGTCGCGAAGGGCGATGGCGGTGAGGAGGACCGGGTGGCGGGGATCCCGGGGAAGGTGGAGGGCGACAGCCGCGATCACCTCGCCCATCTCGGGGTCGACGCAATAGATCGCACGCCCGGAATCACTGCGTGCCGCGTTCGAGATCCGCATCTTCGCCTCCGAAGAGAAGTGGGCACGGGGCAGGAAGGTCTTGTGGGTGTGAATGCGGAGCAGGCCGACGCCGGCGTCCGCGGCGTGGAGAAGATGGTCGATCCGGATCTTGGTCCGCTCTTCCCCCTCTTCGCGGCCGTGGTTGACGACGACCTGGTCGCGGATCTGGCGACGTTGGGGCGCGAGCCAAACCCCGACGCGAGAGAGCGCGTCTGCATGGGGGCCGGTGGAGGCGGCGGGTCGTCGGCGGCTTGTCATCTTCATCACGGGATATCTTGCGGTTCTGGGAGGCGAGACGCGGGTGCCTTCATCTCCCTTGCTCGGACAACCGTACACCAAATCGGTGCATGATTTTGGTGTCCGAGCTATAATCGTAGAATGAACTAGTGAATCGAAACGGACAAGCCGTTGAAAGTTTCCTTCGCGAATCGTCAGCTGGAGAAGTTGTGCGACTCGAGGCGGAAGCTGCAGCGGGCCCATGGAGCCGCGTGTGCGAAAAAGCTCCTGACCCGATTCGCCGACCTTGAGGCCGCGGCGAACCTCGAGCAGATGCGGGGCCTTCCCGGGCGTTGCCACGAGTTGGGGGGCGACCGCGATGGTGAACTGGCCATTGACCTGCCGGACGGCAAGAGACTCGTCCTCGAGCCGGATACAGATCCGAATCCAACCAAGGATGACGGTGGCCTCGACTGGACGCGGGTAGAGGCCGTGCGACTCCTCGAGATCACCGACTACCACGACTGAGACCAGGGGGTGAACCACCATGACCACGCCGACTACGAGAGATGAGGAGCACTGCCTCGGAATGGCGGTGCCGCCAGGCGAGACGATCGCGGACCTCCTCGAGGAACAGGAGATGACGCAATCCGATCTTGCCGAACGCCTCGGCGTCTCGACCAAGCATCTGAACCAGGTCGTCAAGGGCTCGGCGTCTATATCCCCGGAGCTGGCACTCGGGCTCGAGAAGGTGTTTCCCGTCGAGGCTGACTTCTGGCTGACCCGCGAGTCGATCTACCGTGGCCGACTCGCGCGACAGGCGGAACGTAAGTCTCTGAAGGGTTCGATTGAGTGGGCGAAGCGCTTCCCGATAAAGGAGCTGACGAGACGCGGCTACCTCCCAAAGGAGGCTAAAGATGAGGATCTCGTCGTTGCGATGCTCCAGTTCCTCGGCATCGCGAGCGTGGAGCAATGGACCCAGCCAGGCGTCTCCTATCGCAAGTCACAGAAATTCGAGAGCGATGAGTATGCGTTGGCGGCCTGGCTTCGCATCGGAGAACTCAAAGCACGGGAGATCGACTGCAAGCCATTCGATGCCGATCGCTTCCGGGAGGGGCTTGAGGATGCTCGCATCCTGACGTCCCTAGAACCCGAGGAATTTGTGGACCAGTTGATCGAGCTAGGAGCAGAGAGCGGTGTGGCCATCGTGATCCTCAAACACTTCAAGCTCTCGCGGGTCAACGGGGCTACGCGCTGGTTGACCCCCCACAAGGCACTGATTCAGTTGAGCCTGCGGCAGAACTGGGAGGACATCTTCTGGTTCACCTTCTTCCATGAGGCGGCACACGTCCTGATGCATCGCAAGAAGCTTCTGATGGTCGAGCCGGTCGGGGCCGACACGGACAAGATGGACCCTGACCTAAGGGCACTCGAGGAAGAGGCCGACAAGTTCGCATCACAGACCCTCATCCCACCCCGCTACGAGCGTCGACTGCGCGAGATCAGTTTCTCGGAAATCCCCGAGCTGGCAAAGCAGATGGGAGTTGCACCAGCCGTCGTTGTCGGTCGCCTCCATCATGAGGGGCTTCTTTCCTATAGCCAGGGGAACAGAATGCGACGCCGCTACGAGTTCATGGAACCAGCGAGGGAGTGAGCGCAGCGGGCGGGGCCACCTTGATCGGGAGGCAGTCCGATTTGCTTCCTGGCGCTTGCTTGCCTGACGTGGCTCATATTCTCGCTCCTGGGCCCCTGGGTCCCGTGCAGGAGGCGGCAAGTCGCAGCCCCGCAAATCGAACGATTTCCCGGTGCCCTCCTGGGAATCGCCCAGGAGGTCATTCAGCGAGATCGTCCTCTCGGGGCAGAGGAACGGCGTGCAGTGACAGGCACTCACAGGCAGGAGTGGCTGATCGCGACGAGAGTCCGAGGCTTGGGTGCTGCACTTTTGACGCCAAGTGCTACACTCCGCCATATGCCGACCACCAAGCCCCGCTATACCGTCACCGACACGGGCGAGTTGAGCGAGCTCCTCGACGAGGCCCAGCGCCGCTGGCCCGAGGTCCATGACCGCAAAGAGCTGCTGTTGAAGCTGGCGGCGGCGGGACGCGAGGCGATCGAGCACGAGGCCGCTGATCGCCGGAGCGCGGTAGAAGACACCGCCGGAGCGCTGAGTGGTGTCTACGAGTCCGGTGAACTGGAGCGCCTACGCGAAGACTGGCCTGAGTGATCGTCCTCGACGCGAGCGTCCTGATTGCCCATCTCGACGATCGCGATGTCCATCACGGGAGGGCCGAGCGGCTGCTCGGCGAGCAAGCCGGTGCCGAGCCCTTCGGGGCGAGCGCGATCACGGTTGCCGAGACGCTGGTCGCGCCGGCGCGTGCCGGTCGCCTACGGGACGCGATCGCGGCACTCGAGCGGTTGGGGGTTGCCGAGCTGGCACTCGGTGAAGAAACGGCGGCCCGCCTCGCCCAGCTGCGGGCCGACACCGCCCGCAAGCTGCCCGATTGCTGCGTCCTCCTCGCCGCCCAGGTAAACGAAGGGACCGTGGCGAGCTTTGACTCCGCACTACTCGAGACGGCCGCGGATCTAGGGCTGAAGACGCTTGAGTGAACTAAGCAACGCCACTCCAGTGACGCCCGATAACACCCCGTTAGGTAGACCGCCCGACAGAGGCGTTGGCCGCTTTTCAGCCACAGAGACGCGAGCAATCAATTCGCGGCCTCCGGCTCCCTCCAGGGCGCGATGATCGTCGCGCGCCGACCCTCTTGGTCAGGAGGGTCCTCGGCGCCGAGGACCGCGCAGCGGCTTAAGCCATACCGCCGCCAGTAGGCGGCGGTCCAGGCGCTGATCGCCGCGTCGAGCAGATCCTCGCGGCTCTTATATGGACGATCGGCCAGCGGCGAGGGCTCGTCGAGGAGCCTTCTCGTCACCTCGTGTGAGCGCAGGTCGATCGGCGGGTCAAAGCTCGAGAGTGCCGCCATGCGGCTGATCAGCTCATCGCATTCAGCCGCCCTGATCTGTCGCCAATCGGCCGTCGCGATCTTCCTTGGCTTGCGCTTGTAGAGGGGGCGGACCTCGTAGCCCAGCTCCACCACGCCGACGATGGTGGTGTAGGGGTAGCACTCCGAGACGGACCTCCCCTCAGCGCCTTGCGCGCCTGAGCCGTCTTCATACCTCCACCCCACCGCTTCGAGTCGCTGCCGCAGGAGAACGCCGCCGAGCCCGTTCGTCGCCACGTTGCTTGAGTTCGCCGCGATCTTCCAGGGGTGCATGTAGCGGCGGCCGACGTCGCGCTCGCAGCGCCGCTGAGTACCTGGCGGATTGGAGACGACCAAGGGGGCGTCGATGAAAGCGACCGTCTCCTCGCTCGCCCACTCAGCGATCCACTCGAAGGTCTCCTCGAGCCCGACCGTCCATCCCGCCGCGGCAATCTCGCCCGAGGGTTCGAGCGCGACGACGCCGGTCTCGTTCGCGGGCTTCCCATCCGAGCGGTCCTTCCAGGCGAGGTCGACCCCCAGCAGCCGCATGGCGAGAGCCTAGATGCAGTGGCCTGCTGGGGAAGCCTCAAGCTTGCACCTCTGGGCTAGGCTCTCCGGCCGTGAGCCTCTTCAGCTACACGCTTCGTGTCCACGAGAAGCTCTACAAGGCAACCGATGGGCGAATCGGGCATCGCCTGCTCGGCGTACCTACCCTGCTGCTGAGGACCACGGGCCGCCGCTCGGGCGTGACGCGGACGAACGGCCTCGTCTACGCCCCCGACGGCGCCGACTACCTCGTCGTCCCCTCCAACGGTGGCGCCGACCAACCTCCGGCCTGGCTGTTCAACCTCAAGGCGAAGCCGGAGGTCGAGATCCAGATCGGCCGCGAGCGGCAGAAGGGCAACGGCAGGGTGGTCGAGCCGTCGGATCCCGAGTACGCCCGGCTCTGGAAGATCGTCAACGAGAACAACAGCGATCGCTACACCGCCTACCAGAAGGAAACCTCCCGTCCGATCCCTGTCGTCGTCCTCACGCCGCTCTGAGCAACGTTCGCCCCAAGCGCGGGCTTGACAGACGCGTCCCTCCTCGCCGGCCGAGCGAGACCGGGGCCGACGAGCTACGCTCGACGAGCGATCGGATGCGACGGGTGAAGATGCCCAACCGAGCCATAGCCTCATCCTGACCGCCGCCCACCTCGGAGTCGTTCAGGCACTCGTCGCCAGGAGTGCCTGAAACCGGCTAAATCGGATTGAATCGGCGCCTATTTTGGTAAGTCGGTGGCCCGGGTAGAAGAGGTTTATCCCTGCAAATCGCTAGCTTTTTTCAGTCAGCGAGAGCGCATCGCACCCAGGAGGTCGCCGGTTCGAGCCCGGCTAGCTCCACTCGTGAAGCCCTTGCACGTGGCGAGGGTCAGGTTCCACCACGGCTACGGCGTCAGCACCCGCACCAGCTCGGCTGCTGGACGGATCTCGCCGATGCGCGCAACGGTCTCTCCGGCGTAGAGAGGCCCGGCGTCGAGCAGGTTGGCGGGTCCGTCGTCGGCCGGCCCGAGCGGCGAGAGGAGCCGGCTGCCGGGGTGCTGCGCGCGGGCCATGCGGTCCCGGAGGCCAGCCGGGACGTAGCGGGCGCCTGGCGCCAGCAACCGGTTGAGGAGGCGGTTGAGCCGTGGCCCCCGCGGATCGCCGGCGAGCCAGCGCTCGGTTGCGGCATTGGCGATCACACGGTGCGGAGCGGGCCAGCCGGCGCCGAACAGTTCGGTGAGGACCGTGCTCTCGGCGCCGAGCAGCCGCCGCCGGTACTCCGGGTGTGCGCGGCTCTCCTCTGAGAGGAGGAAGCGGGTGCCGGCAACCGCGGCGGTGGCACCGGCGTCGAGCGCGCCCCGCACGTCGTCGCGGTCGGCGATTCCACCGGCGAGCAGCAGCGGGTAGCCGGCCGGGAGCGCTGTGCGCACCCGCTCCAGCAGGTCCAGAGCGGGCATCGTGCCGCGCACGTGACCGCCCGCCTCGACACCCTGGACGATGACCGCGTCGGCACCCGCGGCGTGCGCCTCCCGCGCCTCCCCCACCGATCCGCACTGATGCATCCAGACGCCGGGCGTTTGGCGCCGCGGCCTTCCCCAGAACGTGACCACGGCGTCGGCCTCGCCCGCCGCGGCGAACCAGTCGCGGCGGGCGAGCGGCAGCAGCAGGTTCACGGCGAGCGGCCGGCCGGTCAGCGCTCGCGCCGCCGCCAGCTCGTGCCGGATCGCCCCAGCGCCATTGACGGCAATCGTCCCCAGGCCGCCGGCCTCCGACACCGCGGCGGCCAGCTCGTGGCGGCTCAGCCCGCCGCCCAGCCCCGCCTGCACGATGGGCACATCGACGCCAAGGCGCTGCAGCACCGCCACCCCGGCAAGTCTAGTCCCGTTACCCGCGCCGGCAGTTCGCGGTTGCGGCGGATGGCTCAGAGTATCTTCAAGGAGGCGGCCTATCCTCGATCTACCAGACCGCCCCAGGAGGTCGTGATGAGATTCCTTCGCCGCATTTCCACCCGCAGGCTTCTGACCCTGTGCGCCGCCGTCCTCGCCGTCGCAATCGGCACGACCGCCGTCACGATGGCAACCGCCGGAGACGGGCCCAAGCCGGCCCCCGAGCCGTTGCCCGTCGCTGTTCACGACGCCCTGACCGCTCCGAGCGTCCCGGGCATCAGCGCCCGCATCCAGTTCACCAACCACCTGATCGACGCCGCCGGCGTTCAAGGCTCCGATCCGCTCCTGAGCGGAGCCTCGGGGCGCCTCTGGGCCTCGCCCGACGGCAAGCTGCGGCTCGAGCTCCAGTCCGAAGGCGGCGGCGGTGACAGCCAGGTCCTGGTCGACGAAGGGCGCTTCAAAATCTACGACGGCAGCTCCGGCACGGTCTACCGGGGCACGCTTCCCAACGGCAACGACAGCTCCGGCGGGCCGGACAGCCATCAGCCTCCGTCCCTCGAACAGGTCCAGCAGGCGATCGCTAGCCTCGGCGAGCACGCCACGCTGAACGGCGCGACCCCCTCGGACGTCGCCGGACAGCCGACCTACACGGCGCGGATCGAGCCGAAGAGCGACGGCGGCCTGCTGGGAGGGGCCGAGGTCGCCTGGGACGCGGTCCACGGCGCGCCGCTGCGCGCGGCGGTCTACGCCAAGGGGGACAGCTCGCCCGTGCTGCAGCTCGAAGCGACCGAAGTGTCCTTCGAAGCGGTGCCTTCCTCGGTCTTCAAAATCTCACCCCCGCGCGGCACGAAGGTGGTCGACCTCTCGCCGCCGAGCGAAAGCTCGGGTGAAGGGCACGAAGCGAGCCCGGTCACCGGGATCGCGGCGGTCCAGAAGCAACTCGGCTTCCAGCTGGCGGCGCCCGATTCGCTGGCCGGCATGGCGCAGGTGGAGGTCCGCGCCATCGGGGTCGGCGACAAGGCGGGTGCGCTCGTCACCTACGGGCAGGGCCTGGGCGGCATCGCGGTGATCGAGTCCCCCTCGGGCCCCAGCGGCGGGCAGGGCGCCTCCGGGCCCGGCGGCCTCAGCCTGCCCAAGGTCTCGATCGACGGGACCGGGGCCGAAGAGCTCGAAACCGCGCTGGGAACCGTGCTCCGCTTCAGCCGGGGCGGCGTCGACTACGTCGTGGCGGGCTCGGCTCCGGCCGCGACGGTCGAGGCGGCGGCGCGGGGTCTCTGAGACGTGCCGGACGCGTCGCCGATCGAGGTTCGCGGCCTGGTCAAGCGCTACGGCGAGCTGGTCGCGGTCAACGACGTCGACCTGACGGTCGAGCCCGGGGACGTCTTCGGCTATCTCGGCCCCAACGGCGCCGGCAAGACCACCTCGCTGAGGATGATGCTCGGGCTGATCCGCCCCACCGCGGGCTCGGTGCGGCTGTTCGGCCGTGACCCACAGGGAAGCGTCGCCGCCCTGGACGGCGTCTCCGGGTTCGTCGAAGCGCCCTCCTTCTACCCGTATCTGAACGGCCGCACCAACCTCGAGCTGCTCGCCGCGCTGGACGGCGGCGGCGCGCGGGCGCGAATCGAGGAGGCGCTGGCGCTGGTCGGGTTGAGCGATCGCGCCAAGGACAGGGTCGGTGGCTACTCGCACGGGATGCGGCAGCGTCTCGGCCTCGCCGCGGCCCTGCTGCGCCGGCCGAAGCTGCTTCTGCTCGACGAGCCGGCGACCGGCCTGGACCCCGGCGGCATGCGCGACATGCGCAACCTGATCCGCGACCTCTCCGGCCAGGGCATCACCGTCCTGCTCTCCAGCCACCTCCTCGCCGAGGTAGAGGAACTCTGCAACCGCGTGGCGATCGTCCGCGAGGGGCGCGTCGCCTACCAGGGATCGCTGGCGGAGCTGCGACGCCAGGCCGGCAGCAGCTACCGCCTGCGGACGACCGACGACGAAAGGGCGCGTCAGGTCGGCGCCGCCCAGGCCGGAATCGAGGACATCGACGGCACGCCCGGCGAGGGGTTGACCTTCAGGGCGGCGAGCGAGGCCGCCGTCGCCGGTCTTTCGCTGGCCCTGGCGGAGTCGGGCGCACCCGTGCTCGAGCTGACTCCTCGCCACGCGACGCTCGAGGACCTCTTCTTCCGGCTGACCGAGGGCGAGGACGCCGCGGGGGCGGAGTCGCTGCCCGAGGCGGTCGAGGGAGCGGCGTGAAGCCCGGCGTGCTCACCGTCTATCGCTGGGAGCTGCGCAAGCTGCGCTCCCAGAAGCGCACCTACCTCGGCCTCGGCGCCGCCGCGATCGTGCCGATCATCTTCGTCGTCGCCCTCGTCACCAGGGGCGGGGGGCCGAACGACGTCGCCTTCGGGCGCTA
>CAAGKR010018219.1_pt1 | contig 12032 bp, 8 predicted proteins | sample 2556971 | NCBI WGS metagenome assembly CAAGKR01 (sample SAMEA5207829, study PRJEB30636) | soil metagenome | biome: forest; feature: boreal; material: soil | place: USA | collected 2011-09 | depth 1 m
CGAAAAAGCCGAGGCACCACGGGTCGTCCCTCGCCGTCGCGGCGGCCTCGGTCAGGATGCGGCGCATCCGCGCGGCCCATGCGGCGCTGTCGGGATCGATGGGGCCCGCCCCGCGGCCCGTCCAAAGCAGGAGCGTGTACGGGACCTTGCGCCTGTCGATGATGGCGGGGTCCGAGGCGCCGCCGATCGTGTTGAGGCCCCAGCTCCTGATGCGCGCCAGGATGCGGTCCCTCGCGACATTGCCCCAGTCGGGGCCGAACTTCGCGAGAAGGTTTCGCCCGAGGAAGTCGCCCTTCGGGGCCGGATCCTCGTAGAAGCGCTCGCGGCCCTCGGTCTTCGTGGAGCTCAGGTTGAAACCGACGACATCGATGCCATCCGACCAGAAGAGCCTGCCCTCGGGATCGACGAGCCACCACTTGCCCTGGTATTTCTCCACGCGGAAGTGGTTCGTCGCCTTGAGCTGCGGTCCGGCGGCCCAGCCGCCGTATTGATCGAGGCCGTTGGGGACAGGATGAGCAGCCAGGTCTTTGTCCTCCTGCCGGAGATTCGCAGCCAGGTCCGCGTCCGAATGGACCTTCCCGGGCCAGTCCTTGTGGCTGTATTGCCCGAAGCGGTCGATGAAGGGAAAGAACCCCGCCATGTCGGGGATCTTGGACGACCCAAAGGGCCGGATGACCCCCACCCGGATCGCGGCGTCCTCCTTCGGCGCAACGACGAACACCCTGACGCTCCTTGCGAGGCCGGACGCGTCTATGCCCGTCCATTGAAACATCTTTCCCCCAGGAATGCCGTGCATGCCCGGGAAGTCCGGCGCGTCGGCGGTGGCGATCTGCGGCCAGGTGGCCGTGGTCTTCAGGCGGGCGAGCACGTAGAGCGTGCGGGTCTTCCCGGGGGGCACGGTGACGTAGCCCCGCATCCAGGTGTCATTGTTGAGATCCGCAAAGATCCGGACGGGATGACGCCCGGTGTTCGTGATTTCCAGGGCCATGCCCATGCGGTCGACCATGCTTGTGTCGGCGAAGGCAAAATTCGCCCCGGGCCTCCCGCCCTGGGCCGGAAACACCACCGCAATGCTGCCTTTTTCGTCCGTCGGGGCGACGGTGGCGCCGTCGCCCGACGCGTGGATCCCCTCGACCGCCGGACCCTCGGGCTGGATGTCGATTCCCACGCCGGTGGCATTGTCATCACCCGTTACATTCTGCCCAAAGTGAATGCAGCCCGTGAGAAGGAGTGAACAAAGAAGGGGAGTCAGGCGTGGGGTGATCGCTTTCATGGGTGGGGCATCTGTTTTTGTCCGGCCGATCAGAGCCGCACAGTCTGAGGATGGTGGAGTTCCAAGGACCGCCGGCATTCGGCGGAAGCATGTTGAAGCGAAGATTGAGGAAGCGCGGCCTCCTTGTCACCAGCCGAAGAAGCTGCCGTCAGGCGGATGGGCTCCGGAGGGTGCCCCGAGGCGCTCTATTCGCGGGCCATCTGGGCAACGTCCGCGTGGAATCTAACGCAAGGCAGCGCTACGGACTTTCCCGGCAATCCCAGCAGCGCATCGCCAGCGATCCGCGCTAGGCTACCGTGATGTCATGATGTGCCTTGGAGCGGCCAAGGCCCACGACGCGATGCTGCGAAGCCGCCAGCTGCGACACCGGCGGCACCTGACAACGGCCTCTATTTTACGATCAGCTCGCCCTTCATTCCCGCCATCGAATGGCCCGAGCAGGAGCAAATGAACGGGTATTTCCCCGGCTTAGTGGGCGCGGAGAAGGTGACGTCGCCGACCTCCTTGGGCCCCAGGAGCGGAATGAACGCCAGGACATGCGAGGCCTGGGACTTCGGCTGGTAGGCGACGTCGCGCGCCGACATGGCCGTCGTGGCGTAGGTGCTGGCCTCGGCCTCGCTGTCGAGGAGTATCCAGTTGTGGCCCATGCCATCCTTGGGCAGCGTGCCTTCGTTCTTGAGCTGGACGTGGATTTTCTGTCCCGGGCTTGCGTCGATCTCAGTTACGCTGAATTTCAGGGTGTCATTGGCAACAATGGTGACCAATTTTTCATCATCGGCCGCGCGGGCTGCGGATGGGGATGCGACCATCGCCATCGCGAGGAGCATTGCGGCGGGAAATAGGGATGCTGGGAGGGTTTTGATTTTCATATTATCCTTGGATTGGTTGCGGACGGTTAAAAGGCTATCCACGCCTCGAGATAGAGGGTATTGTTGTCCCTCGCGTTTCGGCCGGCTCCGTCGATGTTTGTGACGGACCCGTCAAAGCGGTTGTAGATGGTGTACTGCAGGGAGAACTTCACGTTGCTCCTGGGCCAGAAGGACGGGCCGGTGCCCTTGTTCAGAGGGAGAAAGTTGAGCTGCAGGATTTCCCCGTTGCTGTCGGGGGAGCCTGTCTGGCTGGTCGAGTACGCCAGTGCGTCGCTCGAGCCGTTCGTGACGAAGTACTGCGCCGCGAAGCCGTAGGTCTTGCCCCAGAGGTAGTCGACCGTGCCCTTGAATTCGGTCAGCGAGTCCGAGCCGTTGGCCGTGTTTCCAAGGGCCTGGCTCGCGTTCCAGTTGTCGTGCTCGTGGATCGCTGTCAGCATCACGGTGATGTCATTATTTCCGAAGGATTTCTGGACCTGGGAATCAATCCCGGCATCCGTGACCCTGTCCTCCCCCGCGCTCGGGTCCCGCCCGGGATATGTGCCGGCAGACAGGCCGAACAAGCCGATCTCACAGGTGGCGCCGCCCACCTGCCTTGTGTAGGCGATCCTCCAGTAGGGCGCGTCTCCCGCGACCTGCGTTTCGCCCGATGGGTCGACTCCGAGGCCGCGCTGGTAGCGCGAGCCGAGCATCCTGTAGGCACCGGCGTCGAGATAGAGGCTGCTGTCGATCATGACGTAGGCGCCAATGCCGGCGACCTGCTGGGCCAGTCCTCCGTCTATCAGCGTGGCGGCCGCCGGCGTCGGTGCCAGGCCCGAGCCGGAGAAGGGGAATCCCCACGCCGGCGTGCTGTTCCACGGATCCTGGAGGGTGGGGTTGTTGTTCATGTACACGCCGTATTGAAGCCCGTGCCCGCCAATTGTCCCGACATCGGCGTAGCGGACCTCGGTGTTGTCCCAGGACCAGGCCTTGCCCACGCCGTCATAGGTCGTCTGCGAGAATATCCCAATCTTGTTCAGGAAGGCGGCCGTGTCGGGCCCGAACAGCTTCGAGGCGTAGGGCCCGAGGATACGGCCGGCGTAAAAGACGCTGAACTGGGTGACGGCAAAGTCGTTGTTGTTGGCAAACCCCGGGGCGGCCCCGCCCGCCTGCCCGGCCTGGGTCTCGGTTATCGAGGGCTGGAGCATGAACGCTATGGGCGGCAGGTCCGTCTGGTCCGCGTCCATCGTGTAGCCGCTCAGCTTGAACTGGCGGCCCATGTCGGTGAGCAGCGGAAAATCCGTGTGGCATGCGATGCACTGCATGCCGAGCTGCCGCGCAAAGCTCGGCAGCGCCCGGCATTCAGGCGCCCCCAGGAGCAGGCCGATGGCCCCTAGCATGGACACGGTCGCAAATCGTGTGCTAGCTGTTTTCAACAGGGACAATGTATTTCATATGTGCTTTTTCCGCTCCGCACTTCTTACAAATCGCTGCGCATTCCTTGCTCTTTCATAAGGAGCCCGAATGCAGCGGATGACCAAGCGCCGCAGATCCCGAATGATACCGGCCGGCTCTTCCCAGCGATATGAGGTGTATACCTGCTATCGCCGATGGACGACGTCCCTCAGGAAGGGGAGCTGTTTCCAGGCCGAATCCGTCGGCGGCTGCTGGAGCAGCTTGACTTCATAATTGCTCCTTCGGCCGCCTGGAGCAGATTGCCTGAGTCATGCCTTCCGCGAGAGTACGGTCTTCCCTGTCCACCGAAAGCCGAACGCTGGTGGAGAAGTTGCGGCAGTCGAAGATTTACCGTGATTATGTGGGCGCATTCCGGGAAACAACAGGGCTGCCCATCAACCTCCGTCCCGTGGAGGGATTCGACCTTTCCCATCACGGCGATCCGAATGAAAACCCGTTCTGCGCCCTCATGGCCCAGAGCAATCGTTCGTGCGCAGCCTGCCTCCAGCTTCAGCGAAGGGTCGAGGACGAAGCCGGACTCGAGCCGAAGACGCTCAGGTGCTTCGCCGGCCTGTGCGATTCCTCCGTGCCCGTGCGCGTGGGTGAGAACCTGATCGCATTCCTGAGCACGGGCCAGGTGCTGCTGCACAAGGCCACCCGGAGGCAATTTGCGCAGACAACCCGCACCTTGCTGAAATGGGGCACCGAGGTGGATCTGAAGCGCCTCGAGGAGGCGTATTTTCAAACGCGGGTTGTGTCGAAAAAGCAGTACGAATCGGTGCTTCGGTTGCTTTCGGTGTTTGCGCAGCATCTTTCGGGAATGAGCAACCAGCTCATGGTCGAGAGCGCGGCCGCCGAGGCGCCCGCCGTCAGGCGAGCTCGTGTCTACATAGCCGAGCATCATTCGGACGAGATTGCGCTTGGCGAGGTGGCAAGGTCCGTGAACATGAGCGCCTTCTATTTTTGCAAGACCTTCAAGAAGGCGACGGGCTTGACGTTCACCGACTATCTTGCCCGGGTACGCGTTGAGAAGGTCAAGAACCTCATGCTCAATCCCCACAAGCGCGTGAGCGAGGCCGCCTTTGAGGCCGGGTTCCAGTCCCTCTCGCAATTCAACCGCGTGTTTCGTCGCATCGCGGGCGAGGCGCCGTCGGCCTATAGGGAGCGGCTCCATTCCCCAGAGGGAAACTAGGACCCGTCAGGCGACGGCCGCGACCGCGGCCAATGGGGTTTGCATCTTTGGCCGGGGGTGGTGCATGCACAGCGAGCAGAGCGATTCAACCTCGCATCGGGCGATTTCGTGCGTGACGCGGTAAAGCTCGGTGACTGCAGTGTCGCGGCGCGCGGGATCGAGCAACGGGTCCTCGGCCTGGACGAGCACAAGCGCCTCGAGGAGCGCCTGCTCGCCGGCCAGGAAATGATTCAGGAAGGGATTGTGCCCGCATTGGCAACCGGCGCGCAATGTCGCGAAAGTCCGGGGAACTGCGCCGGCGTGGTATATTTTCCGGCTGCGCAGCTCGGCAAAGACCTTGTCGAGGGTCCAATCGACCATATGCACCAGATTGTCCGGATCCGCCATTGGCGTGTCGGCGCGTTCCAGGCGCAGGAGCGCCTCCCATCGCCGATGAATCTTGCGACGCTGGGCAGCAAGGGCGCGGATCCAGCATTCCTTCATGGAGCCTAATCTAACAGGCAGTGCCCGATCTGGCTCCGCTTGCGTTGCTCTTGCCTGCGCATTTCTTGGCGCCCCTCGGCATGGGGCGCCCACGCATTGCCCGGAGCGTGGCCCAAGCTCGGGTTGGCGTTCGAGGGAAGTCCGCTTATATTTGGGCACTCTCGCATGATCTACACCTGCCCGATGCATCCCCAGATCGAGCAGGATCGCCCCGGCAATTGCCCTATCTGCGGGATGGCTCTCGAGCCGAAGGGGATTCCGGCTGGCATGGGCGAGGACCACGAGCTTGCCGACATGAGCCGCCGATTCTGGATCGGCCTGGTCCTGGCCGTGCCCATATTCATCCTGGCGATGGGGGAGATGCCGCTCAGCGGCATCGTCGCGCCGCGCATTTCGCAGTGGATCCAGCTGGTGCTCAGCACCCCGGTGGTGTGGTGGGCGGGCCTGCCGTTCTTTGCCCGGGGCTGGGCGTCGGTCCGGACCGGGAACCTCAACATGTTCACGCTGGTCGCCCTGGGCATCGGCTCGGCCTGGGGCTACAGCGTATTCGCGCTCCTGGACGCCGATCGTTTTCCGCGGTCCTACCTGGAGCACGGCGTGGTCCCCGTCTATTTCGAGGCGGGCGCCGTCATCACTGTGCTTGTCCTTCTCGGCCAGGTGCTGGAGCTCCGGGCCCGCGGCCGCACCAGCATGGCATTGCGCGCGCTCCTCGACCAGGCGCCCAAGACAGCGCGCCGGGTGCGCGGCGGCCAAGAGGAGCAGATTCCTGCGGACGACGTGCGGATCGGCGACACCCTCCGGGTGAGGCCCGGGGAGAGGGTGCCGGTCGATGGACTGATCACGGAGGGATCGAGCTCGATCGATGAGTCAATGATCACGGGCGAATCGCTTCCCGTTGAGAAGCAGCCGGGGGACAGGGCGACGGGCGCGACGATCAACGGCGCCGGCAGCTTTCTCATGCGCGCTGAGCGCGTCGGCGAAGACACGGTGCTCTCGCAGATTGTCCACCTGGTGGCCGAGGCCCAGCGCAGCCGCGCCCCGATCCAGCAGCTGGTCGACAGGGTCTCGGTGGTCTTCATTCCCGCCGTCCTCGCGGCCGCGGCCATTTCGTTTGCGGCGTGGGCGCACTGGGGCCCCGAGCCGCGCTACCTGCACGCCATGGTGAATGCCATAGCGGTCCTCATAATCGCCTGCCCGTGCGCGCTGGGGCTCGCGACGCCCATATCCATCATGGTGGCGGTGGGCCGCGGCGCCCAGGAGGGAATCCTGATCAAAAGCGCCTCCGCCCTGGAGACACTGGGAAAGGTCGGGGCCATCATCGTGGACAAGACAGGCACGCTTACAGAGGGAAAGCCGACGGTGGCCGGCATCTGGACCGGCCCGGGCGGGGACGAGACCCGGGCGCTGACCCTGGCGGCATCGCTGGAGGACCAGAGCGAACACCCGCTCGCCCGGTCAGTGACCCTGGCCGCGAAGGCGCGCGGGATTCAGCTGCATCCGGCTAACCATTTCGAATCGTTTCCGGGAAGCGGCGTCCTGGGGCAGATCGACGGAGGGACTTTCCGAATCGGGAAGGAAAGTTGGCTGACCGCGGCAGGCGTCGCAATCGGGCCCCACTGGGAGGCGGAGGCGGCGAGGCTCCGGGAACAGGGACAGACGGTGATTTTGGTGGCGGAGGGCCCGGGAATGCTCGCGCTCATCGGAGTCGCCGATCCGGTCAAGGCCGGCGCAAGGGAAGCCGTGGAGGAGCTCCATCGCCTCGGCATCCGGATCATAATGGCTTCCGGGGACAACGCCCGGACAGCGGCGATGATCGCGAAATCCGTCGGGATCGACGAGGTGCACGCCAACATCGAGCCCAAGGGGAAGCAGGACCTGGTTGCCGCTTTGAAGGCGAACGGCGGGATCGTGGCGATGGCAGGCGACGGCGTGAATGATGCCCCGGCCCTCGCGGAAGCCGACGTGGGCGTCGCAATGGGCACCGGGACCGATGTCGCGATCGAGAGCGCGGGGATCATACTTGTCAAAGGCGACCTGCGGGCGCTTGTGCGGGCAGTCCATCTGAGCCGCGCCACAACGGGAAACATCCGGCAGAATCTCTTCTTCGCCTTTTTCTATAACGCTCTCGGCGTGCCGATCGCCGCAGGCCTGCTTTACCCCTTCTTTGGACTGCTTCTCAATCCAATGATAGCGGGTGCCGCGATGAGCCTGAGCTCAGTGAGCGTGATCACCAATGCGCTTCGCCTAAGGCGAAAGGCAGCCTGATCGGCATTTCGAAGACCTGCCGCGCAATCGAGGCTTTCCCAGGTGAAATTTCTCAGCGACCTATTAGTTGACTTAGGCAACTACATTGCCCCACTCTTGGCCTAGGAGAATTGAGCCATGCCATTACAATCGGCTTCGTCAGACATACAAGTGGCTGCCATCAGGCAATTTAACCGATTCTATACCCGCAGGCTCGGACTGCTCAACCAAGGCCTGCTTGAGAGTGTGTTTTCACTCACGGAGGCGCGGCTTCTCTACGAGGTGGCAAGCCGCGACGGCCTGACGGCCACAGATTTGAGGCGCGAGCTCAACCTCGATGCGGGCTATCTCAGTCGTCTCCTGAAGAAATTCGTGGGGAGAGGCCTCATCAAACGCATCCGGTCCCAATCCGATGCCAGGCAATTCAAGCTCGTCCTGACTGCCGCGGGGCGCGCCGCCTTCGGGCCGCTGGACCGGGCATCACATGCCGAGATCTCCGCGATGCTGGAGGAGCTTTCCGCGGGCGACGCAGAAAGACTCGTGGGGGCGGTGAAGACGGCGCAGCGGTTGCTGGGCGGCGGTCGATCACCGCCGGCGCCCTACATCCTGCGCTCATTGAAGCCTGGCGACATTGGATGGATTACCCACCGCCAGGGCCTGCTTTATTCCAGGGAATATGGCTGGGACGAAACCTTTGAGGCGCTTGTGGCAGAAATCCTGGGCGCCTTCGTGACGAATTTCAGTCCGGAGAGCGAGCGGTGCTGGATTGCCGAGCGGGACGGCGAAATCATTGGCAGCGTCTTCCTGGCTAGGGGCTCCGACCAGGTCGCAAGGCTCCGGCTGCTCTATGTTGAACCCTCGGCGAGGGGCTTGGGAATAGGCCGGCGGCTTGTCGAGGAATGCATCACATTTGCTAGGACCAAGGGCTACCGCACCTTGACGCTCTGGACGAACGACGTGCTCGCTTCGGCCCGTCGAATCTATCAGGCGGCTGGATTCAAGCTGGTTAAGGAGGAACGCCACCATTCGTTTGGAAACGACCTGGTAGGACAGAATTGGGATCGGGATCTGGCGTCTGGCACGTGACACGTTTTCGCGAGCGTACAAATCCCAGTCCACCCCCTCTCACCGATGGCTTCAGCATTTTAGGCCGTCCATGTAACCTTTCGGAGAATATCCTTTAGTATGGGGTGCAGCGCGTTCTTACGTCGAATTTCGGCCTGCCATTTAATCCTTCCAAGAATCGCAATGATCCCAGTCCTTTTCCTGTGCCTCTCGGGTGCCTTTCCCGGCATCGTCTTGAGTAAATGCAGGGGGATCTTGATCCACCCACTTGATGGCGCAAAGACCGTCACACCAACGTCTTTCATCCAATGGCCAGCCGCACGGAGGACCACAATCCCCGGGTTCGCATCGCCCGCGATCTTCAACGCCACGACAGCGCAGAAACCCTCCCCATTGGACTGAAACCTAAGGCTTAAACGACCCCAGCCGGCACACCGCCCTGACATGAGGCCGGATTCTTATACTAGACGTGAACGCCAATACCGCTTCCCCTTCGTCCCCAGCCATGCCTGCCAGTGAACCCATATCGCCTGCAGGTCACGCGGGTCGCGTCTTCGCGACCACCCGCTGGACTGTCGTTCTGCGCGCAGGCGGACCCACCTCCGACGGAAGCGCCGCGGCGCTGGAGCAGCTCTGCCGCACCTACTGGTACCCGCTCTATTCGTTTGCGCGGCGCACGGGCCTCGCCGCGCACGACGCCGAGGACATGACCCAGTCCTTCTTCGCGTTCCTCCTCGAGAAGGATGCGATCGCCAGGGCCGATCGGGAACGGGGGCGGTTTCGCAGCTTTCTCCTGTCGGCATTCAAGAATTTCCTGGCCAACGAGCGGGAGCGCCATTCCGCCGCAAAGAGGGGCGGCGGACAATGCATCGTGTCGTTTGAGGAGTTGCAGGCCGAGAGCCGGTACATTCACGAGCCCGGCAGCGGCCTGTCTCCCGAGACCCTCTATGACAAGCAATGGGCGGAAAGCCTGCTCGAACAGGTGATGGTGGCCCTGCGAGCTGAGTACGCCTTGCTGGGCAAGGAGGGACTGTTCGACATCCTGCGCGGCGTCGTCTGGGGCGGCAAGCACGAGGGAGGCTACGGGGCCTTGGCCCAGCAGGTGGGGCTCTCCGAGGGGGCCCTCAAGGTTGCCATCCACCGCATGCGGGGCCGGTTGAGGGAATTCCTGCGCCAGGAAGTAGCCCAGACCGTCGACACACCCGGCGAGGTGGATGATGAGTTGCACCACCTCCTAACCGTCCTCAGCAGTTAGCACGGCAGAAGCCCATCACCGGAACCGACCCCCCCTCCATGAACTCCTCCATCTGCGAGATCTGCGGCGCAACACTCGCGGAAAACGGGGACAACAAGGGCTACTGCCGCGCGTGCATCCTCAAGGAAGGCCTGATCTCCACAATGGCGTCGGCGATCCCGGAACCCGAGCAGGAAACCTCGCCTCGCGTCTTCGGTTCGTACGAGCTGATTGAGGAAATAGGGCGGGGCGGGATGGGCGTGGTCTACAAGGCCAGGCAGCGCAGCCTAAAGCGCACGGTCGCGATCAAGCTGCTGGTCGCCGGCGCCTATTCGAGCGAGTCCCTCCTGCGGCGCTTCCAGCTGGAGGCCGAGTCGGCGGCCAGCCTGCAACACCCGGGGATCGTGGCGATCCACGAATTCGGGGAATACGACAACCAGCCGTTCTACGCGATGGAGTACGTCGAGGGTCGCAACCTTTCCGAGGTCACCAGCGGCCAGCCGCTGGCGCCGCGGAGGGCGGCGACCTACGTCCAGGCCATCGCCGATGCGGTCGAGTACGCGCACAACCGGGGCATCCTTCACCGCGACCTGAAGCCGTCCAACGTCCTCATCGACCTGAATGACCGGCCGCGGATCACGGACTTCGGGCTCGCAAAGCAGCTGCACGGGCACACCGATTTCACGATTGCGGGCCAGATGCTGGGGTCGCCCAACTACGCCCCGCCCGAGCAGGCGTCGGGGAGGGAGGTCGGCGTGACCAGCGATGTCTACACGCTTGGCGGGCTGCTGTACAACCTCCTGACGGGCCGGCCGCCCTTTCTCGCGAGCACAGTCCAGGAAACGCTCCGGCTGGTGTATGAGACCGAGCCGATTTCGCCCCGCGCGCTCAACCCGGACGTCCCGCCGGACCTCGACACCATCTGCCTCAAATGCCTCGAGAAGGATCCCGCGCGCCGCTACCAGACGGCCCGTGCGATCGCGGACGAGCTCACCCGCTTCCTGAAGGGCGAGCCCATCCATGCCCGCAAGATCTCGGCCCCCGAGCAGGGCTGGCGCTGGTGCAGGCGCCACCCGGCCATTGCGTCACTCGCTGCGACGATCGCCGTCGCGCTCACGGCGACGTCGGCGGTTTTCTATTCCTCGGCCCGCCGCGTGGAACGGGCCCGCGAATTGGAGCAGGCCGCCCTTTTCCAGGCCAAGGCGAGCCTGTACGCCGCCAACATGCAGGTGAACTCGGCCTCCTTTTCCAACGCGGGCGGCTTTGATCTGCACAGTCTTCGAATTTCACTTGAGGAGACGCGACCCAAGCGCGGCGACCCGGATTTTCGGGGTTTCGAATGGCGTTATTTCTGGTATCGCAGCCAGACTCCTGCGATGGGGGTGCTGAAGGGGCACAATCAGGTTGTGGATTCGGCATTTTACTCGCCCGACGGCGCCCACATCGCCACCCACAGCATCGACGGCAACCTGCGCCTCTGGGATTCCGCCTCGATGAGGCAGGTCGCGTCGCTGGACGGCGTGTCGGGCCCCGGCGGATTCTCCGCGGACGGAGCGACTTTGATCTTCCAGAAACCGGACAATTCCCTCTGGCGCCTCAATGTCGCGACGGGTGCATCCACGCCGGCCGGCCGGTCGCGGGGCCGACTGATCGGCATCCTGGCGGACGGCGGGCATATCGTCGTGTTTGACGCGGACCAGCATCCGGAGGTCAGGTCCGTGGATGATCCGGCGGCCGGGGAAAAACTTCCGGATATTCCGCCCGACACCAGCGTGGCAATATCCGCCGACGGTCGCCGTGCGGCCGTCGCGGGGCGAGCCTACCCCGGGATCCTCGTCTTCGACCTCGCGACGCACGAGCGGATTGCGATGCTGGTCGACCGGCGGGTGGTGATCGGCCTGACCCTCTCACCCGATGGCCGGCGCCTGGTATCGTCAGGCTTTGACGGGGTACTCACGGTCTGGGACGTCGACCGGGCGGAGCAGGAGCATTCCTTCCGGGCATTCCTCGACCCGACCTGGGGCATGTCCTATTCCCAGGATGGAAGGCTGTTTGCCGCCGGTGGCAACAATCACATGGTCAAGGTTTGGTTCACGTCCGATTGGACCGAAAGGGAATCGGTGCTGGGGCATTCCAGCACGATCCGCTGCGTGGGCTTCTCGCCCGACGGACAACGGATGGTCACTGGGGCGGAGGACCAGCTGGCCCTCGTGTGGTCGACGAGCCCACGGGAACTTCCGA
>CAAGKR010277373.1_pt1 | contig 12025 bp, 13 predicted proteins | sample 2556971 | NCBI WGS metagenome assembly CAAGKR01 (sample SAMEA5207829, study PRJEB30636) | soil metagenome | biome: forest; feature: boreal; material: soil | place: USA | collected 2011-09 | depth 1 m
CCGAAGTAGTCGCAGGCGGCGGCCTGGATCTCGGCGATGGAACGGGTACGAGAGCCGGCCGAGGATGCTCTCGGGTAGAGGCTGGTCAGGACCTCGCGCGCGAGCTCGGCCGTGATCGGCCGGCCGGTGAGCGAGCTGAATGCGACGACCCGGATGAGCGCCCCCTCGAGCGCCCGGACGTTGTTCTGGATGCGCTCGGCGATCACGGTGAGCGCCCCCTCGTCCGCGAGCGCGATGCGATCGTGGTGGACGCGCATGCGCAGGATGGTCAGGCGTGTGGCGAGCTCGGGCGGGCCGATGTCGGCTACAAGGCCGGCCTCGAAACGCTCGCGCAGCCGATCTTCGAGCGCCTGCAGGTCGTAAGGCGGGCGATCGGAGGTGAGCACGATCTGCCGCCCGCCGTCGTGGAGCGCGTTGAACGTGTGAAAGAACTCCTCCTCGGTCTTCGTCTTGCGCTCGAGGAACTGGACGTCATCGAGCAGCAGGACGTCGACATCTCGGAAACGGGCCTTGAAGCGCTCCGTGTGCCCGGCCCCGAGCGCGCCGATGAACTCGTTCGTGAAGGCCTCGCCGGTGGTCGAGCGCACCGTCAGCCCGGGGTTGTGAGAGAGCAGCAACCCGGCGATCGCGCCCAGTAGGTGCGTCTTGCCGACGCCCGGTGGACCGCAGATGAACAGTGGGTTGTATGCCTGTGCGGGCATCTCCGCGACGGTCAGCGCGGCGGCGTGGGCGAGCCTGTTGCAGTCGCCGATCACGAACTGGTCGAAGGTCAGCTTCGGGTTGCCGAGAGGCCCCGCCGACAGCACCGGCTCGGTCGAACGCACCGTTCCGCCCGGCGACCCGGCGACCCCCACCGCGGGTACCGCGGCGGACGCGAGTCCGACGGGTGTGCCCGGCGCACCGGTCAGCTCGAGGACCACGTCGGGGCCGAGCACGAGCTGCACGCTCGCTTGGAGCACCTTGCCGAAGCGGTCACGGATCCAGCAGCGGGCATGCGGCGGCGCCTCGATCACGAGGCGGTTCTCGCAGAGGTCGACGGCGTGCAGCGGCTCGAGCCAGATGCGGTAGATGGACTCGTCGACGGCGAGGGCAAGCTCGGCTTGAACCCGCGACCATATGTGCTCGAGCTCGGGGCTCATGGCAGCGTCTATCCGCTCTCTCCCGGAGGAACGTGGTGGAAATCATCGGCAGGGGGCCCGCGCTCGGCCCGGTCCGGCGACTATAACCAACACCCGCGACAGCCTTCGCGGCTGGGTCGCAATTGGCGGAAAAAATCGAGCGTCGGCTCGACGGAGTCGCTCGGTCCTATACTGCATGCGCGACTCTCCCCCCGGCCGCCCACGGGGATGGCGGATGCAGGAACCCGGCGTGCGGTGGAGAACCAGACCATGAAGCGCACCTACCAGCCGAAGAAGCGCAAGCGAGCCCGTACGCACGGGTTCCGTGCACGCATGAGCTCGCGGGCAGGACGGCTGACGCTCAAGCGCCGCCGCCACAAGGGGCGCAAGCGGCTGTCCACCTGAGGGCGCCCGTGCAACGAACCGCGAGGGCGTTGGGCAGGCGATGAGACCCCGGAGCTCGAGTCGTGCCCGCCTGTCCCGCAGCGCCGAGTTCGAGCGCGTCTACCGGCAGGGGCGCTCGACGGCGAACCGGCACCTCGTGCTCTACGCGTTCCCCAACCCCTCCACCCAGACACCCCGGCTGGGCCTCTCGGTCTCGCGGAAGGTCGGCGGCGCGGTCCAGCGCAACAGGGTCAAGCGGCTGCTGCGGGAGGCCTTCGCGCGTCAGGAGCCTGGGTTGAGCCCTGGCCAGGACCTGGTTGTGGTGGCCCGGCCACCCGCCGGGGAGCTGGCCGAGCGCGAGGGCCAGGCCGGATTCGACGCCTCGCTGGCGGAGCTGATCGCCAAGGCGGGACTGCGCAGCGGAACGCCGCAGTTCCCGTCGCCGCGTCCGCCCGCGGAGACGCCGTGAGCTCGCCGACGTCGCCGCCCGCGCCCTCCGCATCCGTGCGCGGGCCTGGGCGCGTCCTGCGCGCGATCGTCACTGCGCCGATCGTCGTCTATCAGCGCCTGGTGTCGCCCGCCCTGCCGAGACGCTGCAAGTACGAGCCAACCTGCTCGCGGTATGCGGTGGAAGCGATCAGGCGGTACGGCATACTTAGGGGCCTTGTTCTCGCGGGATGGCGCCTGCTCAGGTGCAACCCATGGAGCTACGGCGGATACGATCCGGTCGAGGCCCAGCGAGTGTTCAGGATCGGCCCCCGCACCGGCGTGTGAGCGGGCGTCGGGGCAGGCGGTCCGCAGCCGAGCGAACCAGCAGCAGCCCACCACGCCGTAGCCACCAGACGCCCGAGATCACCGCCAAGAGCCAATAGAGCGCATGCCAATCCTCGCCAACGTCATCGAGAGCGCGTTCTCGCCGCTGATCACGGCGTTCGAATCGATCATGGTGTTCATCCACGACAACCTCGTGGGTGGCAGCTGGGGGCTGGCGATCATCGGGTTGACAGTCGTGATCCGTGCCGCGCTCGTGCCTCTCACCTTCCGGCAGTTGAAGTCGATGCAGGAAATGCAACGACTCGCTCCCCAGATCCAGGCGCTGAAAGAGAAGTACAAGGAAGACAAACAGCGTCAGCAGCAGGAGATCATGAAATTCTACCAGGAGAACAAAATCAATCCTTTGGCCTCCTGCCTGCCGCTGCTGTTGCAGCTGCCTGTCTTCATCTCGCTCTTCTACATGCTGCGCAGCGACCTGAAGAAGCACATCTGTGGATCGCAGCTCACGTCGCACTACAACACCTTCCACCATGCCGGCGAAAGCCTGAACAAGTACATCGAAAAAACGAGCTGCCAATCGGTCGCGCACGGCTCGGCGAAATTCCTGTTCCTGCCCGACATCACCAACAAGGCCACCGGCGCGGCGCTGATCGTGCTGATCGTGCTCTACGTCGGGTCGCAGGTCGCATCGACGCTCGTGGCGACCGCGACCGCCGATCCCAACCAGCGCCGTCTGATGCTGCTGCTGCCGGTCGTCTTCGTGGTGATTCTCTACAGGTATCCGGCCGGCCTGCTCGTCTACTGGATCACGACGAACATCTGGACGATCGCGCAGCAGATGGTGATCCGCCGCCGCATGGGCACCCACGCTCCACCGCCCGGAAAGGAGCCGGACTCCGGCGGGGGTGGCGGCTCGCCCAACGGCAAGCCCCGGGGCGGAGGGCCGCAGGGTGAGCCCGCGCTCGCCGGGGTGAGCGGAAGGGTCGGGACGGTCTCGCCGCCACCGCGCCCGCCGCGCAAGAAGAAGAAACGCTCGGGCAGGCGACGGTGAGCGAGCACGACACAGGCGCGGGCGAGGATGTGAGGGGCGAGGATCTCGAGCCGGCCGAGGCGCTCGAAGAGCTGCTGGAGGAGATCGCCGACGGGCTTGGGCTCGACGTGGAGGTCGTGGTCGAGGAGCAGGAGGACGTGCTCTGCGGCCGCCTGAACGGCGAGGACGTGGGTCTGTTCATCGGCAGGCACGGGCAGACGATCGACGCCGTCCAGCATCTCGCCCAGAGGATCGTCTTCCCCGAAGGCCCGGCGTCCATACGCATCGTGATCGATGCGAACGGGTACCGCGAGCGGCGTGCCGAGACGCTCCGTGCCGACGCCGACGAGGCGGCCGACGAGGCGCTGCGCCTGGGCGAGCCGGTGGAGCTCGATCCGCTGCCGCCATTCGAGCGGCGGATCGTGCACGAGTATCTGCGTGAGCGCGGAGACGTGGAGACGCACAGCGAGGGCGACGAGCCCGAGCGCTATCTGATCGTCTCGCCACGCCCCGACTAGCGGCGTGGGTGTTTCACGTTTTTCTTGACGGTGAAACAATACGGCGATGGCCGATCACCCTCCGCTGACAGATCTCGAGCGGGGGCTCGTCGTGGGGATCCTCATCGGAGAGGGCCATTTTGGGGGGGATGGGAAGTATCCCCAGGTCACCCTGCGGATGCACGTCCGGCACGAGGCGCTCTTCCACTGGCTGCAACGGTGCTTTCCCCGCGCGCGTCTGTATGGCCCCTACCATCACGACGGGCGCCACTACTACCAATGGATGGCCAGGGGCGCCGCGCTCGCAGAGGACGTTCTTCCCGTCGTGGAGGCGGTGCTGACAGACGAGATCGACTCGCACGTGGCCGAGCGTGTGCGCGACATGCGCGAGAAGTACGCTGATTTCTTTGCCCGCTATGGCCCGTGATGGGGGTCCGGTGGCGAACGCGGGGCCGGACCGGTTGAACGCCGGACAGCGGCGCCAGATCACGGCTCTGCTCGGGATACTGGTCTCCGACGAGCATGCCCCCACGGCGATCCGCGATCCGGAGCAGGCCGCCAGGATGCATGTGGCGGATTCGCTGTCGGCGCTGGAGCTCGCACCGGTTCGAGCCGCCGAGCGGATCGCGGACATCGGCAGCGGAGCCGGATTCCCCGGCGCCCCGCTCGCGATCGCCCTGCCGTCCGCCGAGGTCAACCTGCTCGAGAGCCAGCGGCGCAGGTGCGAGTTCCTGCAGCGCGCGTGCACGGCCGCCGAGATAGAGAACGCTGCGGTGATCTGGGCCCGCGCAGAGGAGTGGCATGAGGGCGCCTCGCGCCACGATCTCGTCGTTGCGCGGGCCGTCGCGGCGCAGCCCGTCGTGCTCGAGTACGGGGCGCCGCTGCTGCGCCTGGGCGGCTCGCTGGTCGATTGGCGTGGGCGCCGATCACCGGCTGAGGAGGCGGCCGCGCTGCGCGCCGCGGAGGAGCTCGGTCTCGAGAGGGTGGAGATCCGGCGGGTCGTGCCGTTCGAGGAGGCGCGAGATCACCACCTGCACCTCTTCGTGAAGATAGCCGAGACGCCGGAGCGCTTTCCAAGACGTGCGGGGCTCGCGCGCAAGCGCCCGCTCGGCAGTTGACGCGCCGGGGAGGCCCCGTCTGACCGCGATCGGCGCTAGCTTGCACGGCGTGGGCACGGTATACGCGATCGCCAACCAGAAGGGCGGCGTGGGCAAGACGACGACCGCGGTGAACGTCGCCGCGTGCATCGCCGAGGCCGGCTATGCGGTGCTGCTCGTGGACGCCGACCCGCAGGCGAACGCCACGGTCGGGCTGGGCGTCCCGCGCACGCACGCGCCCGGGCTCTACGAGGTGCTCGCCGGCGAGGCCACGGCCGCCGAGGCGTTGACGGAGTCGAGCGTCCCAGGCCTGCAGCTGCTGCCGGCCGGCGCGGGGCTGGCCGGCGCCAACGTCGAGCTTCCCCGGATCGAGGGGTTTGAGCAGCGGCTGCGCGAGCGCCTGGCGCCGATGCGGGATCGCTTCGACTACGTCCTGCTCGACTGCCCGCCCTCGCTCGGGCCCCTCACCGTGAGCGCCCTGGTGGCGGCCGATCGGGTGATCGTCCCGGTCCAGACCGAGTACTTCGCCCTGGAGGGTCTCGCGGGACTGCTGGAGACGCTCGCGCTCGTGCAGCGCGAGCTGAACCCGCGGCTGACGGTCGCGGGGATGCTGTTGACGATGCACGACGCGCGCACGAGGCTCGGGCAGGACGTCGAGCGGGAGGGGCGCACGCATTTTCCCGACCTGGTGTTCGACACGGTCATACCCCGCAACGTCAGGGTGGGCGAGGCCCCGAGCTACGGGCTGCCGGTGACCCATCACGATCCCCACAGCGCCGGCGCAGAGGCGTATTTCGAGCTGGCGAAGGAGGTCGCGGCGCGTGGCTAGACCGCTGCCCGGGATGGGGAGAGGCCTGAGCGCGATCCTCTCGGCCTCGGCCGAGGGCGCAAGGGAGAGCGCGGAGGAGCTGCGCGAGCTGCCGCTCGATCTGATCTCGCCGAACCCGAAGCAGCCGCGGCGGGGGTTCGACGAGGAGGGCCTGCACGCGCTCGCGCGCTCGCTCGGCGAGCAGGGCGTGCTGCAGCCGGTGCTCGTGCGACCGCTTCCGGGAGGCACCTACGAGCTCGTCGCCGGCGAGCGGCGTTGGCGGGCCGCACAGATCGCGGGACTCGAGGCGATCCCGGCGCTCGTGCGCGAGCGCGAGGACGCGGCGACGCTCGAGGTGGCGCTGATCGAGAACATGGCGCGCGAGGACCTGAGCCCGATCGAGGAGGCCCAGGCGTGCGCCGCGCTGGTCGAGGAGCTGGGCCTGACGCGCGAGCAGGTGGGCCGCCGCGTCGGTCGCAGCCGGGTCGCGGTGAGCAACCTGGTGCGGCTCCTCGAGCTGCCGGACGAGGTGATCGAGCTGCTGCAGCGCGGCGTCCTGAGCGAGGGACACGGAAGGGCGCTGCTGCTGGCCGAGGACCACGAGGCCCGGCGCCGCCTCGCGCGCTCGGCTGCCGAGGAGGGATGGTCGGTGAGGGTCGCCGAAGCGCGCGCTCGCGAGAGCAACGTGGCCCCGCCGGCGCGGCCGCAGGGCGCTGCACGGCGCGCCGGTCGCGCGCATCCGGATCAGGAGCAGGCGGCACGGGAGATCGCCGACGCACTCGCGGCGGCGCTCGGCGCCGACGTGCAGGTCAAACCGACCCGTGCGGGCGGGTATCGGGCGGAGCTCTCCTTCGCCTCGCGCGAGCAGGCGATCGAGCTTGCCCGCCGGCTGCGCCCGCGCGCCGTCCGATAAACGTCCGCTGATGCGCTGGCCGGGCGCGCAGGGTCCGGACGCAAGCCCCCGTGATCTCCGCTTGGCAATACCGGATAGGGTTAGGCGGAGATGGCCAGCCCAACCGTTCGCCGGGGTCCGATAAACACTACCCTGGCAGGGGGCCGGCGGAGCACGCAGCGCGAGCGGCTGCTCGCCGGCATGCTGGCGGCCGCCAACCGCGACGGCTATGCCCGGGCGACCGTGTCGGCCGTGATCGCCGAGGCCGGCGTGTCGCGTCCCACCTTCTACGAATACTTCGCCGACAGGGACGACTGCTTCCTGGTGGCGCAGCGACACGCGCAGGGGCGCCTCCTCGCCGAGGTCCGCGAGCTCGTACAGGCGCTGCCGCCGGAGCGGGCCATGCAGGCGGGCGTTCGCGCTCTCGTCCGCTTCGCGGGCTCCGCGCCGGCGATGGCGCGCTTCCTGATGACCCAGCCGCTGGCGGGAGGGCCCGAGGCCCTCGATGCGCGCGACCGGGGGATCGCCGCCATCGGCCGGCTGATCGAGCGCAGCCACAGGCGGGTCGGGCCGGCGACGGCGATCCCCGATCTCCCGACCCGCGCGGTGATCGGCGGGATCCACCGTCTGCTCGCATCGCGCCTGCACCGCGGCGAGCCCAACCTCTCGGGCCTGCTCGGCGACCTGCTCGACTGGATCGAGAGCTATGAGCAGCCCGCCGGCGAGCATCGCTGGCGCACGCTGAGGGCCGGGCCGAGGCCGTCCCCCTCGCCCTTCGTCCCCGCGCAAGCGATGCGCCCCCCCGACACGCTCCCGCCGGGCCGCCCGCGGATTCCCGAGGATCAGGTGGCCGAGAACCAGCGCGAGCGGATCATGTTCGCGGCGGCAGGGGTTGCCGAGGAGAAGGGCTACGGCGGGGCCACGATCGGCGACATCACCAAGCTCGCCGGCGTCGACGGCCGCGTCTTCTACCGGCTGTTCGCCGACAAGCAGGACGCATTCATGGCGATGCAGGAGCTCGGCTTTCGGACCGTCATGGACGTGACGGCGAGCGCGTTCTTCTCGGGCGCCACCTGGACCGAGCGCCATTGGGAGGCCGGGCGCGCATTCACGCAGTTCCTCGAGCGCAACCCGAGGATCGCGCGCGTCGGCTTCGTCGAGGCGTATGCGATCGGTCCGGGCGCCGTGCAGCGACTCGAGGACAGCTGCCGGGCGTTCGCGATGCTCCTGCGCGAGGGCTATGGCCACTCACGCCGGACTCCGCCCTCAAGTCTGGCTCTCGAGGCGATCGTCACGACGATCTTCGAGACCGTCTATGACCGGGCCCGGACGAGCCGCCGGCCGAGCCTCTCACCGTTGCTGCCCCACATGACCTTCCTCGTGCTCGCGCCCTTCCTCGGGCCGGTCGAGGCAAACGCGTTCATCGATCAGAAGATCTAGGCAGGCGACCGGATAGGGTTGGGCGCCGCGGCAGGGAGGAAGCTGAGCCGCGGCGCCCAGTCGGGCCCGCACTAGAGGGGGTGCACGAACCCGGGTTTCTTCGAGCGCTCCGTAAGGAGCAACGGCAGCGCTCGAACAAACCCCGGCCTTCGTGAGTCACGCCCCCGACTGGCTGTCCCCTGCTCTCGTCCTCTCGGCCAAGCTCCGACACTCCCACACCACCCCAAGGGGATCGTCCCGCACCCGTCAGATAAACGGTGCGGGGCACGCTAGCGCACCCGCCGGATACCCGCAACGGACATCAAATAAACGGGGTGAGCGCTTTTGCCAAGTCATCAAGCCCGGTCGGGCCGGCGGGTGCGTGGGGCCCATCCCGAGTAGTCATAAACGCCTGTCTGAGGGTTTCGCCGGAGGGTCCTCGTAGCGGTCACGGCGGCGCAGCCATGCGCGGTGCGGGGCGGCGATAACATGGCCCCGTCATGCGACGCGCGAGCGAGACCGCGCGGCCGCTGGCCGCGGGCGATTAGCTCAGTTGGTTAGAGCGCTTCTCTGATAAGGAAGAGGTCCCAGGTTCGAGTCCTGGATCGCCCACTGGTCCAGGATCGTCCCCTCAGTCGAGCACCCGTTGACCGCGGCCCTCGTGCCACATAGGGTCCGCCGCGTGTTCCGCCGGCTCGCCGCTGTTGGTCTCGTCTTGAGTGCAGCTGGACTCATGACCGCCTGCGGGGGAGGCGGCTCGACGGCCGCGCGCGGCACGCAGACAGCAGCAACGACGGGCCGAGGGACGAGCAGCACGACGCCGTCCGACCATGCACGCACGCCGGTCACCAAGCGCCAGGCGACGACGTTCGCGGATGCGGTGAACCTCACCGCCGCAGACATTCCGGGGTTGACCGCCGCCGCACCCGAACACGAACACGACACAGCGGCGGAAAAGCGACTCGAACATGAAGCGGGCCACTGTGCCGGAGCGCTGAGCTCGACTGACAAGCTCATCGAAGCGAGCTCGAAGCACTTCAAGCGCGGACACGGAATACCCGAAGTGAGCGTCAGCTCCGAAGTCAGCGTCGCGCGCACAGCGCAACTGGCAGCCCGGGAACTCGCGGCAATCCGCAGTAAGCGGGCCCGAACGTGTTTCTCGCATTACCTCGGGCAGTTCTTCAAGGGCAAGGAATTTCATGGCGCGCGCATCAGCCCCATCTCGATCGCCTCGGGCACGCCGCCGGCGGCGGGCTCAACAGGCGGCTTCGGCTGGCGGGTCAGCGTGACGATCAGCGCGCACGGTCTCAGGATCCCTTTCTGGATAGACATCCTCGGATTCGTCTACGGCCCGGCCCAGGTTTCGTTGTTCAGCTATGGCGTGCCGGTGCCGTTCCCGGCCGCAGTCCAACAGCGGCTGTTCTTACTCCTGTTGGAACGAGCCAAGGCACACGGCACGGCGCTATCGGTCGCGCACGGATAGTCCGCCGACGGCGTGAGGCCGGGCTCAGGAGTCCGCCAGGCGCCGCAGCAGGGGGACGGCGTGGGCGAGCGCCTGCTGCTCTCGCTCGCTGAGGCCCTCCGCGATCGCCCGGATCAGCCAGCCCTCCCGCTCGCGCCGTTCGGCTTCGAGCACCTCGAGGCCCGTGTCGGTGAGCTCCAGCAGCGCGCGGCGGCCGTCGGCTGGGTCGGGGCGGCGGCTGATCAGCCCGTCGGCCTCGAGTTCGCTGACCGTCTGGGCCATCGACTGCGGGCGGACGTGCTCGGCGGCGGCCAGGTCGCTCGTGCTCTTTGCGCCCTCGCGGTCGAGGCGGCCCAGCACCGCTCCGTGCGTCAGCGAGAGACGATGCTCGGCGCGCAGCCGGCGCACCAGTTGACCCAGCACCACCCGTAGTTCGTTGGCGACGAGCGGCACATCGACGGACGGGGCGACAGGGATGGGCACAAGACGAGAAATGTAACGAGAAGGCCAGGCAAGCTGCGCAGGTTGCCTGTAGAATATACCCGTGAGCGGACGAGTTGGCGTCGATACGGGTCGTACGGCGACCGCGACGACGAGCAACGGCGGTCCCTCCGGCAGCGATCGCTACAAGTGGATCGCGCTGTCGAACGTGACCCTCGGCGTGCTGCTGGCCACGCTCGACGGCTCGATCACGCTGATCGCGATGCCCGCCATCTTCCGGGGCATTCACCTCGACCCGCTGCAGCCGGCCAACAGCTTCTATCTGCTGTGGATGATCCTGGGCTTCCTCGTCGTGACGAGCGTCCTGATCGTAAGCCTCGGGCGCCTCGGCGACATGTACGGGCGGGTGAAACTCTACAACCTCGGCTTCGTCATCTACACGGTCGCGTCGCTGGTGCTGACCGTGGACTGGATGACAGGACGCGCAGGGGCGCTCTACCTAATCGTGTTCCGCGTCGTTCAGGGCATCGGTGCCGCCTTCCTGCTGGCCAACTCCGCGGCGATCATCACCGACGCCTTCCCGGCCAACCAGCGCGGCATGGCCCTGGGCATCAACAACATCGTCGGTGTCAGTGGGATGTTCGTCGGGCTGATCCTCGGCGGCCTGCTCGCGCCGATCGACTGGCGGCTGGTCTTCCTGATCTCCGTGCCCGTGGGGCTGTTCGGCACGGTGTGGGCGTACCTGAAGCTCGAGGAGCGCAGCACGCCGAAACGCGCGCGCGTGGACTGGTGGGGCAACCTCACGTTCGCGCTCGGGCTGATCCTGATCATGGTCTCGGTCACCTACGGCATCAGGCCATACGGCGGTCACGCGACCGCCTGGGGCAGTCCGCGGGTGATCGTCCTGCTGGCGGCCGGGGCCGCGTCGCTGGTGGCCTTCGCACTGATCGAGCGACGCGTCGCCGAGCCGATGTTCCGCCTGCCCCTGTTTCGCATCCGCGCATTCACCTTCGGGACGCTCTCGACCTTCCTCTCGGCGGTCGCGCGCGGCGGCTTGATGTTCATGCTGATCATCTGGCTGCAGGGGATCTGGCTGCCTCAGCACGGCTACGACTTCACCGAAACCCCGCTGTGGGCGGGCATCTACATGTTTCCGCTGACCTTGGGCATGCTGATCGCGGGCCCGGTCTCCGGATATCTCTCCGATCGCTTCGGCGCACGCTGGTTCGCCAGCGGCGGGATGGTCGCGGCCGCCGTCAGCTTCTTCCTGCTGGCCCTGCTGCCCACGAACTTCGCCTTCGTCCCGTTCGCGCTCGTGCTCGCGCTCACGGGCATCTCGATGGGCATGTTCGCCTCCCCCAATCGCGCGGCCGTGATGAACAGCCTCCCCCCGGGCGACAGGGGGGCCGGAGGCGGGATGAACCAGACCTTCCAGAACTCCGCACAGGTGCTCTCGATCGGCATCTTCTTCACGCTGATGGTCCTGGGTCTGGCGACGCACCTGCCGCACACGATGGCCGCCGGATTGGAGGCGCACGGCGTGGCGGCCGGCACGGCGCGCCAGATCGGGGCGCTGCCGCCCGTATCGATCCTGTTCGCCGCCTTCCTCGGCTACAACCCGATCCAGCACCTCGCGGGTCCTCACGTTCTCGCCTCGCTGTCGGCCGCCAACCGGGCGACGCTGACCGGCCGCTCGTTCTTCCCGCACCTGATCTCGGCTCCGTTTCGCAGCGGCCTGCACGAGGCACTCGCCTTCTCGATCGTGGCCTGCCTGATAGCCGCAGCCGCGTCGCTGATGCGCGGCGGCACCTACCACCACGCGGCGCCGGAGCTCCCGAGTGCCGGCGAGCGTGACGGACCAATCGTCCCCCTTACGCCGAGCACGGCGGCGGGCACAATCACCCAAGTTCCAAGCAGAGAGGAGCAGCATGCAAATTGAGTGGTATGGGCAATCTGCGTTTCGCCTGAGCAGCGCCCGCGAGACCGTCCTCGTCGACCCGTTCGCGGACCTCTCGCAACTCACGGCCCGCGGCGATCGGACCCGTCGAGCTCCTCATCCTCCCCGTGGGCGACGGCCCCACGATCGGTGCCGGCCAGGCACAG
>CAAGKR010528464.1_pt1 | contig 12020 bp, 8 predicted proteins | sample 2556971 | NCBI WGS metagenome assembly CAAGKR01 (sample SAMEA5207829, study PRJEB30636) | soil metagenome | biome: forest; feature: boreal; material: soil | place: USA | collected 2011-09 | depth 1 m
GATCCGCTTGGAAACGGCGCGCATCGACAGCTCTTGGACATCCGATCGGCCACTCCTTGAATCGATGGTCAACGGCCTCAAGGAGCGCGCACAGGCCCTTGAGGAGAAACGCGCCCTGCTGAATGCGCAGACTGCGAGGGATCGCGAGGAAATGGAGTTAATCCAGGCAAAGAGCATGGCCGCGGCGGAGGACCTGCGCGCGGCGGACGCCAGACTCCAGGCTCTAGTCGGAAAGCTCGACAAGCTTCGCCCGACCCTGCCGCCCCGCCTCTCGGATGCGCTTGAGCTATCTTACCGGAGCCTCGACAACACAAAATTGGGGACGGGAGAGCGCATGCAGCTGGCGATCACGATGCTTAGCCGCTGCCTACAGTTCAACCGCACGGTGACCTCTGGGGAAGAGATCCTCACGGTCGACGGCGAGGACGGCGCAAAGTCGCTCGAGGTGATATACTGGGGGCTGAGTCACGGCTATGCGCTGGATCGCAAGTCGGGAAAGGCGTGGTACGGCTCCCCGGGGCCCCGCGGGTGGCAGTGGGAGCCCCGTCCCGAGGCGGTTGGAGGGGTCACGAAGCTGATCGCCGTCTACAACGACAAGTCGGATCCGGAATTTGTCTCGGTGCCCGCGACGCTGGGGCAGCCTGTTCCGGAGGCCGTTGACAAGTAGTCCCGCATGAACGCACGGCTACTGCCCGCACTTGTTTCAGTCCTCCTGTTCGCGCCCGGCGTCCGCGGCGACCAGACCTTCGACGACGCGATGAAGCGGGCTGCCGCTGATTTTGGCGAGCGGCAGCAGAAGGCGGCGGATGAACTCAACCGCACCCGCAAGCGCATCGAGGACGAAAAGGCGCCCCTTCTTCAGGAAATGCGCTCGGCCGAGGACAGGATTGTCACGGCGGAAAGCCAGATAGAGCGGTTGGAGACGGGCAAGGAGGATGCATCCGAGCAGCGCCGAAAGCTGCTGTCCGACCTGGACGCAATCCGCAAGAACACGACCTATATTCAGACGCTCGCCCATGACGGCCTGGCGGCATTCGGCGAGAGCTTGGCGCCCGGCGAGGGCCAGATCCTGTCCGATCGCGTGCAGGCGCTTCAGCAGAGGCTCGATGACGCCAGCGCGGTCCCAAGCGGGCAGGCGGCGGTCGACGTCGCGGAGTTTCTGCTGAGCCGGACAAGCCGCGAGCTTGGGGGCTACACGGCGGCTGGAAGCTCGCTGGTCGCAGGCGACAACAAGGTGTTCAAGGGCACGTTTGCGTTCATGGGGCCCGAGACTTTCTTTCTGGCGGACCAGGGCGCCAGCGCCGGCACGGTTCGGCCGCGAGCGGGATCGGTCTATCCAGTCACCTATGCGCTGGCCGCATGGAAGCCGGAGGAAGCCTCGGCCTTTTTCCAGGGCAAGCCCGGAACGATCATAGCCGACGCGTCGGGAGGCAAGGCGTTGCGCCTCAGGGAGACGAGGGGATCGCTATTGGAGCACGTCCAAAAGGGAGGACTTGTGGCCTACGCGATCATCGGGGTTGGGCTCCTCTCGCTGGCAATGATCGCGCAGAAAATCGGCGACCTATCCAGGCTGGCGGTGGATTCACCGGCGGCTGTTCGGGCGTGCCTTGCGATCGTGTCCGGCGGCTCGCGGGCAAAGGCGGAACAGTCGATCAAGTCCCTGAGGGCCCCCGTAAGGGAACTTTTCCTCGTCGGCCTGCAATATTGCGAGAGCCCCAAGGAGATATTGGAGGAACATCTCCAGGCCGTTCTTCTCCGGCAGCGCCTTCACTTTGAGCGCCGGCTCTCCCTCCTCGCCGTGATTGCGACGGCGGCGCCGCTCATGGGCCTCCTGGGCACCGTGGTCGGAATGGTCAGGACATTCGCCTTGATCACGGTCTTCGGGACGGGCAATGCGGGCAAGCTCGCCAGCGGGATTTCAGAGGTCCTCGTGGCCACCGAGCTTGGGCTGGTCGTCGCGATCCCGACCCTGATCGCCCACGGCTTTCTCGCCCATCGCATCCAAAGGAACCTTTCCATGCTTGAACGATACGCCCTTGAATTTGTCACCGCGGTCGAGGCCGCGGCGGTCACGGGGAAGCCGATCCCGGCATGAAGGACCTCGTCGAGCTCGTCGAGAGGGGCGGCCCCGTGATGATAGCGATCCTCTGTCTCTCGGTGGTGCTGTATTCCAGGTGCTTCAAGCTGCTCCTGTCGCTTCGCCGATCCAACCGCCGGCTTGACCTGCGGGGATCGGCGCAGGAGAGGCAGCTGCCGCAGCTTCGGCGCACGCGGGAGGAGGTCCACGAGGCATTCCGGCAGCAGCGGGCCGCGCTGGGCGCCATGATCACGGCGGCGCCACTGCTCGGGCTGCTCGGCACGGTGAGCGGAATGGTGACCACATTCGAGAGCCTTTCGGGCCATTCGCCGGAAATGATCATGGAGGGGCTTGCACGGGGAATATCCATCGTCCTCGTGGCCACGGAGTCGGGCCTGGTGGTGGCGATTCCGGCGCTGATGGTGGTCCACATGGCCAACCGAAGCCTGCGCAAGTACATGCAGAAGGTGAACCAACTCGAGCAAAGCGTCTGGCTGGACGCGTCGCCATGATCGGGAAAAACAGCGGGCGAAGCAGGTTCGAGGTCACGCACATAGACATGGTGCCGATGGTAGACTGCATCATGGTGCTCGTGATTTTCCTGATGATCAGCAGCGCCTTCATCAACGATCCCGGGGTCGAGGTGCAAAAACCAGACGTCAGCGGATCGATCAACGGCGATCAGAACTCGCTGCTCATCGCAATCACGGCGGACAACCGCATCTATTTTGACGGGCAGGAGATTCGGGCCGACCAGGTCGCGGCGACAATCAAGCAGGCGGCCATCGGGCGTTTTCCCTCGCTCATCATTCGCGGCGACCGCTCGTCAAACCTCGGCGTGTTCGCGGCCGTCTATTCGGAGGCAAAGCGCTCCGGAATTCAACATGTGGAGTTCGCAACCGCGCGCGCGGACGGGCCCTGAACCATGGCGACGGCTGAAGCGCTTTCCCTCTCCCCCAGGCGCAGGGTCGCAAACTACCTTGCCGAGGAGGCGCTTTGCCTGCTCGTGGGCTCCGGCCTGACCCTTGGGCTTTTTCTCGGAATGGCGCATTTCGAAAACGTGAAGGCTGTGCCGCCGCCTCCTGAAATCGAGGATCTGCGTGCGGCATCGGCGATTTCCGAGCCGCCGCCACCGAGGGTGGAGGATCATTCCCAGCCGACCGAGGCCACCCAGCCCCTTACAGGAATCGAGATAGCAGCCTCGGAGAGCCCGGTGAAGCTCGCCGTCGTTCCTCCGGACCTGGACAAGATCATGCCTCCAACCGAGCTGCCTCCCCGCGCGGCGATTCAATTCAGCCAGCTCCTCACCGACCTCAAGCCGAAGGCCGGCATTTCGGGCGACTTCCAGCACATTTACCAACAGAACGAGGTCGACCAGGCCCCGGCGGCGGTGGTGAGAACAATCGCAAAGGTCTCGGGACGCGTCCGGGACAACGCCGACCAGCTTCGCGTCACCCTTGTGCTGGTCATCGACACGGAAGGCATCGTGACGAGCACAAGGATCTTGAGGCCGTCGGGCAATGCAGCCTTCGACAAGGTCGTGACGGAGTGTGTCAGGGACGAATGGGTCTTCACTCCCGCGATCAGAAAGGGAAAGAAAGTGCGATGCATGGTGCAACAGCTCGTCTGGTATCAGTGGACGAATGGTTCCCCGTTCACCCTCTAGACGATGAATGCCTACAGGAAATTCCTCCTGATCTCGCTCGCGGCCGCGCTCCCCTCGATTGGATACGCGTCCAAGCCCAAGCTCGACCCCAAGCGCATCATAAATGAGTCGAGCTCATTCCTGAAGGAACGTGAGCCCGAGATGACGGAGGAGGAGTACGCGCTCTACCAGAAGGTGGTGACGTTGCTCGCATCCAGCCCCGAATTCGCGGTCAAGCTTCTCGAGGCGATGAATTCCGACAAGGAGCCTCCGAGTCCGGCATTCGAATTCATCCTTGGAAACGCCTACTACGCCGCCGGCCAAAACGACAAGGCGGAGGCAAATTACCGGAGCTCCGTGAAGCGGTTCCCGACTTTCCTGCGCGCATGGGTCAATCTCGGCATTCTCTACTACACGGTCGGAAGGTACGGGGACGCGGTCCCATGCTTCTCAAAGGCCGTTGAACTGGGTGATCGCGATTCCACGACGTTCGGCCTCCTGGGATACAGCCTGCAGAAGGACGGCGACCTCGTATCGGCGGAGATGGCCTACATGCAGGCGCTTGGAGGCGATCCCGCCAATGCGGACTGGAAGGAAGGGCTGCTCGAGATCTGCATCGACGGAAAGCAATTCACGCGGGCGGAGTCCCTGGTGAAAAACCTGATCAAGGAGCGCCCCAGCGACACGCGGTACTGGCTGACCTTCGCCAACATCCTTCTCTCGGAGGACCGGAAGGTGGACGCTACCGTGATTCTTGAGAACGCCGTGGAAATGGGGTATTCAAGCATCGATGAGCTGACGCTCCTCGGGGACCTCTACGCGGAGCAGAACCTGATTCCCGAGGCAGGCGAGATCTACAGCAAGGTGCTGGCCACGTCCCCGGAGATTGGCGCGCAGAAGCTTCTCCGGTACGCCCAGATCCTGATTGCGGGCGGCAGGCTGAACGACGCCGATGGAGTCCTGGACAAGCTCAAATCGGAAGATGCGGCCGGCGGAATTGAATTGCTCCAGACGAAAGCGGATCTTCTCGCCGCGGAAAAGAAATGGCCCGAGGCGCGGAAACAGATTGGCGAGATACTGAAGGCGGAGCCGCTCAACGGCCGCGCGTTGGTCAGCCTTGGCCGCGCCTATGACGCGGAGGACAACGTTGCCCGGGCGACGCTTGCCTTCGAGGCGGCCTACAGCGTCCCGGGCTCCACCTATGTGGCCAGCCTGGAGCTTGCCAACATCGAGCTCAGGAACCGGCATTATGCCAAGAGCGCCGAATACCTCCAGAAGGCGTTGAGCATTGAAAAGACCGACGCGGTCGAGGATTTCCTCGCACGCGTGAAGACGCTGGTCGCCAAGGAAGGCTGATACGGACTTGAAAACCAGGCTTCCAGCCGGATCCCCAGCGAAATCCCGGTCGCGGCGATTTGTGCTGGCTTCCATCATTCTCGGCGGCGCGATGATTCCGGCCTACGCAGATCCTGAGGGCGCCCCCAAGACACACACGCTTTTCATGGGTGCCGATTTCTCGATTGGCATCGACAAGCAGCTCTATCCGGTGCGGGACGTCTCGGGCGGCTCCTGGGTGATCGATGTCGGCGGGCGGAGAAGGCTCGTTTCCACAAGGAACGGGCCGATCGACCTGAAGGTGACGCCGTCGCTCAAGCTGACTGAAATCTCCGCCACCATCGACAAGCTTACTAGTGTTCGTGGCTACACATTTGGCAACGACCCCAACGTGAGGCTGACGGCTGGCCTGTCGCAGGTGGCGGCAACGAATGCCGATTACCAATACAACGTAAGCCAGGCGAACGCCGTTTCCGCCATAAACAACACCATGGTCACATACTTGCGAAACGTGGCAATCAACAGCCCCGATGCTCTGTTTGGCGAGCCCACCCGCCTTCAGGATGCCGTCCACGCTGCGAATGAGAACCTGCTTGCGCAGGGCTCGGAAGCGGGGGTGGATTTGTCACCCGGCGGAAAGAAGGTCCAATCGGATGGATTCGATGCGATGGAGGTGACTTTCGAGGTCTTCGCGGAACGGCCCCTCAACAGCCCGTATGTGGTCACCCTGACGCGGTTTCACCCGAAGGGTGGCAAGCCGGGCGTCGTCCAGAACCTCGTCTATGCCAAGTCGCTTCACCCGATAGACTCGCACGTGACGAGTATCCACATTCTGGAGGGCGGATTCCCGCTTGATTTCGAGGTGCAGGATTTTCAGCTTCACCTGTACAATCAGGGCACCGAGATTGCGACGAATGTCGCGCAAAAGCGCGTTCCGCTCACGCGAGACGAGGCCTTCGAGTATGTGAAGATGGAGTATATCGGCGCCCACGCGAACGCCACGTTGCCACCAGTGCCCGCAATGGGCCAGCTGCCCGCCGACCTGCCCGCGAAGCTCGCCGGCGGAGGATACGGCGCGACATATTACGTCAGGATTTCCAAGGACGGCCTCGCGCAGGACGCCTATCTTGACGCGAAGTGCTCGCATAGGGTCGATGACCCCTATCTTGAGTCGGTCGTGAAGAACATCCGCTTCAAGCCCGCGCTCGACAAGGGCAGGCCGGTGGACGGCGTCGCGGCGCTGAAGCTCGGCCAGCTGCCCATTTAGGCCAGTCGCCTCACCCGGGGTTTCTTCGCTCCGTGGAGTTAGAATGATTCGCCATTCGCCAGGGCCGTCAGGGGGCGTCAATGCGGGCGTGGAGCCCTACCGTTGATCCCACGAACCCGCCTGCGGCCTTCGTGCTGAGCAGGGTGGCGTCAAATCCCCTGGCATAACGCGTCCAATCCCCCGGCGAGACTGCGTATTCGAGCGTCAACATCCCGTCTTCCCCCGTCATCCTCAGGGCGACCGTTTTCGTCCCGCCGGGGATGACTGCGGACCCCGATTGGACGATGGAGGTCGCCTCGAATTCCTCCCCATTCCGCCGTTCGATGGAAATGCCGAGGCCTCCCGTGGGCGGCCCCCGGCGCACATAGAAATAATAGTAGTGGCGCTCGTTCTGGAAGACCGCGAGCCCGGCCGAAACCCCGATCGACGCAGGCACATCGAGCTCGGTGGATGCGTCGAAGCGCGCGTGCTGCAGGCGACGCCCGATGAACGAAGGATTCCCGGTTCCCGAAAGCGTCTCAGGGCGGGGGGTCAGGCGCACGAAACCCGCTCCGTTCCCAAAGCTCCACCATGTCTCGGCCGGCCGCCGCAGCATGATCCATGACGAGATCCCGCCCGGGTTCCCGTGCCCGACACGGATCGTGAAGTTTCCCGTCAGCGTGTCCGTCGGCGGGTTGGCCAAGCCGACGCCCGCGGGACCGTCAACGGCATAGGGCACTGCGTCTCCCGGCGGAAGGATCGTGGGCCAGCCATCCTTCCATGTTACCGGCAGCATGAATGTCTCGCGGCCAGTGTTGAAGTAATTTGCCTCATAGGGCCGGCAGCCCAGGAACACAGCCCATGTTTCGCCGCCCGCGGTCTCGACGAATTCCGCGTGGCCCGTGCATGTGACCGGATTGGCCCGTGAGCCGGGAAGCATTCGCTGCGTCAAGATGGGATTGGCCGGGCCGGGGACGTAGGCTCCGCGCACGGATCGGCTGCGGAAGACCACCTCGGAATGGTCCTCGGCGGTTCCGCCCTCGGCGCAGATAAGGTAGTACCACCCGTCCCTCCTGAAGATGTGGGGCCCCTCGATCCAGACCGGATGCCTCGCAAGATCGGTTCCGCCGTTCACGATGATTTCGGGCGCCCCGATGAGCCTGAGCGATGCCGGATTGAACTCCTGGAGCCATATGGCCCGGTGGCCGTCGTACAGCGGCTTGTTCCCGGGAGGCGCGCCATTGTAGGCGATCCACGCGCGACCGTCGTCGTCGAAAAAGAGCGACGGATCGATTCCGTCGAAGCCCAGCCAAGCCGGGTCAGACCACGGGCCCGCAGGGTTCTTGGCGGTCATCAGGAAGTTGCCGCCCGCGTCGACGAACGTGCACATCAGGTAATAGGTGTCGCCATGGTGGCTCAGTGCCGGCGCAAATATCCCTCGCGACACGCCAAGGCCGTCATAATTGAGCTGCGACGGTCGGTCGACGACGTTCCCGATATGGGTCCAGTTCACGAGGTCCCGGCTGTGTGCGACCGGGACTCCGGGGAAATAGGCGAATGTCGAGTTGACGACATAGTAGTCGTTGCCGACCCTGCAGATGCTCGGATCCGGATAAAAACCCGCGAAGATAGGGTTGCGGTACTCGGCCGGTGCGAGCGGCGCCGCGAACGCGGCGTCGCGGCCTGTGTATTCGAACCAGTTGAACTGGACCGGGGCCACCTCGGACGCGGCGCCTGCGACGGCGCTGAGGGCCAACGGCAGAAGCAAAGCGATTTTCATGCGGGCGATTTGGGGTGCTTGGCAGCCGGATGAAGCGCCATGACAATTTGCAAGGGACCCTATGCATGTGACGGGTCGCAGAGAGCAAGCCTGCGTTGACCTACCCGGGCAAGGCGTCTGGCGGATCTGACATCTTTTCGCCCGGAAGGCCAGATCAAGGCACGGCGTAGACCTCGACCAGGGCGGTTCCACCGTCTCCACTCTGGGGTACAACCTGGGCCGTGTAACTCCCTGGGGGAAGCGTGATCAGGAGCGCCGAATCGGTGCTTGACGGGTCGTTCCAGGGGAAGGCGCCGACGGACGAGGCAACGCTGGCGATCAGGGAATTCCCACCCCACCCGAAATTCGAGGCAATCAGGTTTTGCTTGCCGTCAAATAGCTGGAGCAGCGGGTCGGGAAGCGTGAAGGGTACGCCCAACGCTGCCAAGGCAGGCCCCGCGCCGCGGATGAGAACCGTCTGTGCGGACGAACCTGCGATGACGAAGCCCGCAATCAGGACGTTGCCGCCGGTTCCGACGAATGCGCGGGCGGATATGTTGATGAGCTGCGTGCCCGTGCTGGCGGGATCCGCGTCGTAGATCTCCGCGAGGGCAGTTCCGCTCTCGACGGCGCCTCCCGGGGTGCCTGTTCCGGAAATCTGGGACGTGTAGTTACCTGCGGGCAGCGTGATCTTGACGGAACAGTCCGCAGAATCGGCAGCGAGGCCAAAGGCGCCCACCTGCGCGAAATCCGCTTCTGTTGCATCGGCCGGCGCCGCTTTGCCCGCCCAAGGACCTGCCGGGGCCAAAGGCGGCCTCTGCCAGCCCATGTCGCCGCTTATGAGATTGGGCGGGTTGGCCGCGTCGAAAAGCGAGAGTACGGGGATTGCCATCGCATAGGGAACGCCGAAGGCTCCAAGGGTCGGGCCTACACCCCTCAGCAGCACGGTTTTCGATCCCTGTCCGCCGACAACGAAGCCCGCGGTCATGTCTTCGGGAATTCCAAGACCGCCTGAATTGACCACGCCGCGCGCGGAAAGATTGATAATCCGACCCGGAGTCACTGTGCTGATGACCGTGAGGGCCGCTGCGGTGCTCGTCGCGCTTCCAGAGCTGTTCGTCGCGGTGCAGGTGTAGTTTCCGGCGCGGGCAAGGATGGCGCCACCGCCTATGTAAAGCACGGGCGATGCGGAGCCCGATATGCCGTTTCCGTCTGAAAGCGGTGTGCCTTCAAATGACCAAAGATAGGTCGGGGTCGGCCTGCCGGTCGCCGTGACGCTGAAGACGACGGCCGAGCCGACATCGACGGTCTTGGACTGGGGCTCGCCCGTTATGGCAGGGGCGACCGCATTGGGCACCCCGTCGATCACGGTCACGGTGCCGTTTGCGTCGTTGTTTAGGACATAGACCTTGTTTGTCACCGGGTTCACTGCGACGGCAAAAGGAAACGGCCCCACGGCCAAGGTGGACGCTGTGTTGGTGTTCCCGTCGATTATGGTCACAGTGCCCTCCGCGTCGTTGTTCGTGACGTAGATCGCATTCGTCGCCTGATTGACGGCAAGGGCGCCCGGATTGTACCCCGTGTTGACGACCGACACGTTTTTCGTTGCTCCGTCGACCACGGACACGAACCCCCCCGAGTCGGAATTCACGGCGTAGACCTTGTTTGTCAGCGAATTCACGGCGATCGCCGTGTAATTGTCTCCGGTGCCGACTGCACTTACCGCTGTCGTCGCACCGTTTATTACCGTGATCTTGGCGTCGTTGATATTTGCCACGTAGATCGTGTCTGTCACCGGGTTCACCGCGATGGCAACGGGGAAGCTTCCATTGGCGAGATTGACGTCAGGGTTCGTGCTTGTGGCCCCGTCGATAACGGAAACGCTGCTGCCAAAATTGAGATTCGCGACGTAGACTTTGTCAGTCACCGTGTTAATGGCGATCGCAAGTGGATTTGACAGTCCGCCGGGGATGCTAGTGGTCGCATTCGTGGTCCCGTCGATCATCGTCAGGTTGCCTCCCGATTCGCTCGCAAGCAGGTAGCTGTTCATGACGTAGATCCTGTTGGTCACCGGATTCACCGCGATGGCGGCCGGATGGGTCCCACCCAGGGTGACGGTGGCGGTGGCATTTGTCGCCCCATCAATCACCGTCACGTCGTTGCTGGAGCTGTTGGCGACGTAGACCATGTCGGTCACCGAGTTGAGGGCGACGGCACTGGGATTGGCGCCTGCGGTGACGGCGGCGGTTATGGCGTTCGACGCGCCGTCGATCACGGTCACCTTGCCGACCGTGTTGTTGCTGATGACGTAGATCTTGTTGGTCGTGGAGTTGATCGCGATCCCAAAGGGATTGGCGCCCGTGAGGATGGTGGCCGACACGCTTTGCGCCTGGGCCGGCAGGGCTGCTATCGTAGCAAGAACGAGGAAAACCGTCCGTGCGAGGGCTTCATGCGAGGGGGTCCTCGTGAACGGGTGGACTGGGGGGTTCATTCTTGGGATTTGGATGAATTCAAGCGGCATAATGGGATTCAGGCGCTGCTCGCGCGGCGGAAACAGGCGCTCGAATTTTCAGGCAGGATCGGTTGTGGGGGCCAGTTGGATGACGATGTGGCATCGCCGGGGATTCCTATGCATGTGCCATGCCGCGGGGCGCCGTGTATTCTCCAAAACATTGGCCTAAAACGCGTAACATTTATGATGTTCCCGCGCGGCCTCTGAGGTGCCTCGTTGGATGGTTGTCTGCACCCGTTATCTATGCGCCGTCGCAATTCAGAATGCTTGTAACGAACCAACTCGAACAGCAGGGGCTGGCAGCCGGCCGGCAGCCTTCCCGAAATCATCTGAGCCCGAGGATGCCCCGGGCGAATTCAGCCGATGACAAATGAGCTCGGTGTCAAAGTTGGCGGAGGGCCTTCGCGGTAACGCTCATTCGTCCCTTGGACCGCGGCACCGAGCCCCGGGCATTCCTCACGCCACGGCGTTTCTGCGGGTGGGGCAGGGTGGCCGAGGCCGGCGACCGATCAGGGGAGGAGCTGCGCCAGGGTCGGCGGTGCCGGCCATTCGCCGCTGATTTCGAGGAAATGGGGCGCATGCGCGCCCGGCATCTTGGGCTCGGTCACCGGCTTCCCGGACGCATTCGACGATACGCTCGGGTCGAATTCGGCGCGCGAGGCTCTTGCCGGCAATGCCCGCAATCAGCGCACCGCCACGGGAATGAGCACCTCAATCTCCGTGCCGGCGCGGCAGACGGACTTGATCTTAAGCGTTCCGCCGACGTAGTTCGCCCGTTCGCGCATGCTCAGCAGCCCAAGGCCGCCCCTGTCTTTTCGTGTTGCGGGTTGCTGGTCCGTGTCGAAGCCGATCCCGTCGTCATTGATCACCAACTGAACAAAGGCGCCCTGCTGACTAAGGCGCACGTTGACGCGGCTGGCATTCGCATGCTTTTCGACGTTTCGGAGGGCCTCCTGGAGGATGCGGTAAATCGCCAATTCGGTGTTTGGGGGCAGGCGCGCGGTCAACTGCATGCAGGCTAGCTTGACTGAAACGCCCGTCCGGTCCGCAAACTCCGTTTTGGCGTCGCGCAACACGGCCGGCAGGCCCAGATGATCCAACAAAGTGGGCCCCATGTTGTGCGAGATGCGCACTACTTCCTCGGCAATCTTGCCGAGCATGTCGCGGAGCTTCAGCGCTTTTCCCCTCGATAGCCCGTCGCGGGCCGACAGCGTATCCACCAGCGCCTGGCTGCGAAAGACAACGGCGCAGAGAAGCTGGGTGATGTTGTCGTGCAACTCGAATGCCACGCGCTCGCGCTCGGCCTCCTGCACCTGCACCACGCGATGAGTCAAGGCCCGCAGCAATTCCTCTGTTCGCCTGGACTCCGTCATGTCCGTCACCACCATTGCAATCGTTGCGCCGTTGAAGCCGTTCCTCTCCTGGGGACGAATGGAGATCTGCGCC
>CAAGKR010400686.1_pt1 | contig 12019 bp, 9 predicted proteins | sample 2556971 | NCBI WGS metagenome assembly CAAGKR01 (sample SAMEA5207829, study PRJEB30636) | soil metagenome | biome: forest; feature: boreal; material: soil | place: USA | collected 2011-09 | depth 1 m
AGAACCGCCGTGATGTAGTTCTTGACCGTCTTCTCGGCCAACGACATGGCCTCACCGATCTGGCGGTTCGTGAGACCCTCGGCAACGTGGTCGAGGATTCGTCGCTCCTGCGGGGACAGCAGCCGCAGCCGAGGATCCGTGTCTGCGTTGCTGACCCACCGCTGCCGGACCCGTTTCACTGTCGCGGCATCGATCAGCTGCTCGCCTGCGGCCACTGCTCGGATGGCATCGATCAGACCATTTCCCTTGATGTCCTTGAGCAGATACCCAGCAGCCCCCGCGAGGATGGCCGAGGCGAGCGCCCGCTCATCGTCATACGAGGTGAGAATCAACCCTGCGATCGAAGGATCCTTGGATCGTACGTCCCGACACACGTCGATGCCCGAGCCATCCGGCAGCCTCGCGTCGAAGATCGCCACGTTCGGGCGCAGCGCCGGTATTCGCCGGGTGGCCTCGGTTGCGGAGCCGGACTCACCGACTACTTCGAAGTCCTCGACGGTCTCGAGCAGCTCACGCAGCCCACGACGCACGATCTCATGATCGTCGAGGAGAAAGATACGGATCGTCATCTGGTCGCCCTTCCCGTTCAGGATCCCACCACGTTACCGTTCTGGATCCTGCCATCACGTCGTCACGGCGCGTGGTCACGGGTCGGTCAGACGGCCTTTTCCGGACGACCATCACCGGGCACGCACTGCTGTGGATCACGTGGTGACTGACGGAGCCCAGGACGAGACCACTGAAACCGCCGAGTCCGCGCGAGCCAACAACCACCAGGCCAGCGTGACGGGAAGCGGCACCAAGCACGGGCCCAGCCTGCCCCTGCAGCACCTCGCTCGATGCGACCAGACCCCGGTGCGCCGACCGGGCACGCTCGGCGGCGGCCGTGACGACCTTGACGGCGACGTCGTGCTGAGTTCGCGCCCAGTCGGCGTCGGGCGATGCCGTCTCCCAGTAGGCATGCGCCCAGGATTCTGCGGCGGGCAGGTCCCAGGCGCAGATGATCCGAAGTGGGGCGCCCGCATGGGCGGCCACGTCAGCCGCCAGGTCCAGAGCTCGGTCGCCAGCCGAAGACCCGTCCACGCCGACCACGACGCCGTGCTGCGGTCCGACCACCACAGCGCCCTCGCCGACGACGACGACGGGGCAGTGCGCATGTGCCGTCACCGCGAACGACACCGATCCCAACACGGTTGAGGCAAGTTCGGAACGGCCGCGGTTGCCGACCACCAGCAGCTGCACAGACTGGGTTGCCGAGACCAGTGCCTCTGCGGCGGCACCGACGACAATCTGGGTCTCGACCCTGCCGGAGTCCAGAACCTTGCGCGCCCCCAACGCCGCATCAGCTGCCAGCTCGTGAGCCCGGTTCAACAAGCTTGGCGGCAGCGTAGGCGCGGTCTCCAGCGTGCCGGCAAGCATTCCCGGGCAGTGGACCACGCAGATGATTCGCAGAATGGCGCCCGTCCGGTTTGCCTCGAGGGCAGCCCAGTCCAGGGCGGCCGCAGCCGATGGCGAGCCGTCAAAACCGGCGGCGATGGTCGGGACGGTCGAGCCGTATGTCATCTGACCTCCTCCGGGAGGCCAGCAAGACCAGTAAGTGCCGACGACGTTGCGGCGGCTTTCGACGCAGGCGCCACGACCATCACATCGCAGGTCATCTTGTCGAGTATCGCCCTGCTGACAGATCCCGCGACCAGCCCGGCCAGACGCCCGTGACCATGGGTCCCGACGACAAGCAGGTCCGCCTGCCCGACTCGGTGGAGCAGGGCAGGGACCGGGTCATCCTGAGTCATCACCAGGCGGTTCGGGACGCCCGCAGGAAGGTGGGCCGCCCTCAGTGCTTCCCGACACATGCGCCAGCCCGCGCCGATCACGGCACGATCGGCACCCTTGCCGTGCGGGAGGGCATACACCACCACCAACGGCACGTCTCTGATGACCGCCTCGGTCACCGCGACCGAGAGGACAGACTCGGCGGAACCGCGAATGTCCATCCCGACAACAACCGCTGACACGGGCCCGAACTGCGGTCTCTCGCTCGGTCGGCCCTGATCGTGGACAACCAGCATCGGACAGTGGAAACGTCGCCCGAGCTCAGCGCTGGTGGATCCCAGGGAGAAGGTTGCCTGACCTCCGTCGCCACGGCGTCCCAGAACCAACAACCCGGCCTGAAGAGCCACTTCCTCCAGCTCCGACGAATCGGACCCCTGCACAATCGCGCTCCGCACGGTGACGTCCTGGTCCGCCGCGACGGCGCGCGCCATGGCGCGATCAGCTGCTGCCTGTGCCTCCTTCGTCGACTCTGCCTCGGCGCGGGCCACCCACGCGAGGCTGTCCGGCCAGTACGGTCGATGCTCGGCCACGGAGAGCAACACCAGATCGGCGCCTCGTCGGGACGCCTCGCGGGTGGCGACAGTGACCGCATGCCGGCTCTCCCGGGAGCGGTCACAGCCCACAACAACCGTTCCGGTCGGTCGGGGAAACGCCCGCATCTGCTGCACCTCGCCTCACAAAGACAGCCGGAAAGAACCCACCACCTGTTACCACCAGAGTCTCCGACAGGGCCTTGTGATCCCTAGGGTCATTGGTCCCTGTTTCGCATCTGGCGTCGCCGCCAGAACGGCTTTCCTGAAGGCCATAGGTGTGACCAACCCGTTCAAGGCATCGGGACCATAGTCACTCCTGCATCACCGAGACTCCAGCGAATATGGGGTACAAGAGCTGGCGCCGCAACGGGCGCCCAGCCCGACCCATTAGGATCTTCCGGGAGGACACCATGTCACTGACCGTCAGCGCCGAGGCCACCACCGCTCCGTTCGTCGTCGCCTTCGCCGACGGCGACATGTCCATGTCGGATCTGATGGGGGGCAAGGGCGCCAACCTGGCCGAGATGACCCGCCTGGGGCTGCCGGTCCCACATGGGTTCACCATCACGACGGCCGCCTGTCGTCACTACCTCAGCCTCGGTCGCGAACCCGAGGACCTTGGCCATCAGGTCGACATACATCTCGCCCAGCTCGAGAACCTGACGGGTCGACGTCTCGGCGATCCCGCCGATCCCCTTCTGGTGTCGGTGCGTTCGGGCGCAAAGCGCTCGATGCCGGGCATGATGGAGACCGTCCTCAACGTCGGCCTCACGGATGAGGGCATCCCCGGGCTGGTCGCCCGTGGTGGTGAGCGATTCGCGTGGGACTGTTATCGACGCCTCGTGCAGATGTACGGGAGAACCGTCCTGGGGGTCGATGGCGACCTCTTTGAGGTGGATCTGTCTGCTGCACGTCGCGACGCCGGCGTCCTCAGCGACACCGAGCTGGACGCTGCATCGCTGCAGAAGCTCACGACCGACTTCCGCCGTACGTTGGTGAACCAGGTTGGCGAAGACCTGCCGCAGGACGCCCACGAGCAGCTGCGCCGCACCATCGACGCCGTCTTCACCTCCTGGAATGCCCCTCGCGCGATGACCTACCGAAAGCATGAGGGCATCGGCGACGACGCCGGCACGGCCGTCAACATCGTCGAGATGGTGTACGGCAACACCGGCCCCGACTCCGGCAGCGGCGTCTGCTTCACGCGCGACCCTGCGACGGGCGAAACGGGCGTCTACGGGGACTACCTTCCCAACGCCCAAGGTGAGGATGTGGTCAACGGGAGCCGTACACCCCTCCCGTTGCAGGACCTCTCCGATCGAGCGCCCGTGGTCTATGAGCAGCTGATAGGTCACCTGCGCACGCTGGAACAGCACTACCGCGACCTGTGTGACGTGGAGTTCACTGTCGAGGACGGCAAGCTGTGGATCCTGCAGACACGGGTGGGCAAGCGCAGCCCGGCGGCAGCGTTCACGGTTGCCTGCGCCCTGGTGAAAGAGGGGCGCATCGACCTCGACGAGGCGCTGCGCAGGGTGGACGGATATCAGCTCGAAAGCCTCCTGCATCCCCGGTTCACGGACGCCAGCGATGAGACCCTGCTGGCGTCCGGCCTTGCCGCCAGCCCCGGGGCCGCCGTGGGTGAGGTCGTGTTCGACGCCCAGACGGCCGTGAGCCAGGCGGCTGAAGGTCGCAGCGTGGTGCTGATGCGCACTGAGACCAGCGCCGATGACGTCGGCGGCATGCTGGCGTCCGTGGCCATCGTCACCGCGCGCGGTGGCCGAACCTCGCACGCAGCAGTGGTCGCCCGCGGAATCGGCCGGACGTGTGTAGCCGGCGTCGATGGTCTGGTCATCGACCTCGATGCCCGCACCGCGGTCTGCCCCGGTGGGTCCATCCAGGAGGGCGACACCATCTCGGTGGACGGGACGACCGGAAAGATCTTCCGTGGCGCCCTCGCCGTACGGCAGAGCCAGGTCGCGGAGCTGCTCGAGACGGCGCCCGGTGACGAGTCGGGTGCTGAGCAGCCTGAGCCGGCCGCTGGTTCACTGGCAGCCGCGGTGCTTCAGCTCCTGGCGCACGCCGACCTTCGAAGGGTCGTCGGCGTACGCGCCAATGCCGAGACGAGCCCCGACGCGCTGCGGGCCAGGAGGTTGGGCGCAGAGGGCATCGGCCTGTGCCGTACGGAGCACATGCTGCTCGGTGAACGGGCCGTTCTGGTCGAGCACATGGTCCTGGGCGATGAGTCGGACCGAGCGGCGGCATTGGCAGACATCGAAGAGCTCGCGCACACAGACTTCCTCGACATCCTGAGAGCGATGGACGGGCTCCCCGTCGTCGTCCGCCTGTTGGACCCACCACTGCACGAGTTCCTGCCAGACCTGACTGAGCTCTCCGTCGAGGTGGCGCTGAACAACGCCCCCGGCGGAACCCCCGATCCGCAGGCGACGCGTCGGCTGGCCGGCGTCCGTCGGTGGCACGAGGGCAACCCCATGCTCGGTCTTCGGGGTGTGCGGCTGCTCACGGTTGTGCCCGAGCTCATCGAAGCCCAGGTCCGCGCCCTGGCGACCGCAACCCTCGAGCTGAAGGCGGCCGGAATGGACCCTCGTCCCGAGCTGATGGTGCCCTTGGTCGCTGACGCTGCAGAGCTGGATGCCGCGGCCGCGCGGATGCGCGGTGCGATCGAGGCGGCAGGCGTCATCGATGGTGTCACCCTGACCATCCCCATCGGTGTGATGATCGAGCTGCCCAGAGCAGCGCTGACCGCCGACCGCCTCGCGCTGGGCGCCGACTTCTTCTCCTTCGGTACCAACGACCTGACCCAGACCACCTGGGGCATGTCCAGGGACGACGCCGAGGGCGCCTTCCTCGCCGAGTACCGCGAGACCGGGCTCCTCGACGTCGACCCGTTCACGACGCTGGACGATGTCGGCGTCGGACGGCTAGTGCGCATCGCCGTGGCCGAGGGGCGTCGAGTTCGTCCGGACCTGGGTCTGGGCGTCTGCGGCGAGCACGCCGGAGACCCGATATCAATCCGCCGGCTGGTGGCCATCGGTGTGGACTACGTGTCCTGTTCCCCACCCCGTGTGCCGATCGCGCGCCTGGAGACGGGGCGCGCCGCGGTGCTTGCCGAGGGGCGTGCCACCCCGGAGAGCACTGGCGCGGGCGTCATCCGCTGATCGGATCAGACGTCGGCCGGATCAGGCGTCGGCCGGATCAGGCGTCCAGCTCCTGCGGGATGACGCGGCGAACGCCGAGGATGGACTGGGCGATCGAGGTGGCGGCTGCTCGCTCACGGTCCGAAGCTGTCCCCGTGATGTGAACCACCCTGTCGATGACGTCTGCCTGCCATGCGTGCTGGCCAATCTCTGCGAACGCCTGCGATACCTCAGCAGCGATCTCGCTGTCGGGCCGGGCCATCGCCCGGATCACGTCACTTCGGCTGACGACACCCAGCAGCACGTCACCGCGGACCACCGGCACGCTCTTCCAGCTCTTCTCGGCAAAGGTCTGGGCCAGCTCAGCGACGTCGCTCTCCTCCCTGACTGTGTGCGGATGCGCCGTCATCACCTGACCCACGGTCGTCGGAAGTGGTCCGGACTCGGGAGGTTCCTGGCGTATGTGCGCCCTGGGGTCTGCGGCCAGGTGTTCACGGAGCACATCGGCCTCGCTGATGATGCCGACCACCCGCCCGCCACCGTCCACGACGGGGAGACTGGTCACCCTTGCGGTCACCAACACCTGCAGCGCTGCCTCAAGTGAGGCACCCTCGTACACCCTGTGTGCCGGGCTGGTCATGATCTCGCGAACGAGCATCTCAGGAGCTCCTTTCAAACGCACCGGTTGGTGAGACCAGCATGCCCACCGCACCGAGGCGCGGACTAGAGACGAACGTCCCGCGATGGGTCGCAATCCAGCAGTGCCTGCCAGACCAGGGCCGTCCCGCGCGGCGTCCTCGGCCTCAGCATCAGCGAACCTCCGTGGGACTCGGCACGTTTGCGCAAGTTGTCCAAGCCGCTGTACACAGCGGTCGGTGAGACGCCGACCCCGTCATCGGCAACCTCGACCTGAATCGTGCCGTTGCTCGTGACACGAACGCTGACGCTGGCGTTCGATGCTCGAGCATGTCTTGCGACGTTGACCAACCCCTCACGAAGGACAGCGATCAGATCGGCCTCAAGGTCGGCGGTGAGCCCTGCGAGAGATCCGTCGATCGTGAGATCCGGGACAAAGTCGAGGGTCTTCGAGGACCCCCGCACGAGGTCCGCGATCTCGTCGCGCAGCTCCTGAGTGGGACTGGCCCTGTGCAGCTCAAAGATCGTGCGTCGGATGTCCTTGATGGCCGCATCCAGGTCATCGACCGCTTCGTCGAGCCTGGCGCGGACGGTCGAGTGTTGGGCCAGCCGGGCAGCGGCCTGTAGGGAGAGTCCTGTCGCGAAGAGTCGTTGGATCACGTGGTCGTGCATGTCACGGGCGATCCTGTCGCGGTCCTCCAGGAGGGCAAGCCGCGATCGATCCTGTTGGCTGCGAGCCGCCACCAGGGCCAGACCCATCTGCAAGGCCAGTGCCGCCAGGAGCGGCACCACGTTGCCAACGAACGTCTCGGCGTCCGCGGCCCAGGCGACGCCGATCACGCCGACCTCGTCGTCGCCCACGGTGATCGGCACCAGTGCTGTCAGCCCGTGCGGATCTGCGGCGCCCAGCTCCCTCACCTCCATGGACAGACCGTCGAGCGCCGAGTCATCGAACCTGGTCAGCAACAGAACTGACTCCTGTGCCGCAACGAGCTCGCGCCAGTGCCCTTTGTGCAGAACCGTTCCGAGCACCACATCAGGCCGCACAGCGTCTTCGGCAGGCTCACCGCTCCGGACCGCCCTGACCACCAGGTCACCAACCTCGTCATAGAGCGCCACCATGGCCAGCTGGGCCGAAGACAGCTCTCGGGTGCGTTGCGCGAGGAAGCCCATTGCCGAGCCCTCGTCCCTGCCCTCGAGCAGCAGCTGGGTCACCTCCGCCGTCGTCTCAAGCCATCGACGCTGTCGGCGGCTGTGCTCATAAAGACGGGCGTTGTCGATGGCGATGCCGGCAGCGGCGGCGAGGGCGACCAGGATCACCTCATCGTCCGCGGTGAAATCTGCGTAGCCCTGCTTCTCGGTCAGGTAGAGGTTGCCGAAGACCTTGTCCCGGATCCGAACCGGGACGCCGAGAAAACTGCACATCAGTGGGTGGTTGAGCGGGAATCCATGGAAATCGGGGTGGACGGCGATATCTCGCAACCGCCGTGGCCGCGGCTCACGGATCAGCAGACCCAGCACCCCATGCCCGTGGGGGGGATCTCCGATCGCCTGCTGCTCCTCCTGGCTGAGTCCTTGGGTCACGAACTCCACGAGGTGCTCGCCATCAGCGCCAACCACACCCAGCGCGCCGAACTTGGCGCCGACGAGTTCACAGGCGGAACGCACGATTCGAGTGAGGACGTCAGCCAGCTCGAGGTCCGCGGACACCGCCAGCACGGCGTCGAGCAGCGCAGCCAAACGCTCTTGGGCACGATCCGATGCCTGCGCGCGCTCGCGAAGCTCATCGAGCAGGCCGTCCAGGTCGAACGCCGCGGTGGCCAACCACGACGCCGACGCCCGGTCTCGGCTCGGCTCGGACTCCACCCTTGCGATTCTAGGGCGATTCCGATCGATCGGAGTCCGAAAAGACTCGATCACCGGCGAGCACCCTGTATGCCGGTCCGGTGCCGCCCGTCGACGCCAGCTGCGCGTCGTCGGGGCCAGTGACAGTCAGGACGTCACAGTCGGCGTGCTCATGGCAGTACTGTCCAACGCGAACCACGGCGTGGGGCGAGTCGCGACCAACCACGAGGACTGCGGCGCCGCGACTGCGTTCGACCAGCATCTGAGCCGCCTCACCCTCGACCGTCTCGAACGTGCAGGGAACACGCCGTTGCCGATGCAGGGCACGCAGCGCTACGGCGAACATCGCCACATCCATCTCCGCGCGGTCCTCTGTGCTGAGGCCCGCCGGCAGCACCTGGACGAAGCGCACACGAGCCGCCCGGTGCACGGCTTCGCGGACGGCGGCACCGGCGACAGCCGCCGCCATCCCGTCGTTCACCAGACCGGCAACCACGTCACGTGGGTGGTGAGGTGACCGGGTACCCCCAGCGCCGCCGCTCGTAGGTGTCTGCATGACAACGATCGTGAGCCCAATCCCCCGGGAACAGCAGAGCCGAAGGTCCCGAGACCATGGCGTTGTTGGCGGAACCACACGGGACCAAGTGCCCTGTGCACGGACCCTCGCACTGACCAGTGTTGGTAGCAAGCGACAGCGGACGCCCAAGGAGAATGCAGATGGACATCAAGCCCGCTCCCCGAAGGGCCATCGTCGTCGGCGTCGACGGCTCACCGACCAGCGACCTGGCCATGGACTGGGCCACCCAGGAGGCCACTCGCAGAAGACTGCCGCTGCACATCGTTCACGCCTTCTCCTTTGGGTATCCGAAGACGAAGCCCGGCTTCGGACACTCGGTCGAGAGCCTGCGCCAGATCGCCCACGACGTCCGCGAGGACGCCATCACCCGGGCGCGCCGTGCGAACCCGGATCTGGCCATCACCTCGGACGAGCCGGCATGCGGCCCGGCACCCGCGCTCGTGAATGCATCGGAAACTGCGTCAGTGGTAGTCGTGGGCGCCCGAGGCCTGAGCGCCGCGCGCGGTGTGCTCGTGGGCTCGGTCTCGCTGCAGGTGGCGACCCACGCCCACTGCCCCGTCGTGGTCGTCCATGACATGCCAACACCCGCTCCCGGTGCCCCCGTCGTCGTCGGCGCCGACGGTTCGGCGTTGTCGACGAACGCGATCGCCTACGCCTATGAGCAGGCCGCCTCGCGCGGCGTTGGCCTGACCGTCGTCCACGCATGGTGGCTGGAGTACGTCGAAGGCACCGCCGCCGCAGCCATCTGGACGGTCGACTGGCAGCAGTTCGCGGAGGAGGAACAGGCTCTGGTCGGCGAGTCGCTGGCCGGGTGGCAGGACAGGTACCCCGACGTCGTCGTTCGTCGACACAGCGTCCGCGGCCTCCCGGTGGAGGCTCTGGTGCGCCAGAGCGAGAACGCCTGCCTCGTGGTCGTGGGCACTCGCGGCCGCGGCGGGTTCAAGGGCCTCCTGCTCGGTTCGGTGAGCCAGGGCGTCATACACCGGTCGCACTGCCCGGTGGCCGTCGTCCACGGGCCCACCCCACATGAGCATCTGCCCCCCGTTCCGCCGGTGCGCGAACACACCTGAGCTCGGACCACAACCGCCGGCTGCGAAAGGGCGGAGGACGCTGGCTGAAGGCGCAACGGAGCTCAAGATGTACGGCGGTTACGTTCCGGTCCGTGCGGAGGTTGTCGTCGACGATGGGTTCTCGGTCCATGCCGACGCCACCGAGTTGCTCGCCTGGTTGCAGGAGCTGCCCAAGGCCCCTGAGACCGTGTATATCGTCCACGGCGAGCCGCGGTCCTCGCAGTCCCTGGCCGCGATGGTCAGGGCCGAAACCGGATGGTGCGTTGTCGTCCCGCACCTCGGCGAAAAGGTGCGGGTCGACTGATCAACAGTGTTCTCAGCTCCGGGTGAGCACAACCTTCAACGCGCCGGTGTCAGCAGCGCGCGCGAACACGTCATACGCCTTCATGAACTCGTCCAGCGCAAAACGGTGGGTCACGAACTTGCCGACATCCAGCTGCCTGCCCGAGAGCAGCTTCAGCAGCTTCGGTGTCGAGTAGGCGTCCACGAGCCCGGTCGTGATGGTGACGTCCTTGATCCAGAGGTCCTCCAGATGCAGGGACACCGGGGAGCCGTGGACGCCGACGTTCGCCACCCGGCCGCACGGGCGGATCAGCGAAGCCGCGAGCTCGAATGTCGCCGGCACCCCAACTGCCTCGATCGCCACATCGGCACCGAGCCCGCCGGTCATCCTGCGGACGGCTTCGAGCGCGTCCTCCCTGCCGTTGTTGACGATCACGTCGGCACCGAACAGCTTGGCGGCATCGAGCCGTGAGTCCGCAAGGTCGATCGCGATGATGTGCGCCGGACTGAACAGCGTGGCGCCCAGGATCGTGGCCAAGCCGATCGGGCCAGCGCCAACAACGGCTACGACGTCGCCGGGTGAGACGAGGCCGTTGAGGACACCGATCTCATATCCGGTCGGCATGATGTCGGCCAGCATGAGCACCTCTTCGTCGGTCACGCCCTCGGGCACGGCGTACGTGGAGGTGTCGGCGAAGGGAACCCGGACGTACTCCGCCTGGGTGCCGTCGATCTTGTGACCCAGGATCCAGCCACCGCCCCCAAGACACTGCCCATAGCGGCCGTCGCGACAGAACCGGCACACCCCGCATGAGGTGATGCAGGAGACCAGGACACGATCACCGACGGTGACGTTCTTGACCGCCGAACCCACCGCTTCGACCGTCCCGACGGCCTCGTGCCCAAGGATTCGCCCGTCGGTGACTGCCGGGACGTCGCCCTTGAGGATGTGCAGATCCGTACCACAGATCGTTGTCGCATCGACGCGCACTATGGCATCGCTGTCCGAAAGGATCTCGGGGCGTGGGACCTCTTCCCAGGCCTTCTGACCAGGACCGTGATAAACCATCGCGCGCATGACAACCTCCTCTGACAACCGCCCAGCGGGCGGACCGTCTTTTCACCGTAGATCGACTACGGCATACCCGGCAGAGCCAAAGGTCCTTGCCCTGAATTGGGTAGGACATCTGCAGTACGAGTCACTCGGCAGGTGAGGTCACGATGGTGTTCCCTGTTGTAGGTATCTCGAACGGAGACCACTGTGACCGCCGCGCCCAGAATGTGCTTTGACCGAATCCCTCCACGGGATCTGCTGCGCCCGCAACAGTTCACGACGGTTCCGGGCGGAACGGACCGCGCCATATCGCCCAAGGGCAAGACGTGGATGAACGGCTCAACCCTGAAGGTGCGATTCATGGGCGGGTCGGCTGCAGAGCAGGCGACCGCCCGCGAGCAGGCCGGCTGGTGGGAGCTCTACGCGAACCTCAAGTTCGACTTCGGCAACGCGCCCGACGCTGACATCCGTATCACGTTCGACACCAACGACGGCGCCTGGTCGACCGTCGGCACCGACGCCCGCCAGGGGCCGTCCAACCAGGCGACGATGAACCTCGGGTTCCTCGACGGAGGCACGGCCGGACATGAGTTCGGGCATGCAGTCGGCCTGGCCCACGAGCACTCCAGCCCGGCCGGCGGCATCCAGTGGAACGAGCCCGTCGTCCTGGCCGCCCTTGCGGGGCCACCGAACTTCTGGGGCCCGGCAATGGTGCAGCACAACGTCTTCCGCAAGTACTCGCTCGACCAGATCAACGGCACGACGTTCGACCCGGACTCGATCATGCTCTACGCGTTCCCGGCGCAGTGGACGCTCAACGGCGTGGGCACACACGCCAACGACGTCCTCTCCTCTCTCGACAAGGCGTTCGTCGCCGGCGCGAAGATGTACCCGAAGACGGGCCCCGGCCCCTCCAAAGCCACCCCGCTGAATGTGGGCGCCCCGCGCACCAAGGCCAACATCGGCAGGGCCAGCGAGGAGGACCTGCTCCAGTTCACCGCTGACGAGGACGGCGTCTACCAGATCGACACCCG
>CAAGKR010336401.1_pt1 | contig 12018 bp, 10 predicted proteins | sample 2556971 | NCBI WGS metagenome assembly CAAGKR01 (sample SAMEA5207829, study PRJEB30636) | soil metagenome | biome: forest; feature: boreal; material: soil | place: USA | collected 2011-09 | depth 1 m
GGTTGGCTGCGACCAAGAGGTCGCGCATTCCAGTGCATTGCGATTGATTATCACATCTAACTTGCTGCATTTGAGTTTAAGGATGTACTTAAATTGCTGAAAACAAATAAAAAATAATACTTGACATTAATACGCTTAGATTTTATGATGTTATTGTACTAAGGCACATAAAACAAGAATTGGAGGTATGAAGCGATGGCGATTGTACGATGGGAACCTTTCCGAGGACTTCTGACGACGCAGGACCGGTTTAACCGACTGTTCAACCAGACCCTCTCGCAGGTGTTTGGAGAGGAGGATAGCAGACTGGGGACATGGGCTCCGGCAGTGGACATCTTCGAGACCGATCAGAATGTTGTGCTGAAGGCCGAGTTACCAGGTGTCGATCCGAAAGACGTTGAAGTTCGGGTCGAAAACAACACGTTGTTCCTGAAAGGTCAGCGCAAGTTTGAAAACGAGGTGAAAGAGGAGAATTACCACCGTATTGAGAGATCATACGGCTCCTTTACGCGAACTTTCGCCCTGCCCCGCACGATCAATGCGGGGAACGTTTCAGCGGAATACAAGAACGGGGTGTTGACCCTGATGATGCCGAAGCGTGAAGAGGCAAAGCCGAAGACGATCAAGATCAACGTGAGCAACAATTAAGGTGAGCTCATGAAGGCCGGGCCCCCGGAAGCAATGGGGGTGCTTGCCTGAGCGATCAGGAACCGCGCCGGTGACCTCCCGAAGTATGTTGGGCTGGGTGGCATTTGGCGCGGTTTATTTTTTTCAGCTAAAATTTCAAGGTTGAGATTCTATTATGGCGACACGATTTGACAAATTTACGGTTAAGGCGCAGGAGGCCCTGCAGGCGACCCAGGAGGTTGCCGGACGTTTCGGCAACCAGCAAATGGAGCCTGTCCACATCCTGCGGGCTCTGGTCGAGCAGCCAGAGGGAATCGTCCCTGCGATCCTCGCGCGTCTGGGCGTAACACCGTCGAGTGTGATTCAGGAAGTAGAGCGCGCGATTGAGACGCTTCCCAAGGTCGGTGGTTCGGCAGACCACTTTCTTTCCCCTGCCCTCAAGGAAGTTTTCGACCAGGCTTTTAAAGAGACCGAGCAGTTCAAGGACGAATTTGTTTCGACCGAGCACCTTCTGTTGGCGCTGGCCCGGAAACCGCGCGAGGCGGCCGGACGGATTCTGACCAAGCTGGGTGTGACTCACGACGCCATTCTAAAGGCGTTGAAGGATGTGCGCGGCACGCAACGCGTGACGGACCAGAATCCCGAGGCCAAGTTTCAGGCGCTGGAGAAATACGCGCGCGACCTGACGGACCTGGCTCGCCGGGGGAAGCTCGACCCGGTGATTGGCCGCGACGACGAAGTACGCCGGGTGATTCAAGTGCTTTCGCGCAGGACGAAGAACAACCCCGTGTTGATTGGCGAGCCGGGAGTGGGCAAGACGGCCATCGTCGAGGGCATCGCGCAGCGCATCGTGGCGGGTGACGTTCCTGAGTCCCTGAAACCCAAACGCATCGTCGCGCTCGATTTGGGTGCGATGGTGGCCGGCTCAAAGTATCGCGGTGAGTTCGAAGACCGCCTGAAGGCGGTGCTGAAAGAAATCGAGGAGTCGAGCGGGCAGATCATTCTCTTTATCGATGAACTGCACACCCTGGTGGGCGCGGGGGCGGCCGAAGGATCGATGGACGCCTCAAACATGTTAAAGCCTGCCCTGGCGCGGGGAGAGTTGCGCTGCATCGGCGCCACCACGCTCAACGAGTACAAAAAATATATCGAAAAAGACGCGGCGCTCGAGCGGCGCTTCCAGCCGGTGATGGTGGGCCAGCCGACGGTCGAGGACACCATCGCGATTCTTCGCGGGCTGAAGGAGAAGTATGAGGTGCATCACGGCGTGCGCATCAAGGACTCCGCCATCGTTGCCGCCGCAGTGCTTTCCAACCGTTACATCGCAGACCGCTTTCTGCCCGACAAGGCCATCGATTTGATTGACGAAGCCGGGTCCAGCCTGCGCATTGAAATAGACTCCATGCCGGCGGAGGTCGACCAGATTGAGCGCCGCATCACACAGCTCGAGATCGAACGCCAGGCCCTGCGCAAGGAAGACGACGCGGCCTCGGTGGAACGCCTGAAGAAGCTGGAGCGGGAGCTCGCCGGGCTGAAAGAGAAATCGAGCCAGCTAAAACTGCGCTGGAATGCGGAAAAAGAAATTATCACGAGCATCCGGCAGCTTAAAAGCGAAATCGAGCAGGCCAAAACCGATGAGCAACGTGTAACGCGTGAGGGAGACCTGAACAGAGCGGCGGAGATTCGGTACGGCAAGCTCGTCGGGCTGGAAAAGAAGCTGGCCGCGGCCAACGCAAAGCTCGAACAGGCCCAGCAGGCGGGCCGCATGCTCAAGGAAGAAGTGGACGAAGAAGACGTGGCGCGCGTGGTTTCCAAGTGGACGGGGATCCCGGTGTCGAAAATGCTTGAAGGTGAGATGGCCAAGCTGGTGAAAATGGAAGACCGGCTGCGCCAGCGCGTGGTGGGGCAGGACGAAGCGCTTCGCATGGTGGCCAACGCGGTCCGCCGGAGTCGCGCCGGACTCTCCGACCCCAATCGTCCGATTGGCTCCTTCCTGTTTCTCGGGCCGACCGGCGTGGGCAAAACGGAGCTGGCACGCACCCTGGCCGAATTCCTCTTCGACGACGAACACGCCATGCTGCGCATCGATATGTCCGAGTACATGGAGAAGCATGCGGTGGCTCGACTGATCGGAGCGCCGCCGGGCTACGTGGGTTACGACGAGGGCGGGCAGCTTACGGAGTTGGTGCGGCGCCGGCCTTACTCGGTAATCTTGTTTGACGAAATCGAGAAAGCACACCCGGACGTTTTTAACATCCTGTTGCAGATACTCGACGACGGCCGATTAACCGACGGCAAAGGCCGCACCGTTGATTTCAAAAACGCGGTGGTGATTATGACCTCGAACATCGCCAGCCATGAGATTCATGAGGCGATGGGAAGTAGCGCCGGCCTTCAGGTCGGCACGGTCTCAGAAGAACTGAGAAACACGATTCTCTCGACGCTGCTCCAGCACTTCCGGCCGGAATTCATCAACCGGATCGACGAAATTGTGATCTTCAACTCTTTGGGCAAAGAGCAGATTGTAAAGATCATTGACTTGCAGCTCGAGAATTTGAAAAAGCTTTTGTCAGAGAAGAAAATTCAAATCGAGCTGACGGACAAGGCACGCGAGTTGTTGTTCCGTGCAGGCTACGATCCGCAGTTTGGCGCGCGGCCACTGAAGCGCGCCATCCAACGGCTCATCCAGGACCCGCTGGCGATGAAGCTTCTCGACGCTGCCGTTCTTCCCGGGGACACTCTCGCCGTCGACGCCGATCTGAAGAAGGGCGAGATGACATTTGAGCGCGCGGTGAGGAAAGCAGTGCACCGACAAGCTTAAACGCACGAGTGACAGCTCTTTTGGTCTGTGTTCTGTGAACGACCGAGTTATAACATGCGCCATAAGAATCGGCACGACCACATCCTACCGCAGGGCTATCTCAGGGGATTCATCGACCCGGCGCGAAAGAACCACCCTCGGCCCCTTTGGGTCATCGACCTCGCAAAACAGAAGTGGTTTGAGAAGAGCTCGAGAGGATTCGCCTATGAGATCGGATACTACGATTATGCCGAAGGCAACAACCCGGACCAAACCGCAGATGAGGACTTCGCGGAATTAGAATCGAAGTTTCCACCCGTTCGAGACAAGATTCTTAGCGAGGGGTTTTCGACTTGGCCTAAGCACAAGGATTTTCTCCTCCGGTTTGGGCAGATGCTGAGGGTGAGGAACGAACTATTTCGAAAGAAGCATCAAGCGTGGACCAGCAACGCAGTCACGGCGCTCTCGCCCGCCGATCCAGGGAAACGCGAAGAGCTCCAAAAGAACTGGGCCATTACCGATATGCGCATGGAGATAAAAAAGGGAGCGATGTGGTTCAACCAGTTCGATTGGGCACTGCTGTTTACCAAGGATCCGCGTGACCCGGTTATCACCTCGGAGATCCCAGGGCTTGTGGAGGGAAGTGTTGCGGATTTACCGGGTGCAGTGAACAATCCGAACCCTGATACCCTGATATTCATTCCGCTCTGTTGGCAGATGTGTTTGATAGGTGGGCGTGGCAAATTTCATAAAGAGACCGATATATTTGACTGCGCTGACTTGCACCGATTGAGGGCACTTTTTACAACGTATGCCAGTAAGTTCCTGGTATCTCCCACCAAGCAACGAATAGAGGGATGACTGCCTCAAACGAGACAGCGGGATTTAATGCTGCACATCAGGGTTGGAACGCATTCCGCAGTTGTGCCACTCTAGTTGCAAACTGGCGCCTATAATGATATCATTATGCAACTGGAGAATTATTATGCCTAATTTGACAGTTCGGAACATTCCAAAAGACGTCCATGAAGCATTGCGCAAGAGCGCGACGAAGCACCATCGCAGCTTGAATGGTGAGATGCTCGAGATTTTGACCTACCACGCGGAACGGGAACGCCTCCGTCAGGAGGCGAAGGGAACGCGCCCTGAGTTCGATCGTTTGCGCGACGAGATTGCGAGAAAATATCCGAATGCACCTGACAGTGTCGAACTGATTCGGGAAGACCGTGACAGCCGATGAGCGCAGTTTCCATGACCAAGTTTTCCTGTGGGAGGGGGACGAAAAATGCCAAATCTTACTATACGAAATGTTCCCAAGGGTGTGTACAAACTTTTGCATGAAAGCGCGCGGCAACACAACCGCAGCCTGAACGGCGAGATCGTGAGCGTCTTGACTTTCGAGGCCGATCTGGCTCGGGCCGGCCTAGAAGTGGACCGCACATCTCCCACACCGCATGGTTTCGGACAAAGTGGACGGAAGAACTCGAACGGGTCTCGCCAAGTTGTCCACGCAATGCAAGGAAACGGGCGCCGCTGATGGATCTTGTGATTGATGCGAGCGTTGCCGCTAAGTGGATTTTCGAAGAACCTGATGCCGGGCGTGCGCGGGCTTTGCGGAACGATGCGGAGCGGGGCGGATTCGAACTCATGGCTCCCGAGATTCTTCCGGCAGAAATTGCCAATGTTATATGGAAGCGAATCATAAGAGGAGAGTTGGATGCGAAGAATGCACAATCCATGTTCGACCAGTTTAGCCGTATATGCCCTGTTCTAATCCGGCTATCGAACCTGGTCGAAGCTGCACTTGCACTTTCCATTCGATTTCGCCACTCGGTCTACGATAACCTATACGTCGCCCTGGCGATCGAGCGAGGCTGCGGGTTTGTGACAGCCGACGAAAAGCTCTTCAGGTTGCTGAGCCCGTCCATCCCCGAGGTACGGCTGCTCCGCAACTGGGCATGACACATCGTTCCGAGTCCTATCGCATCTAACTCTATGAAGTATTATAGAACTCGGGAGGCACACGGGAGAGACGAGCTATGTGGAACAACATCAAGACGGCGTTTTTACTGGCGGCGATGACCGGCTTGCTGCTGGCGATCGGCGAACTCTGGCGCGGGCAGGCGGGCCTTATATTTGCGTTCGCTGTGGCCGCGGTCATGAATCTGGGAACCTACTTTTTCTCAGACAAGATCGCATTGTCCATGAGCGGCGCGCAACCTATTGCCCGCGAAGATGGCCCTCGGATTTACCAGATTGTCGAGCGGCTGGCGGCGAAGGCGAATGTTCCGGTACCCAAGATCTACATGATCCCCAACGACTCGCCCAACGCTTTTGCCACGGGCCGCAACCCAAGCCACGCATCGGTAGCGGTCACGCGAGGAATTCTGGAGCTGTGCACGGACGAAGAAATCGAAGGTGTGCTGGCGCACGAGCTCGGCCATGTGAAGAACCGCGACATCCTCACCAGCGCCGTGGTGGCCACGCTGGCGGGCGCCATCACTTTGATCGCCAGGATGGTTTATTGGGGAGAACTGTTCGGTGGCTTCGGCGGGGGCAGCCATGACAACCGTCGTGGCGGAGTGTTTTCGGCATTGGCGATGATCATTGTCGCGCCGTTGGCTGCGACGCTCATCCAACTTGCCATTTCAAGGTCACGCGAATACGAAGCGGACCGCACGGGCGCGGAGATTACCGGCAACCCTCAAGGGCTGGCGCGGGCGCTCGATAAAATCGATAAGTGGTCCAAGCGCGTGCCAATGCAGGTTTCGCCGTCCATGGCCCACCTCTACTGCGCCCAACCCTTGACGGGCGGTGCATTCATGAGCAGCCTCTTTTCCACTCACCCGCCCATCCGCAAGCGCATTGAGCTATTGATTGGACGGGACTTTGTTTAAGGAAACGCGTCCGAATCACCTTCTGCGCTTCACCACGCTGAGAGCTTTCAGGATCACAGCGTTCCCGGGTATCACCTCCCCATAATAGTTCTCGAAGCCCGGAACGGCGCCCCGGAAACGAATGGACCCGTTCAGGCGAACTTCTCGAATCACCTTGCCCAGGCGCGGGCTCATCCACTCGAAAGCGAAAAATATGATCGGATTTTGTGGCGAGCGCCCGCACCCAACCGCATCGGCCCCATAGCAATAGGTTTTCGCCGGCTGGTGCTTGGTCCAGTTCCACTCGAGGATATTCACGCCGTAACGTATGGGAATAATTTCAGACAAGCCATCCTCATACTGCACCTCGTAGGAACCCAGAAGATCGGCAGAGTCATCGAAATCCCAGATCAACCGGTACGCTTCCTTATTCGTAGCGGGTTTTGCACACGCATGAAGGAAGAGCAAACTTGTGGCATCCTCCCCCACCCGAATCACAGCCTGGCGTGGCAAAGGATTGGGCTGCGTACCTTCGCTGCCCACGATGATTGCACATTGGGCGCCCGGACCGTCCTTAACCGCCAATTCAAACAATTGGTTGCCGGCGTGCACCCTTCCCGTATTCATTTCGCGCAAATCCACGCCGATCGCCGGCACTTCAAGGGGCATGTTAAAGGAGGATGAGATATCAAGAGGTATTACCGGGTCGCCGGTCTCACTGGGAAGCGGAATGCCACTCAGTCCTCGGCGCGTGCGGGGCATAGAGGCTTGCACGATGATGGAAAGTTGTTGGGCATCGAGAACCTGGTTTGACCAGAGAAGACTGCTGCACCCTACGGTGCTGTAGAGAAGATCTTTCCCAAGATTAAATTCCGTGGTCGCCGCCCACGAGGACGGCGCTCCACCCAACAGCGTCGCGCGCTTACTCCTCTCCGGATAGTTCGGGATGTCAGGTTCCATGTTGCCGTAAATCTGGTGGAACCCGAGTTCATCCAATTGCGATTCATTCGCTTCCCCTTTTTCTTCCTGGGACCAGAACCAATTAAAAATCAGAATATCTTTGGGCACGAGGTCTTTCACCTGTTGCGGCGTCATGGCGCCCGGCGAATAGTAGATCCAGCCGTCCTCGGCTTTGTGTTTCCGCAAGCCTTTGCCGCGGACATTCTGCAAGAGGTAATCGCCCCAGATCGCCATCTTGATATCCTGCTTCGCCAGGTATTCATGAATCTTACTGAGGTCCTGGCCGTACAGCTCTCCTGGGTCTTTGCCTTTGCAGCGCGGGCAGAGGCCAAACAGCGCAAACCATTCGTCATGGCCGGTGTGAACCATCCTGGGTTTCATGACCTCGATGAACTCATCCATTACATCGAATAACAATTCATAGCTCTTGGGGTTTGAAGGACAATACGTGTCCGGCCATTTGTCGCCGGGGACCTCGGACAAATCCTTGTGTTTCGTTAGCAAGTAAAAGCTATGGGTTAGGGAAGGAATCTCCGGAATAACTTCAATGTGGAGCTGCTCCGCCCAGCGCACCAACTCGCCGACTTCCTGTTTTTCAATAAAGGTTCCATCACCGCAATCCTGATGCGAAGAATTCTGCTCCCTGCCGTGCAGAGGGCCGGGCGGATAATTTAGCCGGCTGTAGTTGGTGTCGCGGGCAAACTCGATCCATCCGCTGTTCAATTCGGGGTGCCGATCGAGTCGCATGCAGGCGTTCATTTCCATCATCAGCTTGTTGAACTTGTAAAGCGCCACAAAGTCGCGCAGATATCGCTTGAAGAATTGAATGTGGCTGGGGCCCGGCACGTATACTTTGACGCCGCGAAATGGTTTGTCCGGCCAGTCCCGCACCCGAATGCCTGGGACTTGAATGCCTCGATCATTCTTCGCGATTAATTGCCGTAATGATTGCAACCCATAAAAGGCTCCCGAGTCATCGCTGCCCGCAATCAGCACGCCTTGTTCATCGATATGAAGAATGTAGCCCTCGGGACCGGGATTTTCCGGAGTCAAATCAATGTGCTTTTGAGCGCAGTAATTCCGGACATATGGGCTTTGTACGGACCCCATAAAGATGACTGGGCCGACGACTCTGGTAAGTCCGTTACCTCGAAACGTTTTGAGCTGAAGATCGTATCGATCACTAAGTTCCTCAGTGAGAAATCTCGCAAGAAACGAATCACTTGGTGACGCGCCGTCCGGTAGGAGAATAATGGCTTTTTCCAAACCGTAGCTTTGGGGTGTTTTCTCCATCTCACGAGGTTCCGGGAATATCAAGGGTGGCGCGGCGAGGAGGCCATCGGTCACCGTCTCTTCTTCCCCTGAACTGCGCAGTGGCGGGTTTAACCCACCATCCGGAGTCCAGACCGAACCCGGAAAACCGGCACCAGCCATCAGGGCAGCGCCCGAGACTTTGAATAGGTCACGCCGGCCGATTTTCCCACCTAGGTGAAGCAAGTCTGCCCCCTGGTAAAATTCAAAAAAGGCTTTATGCGAGGTCATCGTGTCCCCCCATGTCACTGTGGATTGAAAACCAAAGTGATGCATTTTGCGGTAGATTGAGGTTAGCTCCCTCCGGTGTTTTATCCGGCTTGCGTCTGAGGAATTACGAGCCGGGGGGTTCGTGGTCGAATCAAAGACCCCACCACCATCCCCAAGGCCGACAGAGCAAACGAGCCCATCCCGGCGTAGCTGACCGGTACGTGAAGAAAGAAAAAGCCAACCGAGCCCGCGGCTCCGCCGATCATGGCAAGATACCCGCCCAGCGTGCTGGCGCGGTCCCAGTAAAGGCCGGCGATCACCGCGGAAAGCGTTCCACCCAAGAAAATTGTGCCCGTGATATTGAGGTAGAAATACGTAAGCCCAGGCAAGGTGTACCAGAGTCCCCAGAAGAGCACAAAGAAGCTGACAAAGAGATTGGCGATCCGGTTGAGCAGCACTTGTCCCTTCTGGCTGAGGGGGCGGCGGCGCAACGGGACGATAATGTCCTGAGCGATGATGGAGCTCCAACCGAGCAGGTAAGAGCTGTTCACGGACATGGTTGCGGCCAGCATTCCGGCCACCACCAGGCCCAGCATGCCGTGGGGGAGAATCCTGGCGAGCATTGTGGGCATGGCCTTCAGCGAATCCTGCTTGGGTCCGAGCATGGCCAGGGCCGCAATGCCCCAGAGCATGGGCATCATGCCGCGACCGAGATAAATGAATCCCGTCCAGGAAAACACTTTCCGGCTGATCTCGGGACTCCGCGTTGAGAACGTTCGCATGGCGGTGGTCTGCCAGCAAGTGTGGATCGCCAGCCAGAACAGGATTTGAAAAATGATGTACGCCCATCCGTAATTGGAATTGAGGATGGGACTAAAACCCTCGGGCCCCATCGTGTTGGCGACCGCGTTGTACATATTTCCCCAGCCGGCGAAATAGATTGAGTACCCGGTCACGACGACGACGCCCAGGCTGAGAGCAACAAACTGTATGAAATCCGTAATGACAATTGAAACCATTCCACCGAGGACCGTGTAAACGAGCTCCAGCATCAGGATTCCGGTCATGGTGATTTTGAGGTAGTCGAGCGGAATGCCGGTGATGACCGTCAGGAAAAGGCCTTCGACCTTCAGGAAGACGCCCATGTTAAGAATTCCGCCCGTGGCCACCAGGACGCCCGCCAGGATCCGCAGGCCACGGCTGTACTTCACTTCGAAGAACTCGGGGACGGTCATCAGACCCAGCGCGCGCAGACGGCGGACGATGAATCCCGTCCGGCCGATGAAAATCATCACGCCGCCCGCGATGAGCCCATTAATGAACGATGCGAATCCGGTCTTGTAGCCCAGCTCGGCGTAGTACATGAAAGTGATCGTGCCGATTTCCGTCGCGGCCAGCGTGGCAATGCCGATGAACACTCCAAGCTCGCGCCCCGCCACAAGAAACTGCGCGAGTCCGGAAACGTATTTCTTGCCATACAGTCCTGCGGTCAGTGTGATGGCGAGGTAGAAGATAACAATGAGCCAGTCAACCGGTGCGAAATTCAATGGTCACCCTTCTTTCCGAGCGTCGATGCCGCTGAAGCGCAGGAGATTTTTGCCGGGCAGCAGTCTGGGGCCCCGGTTCCCTCAAGAAACTCGAAAAGTGATATCATTTGAACCTAAGCTTGCCCGACTGGCAAGAGCCCTGGGTTTATTGCTAAGGCGAACGAACCATGAAAGCCTGGTACTATTTCTGGGTCCTCAATTTTATTGTGGCGGGGTCCGCCTTTTTCATCATCGCCGTGATCGTCACCATCCGCGGGGTGGGCGACTTGCGCGAAATGTTCACGCGGTTACGTGCCACCAGCCAAAGGGAAAACTCCCACACGGAAGTCCCGCCTTCGACAACGTAATATACCTGAAAGCCGCGTACTCATCCTTCACCGTTTTCTGCCCGCTCGCCAGGCATCTTTTTTCCTACCCGCCGCACCACTCGAGCGCCGCGCTTAGCAATACCTCGGCGGTCTGGATCACCGAGCTGATATCCACATATTCATCCGCGTTATGGGCTCCGGCTCCACTCGGGCCAAAAAGCAATGTGGGGATGCCGAACTCGCGGTGAAGGATAAAAGCATCACAGGGAAACTCTGCTGCGGTGACAGGAGTCTTTTTTCCCAGTGCGCCGGTGGCGGAGCGGGCCAGGCATTGCGTCCAGGGATGATTCGCTTCCAACTCGTGCCCAAGCAGCGGCGGATCAAACAGAGCCCGCCATTGCGGCCGGTGAACGCGGAAGAACGGGTCTTGCTCGCCAAATGACGCCAGGGATTTCTGCACGTCGCGAATCACGGCCGCGACGTCTTCGTGGGGAAGAAACTGAAAGTAAACGCGTGCTCGCGCCATGAGCGGGACGGACAATGGCGTTTGCCGATCGAAGCTATTCGCCTCGAGGGCTAACACCTGAACGGGCGCAGGGTCGGGAAAATCCCGGTAAGCGCCGTCCTCCCGATCAATCTTGCGGCGCCGCTTGGCCCAGGAATCAACCCAGCCCAGCAGACGCCCCATGGGGACGGCGGGGCTCACAACTTCTTCCTTGGAAAAATAGGCCGCCGGCTCGCCCGCTTCCACGGTGAGGTCGAACACATATCCGCCGCGACTGGCCCGATAGATGGCGAGGTTGGTGGGTTCAGGTATCGCGCAAGCCTCGGCGTTATCTCCCCGAAGGCGGCCGGCGAGGGTTCCACCACCCCCGCCGTATTCCTCATCCACGACAGACTCGCAAAGCAAGTCGCCCCCGAGACGGATCCCGGCTTTCTTGAGGGCCGCAGCCACCACAAAATTGGCTACCAGGCCACCCTTCATATCGAGGCTGCCCCGGCCATAAAGGCGTCCCCTGCGAATCCTGGCGGACCACGGACTGTCTTTCCATGGATTGAGCCCGGCGGGCACCGTATCAACGTGCCCGGTGAGAAGGAGACTGCGCCCCCGACCAGTTCCCGGCAGGCGGGCGATCAAGTTCTTCCTGCCGGCGTAGTTCCGAGCGCGGCGGACACCGGGATGTTTTGAAGTCTTGATAAAGCTGACGTCGTACATCTCCACATCCAGCTTGTGCTGTTTCAGAAAGCGGTACAGCACGCCCTGCGCCGGAGTCTCATTGCCGTCGGGCGGTATGGCCACACTGTTGGTACGCACCAGCTCCTGCAGAAGCTGGATCATTTCATGCTTGAGTGGCGAGAGGAGGCGGCGCGCTTCGGCA
>CAAGKR010098853.1_pt1 | contig 12017 bp, 9 predicted proteins | sample 2556971 | NCBI WGS metagenome assembly CAAGKR01 (sample SAMEA5207829, study PRJEB30636) | soil metagenome | biome: forest; feature: boreal; material: soil | place: USA | collected 2011-09 | depth 1 m
ACACGGCGGCGCTCGGCGCGCGGTCGGTGTTGGTCGCGACGCAGGCCTATCATCTGCCGCGCGCGCTCTATCTCGCCCGTCACGCAGGCATCGACGCGCTCGGCGTCCCCTCCGAAGCTTCGCGCCGGTCGATCTTCGACCTCACCCGTACCGCCTTGCGCGAGACGCTGGCGCGCGCCGAGACCGTGGTCGAGGTCGCGCTCCGGGGTGTTCGCGGGGGTAACGGCTAGCCGCGCGCGATTGCAAATGCGGCCTGCCTTGGTTAGAAACGCCGGCATGCGAAATCACGCCATTCGTCTGGCGGTCGTGTCGATGTTGATTCCGCTCTTTGCCTGCGTCGAGCAAGACGAAGACAAACCGACCACCGACGATCTGGCCGTCGCAAAGCAGAACCTCCTGCCCACCGCGCCGGCGCCGCGCTACCCGGTCAACGCCGATCTCGACGGGAAGGCGGTCTACCTGGGCCTCGACGTCGAGCCCGTTCCGGTCGAGCCGGGCAAGGACGTGAAGCTCACCCACTACTGGAAGCTGGTCTCGCCGCCCGGGGACGGCTGGAAAACCTTCACGCACGTCGAGGGTCCGGGCAAGCAGAACTACATCAACGCCGATCACCCGCCGGTGCAGGGGAAGTACCCGGTCAGCGCCTGGAAGGTGGGCGACATCGTCCGCGACGTGCACACGGTTCGCATCCCGGGCAACTGGCCGCATCCGGTGATGGAGGTCTACGTGGGGCTGTGGCGGGGCCCCCAGCGGATGCCGATCAATTCGGGGCCGCACGACGCGGAGGGGCGCGTCCTGGCCGCTTCGATTCCGGTACGCGCCGTGAGCGCGGCGGAGCCACGGCGACGTTACGTCGCGCGCATGGCGACGAAAGCGCCCAAGCTCGACGGCAAGCTGGACGACGCGGCTTGGATGGCCGCGCCATCGACGGGTCCGTTCGTCAACACGCTGACGGGCGCGCCGGTGGGGCAGCGGACCGAGGCCAAGCTCCTGTGGGACAAGAAGTACCTCTATGTCGGCTTCGACAACGCGGATACCGATATCTGGAGCGATCTCACCAAGCGCGACGACAAGCTCTGGACCGAGGAGGCCGACGAGATCATGATCGACGCCGACGGCAACGGCCGTACCTACATCGAGCTGCAGGTCGCGCCGAACGGCAACGTCTTCGACACCTATCTGCCCGAGCGCCGGAAGTACGAGGACACGATCAATCCAAAGCTCAAGCCGTTTTCGTGGAACTCGAAGCTGACCGCGAAGGTGCACGTCGACGGGACGCTCAACAAGCGCGACGACCAGGACAAGGGGTGGACCGTGGAGCTCGCGATTCCGCTCGAAGACGTCAAGGGGATGGACGACAAGTCGGCGGTCAAGCTGCCCCCTTCGCCCGGCGACGTTTGGCGCATCAACATGTTCCGGATGGATCAGCCCAAGGGGAAGCCGCAGCAGGCGGCGGGCTGGTCGCCGCCGCTGGTGGGCGATTTCCACGCGCTCGACCGGTTCGGTGACCTGGTGTTCGCCGACGCCGAAGGGAACGTTCCCGCGCCGCCGAACACGCCCGTGCTGCCGAAGCTGGTGGCCAGCAAGTTGTCGACCAAGGTGGACCGCGTGCTGGTGCCCGTCGCGTTGCCCGATCGGAAGGTCCACGCCGCCAAGCGCGGCCAAGCTTCCGGCTCTGGCGACAAGAAATAACCGCGCCGGCGGCTCCGGTCATGAGGCTCGCGCCTGCCTACACCCGAGCCGGCCTGGCGCTCTGCGCCTCTGTGGCGGCCTGTGCGCCGTTGCCCGGCCGCGGCGTGGTGAGCGGGCCAACCGGAACGCCGGAGAGGGCCGCGATGGGGTTGTCGGCGTCGGTGGCGCCCGACGCGTCGGTGATTCCTGCGGCGCCCGCCGCGCGCGTCTATTCGTCGAGCCCGGCGCGTTCGGTGCTTGCTGCCCCGCCGAAAGATGCGTTGCGCGCCGGCATCCTCGAGGACGCCCGCGCGGCGGCCCGGCGGGCCGGGCGACCCCTCCCGGTGGGCGACGCGCGGCTCGACTGGGCCATGACCGACCTGGCCCGCAACGTGCGCGGCAACGATCTGCCGGCGCTGGAGACGGTTGATTTCCTGCTCGCCCACTACGGCATCGTCGAGCCTGCGCCGCACCTCATGCTCGCGAAAGCGACGGTGGGTGCGGACGATCAGGTCCGCGACCACGCGCGTGCGGAGATCGAGGAGCTTCTGCGGGCCGGTCCGATCGATCGCGTCGGCGTCGGGATCGATCGAGCCGGTGCGGACGTCTACGTCGTTGTCGCCCTGCAGGAGACCTATGTCGACTTGGTCACCCCGGTCTTGCGCCGGTTGCCACACGTCGGACGCGCGGCGATCTCGGCGCGCACCAATGTCGCGTATCGCGGTCCGCAGCTGGTGATCACCGCGCCCGATGGGAGCGTGCACGAGGACGCGCCGTCGCCGCAGGCCAATCGTCTGGTGAGCGAGCTTCGTTGCGGCGCCGACGGTCGCTACCAGGTCGAGATCACCGCGGCGGGCGCCAGCGGGCCCGCGGTGCTGGCCAACTTTCCGGTCTATTGCGGCGTCGATCCGCCCGCGCGCTCCCCCGGTGCGGCGGGGACGCGGCCGGCGGCCGCGGATCCCGATCGAGCGGAACGGCAGATGGTGGCGTTGGTCAATCGCGATCGCGCGCGCGCCGGGCTGCCAGTCGTCGTCGCCGACCGGCGTCTGGCGGCGATCGCAAGAGCTCACAGCCGGGACATGGCCGATCACGACTTCGTCGGGCACGTTTCACCGCGCACCGGGACCGCCATGGATCGCCTGCGCCGTGGCGGCCTGGCCCCGGAGCTGGTCTTGGAGAACGTTGGGCGGGCCTATGCGCCCGACGAGGCCGAGAACGGATTCCTCTCCAGCCCAGGTCACCGCGGCAACCTGCTCGACCCGCGCGCGCGCGCGGTTGGTGTCGGCGTCGTCTTCGGCGCCTCCGTCACTGGAACCCGTCCGATGTTCGTGACGCAGGTCTTCACGTCGGGGCCCTGACGGCGGACCCTCGACGCGGGGCTCGATCAGTAGACCAAGGCCAGGGCGACGCGGAAGAAGCCGCCGCTCGCGGCGAGTGAGCCGAGGTCTACGGCCCCAGCCTTGCTCTGGTCCGCGCCCAGGCTCGGCGCGAGCCGGAGGTGCTCCGACTGGGCCCAGCCGTACCCACCGTCGCCGACCAGCCAGAGCCCAAGCCTCCCGGCGCCGAGTGCTCCGAAACGGACCGCGGCGCCGGCGCTCGCGTCGATGGAAAATGCGTTGAACGTCGTCGAAAGCAGGGAGGACGCGGGCGACGACTGGTCGTCCAATGATGCCGAGCCATGGAGGAATCCCGGCGCGACGCGAACGAACCCGTAGAGACGTGACCAGGGCTGATAGCGGCCCTCCGCGAGCGCCGAGAGACGCGTCAGGGAGAGCTTCGAGGGCGCGTCGCGCGCGATGGCATCGGTCTCGCCGACGTCCAGGATCAGCCCGGCGACGAAGGCGGCGCGATCGCGACGGACGATCGTCCGCGAAGCCGAGAGCGAGAACTGCTCGAAGGCGTCGTTGTTCGAAAATGGGTCGAACGCGGGATCCTTGATGAAGACCGTGCGCACACCGATCGCGGCTTCCCAGAGCCGCGGAGGTTGCCGGGCGGTCGTCTCGACGACCGGTACCTGTGCTTGTGCCCGCGCCGGCGCGCCGGCCGCGACCGCCGCGGCGCCGACGGCGAAGGCGATGAAGCGAAATCGGGTCATGGCGCCCCTCCGGTCAAAATGCTCGCGTATAGGCGGCGGGTCTGATCGTCGAGCGTCGTCGCGTCGTACACGGTCGCGCCGATGCCCCCTTCATCGTGAATCACCACCGCGGCCGGATTCTGGCCCACGCCGCGGTCGACCTCGAACACCTGGGAGACCGGGCGTTCGATCAGCAACGAGCGCGGATGCTCCGTCGCCAGGGTGGTCGCGGCGACCTGCGTCCCGCCGGGCAGGAAGGTCCACACCTGATCGCCGAGCGGAGACATGCTGAGGTTGATGGACGAGCTCGAAGTCAGGAAAGGAGCCGCGGTGCGGGTCTTGAGATCGAGCACGTAGAACGCTTCGGCGTTGGCCGTCTGCAGGACCTTCAGTGGGTCCGGGGACGGGGTGGTCTGGCCCGCCGGCGGCGGCACATCGAGAACCTGAGAGATGACGTCGGTGATCCCGATGGTCTGGATGCTTCGGTAGGTGGTCTCTGCGAGCTCCCAGAACGCCACGCCCTCTTGCCCCGCGGCGCTCGTGCCGTTCCAAAGCAGCGCGACGTCCACGGTGGCGTTCGGAACCGTCAGCAGCGACAGGTTCTGGTAGGAGGCCGGAAGGGAAACGTCCTCGGTCAGACTGGTGACGGGGTCGATGAGCGTCGCCTTGCCTTGGCTCGGGACCAGCGCGGCCAGCCTCAAGGCACCGCCGTCGGTGTGGACGAAAGCGATGTCGCTGGCGATCCCACCCACGTCGGTCAGGTTGACGGTGGGAATGAATCCGTTCTGGGTGGTGGCGTCCGCGACGGGCTCGCTCACCAACTGCAAGACCACGACGTTGGTGTCGTTGGCCAGCCGCACGGCGATGCGCGCGTCGTCGTTCGCGTTCAGGTCGCCGTCGTCGACGGTGACGCCGGCGGGTGTCAGCAGGCGGGTATCGGAGCCGCTGGTGAGAGGGACCGTGATCTCCGGGATCTGGGGATTTTCGAGCTGCAGGATCGACAGATCCTGATCGGACTCGACCACCAGGAGATGGCGCATTCCGACGGGGAGGTTGAGCGCCGGCGTGAAGGTGAACCGCTCGGGATGTCCGCCGAAGCTCATCAGCGTGTGAAGAACCGGCGGGCTGGTACCCGGCGGTTGCGACACGTCTACGATCACGAGCTCGTTCGGGTTCTCGACGAACGGCTGGCTGGTGCCGTTGCCGGCGTACAGCACCACCCAGTGTCCGCCCGGATCGATCGCCAGCCCGGCCAGCGGATCGGTGATGTTGGTGAGCACGTAACGCTGCGCCGGCGCGCCGGGGGCGATGACCGTCAGGGACGGCGCCTCGTACGGTTGGTCGTCGCCGATCTCGGCGCGGTGGCCGCCCGAGACCACGAACAGCTTGCTTCCGTCCGGCGCCGCGACCGCGTTCAGGATGTCGTGACCGACGGGGATGGGGGTGGTCGTCAGGCTCTGGTCGGGACCGGGGGTGAGCAACACGACCCGATCGGCCTGGACGTCGACCAGCGCCACCGCGCCCGGAAGGCCGAACGCGGGCGGCGACGAGCCGATCGGGCTCGACCAGAAGGCGGACCGCCCCCCGCAGCCGGCGGCCAGGCCAGCTCCGAGCAGCAGGAGGGACAAGACCGAGGGGCGACGTCGCCCGGTTCCGATCATGGCTATTGGATACATGGCTATTGGGTGCTCCAATCGACGACGCTGGCACCGATCTCGAACCCGGTCAGCGTGCGCGCCTGGCCGCTGTCGAGCGTGACGAAGGTGATCCGCCCCTCCGGATTCTTCTGCGCGATGAACCCCTCGTTCGCCGTGGCCAGCACGCCGACCGCGATGGGCGGGCTCGCGAGCTTGAACTTCTGAACCTCGAGCGATGGGAATTGTCCCAAATAAACACCGTAGATTTGCTGCGTGTCGTCCCGCTCGGTGATGAGGACGCGATCGCCCGCCGGTGAGATCGCCACGGACTGGGGCGGCACGTCGGTCTCTTGGATAGTCGCCGGCAGATCATCGCTGAGCGGGACCAGGCTGAACGCGTTGGCGGGCGTCTGGGAGGGCACGCCGCCGTCGCCCGCGGCCACGCCGCCGCCGTCCGCGCTGGCAACGCCGCCGTCGGTGGACGCGGGCGGCGAATCGCTGTGCAGGACGACCGCGTTCGTGGCATCGGCGGTGGCGAAGACCGCCAACACCGGCGCGTGGAGCTTGACGACCCGATAGGTGGGGGTCGTTCCGAGCGTCAGCACCGTCAGCCGATCGACGCTGGCGGCGTTGGTGTAGAGGAGCGCCGTTTTCCCGTCGGCGGCAATCGAAACCGATCCCACGATCTCGCCGGAGATGGTCACGTGCGTGACCGAGGATGGATCCGGCGCGCCCGCGCCGAGCGGGATGATGGCCACCTCCGACGTGTCGCGCACGACGGCCACCGCGCGGTCGCCGTTGCCGGTCAGGTCCACGTCCGTGACGGCGCCGGAGAGTTCGATCGACGACAGCGCACCGCTCGCCAGATCGACGATTCCGATCGCCGAGTTGCCCTCCCGCCGGACCACGGCCAGCTGACCGTTCGGCGTGATCGACACGTCGCGGGTGTCGGCGTTTTCGGTCGGATCGTCCGTGAGCAGCACGTTGCCCGTTGCTCGGGGGCCGCCCGCCGCGGTCAAGGCGATCACCGAGACGCCGTCCTCCGTGACCGCGAACGCCTGGGAATCGTCGGCTGCGTAGGCCACCGTCACCGGGCGGAATCCCACCGAGAGGATGACGGCGGTCGGCTGCGCGGCCGACAAATCCACCACGGTGACGCTCTGGTACCCCTGCAAGGGATCGGGATTAGTAACCTGTCGGGCGTCGGTCCAGGCGATCGCCCATCGACCGCTCGGCGAGACGGCCAGGGAGTTCGCCCCATGCGCGACCCCACTCACCGCGGTTGCCGTGAGCGCGCCGCTCGAGTCGATGCGCAGGATGGTCGCGTCGTCGGAGAGCACGTTGAGCACGATGACCGCGTCGCCGGTGGCGCCGGGGATCGGGCTCATGTAGGTTGGTGCGTCGCCGGCCTCTACGGTGTGAACGTCGAGCGACGCGCCCTCGACGTAAGCGACCCGCCCGCTGTCGGGGTTCGCGACCCAGATGTAGTTACCCGTCGCGACCGGGACCTCGTAGGAGCTTTCGAGCTCCATTTCGGGTGGAAGAGTCGTTGGAACCACGGTGGCGCTGTTGCCGCCCGTGCCCGTGCTGGCTCCGCCACTGGCGGCGCCGGCGCCGGTCCCGCTCTGTGAGGGGGCGCCGTTGTCGCTCGATGCGTTTTCCCCCGAGCTAGCACCCACGCCCGCGCACCCCGCCGCCGTGAGTAACAGGGAGACGAATAGCAGCGACCGCTTCATGAGGCTCCCCAGTACGCAACCAACGTGCCACATCGTTCCCCAGCAGCGGCGCGCTGTTGGGTGGAGATTGCGCTCGCGCTCTCAGAAAGTCGCGACATTCGTGTCGCGCTCGCCAGATTTTTGAGTGTCGCAATCAGGCGGGGATCGGCTCGGGGCAGACGAGCAAAACCGGACCCACGGGCGTTCGAACGAAGAGCTGCGCCCGCCCTGGCGGCAAGCGGGCGAGGGGCTCGGAGAGCGCGACGCGCTCGACCGGCGTGAGCGCGCCCAGAGGCTGGGGATCGCCGGCAATGATCTCGTACCAGATCGACCGCCGATCGTCGGACAGACGGATCACGCGCTGGACGTGCGGGCCACCAGCCCCCGCGATCCGCTTGAGATCCTCCAACGCGGCGCCCTCGATCGGCGCCGCGCGTTCCTCGATGAGAACTTCCCGCGCCGTTCGTGGATCGTGGCGCAGGAGCAGGCGCAGCTCGGGCGTGGACCACAGCTCCCGCTCGGGGGGTGCCGCGATCTCGGTCGATCCGGCGACGGGCGAGCGGCTCTCGACCCCGGTCTTGGGCAGCGTCGAGCCTTCGAGCGGCCAAGCGGCGATCTCGTCGGCCATTTCGCCGGCCGATGCGAACCGCTCCGCGGGCGACTTCGCGAGCGCGCGAAGCAGCACGCGATCGTGCGCCGGGGAGAGCCCCGGCCGGCGCACGGACGGGGGCGGCGGCGCCTCGCCGAGATGTTGCCCGACCAGGTCCGGGCCGAGGAACGGCGGTTGCCCGGTGAGGGCCTCGGTGAGTGTCGCGCCGAGCGCGTACAGATCCGCCGAGAATCTGATCGGGGCGCCGGTGATCTGCTCGGGCGACATATAGGCGACGGTTCCGAGAAATCCGCCGGTCTGGGTCTGGCCGAAGTCCGCGAGGTGCGCGCTGCCGAAATCCCCGAGCTTGGCGTTTCCCGCGGCGTCAAAGCAGACGTTCGCCGGCTTGACGTCGCGGTGGACGATGCCGCGCTCGTGAGCGGCGCCGAGCGCGGCCAGCAGATCCAGCGCCAGCCGCCGCGCGCCGGCCAGCGACAGCGGCCCGTGGGCGGCGAGGTGATCGGCCAGGGTTCCTCCCACCATCAGCTCGAAAACGAAGAGTCCGGCGGCCGGTTGCGCATCGTGAAGCGCGACGATGTTCGGGTGCTGCAGACGTCCCGCGGCCTCCGCCTCGCGGGCGAAGCGAAGATAGGCTTGGCGTTCCGCATCGCCACCGGCGTCCCCGATCGCGAGCAGCTTGAGCGCGACCGGTGTGCCGAGCAGCGTGTCGATCGCCTCGTAAACGCGACCGAGCGCGCCGCTGCCAAGAAGACGCTTGATGTGGAACCGGTGCCCCGCGCCGCCGGGATTCGCACCGCCGCCCGCCGCCGGCTCGGCGTCCTCGAGGGCCGCGAGGTCTTCGGGTGGCTGCGGCAGGGATTTGTCGTCCCGCCCGAGACGCGTCAGCAGCTCGGCGGCGGCCCCGGGGAAACCGAGCGCCTGCAGTGGCCCACCGAGGGCGCGCCAAGCAGCCGTTCGCAGGGTCGGAGTCCGCGCGGCGACCTGCAGGTGGCGGGCGGCTTCCTCGTTGCGCCCCAGTTGGCTGAGCAGCCGCCCGAGCGCCAGTCGCGCGCCAGCGGCCTCGGCGCCACTGCCTTGCGCGACGAGACGCTCATAGATGAGCCCCGCGGCGCGCGGATCGCCCCCCCGCGCGCGCGCCCGCGCCTCGTCCAGCGGCGCATCGGCGCGGCCAAAGAGATCGGCCGCTACCGCCCAGGCGCCGGCACGCTCCGCCACGCGGGCCGCTTCGAAGGGCTGGCCCCGCGCGGCGAAGGCGTCGGCCACACGCAGGAGCTCCTCGGATGTTCCCGCCTCATCGGCGATTTTCTTCGCCTGTCCTGGGAGGTTCGCGTCCAGCGCCAGTCGCACCGCCAGGGCGCGATCGCCGAGCGCCAGCGCCAGCGGCCAGGCGTCGGCGAACCGCCAGACCCGCTCGTAAAGCCCAATCGCGCGCAGCAGCTCGCCCCGCTCCGCCGCAATGCGAGCGGCCTCGACGTATGCGCCGTGCGCGACCAGGTAAGCAACGACGTCAATCATTGTTCATTCTGATCGGGACCTTCTCGATCACCCGAGGGCTGTCGTGTTAGAAGCAGGGCCACTCTTGGCCATGATACTCGGCGTTCTGGGAGGGAGTGGGCTCTACGATATCGACGGTCTCGTCGAGGTTGGCGCGAAGGAGGTCTCGACGCCGTTCGGGGCACCCTCGGGGCCGGTCGTGAGCGGCCGGGTCGGGGAGGACCGCCTGCTGTTTTTGGCCCGGCACGGGAGCGGGCATCGGTTCTCTCCTTCGGAAATCAATTATCGCGCCAATGTTTACGCGCTCAAGGTGGCTGGCGCGACGCGCGTTCTCTCGGTTTCCGCGGTCGGGTCTTTGGGCGAGGGGCTGCGCCCCGGCGACATCGTGGTCGTTGACCAGTTCATCGACAAGACTTGGGGACGGGCGTCGACCTTCTTCGGAGGCGGGGTGGTCGGGCACGTCAGCTTCGCCGAGCCGACCTGCCCGGCATTCGGCGCCGCGGTCGTGACCGCCGCCGGCGCGGCTGGATTCACCGAAGCGCCGAGGCAGGCCCGCCGCACGCCGGCGCCAGCGGGCGGGCCGAAGCGTTTTCATCGCGGCGGCACCTACGTCTGCATGGAAGGCCCGCAGTTTTCGACGCGCGCTGAGTCGCAGCTCCACCAGAGCTGGGGCGCGGACGTCATCGGCATGACCGCCGCGACCGAGGCCAAGCTCTGTCGCGAGGCGGAGCTCTGCTTCGCTTCCCTGGCGCTCGTGACCGACTACGACGGCTGGCACACCGAGGAGGCCGCCGTCACCGCCGGCGCGGTCGTCGCGGTGCTGCGTGAAAGCGCTGCCAGCGCCAAGGAGATCGTGCGGCGACTGCCGGCGTTGGCGGCGTCCGTCGCCGCTTGCGGTTGTGCGCGCGCCGCGGCGCATGCCGTTCTCACCGCGCCGGAAGCGATTTCGCCCGACGCACGTCAACGCCTGCGGGCACTTCACGGGAGAGAACCTTGAGCCCCTCATCACTATTGGTCGTGGGATCGGTTGGCCTCGACACGGTCGAAACCCGCGCCGGGAAACGCGTCGACGTCCTGGGGGGCGCGGCGTCGTACTTCTCGATCGCGGCGTCTTTTCTAGCGCCGGTACGTCTGACCGCCGTCGTCGGCTCCGATTTTCCGGACGCGCACACCAAGCTGCTCGAAGGGCACGGCGTCGATCTCGCCGGGCTCGAACGGGTCGCCGGGCGGACCTTCCGCTGGTCGGGCGTTTATGCGCCCGATTTCTCGACGCGCACCACGCTCGACACGCAGCTCAACGTGTTCCAGGACTTTAGTCCCAAGCTCCCGGCGGCCTGGATCGATTCGGAGTACGTCTTTCTGGCCAACATCGATCCGATCTTGCAGCTCGGCGTCCTCGAACAGACCACGAAACCGCGTTTCGTTGCCTGCGATACCATGAACTTCTGGATCGAAGGGAAACGGCCCGATCTGCTGCGCCTGCTCGAGCGGGTCGATATGCTCCTGCTCAACGACGAGGAGGCGCGCCAGCTCTCCGGCCGCGCCAACCTCCCGGCCGCGGCCAGCGCCATTCGGGCGCTCGGCCCGCGCGCCGTCGTCATCAAACGCGGCGACGCCGGGGCGCTCCTGTTCCACGAAGGGGGCGTCTTCGCGGCACCGGCCTTCCCGATCGAGAACGTCGTCGATCCGACCGGCGCTGGCGACTCGTTCGCGGGCGGGTTCATGGGCTGGATGGCCCGGGAGCGCGACACGAGCCCCGCCACCATCCGCACTGCGATGATTCTCGGCTCGGTGCTGGCGTCGTTCTCCGTCGAGGATTTCAGCCTCGACCGCTTCCGGCGCCTCGACCTCGGCCAGATTCGGGAACGCTTCAATGCCTTCGCGGATCTGGTCCACTTCGAGAAGATCAAGATCTGACGGCGTGTCCGAGCCGCTCACGATCCGCGCGGCGACCGCCGCCGCCATGCAAGAGATCGGCGAGCGTTTGGGCCGCGCGCTCGTCGCCGGCGACGTCATCGCGCTGACCGGCCCGCTCGGCGCGGGGAAGACCACGCTCGCGCAGGGGATCGCCCGCGGTACGGGCGTTCCGCCCGGGCGCCACGTCGCCAGCCCCACCTTCGCCCTCGTCAACGAGCACCCGGGTCGCGTTCCGTTCGTTCACGCCGATCTCTACCGGATCGCCGACCCGCGCGAGCTTGACGAGCTCGGTCTCGACGAGGCCTTCGATCGCGCCGCCGTCGCCATCGAATGGCTGGACCGCTTTCCCGACGCCGCTCCCGCGGAGCGCCTCGAAATCGAGATCGCGATCGCCGCCGACGGCAGCCGCGTGCTCGCGCTGCGGCCGATCGGCGCGCGCGCCCGCGCTCTGGCCGCGATGCTGGGCTGAGATCCCCGCCGTGGACGTGGGTGCTATGGTCTGCCGCGTGCTGAGCGCATCGGCGACCTTGCTCGCGGGTCTTGGGGCGCTGCTGGCGGATGTGGCGCCGTCCACGCCAGCCGCGCCAGCCGCGCGCGTCGTCGCGCGGACCTATCCGGTGATGGGAACCGAGGCGACGTTCTCGGCTTTCACGGCCGATTCGCCTCGGGCCGAGCACGCGTTCGCCGCCGCCTACGAAGAGATTCGTCGCGTCGAGCGCCTGATGACCGACTGGGAGCGGCCCGGCGTGCCGGAGAGTGACGTCGTCCGGATCAACAAGGCGGCCGGCAAGGCGGCGGTGCACGTCAGCGCCGAAACGATCGAGGTGATCGACAAGTCCCTGGAGATGTCCCGCCGCTCGGCGGGCGCATTCGACATCACCTTCGCGGCGATGCACGGC
>CAAGKR010218362.1_pt1 | contig 12012 bp, 8 predicted proteins | sample 2556971 | NCBI WGS metagenome assembly CAAGKR01 (sample SAMEA5207829, study PRJEB30636) | soil metagenome | biome: forest; feature: boreal; material: soil | place: USA | collected 2011-09 | depth 1 m
CCACGACGGTCTGCATTCCTAGGGCCCAGTTCACGAAGGTGAGGTCTACGACCTTGTTCGAATCGGCGTTGCTCGAGCTGGATGAGCAGCCAGTCAGCGCACCAGCGGCCACGGCGAGGACGCCGACGACGGCGCCGAGGCTACTTAAAATGTTCTTTCTCACTGTAGTTCATCTCCTTTGATGAGAGTGATGGGGAAGTGATGCGATGCGACTCTTGCTGCATCCCGCGGTGACGGGAGCCTCCGGCCGTGTAGGGACGCACTGGATGCGCGAGACGCCGCGACGGAGCACGTTCAATGACCCGCCTCCGCCCAGACGGGATAGCGGGTCGGGGTGCGCTGGATGCCGATCCACTGTCGGTTCGTGTAGCTGTCGAGCTGACCCTCCCCGCCGTGGCGTGCGTACCCGTCGTTGACGTGCACTTCGTTGGCTTTGACCTTCTGGGCGAATTCCATGCCGCGAAGCTGGTCGCCGCTGAAGACGGAGTTCATGAGAGTGCGGTGCCGGTTTACGAGTTCAAGCGCCTCCGCCTCGCTGTCCACGATCGTGATGGGCATGACCGGTCCGAAGATCTCCTCGGTGAAGACGGGCATGTCGGGCGTCACGTCCGTGAGGACGGTGGGCTGATAGAAGAGGCCGTCGAAGCCGCCGCCCGCTGCGACGCGCGCGCCAGCAGCGATCGACGGGAGCACGAGCCCATTGTGGAAGCGTTCGCGCTGCACCTCGCTGATAATCGGGCCGAGGTCGACGTTCTCACGAAGGGGATCTCCGACCCGAAGCTTTTCCACCCGGGAGACGACGGCATCGGTGAACGCCTGAGCGGCGGAGCGCATCACGATGTGACGACCCGCGGTGATGCAGCTCTGGCCCTGGTACCAGAGCGCCGACCACACCGCGCAGCTCGCCGCCTGGTCGATATCGGCGTCGTCGAGCACGACGAACGCGTTGTCGCCACCGAGTTCCATCGCGACCCGGCGGAACGACCTGGCCGCATAGTTGGCGATCTGGTGGCCCACCTCGAACGACCCGGTGAAGTGGATGAGGTCGAGCTCCGGATGCTCCGAGAGCGTACGACCGGTCGTCGGCCCGTCCCCCGGCACGACACAGAAGACGCCAGCGGGGAACCCCGCGGCGTGAGCGGCCTCGGCCAAGATCAGGCCACCGGCGATCGGGGTGAGTTCGGCCGGCTTGAGCACGACGGTATTGCCGTAGGCGAGACCGGGAGCGAGGGCGCGCATGGCGAGGCTCATCGGATAGTTCCACGGCACAATGAGTCCGATGACGCCGAGGGGCACGGCACGGGAGAGCGAGATCTTGCCCTCCTTATACGGCGGCAGGATCGATCCCGCGTTCTCGGTTACTTGAGTTGCAGAATTGAACAGTTGGTTGATCGACTGGCCAAGTTCTTCTTCGGCCTTCTCAGCGGTGCCGCCGGTCTCGCGGATGATGAGCGCTATGAGTTCGTCATGGCGAGCGGCGAGTTGCGCGGCAAATGCACGAAGGAGCTCCGAGCGCTCCATGGCACTCGTCGCGGCCCAGTGTGGTTGAGCCCGGCGTGCAGCCTGCACTGCACGGTCGACCTGCTCGGCGCTGGAGTCCGTGTATCGGGCAAATGGCACCCCGGTCGATTTCTCGAGAACCGGAATCCAGTCGCCCGTCGGGGATTCGAAGATTCCGTCGATGTATGCGCGCGCCTCGTAGGCCGTACCTGCGTGAGTAGAAAGTGTGCCCATTTTGGCTTCTCCTCTGTGAGATCTACTACGTGATTCCGGCAAGTTTGGAGAGCGCATTCCGCTCAGCGTAAGCGCGATACCGAACAGTGTCAACGAAGCGCCTGACGCCTGAGCCCGTATCCGCTTTCCTTCACTCCGCCGAAGTAGGTACTCGCTCCTCCGAGAGTGAACTTGTTGACACCCACCATCCCGACCTCGAGCGCTCGGGGCACCACGGTCGCGGTTTCGACCGAGGAGGTGAACACATAGGCGCCAAGACCGTAGGGAAGCCGGTTCGCCTTGGCGATGACCTCGTCCCTCGTGGAGAACGGGGCGGGCGCGGCAATCGGGCCGAACGGCTCCTCGTTCATGATGCGCGCAGTGTCCGGCACGTTCGCCAGGACCGTCGGGGCCCAGAAGAAGCCCTCGGACCCCACAGCCGAGCCACGGAGCAGGAGATCCGCCCCGGACTCGACCGCGTCGTCAGTCAACTCCGCGATCGCCGTCCGCCGACGTTCATTGGCCAGCGGCCCCATCGAGGTCTCGGGATCGAGCCCGTCGCCGACCCGGAGCTTGGCGACGAGGTCGGCGAACCGCTCGATGAAGGTGTCGTAGATGCCGCGCTGGACGTAGAACCTGCTCGGCGCGCCGCAGGACTGGCCGCTGTTGTGGAACTTGCCGCCCACCGCGCCCGGCAGGACCTTGTCGAGGTCGGCGTCGTCGAAGATCAGCACGGGAGCATGCCCACCCAGTTCGAGCATGCACGGCTTGACCTCCTGGCCGGCGAGGGCAGCGAGCTGCCTGCCGACCGTCGTCGAGCCGGTGAAGGAGACCTTGCGGATGAGCGGCGAGTGGATGAGCGTGCCCGAGATCTCGGCCGACACCCCGAACAGCAGGTTCACCACGCCGGCGGGGATGCCGGCGTCCACGAACGCCCGCACGGTCTCTACGCCGCTCGTCGGCGTCTCCTCCGCGCACTTGATCACCATGGTGCAACCGGCCGCGAGCGCAGCGGCGATCTTGCAGGCCGGGACGCAGACCGGGTAGTTCCACGGCGAGAACGCCACCACGGGTCCGATCGGCTCGACTAGCACCAGGGTGCGCTGGTTCAGCGGACCCGTGGGCACCACCGTGCCGTACAAGCGCTCGCCCTCCCCCGCGGAGAAGTCGATGATGTCGGCAGAGAAGTCGACCTCGCCGAGCGACTCGGCCAGCGGCTTGCCCTGCTCGAGCGTGAGGAGCCGGGCGATCATGTCACGCCGCTCACGCAGCAGTGCCGCGGCGCGGTGGATGATTTCCGCGCGCCGTTCGGGGGGTGTCGTCCGCCAAGCGGGGAAGGCTCGCGCCGCGGACTCGGCCGCGCGCTGCACGTCCGCGACCCGCGCCAGTGGGACCGCCCCGCGCCAGTGGGACCAACCCGATGGGCCGACCCGTCGCGGGGTTGATGACCTCCTGGGTGCCGCGACCGTCGGAGCCGAGCCACTCACCGTCAATCAACAGTGCCAACGAACCGGACGGGAGCGTCTGCATCCCCATGACCCCTCGCTCTACCTTGAGCTACCGATCTGGCGTCGAACACCGAATCCCGACGTTAGTGCTGTCGGAAAGGCTACGTCGCCCAGAGTGTGCTTGGCAAGCGTTTACCGCAATGGGTCGATCATGGTGGAACGGAGACCCGTCCCGGCGTAGTCTCGCCAAGGAAAGCGGTCCTCCGAAGCCGTCCTGACCGCCGACTCCCGGTTCCGCGATGTCGCGGCACCCTTCCTACACGCGACCTGAACCGGGGACGCACGTCGGGCACCACATACCCGATCGAGCACACAGCACGGACGGCTGCGGCGACCAGGACGGCGGACGACACCCGTGCAGCAGACCAGCAGACCTCTGACCGTGCTCGCGATGCGCCCGGACCTGCCGGACCGGCTCTTCGACAACCGCACCCGCGCCCGGCTGGCCGAGGTCGCGCGGGTGGATTTCTCCCACTGCCTCACCGAGTTCGAGTCGCCCGACGCGCGTGCCCAGCTGACCGATGCCGAGGTCCTGCTCACAGGGTGGGGCTGCCCGCGGGTCACGGAACGGGTCCTCGACCTTGCTCCCCGGCTGAGGGCGGTGGTCCATGCCGCAGGGACGGTGAAGGGGCACCTCGACGAGGCGTGCTGGCAGCGGGGACTCGACGTGTCGACCGCAGCGGAGGCCAATGCATTCCCGGTCGCGGAGTTCACCCTGGCCATGATCCTGCTCAGCGGGAAGAGGACGCACGGGGCCATCCGGGTCTACCAAGAACGCCGATCGCTCCCCGACCTGATCACCGAGTTCCCGGACATCGGCAATTACGGTCGCACGGTCGGCGTCGTCGGCGCCTCGCGCATCGGACGCAAGGTTGCCGAGCTGCTTCGACCGTTCGCCCTCCACGTCCTGATCAGCGACCCATACCTGACCACCGCAGCCGCGACCGCTCTCGGCGCGGAGCTCGTCGGGCTCGATGACCTCTTACGGCGCAGCGACATCGTGTCGCTGCACGCACCGTCGATCCCGTCGACCTATCGCATGATCGACGCGCGGGGGCTCGGCCTGATGAAGGATGGTGCCACCCTCCTCAACACGGCACGGGGCGCCCTCGTGGACACCGACGCGTTGATCGATGAGCTCACCGACGGGCGGATCGCGGCGATCCTCGATGTGACGGACCCGGAGCCAGTCCCCCCTGACTCCCCGCTCTACACCTTGCCCAACGCGATCCTGACACCCCACCTCGCGGGTGCGGCAGGAAACGAGGTGGCCCGGCTCGGCGCGTGGGCGACCGAAGAGATCGCCCGGTGGGCCGCAGGTCAACCCTTCCGCTCACCGGTCCGGCTCTCCGACCTGGCCACCATGGCCTGATCGGTCACCCCCGACCACCCCGCGCCCGACCGATCCCGCGCCCGACCGATCCCGCCGTCCACGCCGAGGCAGGTCCCAGAACCGTCTCTTGACGCGATCGGTGGCCTTACGTACGCTGTGGAAAGCGTATTCCCGCCCGGTCGGCACTCCCACCGACACACTGGGCGCGCAACTGGGTTCTACTACCTCGGAGACACTATGGCGTCGTCGGCCCTGCGCATCGCGATGAACGGCATCACTGGTCGCATGGGCTATCGCCAGCACCTGGTGCGGTCGATCCTGTCGATCCGCGAAGCAGGCGGTGTCGAGCTGCCCGACGGCACCCGCGTCCAGGTCGAACCGATCCTGGTCGGCCGGAACGCGGACAAGGTGCGCGAGATCGCCGCGCGGCACGGTCTCGAGCACTGGACGACCGATGTCGACGCCGTCATCACCGACCCGAGCGTCGACATCTACTTCGACGCACAGGTCACGTCCCGTCGCGCCGCGGCTCTGACCGCGGCGATCAAGGCCGGCAAGCACATCTACACCGAGAAGCCCACCGCCGAGACGCTCGACGAGGCTGTCGAGCTCGCCCGGATCGCCCGCGACGCCGGGATCACCGCCGGCGTCGTGCACGACAAGCTCTACCTGCCCGGCCTGATAAAGCTCCGCCGGCTGGTCGACGAGGGCTTCTTCGGTCGCATCCTTTCCCTGCGTGGCGAGTTCGGCTACTGGGTCTTCGAGGGTGACGGGCAGGCCGCCCAGCGGCCCAGCTGGAACTACCGCAGCGAGCAGGGCGGTGGCATAACGGTCGACATGTTCTGTCACTGGAACTACGTGCTGGAGGGCATCCTCGGTGACGTCAAGGCCGTCACCGCGAAGGCGGCCACACACATCCCGACCCGCTGGGACGAGCAAGGACGCGAGTACGTCGTGACGGCCGATGACGCCTCGTACGGCATCTTCGAGGTCGAGACGCCCGCCGGGGACCCGGTCATCGCACAGATCAACTCCTCCTGGGCGACCCGGGTCTACCGCGATGAGCTGGTGGAGTTCCAGGTGGACGGGACCCACGGGTCCGCTGTGGCGGGCCTGACGAAGTGCGTCGCGCAGCACCGCTCGCACACACCCAAGCCGGAGTGGAACCCGGACCTGCCGGTCACCGAGTCGTTCCGTGACCAGTGGCTCGAGGTGCCCGACAACGCCGACCTGGACAACGGCTTCAAGGTGCAGTGGGAGGAGTTCCTGCGCGACGTGGTCGCCGGGCGCGAGCACCGGTTCGGCCTGCTGTCCGCTGCCCGCGCGGTGCAGCTCGCCGAGCTCGGCCTGCGCTCCTCGGCCGAGGGCCGCCGGATCGAGATCCCCGCGATCACGCTGTGACCGGCGATCTGTCCCGTCTGTCGCTCAACACCGCGACCACCAAGCTCTGGACACTCCCCGAGGCCGTCGAAGGGGCCGTCCGGGCGGGTCTCGGTGCCATCGGGCTGTGGCGAGACCGCGTGGCCGAGGTCGGGCTCGTCGAGGCAGCTGCCCGGGTGGCCGACGCCGGGCTGCGCGTCTCCTCGCTGTGCCGCGGGGGCTTCCTCACCGCACCCGACGACGCCGGGGTCCGGGCTGCCCTCGACGACAACCGTGCGGCCGTGCTCGAGGCGGCCGCCCTGGGCACCGCGACCCTGATCATGGTCGTCGGCGGGTTGCCTGCCGCGAGCGGTCCTGGCGGCCACGCCCGGCCCGACGGCGACCGTGACCTGGCCGCCACCCGCAGGCGGGTGGCGGAGCGGATCGGTGACTTGGTCCCGTTCGCACAGGAGCACGGTGTCCGCCTCGTCCTAGAACCGATGCACCCGATATTTGCCGCCGATCGCGGCGTCATCTCCACCCTCGGTCAGGCCCTCGACCTGGCCGCGCCGTTCCCGGCCGAGGTGGTGGGCGTCGTCGTCGACACGTACCACGTCTGGTGGGACCCGGACCTCGGGCGGCAGATCCTCAGGGCTGGGGCCGAGGGCCGCCTGGCCGCCTACCAGGTGTGCGACTGGGTCCTGCCCCTCGCAGCTGACACCTTGCTCTCCCGCGGCTACATGGGTGACGGATATGTCGACTTCGGCACGATCAGCCGCTGGGTGACCGCCGCGGGGTACACGGGTGACGTCGAGGTCGAGATCTTCAACCAGCAGATCTGGGACACCCCCGGCGACGAGGTCCTCGAGGTGATCAAGGAGCGGTACGTCCGCCACGTGCTGCCCGGGCTGCGGGCCGGCTGACCCAGGGACGACCCGCGAGGCGCCGGTCAGAAGATGTTCCGGTGCTCCCGAAACTCGCGCCAGACGTTCTCGAAGAAGTCGTCATCCTCGGGGATCGGCCGCACCGGACGCCAGGTGAGCCCCACTCGCCCGGCCGGGTCGTCCATTCCCGGGACGGCGGCTGGACTGGGGGCCGGAGCCAACCAGGCAGCCTCCTGGATCTCGTCGTCGAAGGCACCGCCATCGAGCCGGAACCGGAAGGCCTCCGGCAGGTCGAGCTCTGCGTCGGCATCGGGTCCGTGACCGACGCGCGGCAGCGAACCGGCGGGGTCGGTGTAGAGCACCGACCCACGCGACCGTCCGCCGTGCGCGACGTAGTCGGCCATCGCCGAGAGGTACACGTAGGCCGTGGTGAGGATGTCCCGCACGAGGAAGGTTCGGTCGACGGCTCGGCGCGACCGGGCGTCGGCCACGACGAGGTCCTGGTAGCCGGCGAGCCTGGCGTGAACCTCGGCGAGGGCCTCCCCGATGGACTGAGCGGACCGTACCGGACCTGCCTTCGCGCTCATCAGCTCGCCGACGTCGCGGAGCAGGTCGCCGGTGTTGTCCGGCGCCCCGGCGGCTGCTCGGTCAGTCGCGCCACGCAGGAGACCCAGCGCACCGGACAGCACCGGGCCCGCCGCAGCCGCGAAGGCCGCGAGGTCGACAGGTTCGCTGGTCCGCCGTGCTGCGATGAACTGTGCCGCCCGGGTCGCACCGACCTGCCCGCTGTTGAGCGCAGCCCCGCCCGGGCGGTAGACGCCGTGGGCACCGCCGGCCTCTCCCACCGGGAACAGGCCGGCGACGTTGGACTGCCACCAGGCATCGACGACCAACCCACCGTTGTTGTGCTGGGCGCAGACGGCCACCTCGAGCAGCTGGGTCTCGAGGTCCAGGTAGGGGTTGCGGTGCAGGTAGAGCTCGTAGGCGGGCCGGTTCATCTGCTGCAGCCGCTCGACGGGGGTGCCGAAGAGCGCGCCGGCACGTTCGAGGTAGTCCCGCGCCTCGGGGGACAGCGCTGCAGCGTCGAGCTCGTCGCGGACGGGGTTGCGGCGGAAGTCCAGGAACACCCGGCGACCGCGCAGTACGGTCTCGCGATGGACGAGCAGGTCGATCAGCGAGGAGCCGTCCAGCGCCTTGCGGATGTCGAAGGGCCACTGGTAGCCCTTGAGGAAGATCATCGAGAGCTGGCGCCCGTAGTCGCCGATCACCTCGGTGAGGAACTCCCGCTCGTCACGGCCGTCGGCGTCCGTCGAGACGAACCGTGGCAACGCCTGCATGTAGGTGCCGGAGACGTTCCATCGCGGCGCGGTCGAGGCCAGGCCGAACTGCCACTCAGTGAGGTTCTTGCCGTGGACGCCCGCACGGTAGGCAGCGCCTGACGCCCCCCACTGACCGTTCGGGAAGACGCGGGTCGCGTACAGGCCCGCCGGGCCACCGGTCGCGTAGACGAGGTTGGCGCACCGAAAGAACAGGAACGGGCTCTCCGCCCCGGTGTCGTCGGGGTCCAGGTGAACATCAGTCCGGAGCACGAGGAGGCCGGCGACCTCCCGCACGCCGTCGCGCTCGTGCACGATGATGTCGACCACCCTGCAGTCGTCGAAGATGCGGGTGCCGTTGCGCGCGCCCTTCTTCTCGAGCTGCTCGACCATGGTGCGGGAGGTGTAGGGGCCGACCGAGGTGGCCCGACGGCGGGGGTCGTGGTCGGTCTTGTAGCCGATGAACTCCCCGTACCGGTTCTGCGGGAAGGGGACTCCGAGGTCGCACAGGTGCAGGAATCCCCGCGCCGAGAGCGCGGCCTCGACCAGTGCGTTGTCGCCGTCCATGGCGCCGCCGGAGAAGAGGGTCTGGGCCATCTCACGCACCGAGTCCCCCTCCCCGCCGGAGAGGGTCAGCTTGTAGTAGGTCTGCTTGTCGGAGCCGGCGTTCCGGCTCGTCCCTGCATTGACCTTGTCGACCACCATGACGACGTCTTCACGGCCGAGCTCCCAGAGCCTGTCCGCGGCGCAGAACCCCGCCGACCCGGTGCCCACCACCACCGTGTTCGCGGTGATGACGGGGACATCCCGACCGGCAATGCGGACGTTCTGGGGATCACGGGAGATCATCGGCGTTCTCCTGGTGGAGGCGGGCGTGGGGTGCGAGCGTCACAGGGTCGGGATGTGCATTCCGCCGTCGACGTGAAACACCTCGCCGGTGGAGTACGGCGTCTGGCCGGAAGCAAGGATCGAGACCGCACCGGCGACGTCGGAGGGGCGGCCCCATCGAGCGATCGGCGCCAGACCCTCGGCGAGGAGCTCGTCGTACTTCGCGGTGACCGCAGCTGTCATGTCGGTGGCGATGACCCCGGGACGCACCTCGTAGACCACGATCCCCTCCGGCGCGAGCCGAGCAGCGAACAGCTGTGTCGCCATGCTGACACCCGCCTTCGAGATGCAGTACTCGCCACGGTCGGTCGACACGCTCGTCGCGGAGATCGACGAGATGTTGACCACGGTCGCGACCGGTCGGTCGGGCTGCGCAGGGACGTCGCCGCGCAGTGCGATCACGTGCCTCGCGAAGGTCTGGGTGAGGAAGTAGAGACCGCGCAGGTTGATGCCGAGCACACGATCGAAGCTCGCGGGCGTCGCTTCCAGGAGATCGGCGCGGACGGCGGGGGCGACGCCGGCGTTGTTCACCAGGAGATCCAGGCGCCCCCAGGCATCGACCGCGTCCTCGACGTACCGCTGATGATCCGCGAGGTCCGCCACGCTGCCACGGACGTACCTCACCGCCTCGTCCGAGCCTGCGAGCTCACGGAGCTCGGCAAGCAAGTCACCGGGCTCCTCCCGAGTGGCAAGCACTGAGACCGCGAAACCGTCCGCCACGAGACGGCGCGTGATGCCCTGACCGATCCCGCGATTGCCACCAGTGACGAGAGCGACCCTCATCGGCTCCTCCTTCGTCGGTCCAGGGCGGCCAACCGTGCCACCAGGAGCCTATCGCGGGCAAACGCTTACCCGTCTTCACCCAGAGCCCTCCGCCAGGCTGGCCGACGAGGATCGTGACGCACCCGCACTGATGGGCGGCGCCGGTGTCGGGCCACCGAGAACTCTCACCGAGGGAGCGACCCGCGAGCCTCGACGATCAGCACCGTACGGTCCCGGTCCACCGTGAGAGCGCCGGCCCACCTGCTTCCGAGTCAGTCGCCTCGTGCAATGCGAGCGGACCGGGCGGCGCCGTCAGCGTGCCGTGCCGTCGACGGCGTGCTCCTCGATCGCCGCGAGCTCGTCGTCGGTCAGCGGACCGGCGGCGAGCGAGGCGACGTTGTCCTCGAGCTGGGCAACGCTCGACGCGCCGACCAACGCGGAGGTGATGCGCGGATCGCGCAGCACCCAGGCGAGCGCGAGCTGGGCCAGGGTCTGCCCGCGGCCGGCCGCGATCCGCTCCAGCGCCCGTGCGCGCACAAGATACGCCCCGGAGATGAGGTCGGGCCTGAGCGAGTCCCCGAGCGCGGCCCGCGAGCCCGCCGGCACCTCACCGGACAGGTACCGCGAGGTCAGCAGCCCCTGCGCGAGCGGGGAGAACACGACGGTGCCGATCCCGAGCTCACCCACCACGTCCAGCAGTGACTCGTGCTGCCCCGCGGCGACCATCTCGACGTGCCGGTTGAACATCGAGTAGCTGGGCTGGTGGATGAGCAGCCGGGTACCGAGGCCCGACAGGACGCGTGCCGCCTCGCGCGTCTGGGACGGGGAATAGTTCGAGATGCCTGCGTAGAGCGCCTTCCCACTGGTCACCGCGCTGTGCAAGGCACCCATCGTCTCCTCGACGGGGACGGTCGGGTCCGGCCGGTGCGAGTAGAAGATGTCGACGTAGTCCAGACCGGTCCTGGTCAGCGACTGGTCCAGGGAAGCCAGCAGATACTTGCGCGAGCCGCCGTCCCCGTAGGGGCCGGGCCACATGTCGTAACCGGCCTTGGTCGAGATGACGAGTTCATCTCGGTGAGGCCGTAGGTCCTTGGCCAGGACGGCACCGAAGGTCTCCTCAGCCGCGCCCGCGGGGGGGCCGTAGTTGTTCGCCAGGTCGATGTGCGTGATGCCGAGGTCGAAGGCCCGGCGCACGATGGCGCGCTGGGTCTCGAACGGGTGACCGGGACCGAAGTTGTGCCACAGGCCGAGGGACACGGCGGGCAGGTCCAGCCCGCTGCGGCCGGTGCGTCGGTAGGTCATGGTGTCGTAACGGTCGGCGGCGGCCGACCAAGAGGTGAGCGTCATAGCCTCCAGGCTAGTGAATGGTGGCCTGCTGCTGACAGGCCGTCACACGGCAGTGGAAGACACGCCGCGAGACCGCGCCGATGGGAGCAGACCGGCGGCGCTCCCGACTACTCGTCCGACCAGGGACAACCGGGGACACCCGCGCTGCGCGCCGGGCAGGTCGTGACCACCGCGATCTCGCGCACGTCGCCGTGCAACCCCAATCCGAGGGCCGCTGTCGGCACGGTCCCGGAGACCTGTGGCTGGCCTTCACGACCCGTCAGGGCGGGGCCCCCACCGCCATCGCCTCCCGAGAGGCGCGACGCGCCTCACTCGACCCCGCAGCCGTCGTCGCTGGGGCGAGGCGTCACCGCGGGGTCCGTTGACCGCTCGAAGCCACCAGCGGTCGGCGTCGTCAAGCAAGACGGTCACCGCACCGGAAGAGACTCCCGGGCTTCTCGGTCCGCTTCACGACCACGACCCGCTCCGTGGCAGGGGGGCCGACGTCCGGACCCGACGTCCGGACCCGCTCCGCGAGCCCGGCACTCCTGAGCCTCAGGCCGGCTTCGCCTCGGCCTGGAGCCCACCCGAGCGCGAGCCGCCCGCGTGCCGCCCGGAGGCCGCCGCAGCGGCGGCAGCAGCCGACGGCGCGCCGACCGGTACCGGAACCGCCGTCTCGCCCTTCGGCACACCATGGAAGGTGAACTTGCCGAGCAGACCCTCACCCTCGGCGTCGACCATCACGGTCTGACCCGACTTGATCTCGCCGAACAGGATCTTCTCGGACAGCTCGTCCTCGATCTCCCGCTGGATGGCGCGACGCAGCGGTCGGGCACCCAGCACCGGGTCATAGCCCTTCACGGCCAGCAGCCGCTTCGCAGCCAGCGTCAGCTCGATGGCCATGTCCTTGTCGCGCAGCCGGA
>CAAGKR010412497.1_pt1 | contig 12012 bp, 13 predicted proteins | sample 2556971 | NCBI WGS metagenome assembly CAAGKR01 (sample SAMEA5207829, study PRJEB30636) | soil metagenome | biome: forest; feature: boreal; material: soil | place: USA | collected 2011-09 | depth 1 m
CGGCCCGCCAGCGCCGCTCGCGCGAAAAAAGTCCCATCGTACTGTGTTCGCTCCCCTTGCCCACCACCCGTCCGCCGCGCCGGCACTGAGGCCGATCATGCCCGGCGGAACGCGCCACCCCGCGACCGCTTGCCGAATACCAGCCGGATAGGCCAGAACCAGAGCGCCGCGGTCAATACGTCCAGCATAGCCGCTCGGGGGGCGACCCGCAGAACATTCAAGGGCGGTCCCATCCCCTCACCGCCTGCGAACGATGCGACCGCGTGGATAACCGAATACAGAAATCCTGCGACAAAGATCATCAGCAGGGTTGTCAGAAAGCGGCCGCGCCCGGCTCGGCCATCTTCCAACCAGCCGATCGCGAGTACCGGCAGCAACGCCAGCAGGGAAGCGCCCAGCGGCTCGCGCCCCAACAGACCGACCCCGAGTCCGGCCAGGGGGATCAGCAACATCGCTTCTTGCCTGCCGCGCACCGCTGCCCAGCAACTCAGCCAGACAACGGGCAGGTCCGCGTGGACGCCCAGCAGATGAAAAGAAGGGGCGGCCGCAACTTGCAGCACCACGACCAGCAGCGTCAGCGGTACGGCCGTGTAGTAGATCACTGGCCGCTGTCCGCGCGCACGGGCATGAAGCTCGTCATCACGAGGACGTTCTCAAGCGTGCCGGGCCGTATGGCCGGCTCGACCTGAATCTTCTTGAATAGCTCGGTAGGGCCGCCTTCTACTTTGCTGACGCGGCCGATTAGCAGCGACTTGGGGAAGTTGCCGCCGAGCCCCGAGGTGATGACCGTGTCGCCTACCTTCACATCTGTGCCCTCGGCGACGAACTGCAGCTGAAGCCTATGATCGAGCGCTCCGGTGATGATCGCCATCGCCCGAGTCTCCTGCACCTCGGCGTTCACGTCGCTGTCGGGATCCGTCGTCAGCAGCACCCAGGCCGAGGTAGCCAGAGCCTTGTAGACCGTGCCGATCAGCGAGCCTTCGCGCCCGACCACGATCATGCCCGTCCGCACGTTGTCGTTCTGGCCCTTGTCGATCAGCACGGCGTCATGGATGTTGCTCGGATCTCGCGCAATCACGCTTGCCGCCTGGAAGTCCGCGTTTGGAAACAGCTGCGCCGACTGCGCAAGATCGCCTGCCTGGGTGGCCTGTGCCTGGTCTTCGCGCAACTGGCTCACCTGGCCGCGCAACCGCTCGTTTTCAGCGCTCAGATCCCTGTTCTCGGTACGCAGATCGCCGTAGCTGCCAACGTTGTTTACAAAATCCGCAACCGGGGCGAAGACGGCGTGCGTGCCGCTGCTGATCGGGCCAAATACCCGCTCGGCGACGCTCTGGAGAGGATCCGTCGCGCCGATGCGGGAAAGTCCCAGCGCGACGATCGCGAGCAGCACGAGCGAAACGGTCCACGTCAGCGGCCTGGAGGGCGACATCAGGCGACCAGGGACCGGGTGGCCGGGATAACGGCGAGACTGGTGAGGGGGCCTGCCGCGCTGTTCATCGTGGCGGCCTCCGTTGTGCCAGACGGGCCTGCACCTTGGCGAGCATTGCGGTCTCCTCAAGCACTTCGCCCGTGCCCCTAACGACGCAGGTGAGCGGATCCTCGGCGATATACACCGGGAAGCGCGTCTCCTGGGAAAGCCGGCGATCCAGCCCCTTGAGCAGGGCTCCGCCTCCGGCCAGGGCAATGCCATGTGCCATCAGGTCGGAGACCAGCTCAGGTGGCGTGATCTCGATCGTGGAACGGACGGCGTCCACGATCGCATTGATTGAGCCGGAGAGCGCATCCCTGATCTCCACGCTGCTGACGTCCACCGATTTGGGCAGGCCGGTGGCCAGATCACGGCCGCGCAACTGGATCGATGTCTCCGGATCCTGCGGATATGCCGAGCCGGCCTGAACTTTAATGTCTTCCGCCGTGCGTTCGCCGATCAGCATGTTATGGATCTGGCGGGCGTAGACGATGATGTCCTGGTCCATCTCGTCGCCTGCCGTGCGAATCGAGGTGCTCACCACGATGCCGCCGAGCGCGATCACAGCCACCTCAGTGGTGCCACCGCCAATATCGACGATCATCGTGCCGTCGGCCTCCATAATTGGCAGCCCGGCACCGATCGCGGCAGCCATCGGCTCCTCGACCAGGTAGGCAGCACGGGCGCCGGCGTTGAGCGCCGCATCATGCACAGCGCGCTTCTCCACCTCCGTGACGCCGCTGGGGATGCCGACGACCACCCGCGGGCGTGGAAAGCCGAAGCCGAAGCGCTCGTGAACCGCGCGGATGAAATACTGCAGCATCTTCTCGGTGACCTCGAAGTCCGAGATCACGCCGTCCTTGAGTGGACGGACCGCGACGATGTTCGCCGGCGTGCGGCCGACCATGCGTTTCGCCTCGGCGCCGATCGCGAGGATTTTCTTCGTGTTGCGGTCGATCGCCACAACGGAAGGCTCGTCTATGACGATGCCTTTGCCCTTAACTATCACAAGCGTGTTTGCGGTCCCGAGATCGATGCCTACATCGTGCGAGAAAAGCCCGAAGAGCGCCGACAGAGGATTGAATACCAATGCCGGCATCTCCTTCGCGGGGACATTCGTAGGCACACCCGTACAGGAGCCCAGCGGTGCCCCTCAAAGTATATCCCACGTCTTCGGACCATCAAAGCGTGAAAAGGATCGTGCAGCTTAGCGCGTTAGCATATAGCAGCAGTAATTCTGGCACCAAGCAACCAGGTTGCACCGATAAACGACGTGACTCAGGCGCTGCCCTGGCCGATCGCGAAGTCCGATGGACTTTCCAGCGCAGCGCCGAATTCGGCCTGGTCGAGAATGCGCGTGCCGAGCTTGCGGGCGCGCTCCAGCTTGGCCGAACCGGGATCGGCGCCCACCAACAGATACGACGTCACTTTCGTCACTGCGGCGGCTGCCTTCGCCCCGAGAGCCTCGAGTCTCGCTTCGGCTTCGGTGCGGCTCATCCCATCCAGTGTGCCGGTGACTACCCAGGTCGTGCCCGTTAGCGGACCCTCAGCCGGCGCCGCCTGGGCGCCCTCGAGTTGCACGCCTGCGGCACGGAGCTTGTCGAGGAAGGCCGTGTTGCGATCGTCAGAGAAAAATTCCGCGACGCTCTGGGCGATGCGCGGGCCGATCGACGGCACTGCCTGCAGCTCTGGTACGCCGGCCCGGGCCAGGGCGTCGAGCGAACCAAACTGTGCCGCCACTAATCGGGCGGTCTCTTCTCCAACGTGGCGAATGCCGAGCCCGAACAAAACGTTCGCGAAAGGCCGCTGTTTGCTGGCCTGGATCTCATTCAGGACGTTCTGTGCGCTCTTCGCGCCCATACGCTCCAGTGCGGTGAGCTGCTCGGCGCGAAGCCCGTACAGATCGCCGGGGTCAGAAACCAGGCCTGCTGCCAGGAGAACCTGTGCAAGCGCCTCGCCGATACCCTCGATGTCCATCGCGTTGCGTGACACGAAGTGAGTGAGCAGCCGGAAGGTCTGTGCCGGGCATAACCGGTTCGGACAGTAGGTCATCGCCTCGCCCTCCGGCTTCACGACTGGTGTACCGCACACGGGGCATGCAGCCGGCATCCTCCAGGGCACCTCTGCGCCCGTGCGCAGCGAGACAACCGGTCCCACGACCTGAGGGATCACCTCGCCTGCCCGATGAACGATCACGGTGTCGCCGACGCGGATATCCTTGCGTCGGATGTCCTCTTCATTGTGGAGAGTGGCAAGCGCGACCGTGACGCCGCCGATCTGGACCGGCTCAAGAATGGCGAAGGGGTTGAGGGTACCGGTGCGGCCGACGTTCACACCGATTCCGGTCAGCCTGGTGGTCTCTTCAGCAGAGGGGTACTTGAAGGCGATCGCCCACCGCGGATCTTTGCCAACAAATCCAAGCTGCTGCTGTGCCTCGATTGCGTTGACCTTGAACACGATGCCGTCGATAGGGTAGTCGAGCTGCTGCCGTTTCGGCTCCCACTCCTCCGTAAAAGTGATGGCGGCCTCGATATCCGGCACGAGGCGGATGTTCGGGTTCGTCCGAAAGCCGAGGCGCCCGAGCCACTGCAGCCGTTCCCAGTGCGTTGAGGCGGCTTCCATGCCTTCAACCCAACCGACCTGGTACATGAACGTAAAGAGCGGCCGTGAGGCAGTGATCGTGGAATCGAGTTGACGCAGCGAGCCCGCAGCAGCGTTGCGCGGGTTCGCGAACAGACGCTCCTCCGCGGTGGCGCGCTGCTCGTTCAGCCGCTCGAAGCCCGACCAGGTCATGTAGCACTCGCCACGCACCTCGAAGCGCGGCGCCGTCTCTTGCGCGTTCAGCGTGAGCGGCACGCTGCGCACGGTTCTGAGGTTCGGCGTGATCTCCTCACCGGTGGTGCCATCGCCTCGGGTGGCTCCTTGGGCCAGCCGGCCGTTCTCGTACACGAGGGCGATTGCCAGTCCGTCGATCTTTAGCTCGCAGACAAGTTCTAGTGCGTCCGCCTCGGCCAGCCGGCAGGCACGCTGATACCACTTGCGCAACTCGTCGGCGCTAAAGGCGTTGGCCAGGCTCAGCATCGGGACCGGGTGCCGCACCGGCCGAAACTCCGTGAGCGGCGCGTCGCCCACCCGCTGCGTCGGCGAGTCGGGCGTGATCAGGTCCGGGTAGGCTGCCTCCAGCTGTCGCAACTCCCGCATCAACGCATCCCAGGCGCGGTCGCTGATCTGCGGGTCGTCGAGGACGTAGTACCGGTTGTTTGCGACTGCGATCTCGGAGCGAAGCTCCTCGACTCGGAGACGGGCGGCATCGTGCGAACGATCCTGACTGGTCATTGGCGCAGTATACGAGTACCCGCGGCTGTAACTCAATAACAGCTGCTTCCACCCCTTACAGTGCTCACGCCGCCGGCCAGAGCACCGCGGCCCTCGGCGAACCCTGTGGTAAGATTTGCAGCAGGGGCAACGCATGGACGTCGTGATCGTCGATTACGGAGCCGGCAACCTGCACAGCGTCACCAGGGCCGTTGAAAAGACGGGCTGTAAGCCGCTCGTCAGCGTGCGGCCTGAAGATGTGCTGAATGCCGGGGCGCTGATCGTGCCGGGCGTCGGCGCTGCCGCAGACACAATGGCGAACCTGCGTGCCTGCGGCATGGTAGAGCCGGTCAGGGAGTACATCCGCAGCGGCCGCCCGTTTCTCGGCGTTTGCATGGGCCTGCAGGCATTGATGACGCTCAGCGAGGAGGGCGGCGAGCAGCCCTGCCTCGACGTCATTTCGGGTCGTGTCAAGAAGTTGCCCGGCGGCGACGGCCTGAAGGTGCCCCACATGGGCTGGAACACCGTCCACCAGAGATGGCAGCACCCGATCTTTCGCGGCATCCCCGACCAGGCGTTCTTCTACTTCGTGCATTCTTACTACGTGCTGCCCGACGACGAGAGCGTCATCCTCGCGGAGACCGAGTACGGGTTTCCGTTCGCGGCCGTCGTGGCGCGCGACAACATCGTCGCCACCCAGTTTCACCCGGAAAAAAGCGGTAAGCACGGCCTGCGGCTGTACTCGAATTTTATCGAGTCCGCCGGCGGTGAGCTCGCACCGACAACCGACAAGACGAGCTTCATCGCTGCCGGGAGCGGCCGGTAGTGGTGATCATCCCCGCAGTCGATATCCTCGGCGGTCGTTGCGTACAACTTGCACAGGGCGACTATGCCCGCAGCACCGAGTACAACGCCGATCCGGTCGCTGCCGCGCTCGAATGGGAGCGGCAAGGGGCCGCACGCCTCCATGTAGTCGATCTCGACGGTGCGCGTGAGGGCAGGCCGGTGAACGCCGCCACCATCACGGGGATCGCCCGTGCCCTGCATATTCCCGTTCAGGTCGGAGGCGGTATTCGCTCGGAAAAAGCCGGCAGGCAGTACGTTGAAGCCGGTCTCTCGCGGGTGATCCTCGGCACATCCGCGGTCGAGGATCGCTCGCTTGTGGAGTTGCTGGCGAGGGCGCTGGGTGAAGCACTTGTAGTGGGAATCGATGCGCGCGACGGCGTGGTAATGACGCGCGGTTGGTTGTGCTCGGGAGATGTGGCGGCGCTCGACCTCGCTCGCTCGCTGCATGCCGCGGGTGTTGAGCGGTTTGTCTACACCGATATCTCGCGCGACGGGATGCTGCAAGGGCCAAACATCCCGGCGCTGCGTGAGTTCGTCACCGCGGCATCCGCTGCCGTCATTGCTTCCGGTGGCATCACGAGCACGAATCACCTAGCTGCGGCTGCCGCCGCAGGCGCCGAGGGCGCGATCGTTGGTACGGCGCTCTATGAGCGGCGCTTCACTCTCGCCGATGCGCGCGCGGCTCTCGCAGCCGCCCAGCTACATGCCGTGGCAGCGCGGGCGCCGCATACGTAGCCGGCTCAGCCGGCCGCAGACAATCTTTCATGCTTCTTTGGGTTCCTCCGCGCGTGTCTCTAATGCGCTTCCTATCCGTGCCGCACTGTGAGGTGTACCCATGCTGACCAAGCGCATCATCCCCTGCTTCGATGTGAGCAACGGCAGGGTCGTTAAAGGCGTCTCCTTCGTCGAACTGCGTGATGCGGGCGATCCGGTCGAACTGGCGCGTGTCTACGATGCGGCCGGAGCCGATGAGCTGGTATTCCTGGATATCACCGCGTCAAGCGACGATCGCACCACGGTGTACGAGATGGTCGAGCGTACGGCGTCCGAGGTGTTCATTCCGTTTACGGTGGGCGGCGGGGTGCGATCCGACCTGGATGTCCGGTTACTGCTTGAGCTCGGTGCGGACAAGGTGTCGATGAACACTGCCGCCGTACTGGACCCCGGCCTGATCAGGCGCGGTTCTGAGCGGTTCGGTGCGCAGTGCATCGTCGTGGCGATCGACGCCAGGCAGTCGGGTCCCGGGCAGTGGGAGGTTTACACCCACGGCGGCCGCCGCCCGACGGGTCTCGATGCTGTGGCATGGGCTAAACGGGCCGTAGAGCTTGGTGCAGGCGAGCTGCTGGTCACCAGCATGGATCAGGACGGCCATTTGCACGGCTACGATCTGCCCCAACTCCGAGCGATCTCCGAAGCCGTGACGGTGCCGGTAATCGCAAGTGGGGGAGCGGGCAATCCCGGCCACATGTACGACGCGCTTGTGGGCGGCAAGGCCGATGCGGTACTTGCCGCCAGCATATTCCACTTCGGTACCTACAGCATCGCGGAAGTGAAACAGTACCTGGCAGGTCGTGGCCTGCCGATCCGTTTGAATGAAGAGAGCGAATCGAGGATCGCATAATGGCGCGACAGGCGAGCGAACTGAACTACAAGGACAACGGGCTGCTGCCGGCTGTTATCCAGCATTACGAGAGCGGAGAGGTGCTGATGGTTGGCTACATGAACCGGGACTCGTTGCAGCGAACCCTGGACAGCGGCACGGTCTGGTTCTGGAGCCGCAGCCGGCAGGAACTGTGGCACAAGGGCGATACGTCCGGGAACTTCTTCTACGTCAAAGAGCTGACCACCGACTGTGACCAGGACGTCGTGCTGGTGAAAGTTGACCCGGTTGGCCCCGCCTGTCACACCGGCGAACGCTCCTGCTTCTTCGAGAAAATGCCGGCCACCGAAGGAGCGAGACCGGCCGGCAGCCGGTAGCAGCGCTGCAGGCCTGGCCTTCGCCGGCCCGTCACACAGCCAGCGGTCGAACAAAAACGAGGGACGCAGTTGCTGCGTCCCTCGTCTGGCTACCGGCAAACCGGCAGGTTATGCCCTGGCCTTGGCCCAGCGCTTGTTGAAGCGCTCAACACGGCCGGCAGTGTCTACAATGCGCTGCTCGCCCGTGAAGAACGGGTGGCAGGCCGAGCAGACTTCCGTCCGTAGCTGATCGCGGGTGGAGCGGGTCGTAAATTCGTTACCGCATGCACAACGCACATGCGCTTCAACGTAGTTTGGATGGATCTTTTCACGCACTGATGGCTACCTCTGCGCCGGCATCAACCGGCGCGACTGGATATACGCTGATCTTCTTTCGGCCGCGAGAGTACGGCTCGAACTTCACTTTGCCGTCGACTAGCGCAAAGATCGAGAAATCTCGGCCCATGCCGACGTTCTTGCCCGGATGGAACACGGTACCGAGCTGCTTGACAAGAATATTGCCGGGCCGCACCAGTTCACCATCAAAGCGCTTGACGCCACGACGCTGTGAATTGCTGTCGCGGCCGTTCCGAGAGCTGCCGACACCCTTCTTATGAGCCATAAGGAACCCCTTCTATTCGACGCCTTCGGCGCGGCGAGTTGGCTGCCGCTAGGGCGCGACGATCTGCTTGATGGCGAGTCGCGTGTAGCGTTGCCGGTGGCCAATTTTCTTGCGGTAACGCGTCTTGGCCTTGTACTTAAACACGATGATCTTGTCGCCCTTGCCGTGCTCGAGGACCTCGGCGACGACCTTTGCTCCCGCCACGACCGGCGTGCCGACGGTGATGTCGCCGTCCTCACCGAGCATGAGGACTTCGCTCAGTTCGACGCTCTCACCGGCTGGAGTGGGCAGCAACTCCACGTCGAGCGTTTCGCCCTCGCGGACCGTATATTGCTTGCCGCCTGTGCGGATTACTGCGTACATCCAGTGTCGCCCTTTCCTCTGGTCACGTCTCTTGATACTAGCAATTCTTAGTGCCATTCGTCAACGAAGGATCGCGCGGTGAGCGTCTGCTACACACGAAAAGAGACCCGAGCGGGCCTCTCTTCGCTGGTACCCTTGGAACCTTTACGCGACAGTGAGGTAAAAGGGACTAGCTCCCGGGCTTTTCCGGTGGCATGAGGGACGACGTAGCAGCCCCACCACCCCACACCAACCCGCCTGTACGACGAGGCAAAGGAGCATCGGTGCGAGGCTCGGACGGGCCGGTGGGTGGCGGAGCCGGGAGCGCCGGCTCCTCGGCCGAGAAGTCGCCGTCGTCCGAGAAAAGGCGGCCGACTTCATCACCTTCGATGGTTTCATCTTCGATCAGCTTGCGAGCTACCCGATCGAGCACGTGCCGGTTCTCGGCCAGGATCCGGTGGGCCGTCTCTTTGGCCTGCTCGATCAGGCGGCGCACCTCATCATCGATCTCTTCAGCGATCTTCTCCGAGTAATCCCGCTGCTCGGAGATCTCCCTGCCGAGGAAAATCAACTCCTCTTTGCGGCCAAACGTGCGCGGACCCAGCCGCTCGCTCATGCCCCACTGTGTGACCATCTGGCGGGCGATCTTGGTCGCGCGGCTGATGTCGTCGGAAGGTCCGGTGGTGGTGTCTCCGAAAACAATTTCCTCCGCCTGGTGTCCGCCGAGCGCGACCGCCAGCGAAGCAGCGTAGTGAGCCTTGTTGCCGAGATGCCGGTCCTCTTCCGGCAGGAACCGGGTGAAGCCCCCTGCCATGCCACGGGCCACGATCGTGATCTTGAATACCGGGTCGGCCTCGGGAAGGCGGTTGGCGACCAGGGCGTGGCCCGCCTCGTGGTAAGCGATGATCTCCTTCTCACGCGGGGAGATCACGCGGCTCTTGCGCTCGGGTCCGGCGATCACCCGGTCAACCGCCTCGTTGAACTCGCCCATCGAGATCTTCTTCTTGTTGCGCCGCGCGGCCAGGATTGCCGCCTCGTTCACGAGGTTTGCCAGGTCGGCGCCCGAGAAACCGGGCGTCTGCTTGGCGAGCGTGTCCATGCTGGTGTCCTTGTCGAGAGGCTTGCCCTTGGCATGAACATCGAGGATGGCGCGGCGGCCGCGCACATCGGGGCGGTCGAGGATGACCGTCCGGTCGAAGCGGCCGGGGCGCAGCAGTGCGGGGTCGAGGATGTCGGGGCGGTTCGTGGCGGCGATCACGATCACGTTGGTGTTCGTGTCGAAGCCGTCCATCTCCACGAGGATCTGGTTGAGCGTCTGCTCGCGCTCGTCGTGGCTGCCGCCGAGGCCCGCGCCACGCTGGCGGCCGACCGCATCGATTTCGTCCACGAACACGATGCAGGGCGCGTTGCGCTTCGCCTGGTCGAACAGGTCGCGCACGCGGCTGGCGCCCACGCCGACGAACATCTCGACAAATTCCGAGCCGGAGATCGAGAAGAACGGCACCCCGGCTTCGCCGGCCACCGCCCGCGAGAGCAGCGTCTTGCCGGTGCCGGGGGGCCCGACGAGCAGCACGCCGCGAGGAATGCGCGCCCCAAGGGCTGCAAACTTCTCGGGGTACTTCAGGAACTCCACGACCTCCTGAAGCTCTTCCTTCGCTTCGTCCACGCCGGCGACATCGACAAACGTTACGGTCGATTTGTTACCGGTGAACATGCGGGCGCGGCTCTTGCCGAAGCTCATCGCCTGGGAGTTGGAACCCTGGGCCTGTCGCATCATGAACAGGATCAGGGCGCCAAAGACAATCAGCGGCAGAAAGTTGAGGATGAGACCAATCCAGTTACCGAACTGGCTGGGCTCTTTCACCTGCACGTTGACGGCGTTGGGACCGGTGATCGGAACCTCCGCGTCCTTCAGCACCTGGAAGACCGTGCCGGCGTTCTCCTTGCGCGAGTGAAATTTCTGGTTGCCGGTCTCAAAGACGGTGAGCGAGTCGCCGGAGACCTCGATCCTCTGGACCTTCCCGGCATTTGCATCGGTAATCACATCGCCGAGGCTGCGGTTCGGAACACTGCTGCCGGGAGCGAAGAAGCTGAATACGATGGCGATCACCGCCACAAGGATGAGCAGGTAGATGAAGCTGTTTCGTAGCCAACGGGAATACATGGCATCTCCGGTTGGGATTCGCGCGTCGCAGCTGGCTCTGCGGCGCGGAAAGGTGGATCGTTATCTGCGGAACGGGAAGATGGATGGCTGCCATCCAGCCAAAAGTATATCACTCCGCCTAACGGGGCGACAAAGAAAGTGTGCCGGCGATGACTATCGAGAAAAAGTGCGGTCAGCGTAGTAGTCTTTGACACATTGAGACTGTTCTTTGGTGTCTTGTGATGATTATGATCGACGTGACTTCACGCGCAAGCAGCGCGGTGCCCGATAGGGTTATGGAACGGGACTGGCAGGCATGCGGCTGCAGGCGGGTGGCCGGTCTCGATGAAGTTGGGCGTGGCCCCCTCGCCGGACCGGTTGTGGCGGCGGCGGTCATCCTGCCCGACTGCGACCCCGACTGGCTGCCCCGGCTCCGGGATAGCAAGCAGTTGACGGCGCCGCGCCGGGAAGATCTTGCCCGACAGATCCACGCAGGGGCGCTTGCGGTCGGCATCGCCTTCGTCACTGCCGGGCGAATCGACGAGTTGGGAATCGCACGAGCCTCGCGCGAAGCGATGCGCCTGGCCGTACAGCAACTTCAATGCGCTCCGGACGCCCTGCTGCTCGACGCGTTCAGGCTGCCTGAGGTCGATCTGCCGCAGGAACCGGTGATTCGCGGCGACTCTCGCTGCAGTGCAATCGCCGCCGCGTCGATCGTCGCCAAGGTTGCCCGCGACCGCGTCATGGATGGCCTTGACGTTCGGTTCCCGGGTTACGGGTTTTCGCACAACCGCGGCTACGGCACGCCCAAACACCTTGATGCCCTGCGCCGGCTTGGACCGAGTCCCCTGCACCGCTTCTCGTTTGCGCCCGTCGCGCTGGCTGCCGGACGATGAGCGGCGCTGCCGACGAAGCCCGTGCCTCGCATAGGAGCGACCCGCGGAGGCAGCTGGGCGCGTTCGCCGAGCGGTTAGCCTCGGGTTACCTCGAACAACGCGGCTACATAATCCGTGCCCGCAACGTGCATCTGCGTATCGGTGAAATCGACCTCGTGGCTGAGAAGGATGGAGTAACCGTACTGGTCGAGGTGAGGGCGCGCAGGCAGGGTGATCTCGGCTCCGCGCTCGCCTCGCTCTCCCGCGCAAAGCAGCACCGCATGCGTATCGCGGCGGAGCAGTTCCTCGCGCTGCATCCCGAAGTGCCACAGGAGGCACGGATCGACCTCGTGGCGGTTGCACTGAGCCGCTCGGGAGTGTTCCAGTCCATCGACCACATCGAGAATGCGGTGGAAGGCGACGCGTAGGCGCCGCTGTGTGGCGC
>CAAGKR010066408.1_pt1 | contig 12008 bp, 11 predicted proteins | sample 2556971 | NCBI WGS metagenome assembly CAAGKR01 (sample SAMEA5207829, study PRJEB30636) | soil metagenome | biome: forest; feature: boreal; material: soil | place: USA | collected 2011-09 | depth 1 m
ATATCGGCGACATTGCGGGTAGAAGTCCTTACGACAATTACGGGGCTGCGCTTCGTCTTCAACGCGTCTTTCACCTACTCGTGGGACTACGTATGCCGAGCATCGCCATGATCCGTGGCTACGCTATCGGGGGCGGTCTTGAATTGGCTCTGCCTTGCACTTTTCGGGTCGCCGCAATGGACGCTGCGCTGGGCATTCCGGAGATCAGGCTGGCAACTCTGGCCGGAGCGGGCGGGACACAGCGCGTCCTGCAGCTCCTTGGACACGCGCTCGCCATGCGCATGCTGCTGCTCGGCGAGATGCTTACGGCGGATGGCGCGGCGCGTGGGGGACTCGTCGATTCTGTGGTTCCTGCGGCGGAACTCGAGTCGGCCGTCGGCACGATCACAGATCGTCTGCTGCAGCAGGATTCCAGCGCGGTGGCCATGATCCTGGACTGCCATCGTCTGTCGCGCGAGTCCTCCATGAAAGGGAACATGATCGGCGAGGCGGCACTCTTTGGCCTCACAACGTCAACGAACGCGTTCAAACAGGCAGCGGAAGACTTCCAGTCACGGCGCGAGGATGCCACCAAAAGCGAGCAGTCATGAAGTTTGCCATCATGCTTGACACCAACGTCGGCTCCGTCGGAAGGGATTACCCGGATGGAGCGGAGGTGCGCCAGTTCTACGCCGACCTCGTGCACCTCGCCGGGTACGCAGAGCAGGCCGGCTTCGACGGTCTCTTCGTGCCCGAGCGACACGTGCGCACCGATTGTTTCGCCCCGTCGACGCTCGGGTTACTGTCGGCGTTTGCCAGCATCACCGAGCGGGTCGACCTCGCGAGCTACGTGCTCCTCCTCCCAATGTATCCGATCAGGGCGCTAGCAGAGGACTACGCGCAGCTCGACCAACTCTCACACGGGCGGCTGATCGCTGGTGTCGGCGGAGGGTACCATGAGGGCTACTTCACCGCATTCGAGACCTCATCAGCCAAGCGCGGCAGCAAGCTCGCCGACGGTGTGCGACAACTCAGGGAGGCGTGGACGAGCGGGCACATTGGGAATACTCCCATCCTTCCGCCACCTTACCGTCCAGGCGGACCGCCGGTTTGGATCGGTGCGACCACTCCCACCGGCATCGCTCGCGCCGCACGGCTTGGCGACGCGTGGTGCGTGGGCTTCGCAGATAGCAACTTCCCGCGATACGTGGAAAACTACCGCGAGGCTTGTGAGACCGAGCAACGGCCAGCGACGCTCGTTATGCTGCGTGAGGCTTGGGTGCAATCCGATGCACGCCGCGCGCGCCAGCATCTTGATCGCCTAGCGAGGGTCGTTGAAGCCGAGATCGCCTTCTACCGATCGGTTGGACAGCTCGAACTCCGCGACGACGGCGAGGGCCGCATGCACCGGCTGGTGCGCCACATGGTAGTGGGAGACGAGGCTCAAGCGCTGGAGCACGTCGCGAGCGTCGTAGAGCGGTACCGGCCCGACTACTTCGGCTTCCGGGTGCACGTCGGGATGTTCTCTCGTGGAGAGGCCGAGGATTGCATCTCGGTGCTGGCCCGCGTGAGCGACGCAGTGCGGGGAGCCCAATGACATGAGCGGCGAAACGGTGGGTGGTCTGCTCCTCGAGCAGGCGCGTCGGTCGCCGTCTGCCCTTGCGATCGACATAGACGGCACCGAGATGTCGTGGCAGCTTCTGCACACGAGCGCGATGGCCGCCGCTCACTGGCTACGCGAGCACGGCATTGACCCTGGGCGTCACGTGGCGCTCCTGCTTCCGACGAGTGTGGAGTGGGCAGTGTGGGCGTACGCGTGTGCGCTTGCAGGCAATCCCTACGTGCCAGTTAACCCAAGGCTCCGGCCGGACGAGCTGCGCTACGTACTCTCGCAATCGGACGCGACTGCAGTGGTTCATCGCGGAGGAAGCGAGGATCCGGAGCACGCCGTCCTATCCGGCGTGATCGGGCCACCCGACGCTGGAACGGGCTGGGACTCGTACCCAGAGCTGCGGGCGGTCATTGCGCTCCAGCCTTGTGATAGACCCTGGGTGATTCACTACGGCGCCCCCCGAAGTTCTGGGACTCTGGAGAAGAGAGACCAACACGAGATTCTCATGCTCCAGTACACGTCTGGTACGACAGCCTTCCCGAAGGCTGTCATGCTCACCCACGCCAACGTGCTCATCAATGCGCGCGGCGTGGCCGAGCGTTTGCACATATCAGCAACGGATCGCGTGGCAGCCGTATCACCGTTCTTTCATGTCGCGGGAACAACACTCCACTTGTATCTGGGCCTCGTAACGGGTGCGCCCATCTTTGGGTTCGCACGGTTCGATCCTGGTGCGGTCCTGGCCTGCATTGTCAATCGCGACGTCACGGTTTACAGCGGAGTCGACGCCTTCTTCCTTGGTCTGATCACCGCTCCCGGAGTCCGCCCCGAAGCCTTCGCAGGCGTTCAACGGGGCTGGATCGCAGCTCCGGCTGAGATGGCCCGGCACATCCAGCGCAGTGGATTCCCCGGTGTCGCCAACGTCTTCGGCCTCTCCGAAGCGGGGCCGAATGTATGTATCGCGGACGCCGGCGATTCTGCCGAGGCTCGGGCCAGCTCGGGATATCCGCATTCCGGTACACGCATTCGCATCGTTGATGCCGTGGCGGGCGCGGAGGTCCCAACCGACACGGTCGGGGCGATCGAAGTGACCGGTCCGTGCATCATGCGCGGCTACTACTCCAAGCCGCAGGAGACCGCGGCTGCCTTCACCGAAGATGGCTGGCTGCGAACCGGCGACCTAGGACGCATCGACCCCGCAGGCAATCTGTACTACGAAGCTCGAGCCAAGGACATCCTTCGGGTGGGTGGCGAGAACGTTGCCCCTGCTGAGATCGAGGCGGTACTCCTGCAACATCCAGACATCGGCCAGGTGGTCGTGGTCGCAGCGCCGCACGCCATATTGATGGAGGTGCCGGTCGCTGTGGTGGTTGCGCGCGCCGGACACCGCATCGATGCTGAGCACGTTGTCGCTTTCGCGTCGGAGCGCCTCGCTCCGCACAAGGTCCCCCGCCGCGTGGATGTGTGGCCAGCGTTGCCGATGACCGGCAGCGGGAAGATTCAGAAGTCCCGTGTTCGTGAGCTCATCGTCGCAGAGGGTGGCTGAGCTCGACCGTCAATCTCCACCTGAAGCACGCGTGCGTATCTCGATACGGACATCCGGTGGCAACCTTACGGGGCCTCGCGCTCAGTTCGCTTCGAGGTCTTCGCCCTTGGGGCGGGTACATCCGCCTTCATAGCGTTGCGCTTTGCGATGGAGGGGTCGGGGTCGCCTCGACCGAGGTCGCGCGGCTGAATGCAAAGAGCCCGAGAGCGACGAGCACGGCAGACTGCGTATCTTCGATCTGTGGCTCTCCCATCCCTGAAACGACGAGGGAGAGCGGCCAGTGCACGCCAGCGTTGTCTTCCTTGGCGGCGGCTCTCCCATTCGCACCCTCGCGCAAGGCACGGCTGCCAGCCGACGCTGACAGCGTATCTGAGCTCATGGAGCGGACGAGGCCGGTCATCGGCGGTCGAGCGACCACCCAATTCGTAGGATCAAATACGGAGCTGTCACCGCCGGCTACGCCAGCGGGGTGGTATCGCCAGGGGACCTGACCGTTCCCGCGCTTTGCATCGGCACAGGATGAGGTGTGCTACGCGACAGTCCAGCCAACGAAAGCGCCAGTCAACGTCGCGACGAAGTCGTGTGGGGAGCGAGCCGCCACAGACCGATGGAGCGGCCGATTCGCGAGGGGAGCTCATGAATCGGTTCAGTCTTCCGTAAGTGTGGGGACGAAGGTAAGCGCTGTGAGGACGGCAATTTCGCACACTAGAGCTGTCGCTAAACTCAGAAATGGCAGCTCCTCCCAACCAGAACAGAGGAATTGCCTTCCAAGCTGGATGTCGAGGGTTCGAGTCCCTTCTCCCGCTCCACGCCCTCGTTCTAGCGGCCGCGCAGGTCGAGGAAGACCGGGTAGTGGCTGGCCTCGTTCATGGGACCGGTGCCATCGCCGCCGCAGCAGCCGCCGCCAGGATGGACGCCACCTCGGGACGGGTGAACTCGACGGGAAGGTCTTCTCCCCGCTGCAACATCTCGCGGACGCGCGTGCCACTGAGCGTGAGGTGGTGGTCGGCCGAATGCGGGCACGTCCGTCGCGACACCATCGCGCCGCACGCGGTGCACCACATGGTGTGCTCGAAGCGGAGGATCTCGATGCCGAGCTCGCCGGGCGCGTAGTCATCGAAGATCCTCTGCGCGGCGTACGTGTCGTAGTAGTTGCCGACGCCGGCGTGGTCGCGTCCGACAATGAAGTGCGTGCACCCGTAGTTGCGCCGGATCAGCGCATGGAACACCGCCTCCTTGGGCCCGGCGTAGCGCATCCACGCCGGGTTGACCGCCAGCAAGGTGCGATCGGCCGGGTAGTACCCGTCGAGCAATGCCTCGTAGCAGCGCATGCGCACGTCGGCGGGGATGTCATCAGACTTGGTCTCACCCACCAGCGGGTGGAGCAGCAGGCCGTCGACCATCTCGAGAGCCACCTTGTGCAGGTATTCGTGGGCGCGATGGACGGGGTTGCGCGTCTGGAACCCGACCATGGTGCGCCAGCCGCGCTGGTCGCGAGCGGTGCGAACCTCGCGCGGAGACAGGTCCCACCGCGGGTGCATCCCGGTGGGCCGTTCGAGAAGAGTGACAGGACCTGCGATGGCCCGGACCGGATCGGTGCGCAGCAGCCGGACACCGGGGTGGGCATCGTCTGCAGTCCCGTAGATTGCCAGCGCTTCGCGCTCGGGGTCGGTGTCGAAGACCTCGGTGACATCGACGATCCCGACGAGGCTACCGGCATGCTCCAGCGCGATGCGCTCACCGCGCGGCACGGCGGTGGATCGGAGCAGCACAGGGATGGTGAATGGCGCTCCCGACGCCAGACGGCCAGCGTCGAGAACTGCCTCGTAGTCGGCACTGTCCATGAAGCCCGCGAGTGGGCTCAGGGCACCAGTGCCGAGCATGCCGAGGTCGGCGAGGGCGCGCGCATCCACGGCGATCCGGGGCAGCGTCCGCGCCTCGGTCACGTCGGCCGCGGTGCCGAACGTCTCGATGGGCTCGCCGGGAAGGTGCCCGAGGCGCACCAGCGCACGCAGCACGGAGTCCACCGACTGCTCCACGGTGTCGCGCTCGGTGTCGACGACGACCTCCGCGTGTTCGGGCGCCTCATAAGGGTCGCTCACGCCGGTGAAGTTGGCGATCTCGCCGGCGAGTGCTCGAACGTACAGGCCCTTGACGTCCCGCCGAACCAGCTCATCGAGCGAGCAGCGCACGTACACCTCGACGAAGTTGGGCGTGGCGGCCCGCACCTCGTCACGGACCTCGCGGTACGGCGAGATCGCCGCGGTGATGACCGGGGTGGAGTTGCGCGCCAGCAGCCGGGCCACGTAGCCGATGCGGCGGATGTTGGTGTTGCGATCCTCCTTCGAGAATCCGAGGCCGGCGGAGAGGTTGGTGCGCACCTCGTCGCCATCGAGGACTTCGGGGCGACGCCCGCGGGCGGTCAGCTCGGCGTCCAAGCGCCGCGCGATGGTGGACTTGCCCGCTCCGGAAAGCCCGGTCAACCAGATGACGAATCCGCTGCTCACTCCACCTCCTGCGCGGCTGGCACGTGCAGTCCGCATTCCTTGTTCGACTCCTGTTCCCACCACCAGCGCCCGGCACGCTCGTCCTCGCCGGCGGTGGTGGCGCGCGTGCACGGCGCGCATCCGATCGACGTGTAGCCCAGTGCGTACAGCGGGTGCCGGGGAACGCTGTTGCGCACGAGGTAGTCCTCGACGTCCGCGCGCGTCCAGCTGGCCAGTGGCGCCACCTTGAGGATGCCTCCGTGCGCGTCATCGATCGCCAACGTTGGGGTGCTGGCCCGGGTCGCCGACTGGTCGCGGCGCAGGCCGGTGACCCAGGCGTCGTACTCGCGCAAGGCACCGTCCAGGGGCCGCACCTTGCGCACATCGCAGCAGCTGCGCCGCAGCTCGATGGACTGGCGGAACAGATCGGCACCATGGACGGCGATGAGCTGGCGCACCTCGCCGGGATCGGGGCTGAGCACGCGCAGGTTGATGTCGTAGCGGGACCGGAACTCGTCGATGACCGCGAGCGTCTCGGCTGGAAGCCGGCCTGTGTCAATGGTCAGCACGTCGGGGCGAATGCCGAGGCGGGTGACCATGTCGATCAGAACCCCGGATTCCGCCTGAAAGCTCGCCACCAACGCGACCCGCGGGTATGTCTCGAACGTCGTGGCCAGGATCTCTTCGGCCGCAGTGGTGGTCACACGCTCACCGCCTGCCTCGAGAAGCGCTCCGACAGCGTGTCGATCCCCCACGTCCCAGCCACGCGGTCGTGAGCGAGGTACGCGTCTGCGCTGACGACGCCGCCGGGGATGCGCGTGCGGATCATCATCATGTGGTGCTTGTCGAGGCCGAGGCGGCGGGCATCGCGGCGGCGGTCGCGGTCATCTTGCTGGTACACCCCGTGAAACTTCAGGATGTGGCCGGCGTCCTCGCTGAAACGGGCCGTGTCCTCCCCCAGCTCGGCTGCGATGGTGCCGCGCAGCTGGTTGCTCCCGGCCTTGACCGACTCGACCCCGGCCAATTGGACCGCGTCAACGCAACCGCAGGTGGTGCACATTCCGTTCTCCTACAGTGACTTCAGCGCGACGAGCCAGACGGCCGCAACCACCGTGCCCCGAGTGAATCGCTCGGGGATCACGACGGTGAGACGGCTGCCCAGCACCACACCGGGGATGGACCCCACCGCCAGCCCCAGCGCGAGGCCGACGTCGACGTTGCCCGAGGCGACGTAGAAGGGCGCCGTCACGGCGGCGAGCAGGGCGGCGTGGAGCATGTCGGTGCCGACCAGCTGCGCGACCGTGAGGGGTGTGAGCACGCCGAGCATGGCGATGGCGAGAGAGCCGCTGCCCACGCTGGTCAGCGCCACCGTCACGCCGACGATGACGCCCACGCCCACGAGCGCGATCCGGGGGGCCGCGGTGCTCCGGCGGGGGAGAAGGTTGGTGAGACGAAGAGTCAGAACCACCGCGACCAGGACCAAGGCGGCCGCGATGGCATGCTGGGTGAAGCCATCGAGAAGCACGCCGGGCGGAACGACGGTGCGCACCAGCACCAGGCTGGCCACCGCCGCAGGCACGCTGCCGGTGGCGAGCCAGCGCACCGCCCGCACGTCCGTGGTGCCCTGGCGGAAGTGTTGGAGGGCCCCGGCCGGCTTGGTGAACACGGAGAAGAGCAGCGACGTCCCCACCGCGACGGCGGGCCGAACACCCAGCAGCACAAGCGATGGCGTCAGGACGGCGCCGGCCCCAATGCCCGTGAGCCCAAGGGCGACGCCGATGGCGAGGCCCAGCAGGACAATCAAGAGGAGGCTGGTCATGGATTCTCCGCGAAAGCTGTGGCGATCGCCGCCCCGCGCGTGAGCGGTGGCGGTCGGATAGCAGCGCCGCGCGGTGGCGAGCATTGGACGCGGGCGCGCCGTCAGCTCGGGGCCGCGTTCAGCCCATACATCCAGAGAGCGTGCTGCCGCAACGGCCCCAGTCGAGCCAGAGACGGCGGGTTAGCAGCTGCAGCAGCATCAGATCCACGATGCGTCAGCAGCCTATCATACTCCTGATCCGAGTGAGTCAAGTTTCCGCGGGGCCCTATTCAGGGCGGCAGGTTCGGCGCCACTCGGTCCCTGTGGGCAACACACGCTTGGCATCGGCCGTCGCGGAAGTTCTCAGTGGGCCTGCGCTGGGCGCGTCAGGCCGGCCCGAGGATAGACGCGTCGGCTAGTAGGTCGCGCTCCCCGTCGCGCTACCGCAGGCGCTCGCCGCCGCCGCCGCCAACAGGGTGGTCAACACCCGCCGCACCCGCGGTCGGCGCGCGGAGATGGTGAAGTGGGCACGGAGTCGTGCACGATCTGGCTATGAGCGCAAGAGCCACGCGGGCGGCCCTGTGGGTGGCCGGCGCGCTTGTGGTGCTCAGTGCAACCGTTGGCCTGTCGGGCGAGGCGCAGGCCTTCGGGCCAACTCCCGATCCCAGCTGCGCGCGGGAGCCGTCGGTACGCTCGCTCAACGACAACACGCCCGCGGTTATCACATTCGTCAACGACACCTCGGAGACAGTCCAAGCGCTGTGGCTCAACTTCTCGGGCCACCGCGTGCCCTACGGCAGGCTCGCGCCGGGCGCGTCATACAACCAGGCAACCTGGATCACGCACCCGTGGATCGTCGCCGACCTCAGCGGTACCTGTCTCACGCTCTACGTCACGAGCGCAAAAGTGGCAACAGTGGTGGTGTCGGGGCCATCGCCGGCGCCCAGTCCGACGGCGATTCCGACCACTCCCGCCGCAACGTCAGCGCCCTCAGCCGCGGTACCGACGGCCTCGCCCGGGGGGCCGGTGGTGGTCGGCGGAGGCAACGGACCACCACCGCCGATATCGATCTTCGGCACGTCCCTGGCCTCCCCGGCCTCGCCTTTCCAATCGCCGGTGCAACTCGCGGCCACCGTCCTGGTGATTCTGCTGCTGATCGCGTTCGTCCCATTCCCTGCGGAGCTCTTCAACGCGACCTATGAGGCGAACCACGCTCGCATCAAGCGTTGGTGGCTGGCACACGTCCCGTGGTTGGTCAATGCGTACCAACGCCTGCAGGACGAGGAGGGCCGGCGCGGCCGCGCCGCGGCATTGGGGATCGTGATCGTGATCGGAGGCGTGTTGGGGGCTGGGCTTGACCCGAGGTTCGGATGGAACCTACACACCGTGTCGCTCGCCGCCAGCGTCGGTGTCGCCTTGATCCTCTGCGCAGCAGCCAGCGGCATCGCCATATTCGCGTACCGTCGCCGAAAGGGCGAAGGCACGCATTGGCACCCGCGTGCGTTGCCAGGTGGTCTGGCGGTGACCGCTGTGGGAGTCCTGGTCTCGCGGCTGACGAACTTTGAGCCTGGCTACCTCTACGGCCTCATTCTCATGGCGTCGTTTGCCGGCGCCGAGTCGCCCGTGGAGGAGGGGCGTGAGGTTGCCATGTCGTCTGGAGCGCTGATCGTGTTCAGCGTCGCGTGCTGGGGTTTGTGGATTCCGCTGCAGGCAGCGGCCGGCCAACCCGGCGCCAGCGGAGCGCTGGTCTTCATCGCCGACCTTCTCACGGCGGTCTTCGTGATCGGCATCGTTCGCGCGGTCGTGCTTCTGATGCCGGTCCGCTTCCTGCCCGGCCACAAGCTCGTCCACTGGAATCGCGCAGTGTGGGCAATCATCTTCGGGCTCGGCGCATTCGCGATGGCGGAGATCATGATCCTGCCGGAGTCCGGCAGCCACATCCGCAGCGTCGCACCGCTGGTGACCACGCTTGTGCTGTTCTTCGGGTTCGGTGTCGCGTCGGTCACCTTTTGGGCCTACTTCCGATACACGAAGGGTCCTGTCCATGAGTAGAGCGGGAGGCTCGCCACGGCCAGACTGATCTACTCGGCGATCACCTCGCTGGACGGCTACGTGGCCGACAAGGACGGCAACTTCGACTGGGCCGCGCCGGACGAGGAGGTGCACGCCTTCATCAATGACATGGAACGGCGCGCCGGCACGTACCTGTACGGGCGCAGGATGTACGAGACCATGGTGTACTGGGAGACGGCGCACACCGTGGCGGATCAGCCACCGTTCGTACGCGACTTCACAGAGATATGGCAGGCGGCCGACAAGGTCGTGTATTCCACAACGCTGGGGACTGTATCCAGCGCCAGGACGCGCATCGAGCGAGACTTCGACCCGGACTCCGTACGGCTGATGAAGGCAGCGGCCACACGCGACATCACGGTGGGGGGTCCCGACCTCGCTGCCCAGGCGATCAGGGCTGGTTTGGTCGACGAGTGCCGCCTGTTCATCACGCCTGTCCTCGTGGGAGGCGGGACACCAGCCCTCCCGGACGGGATTCGGCTGGCGCTCGATTTATTGGATGAAGGCCGTTTGGGGAACGGCGTCGTTCACGTCAGCTACCGCATTGCGAGTGAGGAGCGCGAGTCAGCCCGGTGAGGCGCGGCGCGATCGCACCACCGCCACCGCCGCCGCGATCACACCGAGAACCGCGGCAGCCGCGACGGTTCTCTCCCAATGCATCGGTTGCGCCACCGCGGCAACAACGGCGGCGACAACGCACACGGCGACAACGATCCATGCGCCAAGGACGAGTTTGTTCACGGGCGGCAGCTTACCAGCCTCAAGCGCGACCGGAGGCGGCGCCGATGAGTGCCGCGGCGCATCAGCCAATTGGGATGCGGACGGGGCGAAAGCCCTCAGCGCAACGTCGATCGCACCATGCCGGCGGGTTCCAGTTTGCCGAGACCATCGAAGGCGGCCATCTTGAATGCCTCGCTCCATGTCGGCACGTTGAACGAACCGTGGATGAAGTACTCGAGGTTCCCGTCCAGCTGGATCACCGCCTGAGCGACGTGAATGATCTCGGCAGCGATCTCGTTGACCACATGGGCGCCGAGCAAGCGCAGGTCCGTCGGGTCGAACACCAGCTTGATGAGGCCCTCGATGATGCCTCCGATGATTGCCCGGGAATTGGTTTGAAAGGTCGCCCGGCCCACCTCGTATGCGATCCCGCGCTCACGAGCCTCCTCCTCGGTCAGACCAACCCAGGCGACCTCTGGCACCGAGTACACGCCGCTCGGCGCGACGTACCGGGCGCTGTCGGCATACGCAGTGCCGCAGGCTGCCGATGCGGCGATCCGCCCCTGCTCGGTGGACACGGACGCGAGTCCAGGGGGTCCGATCACGTCGCCGGCGGCAAAGATCGACGGCACGCTGGTCCGGAAGTTGCCGTCGACCACGATCGAGCGGCGGTCGTCCAGCTCGACACCGAGCTCCTCGAGCCCGAGATCCTCGGTGTTGGCGGCGCGACCGACGGCGAACAGCACCTTGGCCGGGAACAGCTTCTCACCGGTGGTCAGTGTCACCGTCAACCGTCCGCCCTCCCTGGCGATCGATTGCGCGCTCGTGCTCGTCCGTATCTCGATGCCGGCGGCGACCATGCAGCGCGCGAGCTCCTCCGACATGTCGGAATCGGCGATCGCGAGAATGCGCGGAGCAGCCTCGACCAGTGTGACCTTGACGCCCAGCGCCGCCATGATCGAGGCGTACTCGCTGCCGATCGCGCCGCTGCCGATGATGACCACCGACTCGATCGCGGAGTCGATGGAAAGGATGGTCTCGGAGTCATGCACGTCGGGATCGTCGAACGGCAACCCCGTGGGCCGGAAGGGACGCGACCCGGTTGCGACGAGGATGGCACGCGCCTCGATGTCACGGGCAGCCCCGCCGCCGACGACGGACACGGTGTCGGTCCCCGCGAGTCGCGCGGTGCCGTGGATGACGTCAACACCGTGCCGTGCCATGTTGCCTGTCACCTGCGCAGCCATCGCGTCCGTGACGGTCTGGACGCGATCCCGGAGCAGTCGCATGGTCAGCTCCGGCGGCGTTTGCATCGCGAGTCCGTAGATCTCGCGCCTGTGAAAGCCGGTGACGTACAGCGCTGTCTCGCGGAGCGTCTTCGTCGGGACGCCCGCGCTGTTGACGACCACGCCACCGAGGCGGTCGCTCCGTTCGACCATCACCACCGACTTGCCGAAGTACGCGGCGTGCGCAGCGCCCTTCTCGCCGGCGGGTCCAGAGCCGATCACGGCGAGGTCGTAGACGCGTCGCTGGTCCATGGGTCCATCCAGTCAGGGTTGGCGAGGCGCTCTAGGCTATTCATAGACTGCGGGCGATCGCAAGCCCCGACACACGGAGGGAGGTGCCGGCGGTTCACCGCGACCTGCAGGCTGCCGCGTACGCCGCCCTCGCTTGAGCTGGGCAGCAGTTAGTTGGCCGGTGTGCTCGTGAACGCGAGAAGGGCCGAGAGAACCAGGCCGGCGACGGCGGCCAACACAATGGCGGCGATCAGAAGCTTGGTCTTCGCGTCCATGA
>CAAGKR010331187.1_pt1 | contig 12005 bp, 9 predicted proteins | sample 2556971 | NCBI WGS metagenome assembly CAAGKR01 (sample SAMEA5207829, study PRJEB30636) | soil metagenome | biome: forest; feature: boreal; material: soil | place: USA | collected 2011-09 | depth 1 m
TCTAATGATGATGCCAAGTACATAAGATTTAAAGGTGGAGTTATGAAACCAAGCGCATTTTTGACTGCATTTTCATCATATGGATTTATTAGCACCACATCAATGTTTTTATTCATTTTTTTAACCTTTTTTTTAAATAGTCTATCAAAAAAAATTAGTCTACATTTAGGAGGGTATAAACTATAATAGGTAATTTGTTTTTTTGTTTTAATATAAATTGCTAAAAAAGTTTTAACGTAACCTTCAAATAGTAATATATTTTTTTTTTATTTTTAAAAGTTATTTCAAAGTTATAATCACTAGAAGTTGTGAAATTTAATTATATAGATAAGTCTTATTAATTGAATAAAAAAATAAATATCATCTAAAACACTAAGACTAATTAAGTTTAAAATATAAGTGTTAATGTGGTAAAACGCTACAACATGGACAACAAATCATTCAAAAGAATGTATTTATAAATTTATGTTGTCATGAATTGGCTCAAAATATAATTTTATTAACAAGTACATGAACAGTTATAGATCTATAAATCACAAATAAATATAAAATTTATAGATTGAATAATTATTTTACAAAACTGAAAAAAATTTATCTATTTTGGATTTATATTAAGAGGAGAATTAGATGAGCAACGATAACATACCAGCAGATTATGATCACTTGAAAGAAAGGGAATGGCAGAATAAATGGGAAGAAGACCATGTATACAAGTTCATAGGTGATGGTACACGTCCAACGTATATTATAGATACACCACCACCATACCCAACCGGTTCAATACATATAGGACATGTTTTAAACTGGACATTTATCGATATGATTGCCCGTTTTAAACGTATGGCCGGTTATGATGTCATGTTTCCACAGGGTTGGGACTGTCATGGACTTCCAACAGAGGTAAAAGTCGAAGAGATACACAATATTAGAAAGAATGATGTATCCCGTGATGAATTCCGTAAAATGTGTATAGACCTCACTCATGAAAATATTAATCAGATGAAAAGTCAGATGCAATCACTTGGTTTTTCACAGGACTGGTCAAGGGAATTTGTGACCATGACACCAGAGTACCGTGCTAAAACACAACTATCATTCCTAGAACTTTACAATAAAGAATTGATATACAGAGCAGTTCATCCAGTTAACTGGTGTCCACGTTGTGAAACAGCAATAGCCTTTGCAGAAGTGGATTATAATGATAATAAAACAAATTTGAATTATCTTGAATTTCCTGAAACAGAAGGCAATGGCAAAGTGATTATAGCAACCACCAGACCAGAATTATTATCTGCCTGTGTAGCCGTTGTTGTACATCCCGAAGACCAACGTTATAAACATCTGGAGGGAAAAAATGTTGAAGTACCACTCTACAACAGACCAGTGAAGATTATAACCGACACAGATGTTGATCCTGAATTCGGTACAGGAGCTGTTATGATATGTTCCTTTGGTGACAAAACAGATGTATCATGGGTTAACAAATATGGATTAGATATAATAGAAGCTATAGACGAAACAGGAAAGATGAAGGAAGTTTCCGGTAAGTATAAGGGACTATCCATTCCAGAATGTAAAACCGCTATTATTGAAGACCTTAAAGCTGATGGATGTTTAACAAAACAAGAACCAGTCGATCAAAATGTTGGTCTCTGCTGGAGATGCAAAACTCCAATAGAGATACTGGTAAAAAAACAGTGGTTTGTGGCAGTAAATAAACTCGAAAAACAAATACAGGAAACAACAGAAGAAATTGATTGGATTCCTGAGCATATGAAGATAAGACTATTGAACTGGGCAGGTTCCATGGATTGGGACTGGTGTATATCAAGACAGAGATTGTTTGCAACACCAATACCAGTATGGTACTGTAACAACTGTGGAAAAGTAAAGTTGCCAGATCCTGAGGATCTTCCAGTGGACCCCTCAATAGAAAACCCACCAAATACTTGTGAATGTGGATGCAATGATTTTACAGGAGAATATGATGTTCTAGATACTTGGATGGACAGTTCCATAACTCCAATGGTCATTGCTGGTTGGCCATCACCTGAGTATAAAAAATATTATCCAGCTGATCTCAGACCACAAGGACACGACATAATAAGGACTTGGGCATTTTACACAGTATTAAGATGTAAAGCACTAACAAATAAAAAACCATTTAATAGAATAGTTGTAAATGGTATGGTCTTTGGAGAGGACGGACATAAAATGAGTAAATCCCGTGGTAATGTAATCGCTCCAGAGGCTGTTATCGACGAATATGGTGCAGATAGCATTAGACTGTGGTCCGCAAACAGCGTACCTGGATCAGATATTCCTTTCGACTGGAAGGATGTCAAAAATGGATATAAGTTTCTTAGAAAATTTTGGAACGCATTCAGATTCATAAACATACATATAGAAGAATATCAACCGGACGAGGTAGCTGCATTTGAAAACCTAAACCCCATGGACAAATGGATACTTTCAAAACTAAACCATCTAGTTGTTGATGTAACAGAAAACCTTGAAAAATATAACTTTGCAGACGCTAGAAATAGCATACAAGCATTTATATGGCATGATTTCTGTGATGAATACATAGAAGCTGTTAAATATCGTCTTTACACCGATTCAGAGGATCTTCAAGGATCAAAGGACGCTGCAAGGTACACATTAAAAACAGTAATCTCAACATCGCTGAAACTATTATCACCAATAACACCACATTTTACCGAGGAAGTTAATCACTACCTTGAAGATGGTGATGAAAGCATTCATAACCAAGCATGGCCATTGCCTGTAAATGAACTGATGGACAAAAAAGCTGAAAAACTTGGAGAAATAGCTGTCAGTATCATAGGAGATATTAGAAGATTTAAATCAGCTACAGGAAGACCATTAAACATTCCCATAACATCTGCAACCATTTATACTTCAGAACCTGAATTACATCGTGTATTAAAATTATTAGAATCCGATATAACCGGTACAACACGGATCAAAAATCTTAATATTGAAATGGGTAAACCCGATGTTAAAGAGAGAGTTGTCGAGTTAACACCTGTAATGTCAAAGATAGGACCTGAATTTAAGAAAGATGCACCAATTATTGTAAAATATCTACAGACCAACGATCCCAATGAAATAGCTGAAACCCTTGAAAAGGAAGGAGAAATAATTATAGAAGGCCATAGATTAACAGAGGATTATGTTACCGACCGAAAGATAATTGTTGGAAGTTCAGGTGAGAAGGTTGAGATATTCCATTCTGAAAAATTGGACATTGTACTGGAGATAGTGATCTAATGGAACTTAGGGTTCAAGCAGCTGAAAGAATTGATGGTACTGTTAATGCACCTCCTTCAAAAAGCTACACCCATAGAGCATTTATTATGGCTTTCCTTGCTGAAGGTGTTTCAACAATAAAAGACCCACTTTATTCTGAAGATACACTAGCATCCCTAAATTCATGTCAAGCATTTGGATCCCATGTTAATAAGCAAAATAACTACAGCAAGATAACTGGTGTTAATGGAAAGCCCAAAACACCAGAGAATGTTCTTGAACTTAAAAATTCAGGGACTACACTACGAATCTTAACTAGTGTAGCATCACTAGCCGAAGGATACACAGTTTTAACAGGTGACAGATCACTTAGAACCCGTCCCATGCAAGATTTGATCGATGCACTATTACCACTAGGCGTGTCTGCATTTTCAACCAGAAACAATGGAAAGCCTCCAATCATTATAAAAAGTGGATTTAAAGGTGGAAAAACATATATTAATGGAAATGTTAGTTCACAGTACATATCATCCATATTAATGGCTGCACCCTATGCAGAAAATTGTGTTGATCTTAATGTTAAAGGCAATTTTATATCAAAACCCTACGTTGATATGACACTAGATCTTATGGAAAAATTCAATGTTAAGGTGGACTACGAAAGAACAAATAATTCATTCCATGTAGAACCCCAAATGTACAGATCAAAAAATTACACTGTCGAAGGGGATTATTCATCTGCATCATATTTAATTGCAGCTGCAGCTTCAATGAATTCAAATCTAACCATTAAAAATTTGGCAAGTCACTCTAAACAGGGTGATAAACTCATTTTGGAAATAGTTAAGGATATGGGTTGTGAAGTTAAAGTTAAAAATAATGAGGTTAAGATAGTTGGACAGGGAAGCCTCAAAGGAATAGAAGTAAACCTCCAAAATGCCCCTGACCTTCTTCCCACTGTTGCAGCATTAGGTGCCATGGCAGATGGTACAACAGAGATTACTGGAGTCGAACACGCACGTTTCAAGGAAACAGACAGAATTCATACATGTGCTCTTGAACTATCCAAACTAGGAGTTGCGCTTAGTGAAAAGAAAGATGGTCTCACAATAAATGGAGGAGTTCATGGAGGAGTTGTAAAATCACATATGGACCACAGGCTCGCCATGGCATTTTATATTATAGGACTGAAAGTTGGTAACATAAAAATAGAGGATGCCTCTGTATACAATGTTTCCTTCCCAGACTTCCCCAATATCATTAAAAAATTAACAACAGGAAATGGAACATGAGAAAAAAAGAGCTTAAAATTGTGGTATTAGGATCCTATAACTCTGGAAAAACAACCACCCTCGAGAACATATGCCAAAAAAAAGCTAAAATAGAATATAATGGTACAACCATAGCTCTTGACTATGGAAACACCATAATAGAAGGTGAAAAAATTCATATATTTGGATCACCGGGCCAGGAAAGATTTGAATTTATGAGGAAAATATTATCACAAGGACTCGACGGTGCAATAGTTGTGATTGACAGTTCAAAGGGAATAAGTAAAGTAGACGAAACCATACTAAAAAAATTAAATATCAAAGATGTTCCATACGTTCTATTTGCAAACAAACAAGATATTAACTCTTGTGCAATAGAACATCATATCATAAAACCAGAAACACCCATAATACCCACAGTAGCAACAAGCGGAAAGGGTGTGGAAGATGGATTATTAACACTTCTACAAATGATTAAAAATAAACCTTAAAAAAAATATTTTTTTTAAATATTAAAAATATGAACATAACACTTGTATTACCATTGCTATGAATTATTATCTATGAATATCCTGGCTAAACTCTAATCAAAATAATAGCTACTATTTTTACTCATCAAAAAGTCTTTATATCTCATAATATATTCAGTTATCACTATTCTAATTAGCATGTTTCAAAAGTCCTATAATATAATAACTTTCAGATTCAAGAATAATATTAAGTGTCCTGATAACTTTAACAAAGGAGGACAAAGTATGGAAGATATCGAAGAATTAAAACTATTAGAAAAAATATTGTTGCTTGTTAAAGATTATAATGATACTTATAATCCTGAAATATATGATTCAAAAGTAGATTTAAAAGCTGTAAAAAGAAGTTAGATTAAAAATGAAGATTACGGAACAATGGAACTAAGACACTGGGAGATAGGATTAGAAAAAGTTCAAAATCAAATAAAAAAATTAGAAGAAAATAATAAAATTTAGATGATAAAAACTGATTCATCATGTAATTTAAGATATCATGCAGAATTATTTAATGACATAATCAGGTCATTATTTTTAAAAAAGAAGTGTTCAGAATGCATTCGAATAAGATGGACTGTATTGACTATATTAATGATAATGGATTTGAAGTTAAACCGGATGATGATTATAGTATAGGTTATGGTCTCAAATCAGTAGTCAGATTCAACTCTAAATTATCAAATCAATTGGAAATAATATAAAAAAGATATATGTGTTTAGTCTGATCTAAATTTAACTAGTAAATAATATTAAATATTTTATTAATACGAAAAAAGATACAATGTGTGCCAAAAACAGTAGTAAGGTGGATAATTCCATTGATTTTATAATAAAAAAGTTGGAAGAAATATACTCCCTTAGAATATTTGAAGATAGCGATCCGTTCAGGGTCCTTATTAGAACAATATTATCACAGCGGACAAGGGATGAAAATACAGACGCTGCATCGGCATTACTTTTTTCAAAATTTTCAACACCCGTAGCCATTGCATTTGCACCTGTTGAGGAAGTTGAATTACTGATTAAAAAATCTGGTTTTTATCATGTTAAAGCCAGAAGGGTTAGGGAAGTTTCTAGGATAATCCATGAAGACTACAACGACATTGTTCCAGATAATCTTAAAGAATTGTTAAGTCTTCCAGGTGTCGGAAGAAAAACTGCCAACTGTGTACTGGTCTATGGATTTCATGAAGATGCCATTCCTGTCGATGTGCATGTTCATAGAATATCAAATCGTATAGGACTTGTTAAAACTAAAAATCCAGATGAAACAGAGCTAGAACTGATGAAAGTAGTACCAAAAAAGTATTGGTTACCACTAAATGACCTTTTTGTACAGTTTGGACAGACCATCTGCAGACCAATAGGACCAAAACATGAAATTTGTCCAATTGCGGAGCATTGTAATTACTACCATGAAATCCTAAAAGAACATGAATAGCATCATGTTCTAATGAAATAGGAGTATTTTTAATATTTATAATTTATTTTCTTTTTTTCTAAATGTATTAAATAGCTATGACATGGATAACAATATATTACTAATGATCCAAATTACTAACAATTATTATTAACTCCAAATAAAATAATTGGATGTATATTATTATAATATTAAAGATCGGAGAACTCTATGAATCCTTATGCATTTATATCCCTTTTATCATCCATAATATCTTTATTACTTGGAAATTTCATTTATTATAAAAATCCTAATAATCGTTTAAACAAATTAATCGCTATCATATGTCTTCTTGTGGCTTACCTAGCATTTGTAGAGTATGGTTTGAGACAGTCAGAAACAATATCAGCTGCGTACTTTTGGTTAAAAGCATCCTCATTATGGCCATTGTTGATGCCAACTCTACTGGTTATAGTTTTAGAGGTTACTAAAAGAAATAATATTTTAAAAAATAAAATTTTCATTTTCTTACTTTTTACACCGTCAGTCATCATATTCCTAATAAGTCTTTTAACCAATCAACTTAATAATGGTCTGGTATTGGAATATTGGGGCTGGAATGAGGCATTATCAACTAATTTATTATTATTATCACTGACTAGTTTATGGATAATTTCTTTAGGAATTGCATCGATAATTATTGGCTATAATTACTATAGAAAGAGTATTGAAATGGAAAAGGTTCAGATATTTTACATATTAACTGGTTTAACAGTTGTTTTGATTTTAAGTCTTATTACTGAATTAATCCTTCCACTATTTTCAGTTAAATTTCCTGAATTAACCTATACATCAGCATCACTCGGACTAATTTTTATTTCATATGGAGTTGTAAATTACAGATTACCATCCCTTACACCTACTATCGCTGCCAATGAGATAGTTGCCAATATAAACAATTTTATGATCATAACAGACTATTTTAAACATATCAATTATGTTAATCCTGTGGGTCTAAAACTTCTGGGCTATAATGAAAAAGAGATTATAGGGCGTGATTTGGACTTAATCATCCCTTCCCATGGTGGAATAAATTCAAATAAATCATATTATGATGAGAATATCAAAGACTTTGAGACCTTGTTAAAACTAAAAAATGGATTATCTGTACCCATCATCCTATCTAAATCGTTTATTTTAAAAAAATCTAATGTTATAGGAATTCTTTATATTGGTACCGATATAAGTGAAAGGAAAGCTATTGAAAATAAAAAGCGTGCCGTCAACAAACAAACTATCAGTCGTCAGAAAGTATTACTTGAGCTTTACAAGGAAGATTGTCCCGATCTTGAAACAACCCTTAGACATCTGACTGAAACAGTTTCTAAGACACTTAAAATTGATCGTGTTAGTTTATGGTTTTTTAATGAGGATAAAAGTATTTTAACATGTTCTGATCTTTACAAGTTAGACAATAACATTCATGAAAGTGAATCTAACTGGGATACCAAAAATTATCCAAGTTATCTTCATGCCCTTGAAACATCACACAACATCACAGCTGAAGATGCTTTAACACACCCAGACACAACAGAATTTATTGACAGCTATATTAAACCCAATGGTATTATTTCAATTTTGGATGTTCCAATATGGCTTCAAAAAGAAATGGTTGGTGTTCTGTGTATGGAACAAACTATCAATAGGAAAACTTGGACCTTTGAAGAACAGGACTTTGCTGCTTCCATCTCATACATATTATCTCTTTCATTAGAAGCTTTAAAGGGAGATAAAGCTCAAAAACAGATCATAAAATCCCTTGAGGAGAAAGATGTATTGCTCAGGGAAATCCATCATCGTGTTAAAAACAACATGCAGATCATCTCAAGCCTACTCAGTTTACAGTCGAGTTACATTGAGAATCCTGAAATGAAGGATATTTTAAACCAAAGTCGGAACAGGGTAAAATCAATGTCTATGATACATGAACAGCTCTATCAAACAGATGATCTTGCAAAAATTGACTTCAAAAGTTATGTTAATGGACTCATAAAAAGTCTTTTTCAGATATATTCATTAAATCAGAAGCACATTGAATGGGAAGTAAATGTTGAAGACGTGAAATTAGACATCGAAACTGCAATTCCCTGTGGTCTCATTATTAATGAACTTATTAGTAACTCTCTAAAACATGCATTCATAGATAGAACAGATGGAAAGATCTACTTTAACATGATGAGATATAATAACATGATAAACTTTAATGTTTCTGATAATGGAATTGGTATTCCAGACAATTTTAAAATAGAAAACACATCCACACTGGGCTTAAATCTTGTTAAAACATTAGTTAATCAATTAGAAGGAAAATTAACAATTGAACAGAACAATGGAATCTCGTATGATGTGATTTTTAAAGAAATGCAGTACAAGAAACGCAACTAAAAAAAATAAGAAGATATAATATGGAATTATAAGATTAGGTTCTATATTGATATTAGTTTTATAAGTTAGATAAAATGAAAATTTTGGATCTATTTATAACAATCCAAAAATTCTCTTTTAATATCCTATTTTCCAAGATCTGCTACTTCTCGAGCAAATGATTCTAGAACCTTCTTGGAAAGCCCCTCAACAAATTTAAGGGAACCAGCACATTCATGGCCTCCACCATCTATTCCGGCTTCTGGTATTTCAATAGCCAGTTTTGATACGATTTCGTTGAGGTTAAATCCAAACATCTCGTTAACTGCATCTGTAGCTCTTATAACACTGAAATCAGGTCCATAAGCCAGGGTTATTATAGGTGTTTCTTCGCCGTACTTCTGTACTATGTTGTCATGAACAAATCCGCAGGTCTTTCCAGGTGCAGGGAAAGTGAATTTATGAGCATATTTTTCAACATCTAAAACATTGAACACAACTCCATTAGGAAGTTTTTGAGTCTTTAAATTTGGAAGAGCTGCTCTTAGTTGGGTTTGTACCCTTTTCATAGATTCGTTGTATAGTGCATCAATTAGTTTTGCGTGTTTGTCCTTATTTCCCAATCCTAGGATTGTGTCTATTATTCCCCTTCCATTCATGAATCTAAGATAAAATGCCTCGAAGTCAACACAGGATGCGACCTTGTCAAGTTCCTCACGAGTGTAGCCCTTATCAGCTGCTATCTGTATATATTTATTAGCTTCAATAGATGTTGCATGGTCTCCCACAGCAGCTATACCTGGTAAATGCATCAGTTTTTCGGTTATCTCAGGGTTTATCATGTTGGCAACTTCTACTGCTAGTGCTCCGGCTGTTATTTGTGAGTCTCCTCCAACTAAGTAGGGATTTACATGTACATCGACGTATTCATCGACAGCAACTGTTTTATTAACAACTTCACCCGGGAAGTGATGGTCAACAACCACTACTTCGATATCGTAAATTTTAACCTTCATGAGGGCCAGCATATCTTCTTCTGTTGATCCATTGTCTAGTAAAACAATGAGTGGTAATTTTTGGCCGTGTCTTTCAACATCTTCAAGTGCAAATGATAGGTCTTTAACTACATCTTCAATTTCGTAGAAAGGTGCTTTACTTGGGGCTCTTTTAAAGTAATGCCATTCTGCATCACTGTTGTTATTAGCTTCTTTTAAAAGTGGAACAACAGCCTTTTCAATTGCAACTCCTGCACAAATTCCATCTGCATCTGCATGGTGCCTTACCAGTATGGATCTTCCGTCAAGTATGGCCCTTCTTATGGCCTTTGCAGCATTGTGCATCATTGGACGTAGCTGATTAAGGGTTTCACTCTCTATTAAAAACTCTGTTTCTTCTGGTTCTGCACGTTCATCAATTGAATCATCGATAAGTTTTCTTATGTCAATAGAATCCTGACCAGTGAGTCTGTCAATGGATTCTGATTCTATCTGTATCTTACCTCCATGGAGGTTGACTTCACCTAAGACTTCTACTATGTTACCGGTGTTAACTCCAGGATAAACCCTCACTCCAGGCTCATCAAAAGCTGCTGCCCAGGTTGTGCCTGTTTCATCAGAAACAGTGAATATTGTGGGTCCTGATGTCTGTTGGACTTGTACAACTTCACCAACGATTCTTACGGTCTTGCCCATGTATCTGTTGTTGATCTCATTGATTTTGGTTCGTGAAATATTCTTTTTGAGTTTAATAACTTCGTATGAACCTTTGATTGTGGATGGTGATAGATCTACTTCTCCACGTGACCTCTTAATTTCCATTACCTTTACAAAAAGTTCTTCTCCAACAGAGTAGCTTGGTGATCGTATTCTTAAAAGTCCAAATACTTTTTTAGAAAGGCTAACAAATATCCCATAATTTTCTACCCTTGTTATTTTTCCCTTGTACTCGCTACCTATTTCAAGGTCGTCCATGTCACATGCGGGATGTAATATATAAACTATGTCTTTAGGCTGGCAGTCGCTGCAGTAATCTCCAGTTTCTAGGGCTTTACCACATTTTCTGCAGACATTTAACTCACCTTCTCCGCTGCATTCGACGCATTCTTCTGTTACTTCGATTTCACCCTTGCCATTACATGCTCCGCATGGAACATCCTGCTCTTCATCAAGTTCGAATCGTTTAACAGCGTTTGATGATACTCCTTTAAAGTGGTTTTTAAGATCCACCTCACTTTTAACACCTGTTCCATGGCAGCTTTCACATACCTTGTAACTTGTGACATTATAACCTTTACCTTTACATTCTATACATTTCTTTATCATTCTTAACCTCTAAAAATCATTATTTTTTTATATTATATCCTATAAGTTTAATTATTTAAATTTTGTCGGATTTTGCTTAACTATATTCTCTCTTTGATTGTTAAATGTAGTTGCGTCATCCATATATCCATTAGCATTACTTGAATGGATATTGGCATTTACAGTATTGTTATCTTGCAAATATGGAATTGCTGTTTTGAGTTCATTTGTTGCATTTATCTTGGCATCTATTTCATTTAAAACAGATTGCATATAACTAGCATAAACTGTGTCATTAGAATTTTGAGCGTATGTTAAACCTTGGTTAGCTAGTGATTGTGCCTGATTATACTCTGAAGAAGCATTATTACACTCATCTAATGCAGCACTGTAAAGAAATTCATTGGTATCTATCCCGGCAGTGTTATAATCTCCATCTCCATTTTTTAGATGGGTGTTAATGGATGTTGCAAGAGTATCAATCTGTGATGAGTCTGACTGTATACATCCACTTAAAAAAACGACTATGATCACTAAACCCAAGATTATAATCTTATTATCCATAATATTCACTTTTAATCCATCAACAATTTTTGTTTATTTCATCATCCTTAATAATTAAGGTTTATTTTAACTTAAAGTTTTGTAATCAAAAATTACTAATGAGAATTTCTATTAACCTCATTTGATAATGGGTATGATTATTTTTCAATCTTTTCATATTATACTAAACAGTTTCAATTCCTTTAAATGGAAAAATACTTGTCTAAAGGCGTATTTGAAAATATTAATTATTTAATGATTTGTATCA
>CAAGKR010287055.1_pt1 | contig 12001 bp, 13 predicted proteins | sample 2556971 | NCBI WGS metagenome assembly CAAGKR01 (sample SAMEA5207829, study PRJEB30636) | soil metagenome | biome: forest; feature: boreal; material: soil | place: USA | collected 2011-09 | depth 1 m
AGGACGTCGTCGATGCGGATGTCGCCGAGCTCTTTGAGGTTCGCCCGGGCGATCCTCTCCAGGTCGGGTTCCAGCCGCTCCAGCTTCTGCTCAACCGCCATATGAGATCTCTGCGTCCATTAGATCAGAAGCCTGTAAGTGTGAGGGTTGGACTGGGCGGGTAGAATCTGGGTGCAACCGAGTTCAGTTTCGTGGGGGCGTCCGGTCTCGACGGGGCAGTTGAGCTTCGGGATTGCGAGCCGAGAGCAGCGAGCGTTACAGCGCAAGCGTTTACAAACGCCAACAAGACCAACGGTCTCGCCCTCGCCGCGTAAGCGGTAAGGACTTGATCCCCGGGACGCAGATCCCGGGCGCTGTCCCGGGTCAATCCGGCGGACCAGGGAACGGCGTCAAATAGACCGGATTGCCGCCACAGGGGCGCCGCGGCCCTGAGGCGGGACACCCACCGCGGCTGGCAGAAGCGGATCCCGTCGGGAGGAGCCGCCAAGCGAGAACCAAAATCCTGGACACGCTCGTAGAGATCCCGGGGGATGCTGCTTCGGACGCGGGTTCAACTCCCGCCGCCTCCACCTTCAAACACGCCGGGCGTGCTACCGGTACCGGTCGGCGTGGCCCCAACCGGGTGTGCGCGAGCGCCTCGTGGAATGACCGAATCGTCACGACCGGTATCAGTGGTCGATGAGCACCACGTTCAAGGAGTTCAGCAGGGCACTGATGGTGGATCTGCGCGCCCACGGCGGCCGCGCCACGTCTGGGCCGTTCAAAGGCCGAGACGTTCTCATCCTCACCACCACGGGGGCGAAATCCGGCGAGGCGCGCGAGAACCCGATGGTGTACTTCCCCGACCACGGGCACTACCTGGTGATCGCTTCCAAGGGCGGCGCCCCGACCAATCCGTCCTGGTACCACAACCTCGTTACCAACCCGAAGGTGACAGTCGAGGTGCTCGGGCAGACGATCCCGGCGATGGCTCGCGTTCCCGCCGGCGACGAACGTGACCGGCTCTTCGCCCAGATAGGAGCGAAGTATCCGCAGTTTCTGGAGTACCAGGAGAAGACTTCGCGCACGATCCCAGTCGTCCTCCTTGCGCCGATCGCGTAAACGCGGGGCGCAACCGTCCGGTAGATTGCCTCGGCAAGGGCCGGGCCGTCATGACGCCGACGCCCCTGGCTCGGATCTCGGCACGGGATCGCCGCGCGGTGGAGCGCGAGGGCGAAGATTTGCGGGTTCGCCCGGACGCAGCCACAAAAGAGGTCCGCCGGGCACCGGGCTAGCACATCCGATCTCACCACCGACGGTGGCGACCCGGGCTCAAACCGGGTAACCTTCGGCCGGTGCCGGATCTGAACCATTTGTGGCAGCGTTTCCTGCTTGCAAGCTCACTCGTGGTGGGCCTCGCCATCGGCGCGGCGGCAACCGTCTTCGGTTACAGCAACCTTGGCTCGGTGAACGTGCGTTGGTCGGTGCTCCACCTCGACGGCGTGCCCCTTTGGACGGTGGCGGTGGTACCACTCGCCCTTTTCGTCATCGCCGGGACGATCTACCACTGGATGGACGGGCTCCACCACTTCACCGAGCACATGCGGCATCGGCGGCGCGTCCATGAGCTCGAGGCCGAAGTGGCATCGCTGCGAGCCCATCTCGACCAGGTCCTCGAGATGCCCGATCACTCGACCTCCAAACTGCCGGCGCCGAGGCCGAGCACCGCATCGCTCCCGCCAGCGGATGAGGGCATCGTCAACCGGGGAGATGTCGCAGTCGCTGACGTCGAGCCGGCCAATCCGGCACCGGCGCCAACCGAGCCCGCCGCGATGGACGGTCGCCCCGGCGAGAAAGCGCCGACGAAGCGCAAGCCGGCCGAGCTTGGCGTGACACCCGCGCCCGAGGTTTAGACAGGCAGGATGCCGGGTCGCCGACGCGCCGGCCGCCTGCTCGTGCCTTCGCAGCGGCCGCCTGCCGACAAGATGCTGCTCGAGCGCAGCACAATCGAAGAGCTGGCCCACCACGCCGACCCGTGGCGCGTCCTGCGGATCCTTTCCGAGTTCGTTGAGGGGTTTGACGCTCTCAACGAGGTGGGTCCGGCGGTGACGGTCTTCGGTTCGGCGCGCGCGAGTGCCGACGATCCGTACTACACGGCGGGCATGGCTCTCGGCGGCGCACTCGCGCGCCGCGGCTTCGCGGTCATCACGGGTGGAGGTCCCGGGATCATGGAGGCGGTTAACCGTGGCTGCCAGGAGGCGGGCGGGCTGTCGGTGGGCTGCAACATCGAGCTCCCCGACGAGCAGGAGCTGAATGCATACGTCGACCTGGGCGTCGAGTTTCGCTACTTCTTCGTGCGCAAGAACATGTTCGTCAAGTACGCGCGCGGCTTCGTGATCTTTCCAGGCGGCCTGGGGACCCTCGATGAGCTCTTCGAGTCGCTCACCCTTGCGCAGACGGGAAAGATCGACCACTTCCCGATTGTTCTTTTCGGGACCGAGTATTGGACGGGGCTCTTGGACTGGATGCGAGAGGTGGTCGTCGCCAGGGGCGCCATCTCGCCCGAGGACATGGACCTCCTCAGCCTGACCGACGATCCAGAGGAGGCCGCTCTCATGGCCACAAAACCGCTTCCCCTCGGGGTCGACGAACCCAGGGAAGATCCCGGAGAACCAGAGGTAAAAGCCCGATAGCCTCCCTCCCACCGCTCGACTTCTACTTCCTGACCGACGGCGGCCAGAGCCCCGACACCGTCGCGCAGCGGATCGCCGCCTTCCTCGACTGCGCAGTGAAGACCCTCGAGATCGCGATCTACGACCTACGACTGGACGCCGGTCCTGCGGCTTCGGTTTTCGCCGCGTTCGAAGCGGCGCAGAAGCGCGGCGTGGGCGTGCGGCTGATGTTCAACCAGGACCACGCCCAAGCGATCCCGGTTCCGCCGCCGGCCGAGGTGGACTGGGCATTCATCGACCGGCTGAAGTCGACTGGGGTGGCGGTCAAGCCGGTTCCCGGTGTGCCGGACCTAATGCACCACAAGTACATCGTGCGCGCCTCGGGTACTCCGCAAGCGGCTGTCCTGAGCGGGTCCACGAACTGGACCAACGACTCATGGACCCGAGAGGAGAACGCCGTCTTCACCATCGCATCCGCGGACGTGGCGGCCTCTTATCTGCAGAACTTCGAAGAGTTGTGGCAGCGACCCGAGGTGGCAACCTCGGGCCGGTTCTCGCCGCCTTGGTCGACGCTGGCGGACTCGACCCGGGTGCGCCCTTTCTTCTGTCCAGGCCGTGGGTTGAAGCTTGTGCACGAGATGGCCAGGTCGATCTCGTCAGCCCAGCGGAGGATTCGGATCTGCTCGCCCGTCCTCACTTCGGGTCCAATCCTGGGTGCGCTGGCCGAGGTCGTCGAGCACGCGGGGCCGGACATATCGGGTGTGTACGATGCGACACAGATGGATGAGGTGCAGCACCAGTGGGCTTCTCAGGCCACGGCCTCCTGGAAGATCGCGGCTTTTCAAGGCATCGCCAAGGCGGTGAGGTTCGGCGCCAAGCGCTCGACGCCTTACGCGAAGGGCTCGGTGCATGACTTCATGCACGCTAAGATCCTGGTCGCGGACGAATACGTCTATGCCGGCAGTTTCAACCTCTCCCACAGCGGTGAGCAGAACGCCGAGAACGTCGTGATGTTCCAGAGCCCCCAGGTCGCCGACCTGTGCACTGCCTACATCGATCGTGTCGCCGCCAGGTACGGCGGGCGGCCCTTGAAGGAGCCGTAGAGAGCTGCCGAGGCCTCGGGTCCTGTGGGCGGGTGCGGTGGCGGCCGCGCTGGCGGTGGTGGCGATCCTGGTCACACTTCCGCGGCTGGCACCCGCCACGGGCACTCTTCTGGTCACAGGCGCGGGCCGCTCCTCGGGATCGCTTCCGGCGACGTCTGTGCAGCTCCACGGAAACGCGGGATGGACCGCGCTGGGTGACATCTCGGGCCAGGTGCCGGCGGCGCCTTCTCAGCGCGAGCTCCTGGTGGTACCCGTGGTCGTGGGCGCCTACGACGGTGTCCGCCTGGGAATCGACCAGGCCATCCTGCCGGTGACTGTGACCGCCGGCCAGGTCGAGCCGGTTCTCCTCGGCATCGACTCCGGCCATCTGATCGCGGGCGCCGCGTATGCCGGCAACGACCAGGTCAACCTGGGCCTCGGTGAGCTGTCAGGCAAGTTCGTGGCCATGCCGGCTTTCCAGCTCCAGGATCAGCAGGGTCACGCGTTCGACAACCGCAGCACCGCCGGCAAGGACCTGGTGGTCGCCGCCTTCCACACCAGCTGCCACGAGACCTGCCCGCTTTACACAGCGCTGTTCTTCCAGATTCAAACGCACCTTCCGGCCGGGGTCTTGCTCGTAGAGGTCACCACCGACCCGGCGACCGACTCGCCGGCCGTGCTCGACGACTATGGCCGCCGGATCGGTGCGGGTTGGACGTTCGCCACCGGGTCGGCGGATGCCCTGACGGCATTCTGGAAACCATTCGGCGTCGAGCTGTCGAGCGGTGACAGCCATGTCTCGACGCTGGCCCTCATCGACCGGCACGGATACGTGCGGCTCGTCTACCGGGGCGTCCCCGCCGTGGGCAGCGCCATGCCGGCTGCGCTCATCACCTCCCTCGGCGCGCAAGGGCTTCAGGAGCTTGCCTCCGGCGGGGACGGCTGGGGCGCGCCGGATGTGCTGCAGGCGTTGCTCGCGATCAGCGGCCCGGAGCAGCCGTCACAGAGCAGCGGCGGCCGCGCGCCGGGCTTCGAGCTGGTCGGGACGGACGGCCGGCGCGTCAACCTCACCGACGTGCGCGGGCAGCCGGTCGTCATCAATTTTTGGGCCAGCTACTGCCCGCCATGTCGCGCCGAGATGCCGCTCTTGCAAAAACAGGTCGGCGCCGCGCCCGGCGTCCGGCTCGTGCTGATCAACGAAGGCGACGGCGGCCAGGCCGCACGCGATTTCCTGAGCGCGGTCGGGGTCCACCAGGCAGCGCTGCTGGATTCCGACCTGAGCGTTGGACACGCTTACGCCGTGGCCGCCCTGCCCACGACCTTCTTTGTTCGCTCCGACGGCTCCATCGCCGGGCGACAGTTGGGGCAGCTCGACGAGCGCGTTTTGGCCGCACAGCTGTCCAACCTGACCACTCAGTAGACTTCGCCTGGTGTCTGCGGTCGCCCTCTTCCGCCGCCTTGCCGTGGTGACCGCTCTCTTCGCCTACGTGCAGATCGCGCTCGGCGGAGTGGTTCGCGTGTCGGGCTCCGGGCTCGGTTGTCCGGACTGGCCCCTGTGCCATGGACGCCCCTATCCACCTGCCGACTTGCACGCCATCATCGAGTACTCGCATCGCGCGGTCGGCAGTGTGACGGGGGTCCTCATCATCGCCACGGTGGTGATGGCATGGGTCGTCTTTCGCACGCGGCGCCCGCGCGTGGCATGGCTCGCGACTGCGTCGCTGATCGGGGTGGTGGGGGAGGGAGCCCTGGGCGGCGTGGTGGTCGCGCACGACCTCGCGCCGTGGCTGGTGATTGTGCACCTAGCCCTCGCGATGATGATCCTCGGATTTCTGATCGCCACCGCCGTTTTGGCGATGCGTCCGTCCGATGGCGTGCCCAACGCAACATTCCGCCGGCTCGCCGCGCTGGCAGCTGGCGCGACCTTCGTGATGCTCCTCACCGGCTCGACCGTGGTGGCGAGCGGCGCGGACCACAGCTGCAGGTCGTGGCCGCTGTGCGGCAACGGCTTCCAACTCAGCTTTGCGGGCGTGAACGCGTACACGATGCTGCATCGCGGCGCGGTGCTGCTGATCGGCCTGCTGCTGCTCCACGTGCTGACGAGCGCGCTCAGGCGATGGCGTCACGAGGCCGCCCTCGGCATCGTCGCGGGCGCCACGCTCTTCGTCTTCGCCGTGGAGATTGCCGTGGGGGCCGGAGCTGCGCTCACCGACGCTGCGTTCTTCAACGGGCTTCATGTCGCGCTGGCCACCTTGGTCTGGTCCGGCGTCCTGGCGATCGCGCTGCTCACCTTGCCTCGTGCCGACCGCGGCCCCGAGTTCTCGCGCCTCGCGGTTGAACGGAGCTCGGCGTGAGCGCGGTCACGGCGCCGGCCGCGTCCGGCGCGCTGGACGTGACGCGTGACTATCTGAGCCTGCTCAAGCTCCGCATCGTGGCCCTGCTCGACGCCACCGCGATCGGGGTCATGATCCCGGCGGCTCATGGCCACCCGCGCCTGCTGTCGGTGGTCGCGGTGCTGGTGGGCGGCACGCTCGCCGCCGGCGGCGCTCATTCCATCAACTGCTGGTTCGATCGCGATATCGATGCCGCGATGAGCCGCACGCGACGCCGGCCGCTCCCGGGCGGCCGGATCCCGGCGTGGCACGCGCTCGCGATCGGCATCGGGCTCAACGTGCTTGCCTTTGCGGTGCTCTGGTCGGGGGCCAACCTGCTGGCCGCCGCGCTCGCGCTTTCGGGCACGCTGATCTACGTCTTCGTCTACACGATCTGGCTCAAGCGTTCAACGCCCCAGAACATCGTCATTGGTGGAGCCGCCGGCGCGGTGCCACCACTGGTGGGCTGGGCGGCGGCGACGGGCCGGCTCGACATCAGCGCCCTGGCGCTGTTCGGCGTGATCTTCTTCTGGACGCCGCCCCACTTCTGGGCGCTGGCGCAGATCATCAAGACCGACTACGCGCGCGCGCACATCCCGATGCTGCCGGTGGTGGCCGGCGAGCAATCGGCCAAGCGGCAGAGTGTTGTGTATGCGGTGTTGACGGCGATCGTGAGCGTCGTCCCGTTCTTCACGGGGTCCGCGGGGGCGGTCTACCTGGCAGGCGCCTCCGTCCTGGGCGTCGGCCTGGTCGGGCTGACGGTCCTCGACCTTTCGGGCCGTCGGTGGACCCGACGGCTGTTCGCTTACTCGATTGTGTATCTGGCGGTGCTTTTCACCCTGTTCGCGATCTCACCCTTCCTCCCCTAGTCGCGATGGAGATCGTCCGCCTTCATCTCGCTCGGATCGACGCGCTCAACAAGATTCCGGTGCACGGCTTCGTCATCAAGCATCCGCGAGCTGGAGCGATCCTGGTCGACACGGGGGTCGGATGGCCGACGGAATTGGTCAAGGAGTGGAAGGTGGTCAATCGCCACGCGGCCGATGCGCTTGGAGAGCACGACCTGAGCCCCGCCGATGTCCGCATCGTCGTCAACACCCACCTGCATTTCGACCACTGCGGCCAGAATGCCGTGTTCAAGCACGCACCGTTCTACATCCAGCGTGGTGAGCTGGCACGTGCGCGCCGGGAGGAGACCATCACCGCGGAGTGGTTCGATTTCGCCGGCGCGCGTTTCGAGCTGTTGGACGGCGACGCCGAGATCGCCGAGGGGGTTCGCGTCGTCGCTACTCCGGGGCATACGGTAGGCCATCAGAGCGTGGTGGTTGATACGCCCGATGGCGGCGCGGTGATGATCGGCGACGCCGCTTATACGTCTGAGATCTACCGCGCGCGGGACGAGGCCGACCTCACAGAGTGGCGGGGGCAATATTCGGACCGGACCGCCTGGTCCGAGTCTCTCGACAGGCTCCATGGCATGCACCCGCACGCCGTCCATTTCTGTCACGACACCCGAGTGGTGGCGCCGTCGCCGTGAACGAGTTCGGCCCCCTCGTCAGCCCCGAATGGCTGCGAGACCACCTCTGGGACCCCGACCTGCGCGTGATCGATTTCCGCTGGTACCTGCTCGGGCGCAACGGTCGCGACGCTTATGAGAGCGGCCACATTCCCGGTGCGGTGTTCGTCGACCTCGAGGATGTGACCGGCACCGAGGGTGGTGGGCGCCACCCGCTGCCAACCGGTGCGCAGCTCGCGGAGGCGATGCGAAACGCGGGCATCGATTCCGGTACGAGGGTGGTGGCTTACGACGACGCGGGCGGGTCCATCGCCGCACGGCTGTGGTTCCTGCTGGGCTGGTTTGGTCACGACGCGCAAGCGGTTCTCGACGGCGGCATCCAGGCGTGGGGTGAGCCGCTCGACGCGGCGGTCCCATCGGTCCCGCGGGGCAACTTCGGGTGGCGCGAACCGGATCGATCGCGGGTGCTCGACTTCGATGCCGTCCGACGCCTTACGGGCGTGCCCTTGATCGACGCGCGCGTGGGTGAGCGCTATCGCGGAGAGCGGGAGCCGGTCGATCCCAAAGCCGGCCATGTGCCGGGTGCCGTCAGCGCTCCTTGGACGGAGAATCTGGGCCCGGATGGAAGGTTCAAGCCGTCTGAGGAGCTGCGGAAGCGGTTCGCGGCGCTTGGCGCGGATGACGAGGGCGGCGCGGTCGTGTATTGCGGCTCGGGCGTGAACGCGTGCCACGACCTGCTTGCCATGGAGCTCGCCGGCCTTACGAACGGACGGCTGTATGCGGGCTCGTGGAGCGATTGGGCCAGCCGCGATGCCCCGATCGCGATCGGCCAAAATCCGTAATCAATTAAAGAGTGGAGCGGTAGGCCGGATTCACTCCGGCCGTCACCAGATGCGCCTTTCCAAGCGCCTACATGCCGGGCATGACTCGGAGGGGGTTCCACGGGGGAGGCCTGACTCACCCGTGCTTTCAGCCGGGGTACGGGCTTACGATTCCCGCGTGATCTTGAAGGGAAAACGGATCCTGATCGCGGGGATGAGCGACCGCCGCAGTATCGGGTACGCGATCGCGGTCGAAGCGCAGCGTGAGGGCGCGGAGCTCATCCTCACCAGCTTCGGCCGGATGATGACCATCACGCAGATGACGGCCAAGAAGCTGAACCCCGTTCCCGACATCCTGGAGATGGACGTCACCAAGCCGGCCGATATCGAGGCGGCGCTTGCAGAGACGAGCAAGCGGTGGGACAGGATCGACGGCCTCGTGCACTCCGTCGCTTACGCTCCGCCGGATGCGCTCGGCGGCAAGTTCCTGAGCACGCCATGGGAAAGCGTCGCCACCGCGCTGCAGGTGAGCGCCTTCTCCTTCAAAGAGCTGGCGGTTGGGTTCCTTCCACTGATGCGCGAGCACGGTGGCTCGCTGGTGACGCTGGATTTCGACAACTCGACGCAGGCGTGGCCCAAGTACGACTGGATGGGTGTTTCGAAGGCCGCGCTGGAATCGGTCACTCGCTACCTGGCCCGCGACTTGGGGCGGTACAAGATCCGTGTCAACGCCATCTGCGCCGGCCCCCTCGCCACACTGGCAGCGAGTGGTATCCCCGGCTTCAAGGACTTCGAAGAGGTGTGGGAGCAGCGCGCTCCATTGGGCTGGAGCCTGCAGGACAAGTCGCCGATCGGGCGCGCCACGTGCGCGCTGCTGTCGGACTACATGAACATGACGACCGGCGAGCTGGTGCATGTGGACGGTGGGTATCACGCGATGGGTGCGGATCTGCCTCCGGTCGACTGACACAACATCTAGTAGCAGCGCGGCTACAAGCCCGCAATATCGTGTTAGGCTCTCCCCAAATTCTGGCGGGAGGAATGCAATTTGCGGGAGTGCTTGGTGATCTACGTGGACGCCGCTCTCGACAAGAACGGCCGGGCCGGATGTGGCCTGGCCGTTTTCGTTAGGGGCCGCGCAGTTTACACAGAGTCATTCGGCTTTTCGCACGTGGGTGGATCCGCTCAGTTGGAGGCGCATGTGTGCGCAGGTGCGCTCGACCTTGCGGCTGCACGCTGGCCTTATCATCGAGTGATCGTTCGCACCGATTGCGCTCCGGTGGTGCGAAGCCGCATGCCATCGAGCGACAGTTTTCGAGTTGCGGTATATGAAGTTCGTGAGCGATGCCGGCAAGGTTGGCGTGTCGTGCGCTACGTCAGTCGCAAGGCGAACCCCGCGCACGAATTGGCGCGTGAGGGTTTGAAAAGCCTCTCGCGGCAGCCGGTTCTGGCGGCAGCGTAGTGGCACGCAAGGCGCTCGGCGGGAACGAGCTGATTCAGCAGTTGAACGAGATGGTCGCGGAGCTCATCAAAGAGAACCGCAAGCTGAAGCGCCAGGTGGACAAGCTGACTGCGCGCGGATCTGCGGCTGCCAGCAGCGCGGTGGAGCGCAGCTTGCGCACCATGCAGCGGCGCGTTCAACGAGCCTTGACAGGCCCGGCAAAGCGCAAGCGCCGGAAGACCACGGGTGGGGGGACAACTCCGCGCAAAAATGTGACCCGGCGGCGCCGCAAGACGACGGCGTAGTCGCTAGCCGCTGGCGCTGAAGCCCGCTTCGGCCTCCATGCGCCGTGCTGTCCTGTAGGCGTCCACGATGCTGAAGATCCACAGGGTCCCGCCGCCCACCTCCATCGGCACGCCGATGACGGCGCCGATGAAGCTGAGATCGAGGTCGAATCCGAAGAACTCGAGGCCGCCGATTCCGATCAGGTAGGCAACGCCCTTCATATTCTGGCCGAGGTAGAAGTGACCCAATCCAGGAACGACCGCCAGCGCTGCGGCGAGCAGCGGGTGCTTGCGCGATTGCGGGCGCACTCCCTGGTAGCCGCCTGAGGCAGGAGCACCGCACCGGGGGCAACGTGCGCTCGGGTTGGTCAAGACGGCGCCGCAATGACCGCAGAGAACTTCGGCTGCCACGTCTGGATAAAGCATGCCCATTTTGGTAGCCTGCGAATCGTGGATCTGGGCTTCACCCCTGAAGAAGAGCTATTCAGAGAAGAAGTGCGCTCCTGGCTTGATCGCAACCTCCCGGCCGAGTGGGGCCACGGTGGCGTGGGCGGCTATCGGGAGGACGCCGACGAGGACATGCAGCGCCAGTGGCAGAACCGCCTCCACGAGGGGGGTTGGCTCAAGCTGTCGTGGCCCCGCGAGAGCGGCGGCCGAGGTGCGGGGCCGGTCATGCAGGCGATCTATCACGAGGAGATGGCGAAGGCAAGCGCCCCCATGATCCTCGGACGCCTTGGGGTGAGCCTGCTCGCGCCCACGCTGCTCGTCCACGGGTCGCCGTGGCAGAAGGACACCTACATCGAGAAGATCCTCGGCGGCGAGCTCATCTTCTGCCAGGGCTTCAGCGAACCGGATGCCGGGAGCGACCTGGCCGGTTTGCGCACGCGCGCCGAACGACGCGACGGGCATTGGATTCTCAACGGACAGAAGACGTGGTCGAGCGGAGCGCATTATGCCGATAAGAGCTTCCTCCTCGCGCGCACAGACACCGAGGCCGATGCGCACAAGGGCATCTCCTTCTTCCTGGTGGATATGCACCAGCCGGGAGTCGAGGTTCGGCCGATCCGCCAGATGACCGGCGGCGGCGAGTTCGGCGAGATCTTCCTGTCCAACGCGGTGGTCGAGGACCGCGACCTCGTCGGTGAGCCTGGCGCCGGCTGGAAGATAGCGATGACGGTTTTCGGGTTCGAGCGGGGCGGTCTCGCCCAAGCCGCTCGGTTCGAGCGCGCGGTCCAGCAGCTGGTCGGCCTGGCGCGCGAGCGTGGCGCCGGGGCGGACCCCACCGTGCGGCAGAAGGTCGCGCAGGCCCAGATCGAAGCCCACGTCTTCCGGCTCATCGGGCTGCGCAACCTGACGAGCGCACAGCATGGTCACGCTCCCGGACCGGAAGCCAGCCTGACCAAGCTCTACTGGAGCGAGATGGACAAGCGCATCCAGGAAACGGCGGTGGGGCTTCAGGGTCCCTATGGAGCGCTGGCACCCGACTCGCCTTTCGCGATCGAAGAGGGGCGCTGGCAGTTCGGCTGGATGTGGGCGCAAGGGGAGACGATCTATGCGGGCTCGTCCGAGATCCAGCGCAACATCATCGCCGAGCGCGTGCTTGGACTCCCTAGAGGCCGGTGAGCACGTCCACGTCGGTGGTGGAGCGGCTGCGCGCGCGCATCGGCGCGGCGGGCCCACCGGCCCACGTCGCAGTCGAGGCAGGCCACCTCAAGCGCTTCGCGGAGGCGATTGGCGATTTCAACCCACGCTGGCTGAGCGAGGCGCCGCCGACCTTCCTGGTGGCGCTGGCGCCGCCGTCCGCGCACCTTCCGGAGGCCGAGGAGTATGGGAA
>CAAGKR010499366.1_pt1 | contig 12001 bp, 9 predicted proteins | sample 2556971 | NCBI WGS metagenome assembly CAAGKR01 (sample SAMEA5207829, study PRJEB30636) | soil metagenome | biome: forest; feature: boreal; material: soil | place: USA | collected 2011-09 | depth 1 m
AACTCATTGTGAAAGTCGTGCAATAGGCTGCTGCGGTAGCAAAAACAGACCTTCGCTCAGATCGAATCTGCGTTGTTTATTCGATCTGGCTGAGAGAGGCTACGCACATGAGCAAGTGCGGCGCGATGGGCTTGTTAAAATTTAAGGGGCGAGCCATTCAAGCATGCGACGATGGCTTCGATCACGCGTTTTGTCTCGTCCGGATCTTTGACTTGGATACAGACCGCGCCGGTTTCACGCGCCGGATAATCATTGCCACCCGGGAATAGAGCGTCCCCGATGTAGATCATTTCCTGGATGGCTATCCCGAGGATGTCGCGTAATTTCCTAATCCCGTAGGCTTTGTCGACTCCGGGCTTGGTGACATCGATCGACGTTGTGCCGCCCATGTGAACGGAGAAATTCGGTAGCATTGTATCGAGCAGCGCTTTGATCGCCTTGCGTTTTACGAAATCCGGATCCCACTTTTCTTTCGCGTCCAATGGAGCTTGCTGGCCAAGTCCGGAGTACGTAATCTGGCTTCCCCGGTCTTCGATCGTCTCTCCCCAAACCTGCTGGGCTTGAAAGCCGGAAGCACCGACCGCCTTTTGCAACGAGCTGATGATCGTCGCTTTCTCAGCGTCGGTGAAATCTTCCGCATAGAGAAGTTGCCAACCGGCCTTGTATTGATAGAACCTGGTGCCACAGGTCGGTAACAGCGATAGGTTGTTGAGGCCGTCATCCTGGGGCAGATGCGCGACGACCTGCGTTTGAAATTGGGGGAAGCCGCCTCCGGAAATGATTGCAACTTTAACGACGCTTAGGAGAGCCGTAAGAAGCGCGGCCATTTCGGCATCGATCGCGGATTTGCTCTCTGCCAAGGTGCCGTCGAGATCGAAAACGATGAGCTTTTCCACAGCCTGCCTCTACGCCCGGAACCGCACAGTGACCTTGACTGCTGAGTTTTGGCCACTGGATCGTGCGCCGGCGAATTTACAACGCAGAGCTGCATGCCTGCATGCCCGTTATGCCAATGTGAAGAAAGACCGCAGAGCATGCGGCGCGAGAAACTACGCGGCTTTGTTACCCTCGCCGGAAACTGTGGGAAGAAGCGCTACCCCCACGAGCGTGCCGCCCGCGAGACGGCGGAGCACCAGATGCAGCGCGCCGGCGAATGCGGCGAGACTCTACAGCTGCGCGTCTACTTTTGCCCGAACGCCTCGTGCGGCGGTTGGCACTTGACGGAGGTGCGCTAGATGGGATAAGGTTTGCGGCCGGTTACGCGCAGCCGGTTGCGTAGCGCCACGCTCGGTACGCGAACGCGGTCGGCCAGCCGCATGAGCCACAAGAGTCTGATTGCCCACCAGGTCACGTCGATCTCGTACCACGCCAGCCCGTGGCGTGCAGAGTACGGAAACGCGTGATGGTTGTTATGCCAGCCTTCGCCGAAGGAGAGGATCGCAACCCACCATGAGTTCGTCGACCGATCGGTCGTCGCGTACGTGCGGTACCCAAACATGTGTGTCGCGCTGTTTACCAGCCACGTGGTGTGATACGCGAAGATCAATCGGCCGAAGAACGCCCAAGCCAGAAACGGCCAGCCGCCTATTGCGAGCAGCGTGCCGGCGAAGGCGATCTGGATCGGGAAATTCAGCTGGTAAAGCGCCCGGTAGAACGGTTCGTCCCAAAGATCCGGACAGTATTTCTTGAATTCCGCTACCGTGCGCGGCACGTCCGGGTTGGGTTTGAAGAGCCATACCATATGCGCCCAGCCGAAACCGCGGCGAACGTCGTGAGGATCGCCGTTCTGATCCGCATGCGCGTGATGGCGGCGATGGGTGGCAACCCACGAGATCGGGTCGCCTTGCACGGCGAGCAGACCTAGAATCGCCGTTGCATATTCGACCGGTTTAACCATGCGTATGCTGCGATGTGTTAGCGTGCGGTGGTAGCAGAGCGTGATGCCCCAAGCTCCCGTCGCATACGCGATGCAAACCGCAACTATCAGCGCCGGCCATGAGAAGAAGATCGGAACGAAAACAGCCAGGGCACAGAGGTGAATGATTAAGAGGCCGATGCCGTTCGGCCAATTCGGGCGCGCGTCAACCATGTGGGAATACTTCCCCATTCAGGGCCCGCTCAAGCAAGCGGACGGCTAGACCAATCCGGCGCGTATTGCGTATACCGCGACTTGCGTGCGCGCGGTCAGATTCATCTTGGCCAGGATGTGTGAAAGGTGGTTTTTCACCGTTTTGTCGCTGAGCCTCAGGCGAGAGGAGATCTTTTTATTAGAGAGGCCTTCCGCGACCAGCCGAACGACCTCCAGCTCGCGCTCGGAGAGGGTTGACAGCGCGCGCCCATCCGAAACCTGGATGGTGTGGAGGTCCCCTCGCGGCGGCAGTGGCGTGAGACGTTTGAGCGTCTCAATCGCCTCGCCGATAGTCATCGCTTTCAAGGTAGCGGCCAGCGATGAGGTCTCGCCCAGCGCCCCGATCTGCTCGTCAAGATCGAGTAGCCTGCCGAGCGTCCGAGCGACGAGAGGGCCTTTGGCGACGAAAACGTGCTCGGCAGCCTCGGGGAAAAGCGCCATAATAGCGGCGCCTTTCGTGGGCCTTACGGACTATCCTCCGCAGGACGTGGTGCGCGCGATTGCTGAAGGAAGGCCGATTGACGGGTTTGCTTTTTTCGCTGATCGCTGCGCTTACGGCGGGGCCGTCACCCTCTGCGTCGCCGCTGCACTTCGACGCGTTGATCTCGGCCGGTCACGAAGGACGGCCCGCAAACTGCGCACGCTTTCCCAAGCATCATTGCAATCTGGGAACTCCCGGCGAACGCCGGTGGACGCCGATCGTTGCCGACGAAGCCGCGCGCATCTTGCGCGCGCAGGGTTTCAGCGTCGCGCGCGAACCAGCGGACTTTGAGGGCTCGTACGAAGTGAAAGCGGCGATCTTCATCCACTTCGACGGCAGCGACCGGCCGTGCTCGACCGGCGCATCGATCGGCTATCACGATCCCGCTTCGAGTGCGGCGGCGCGAATGTGGCGCGATACATACGCTCGCTATTTTCCGTTTCGTTTCATGGCTGACAATTTCACGGATAATTTACGGGACTATTACGGCTTCAGGCAAGTGCACGCAAGCAACGGTGGACTCGTGCTCGAGCTCGGCGAGATCACGTGTCCGGCTGAACGCCGGTGGCTGGCGCCGCGGCTGAAGTGGGAAGGCGATCTCATCGCGCACGTCGTGAGTGTGCTGATCGGTAAGAAGTGAATGGTGGCGCGAGTGGCCAAAGCCGCCGTATGCGCCGACTGCTCCTTTCCTTTGCGTTAGGTATCTTCGCGTGCGCGCCCGTTCTAGCGGGCCCTACTCCCAAGCCTTCGCCGACGCCCGGATTCTTCGACCAGTTGCGCTTTCGCAGTGTCGGCCCGGCCGTTTCGGGCGGACGTTTAGGTGCGGTAGCCGGTACGGATGCCGACTCTTCGCTGTATTACGTCGGCGCTGCGGGCGGCGGCGTCTGGCGCAGCAAAAACGGCGGACAGGCGTTCACGCCGGTCTTTGATGCCCAGGATGTGGGCTCGATCGGCGCGATTGCAATCGATCCGCACGATTCGAGCATCGTGTGGGTCGGTACGGGCGAGGCTGCGCCGCGCAACGACGTTTCGCAGGGCGATGGCGTCTATCGCAGCGGCGACGGCGGCAAGTCCTGGACTCGCGTGCTCACTTTGAGCAACACCTTGATCGCAAACATTCTGGTCGATCCGCGCGATTCAAACGCGGTGCTCGTCGCCGTGTTGGGTGATCCGTTCGCCGATAACGCGGCGCGCGGGATCTATCGCACGAGCGATGCCGGAAAAACCTGGCAGAAGACGCTGTACGTTGATGCGCGCACCGGCGCCTCGGATATGGCCGCTTCGGCGAAGGAACCCGGCGTTGTGTATGCAGGCATGTGGCCGTACCGGCGCACGGGGTGGAGCTCGGAGAGCGGCGGCCCGCAGGGCGGACTCTACAAGTCGGCCGATTTCGGTGCAACGTGGGAGAAGCTGACCGGCCGAGGTTTGCCGGGCGGTCCAACGGGCCGGATCGGCGTTGCCGTTGCGCCGTCGGATCCACAGCGCGTCTACGCTCTCATCGAATCGAAATCCGGCGTATTGTGGCGCAGCGATGACGGCGGTGCGAGCTGGAAAGCGATGAGTTCGAACACCCTGATCAACGAGCGTCCGTTCTACTATACGCACGTCTTTGTCGATCCGACCAACGAGGACCACGTGTGGGCGCTTACGGTGCACTTGACCGTCAGCACGGACGGCGGCAAGACGTGGAAGATTGGCGCGCGCGGCGTACATGGCGACAATCACGCGATGTGGATTTCGAAGGACGCCAAGCGGATCATCGAAGGGAATGACGGTGGTCCATCATTTTCATACGATGACGGAGCGACGTGGCAGATGCCGCACAATCTGTCGATTGCGCAGCTGTATCATATCGGATTCGATCGACAGAACCCCTATCACGTTTGCGCTCCGCTCCAAGACAACGGCGTGTGGTGTGCGCCCAACAACGGCTTGAGCGGAGGCGGCATCGGCGCCAGTCAGTGGCAGAATATGGGCGGCGGCGATGGAACCTGGGTCGTTCCCGATCCGCGCGACCCGCACGTCGTCTGGTCCACGAGCGGCGGCGGAAATTTTGCCGGCGAAATCGACGTCATCGACACGCGAACGAGCGAAATTCGCACGGTTTCCCCTTACTTGCACGATCAAAACGTGATCGATCCGCGCAACCTCAGATACCGCTTCAACTGGGAGACGCCGATCGCGTTCGATCCGTTCGATGCGAGCGTGGTGTATGCGGGCGGCAGCGTCGTCTTCGCCACGCACGATAGGGGCACGCACTGGCGGGCGATCAGCGGCGACCTGACCCGCAATGAGCGCAGCCATGAAATCGTCACCGGAGGGATCACGCTCGACGGCACCGGGGCGGAAACGTCGGAGACTATCCTTTATATAGAGCCTTCACGCGTGCACCGCGGAGAGCTCTGGGTCGGTACGGACGACGGGTATGTGCAGCTAACCCTCGATGGGGGCAAAACATGGCGGAATGTGACGCCGCCGGGTCTTCGGCCGTTCGGCCGGTTCGCAAGCCTTTCGGCGTCTGCGCGCTCGGCCGGCTTGTTCTACGCCGCCTACGATTTGCACATGATTGGCGACCGCACACCACACATTTATGTTACCGCCGACTATGGTAAGCATTGGCACGACATTGCGGCCGGCCTCCCGGCAGGGCAGGAAGTGCGCAGCGTTCGTGTCGATCCACGCAACCCGAAGCTAATCTACGCGGGACTCGAGAACAGTTTATGGGCGAGTTTCGACGGCGGTGCGCACTGGCGCAACACGAGCCTCAATTTGCCGGCCACGTCCGTACGCGACATTGCGGTCCATCCCGATAGCAACGACCTCTTGCTGGCGACGCACGGCCGCAGCGCCTGGATCCTCGACGATCTTACGCCACTGCAGAAGCTTAGCGCCGCGCAGATGGCGCGCAGCGGCGCCTATCTGTTTCCGATCCGCGCAGCGACGCAGTGGAACGAGCACAACTACTTTGGAACGCGCAGCGACGGTACAGATCCTCGGTTCGGCGCGATCATCACCTACTATCTGAAGCGGGCCGCCGGACGCGCACCGACGGCTGACGTCATCGACGTAGCGGGGCGCTCAGTGCGGCACTTCGCCGCAAAAGAGCTGAGCAATCAAGCCGGTCTGAACCGCTTCACGTGGGACACTACCGAGGACGCACCGCCGATTTGGAAATTCGCACCCACATGGAATCAAGGCGGCGCATTCAGTCAAAACAGTGTCCCGGTTTTGCCCGGAAGGTACACGCTGGTGCTGCACGCTGACGTGACGCTCCGGCAGCCGGTTCTCGTGCTGCAGGATCCACGCACGCATCTTAGCGCCGCGCAACTGCGCGCGAACTATTCTGCGATGCATGCCGTTTTCAACGATTTCGGCCGGGTCAACGCCGCACTGAATTCCTTGTCGACGGTCTTAAATGAAGCACCGCTGCGAACGAATGTCTTGAATGCGGCGCATAATGGGACCCTCGCGTTGCGAGTCGCGGCAGTCGCATCGCAAGCCAAACTACTGCTGCTGTCGATCACACAAAATCCCGTCAACGATCAGGACGACGATTTTCTGACCGACGTGCTCCGCGAGCGTCTACAGACCCAAATGGGAACGTTCGGCGGGACATTCGGCCGCCCGACCGCTGCGCAGCTTCGGGAGAACGCGGCCCTTCATGTGCTAACCACCGAGCGGCTGCGCGCCGTGGCCGCATTCGAGGCTGGGGCGCTCCGCGAGGTCGATTCAGCTTTGCGCGCGGCCATACTGCCGCCGCTCACGACGCTCAGCCAACAGCCTAAAGTCTATGACGAAGCCGTGGGCGGGCGCCGCGGCGACGACCAGCTTTAGGTAGCAGCTTCGTCCGCGATCATGCCGAGCCTGACATTTGCGGAACAGAATCGACGCGCTCTCTCCTTTATAAAGCACGATCGACTGAGGCGCGGCAATCCTGATTTACAAAGCTGAGTCCTAATGGGTACAATCCGAGCGCATCATATTCATGGGGCCTTAATGGACATCCGATTCTTATCGGTGCCACACCCGCAGCGGGTCGTCCCCACTTTTTAGTCCGCGGAAGGACCGGAAATAGCGGCTTGTACGAGGGAAGGCCAGGAAGCGAACGCGCTCATCTAGGGGGGTTATCACCTAACCCCTGGGGGAAGAACTCTTAATTCCCTACAGTGACCCCCTACCTGGTCGATCTGGGGACTTGACAGTATGGCACGATCTCATTAAAAATCAGGAGTTCGCGTCAAGCGTAATTTCCTTCAGCCCAATGCGGTATCCATAGACTGCGGATAGTCTTTTCCTGCTGACTCTTCACGATTTTGAGTGTCACGCACGAGAGGAGACCCCCGTACATGGACCATCGGTATGCCCACCTTCGCACGCTCTGCTCGCACCGTTTGCGGTGCACGGCTGCACCCAAAGACGAGTTCTGCGCGAGTTGCTCAGAGAGACGAGCCATGGTGCTCGGAGAGCACCTTTCTAGAAATCTTTACGCCTGCATAAGCCTGCTCCAAACGGCATTCCGGCGTTTGGAGCTCAACGACTGCGAGCGTAATTCGCTCACTCAGGCCGCGTCGGCAGTTCACTGCGCCACGGTCAAATTGCGCGGGGAGCCATCAGAGCGCGGTCGCGCGGAAGCTCATCGCGCTCTCGGGCATGCGTCGAGCACGCTCCGACAGGTGAGCCGTGCACATGTACGGAGCGCCGGCTCCTGTCCCGATTCGCCGTGCCTTGGAAGGGCTGCGTCAAACGCAGCCCTTTATCATCGACGCCGTAACCCGCGCCGCCTAACACTCTTCCGTACGTCTGGAGGTCCCACATCGTGATCCGTGCGATCGATGGCAGCCCTGCTGTGTCGCTGCCCGCTCTGCCTCTGCGCGCTCCGCGTCTTGCGCCCCTCGAGTGGAGCGATGCCGACGAACTGTTCCCGTTCGAGGTGCCGGAATGGGAGAGCCTGGGCTTGGCACGGGTCTCGCCGCGCATCCTGGGCCGGCATTCACTCTTCCTGGGCGATACCGGTTCAGGAAAAACCAAATCCGGCGTCGTCCCTATTTTGGGAGCTGCGCTACGGCATCGCCATGATGACGCGCGCCATCGTGCGGCCGTCTTGGTAATCGATCCCAAGTTCGAGCTAGCACCGGTGATCGCGGAGTTGCTCTCCGCACAAGAGCGGATGCTGATCACTCTCGATGTCGATTGCTGCGAGCGACGTATTGCACTCTTTGAAGGCGTGCGCGATCGGTACAGCGACCCCCGCGACGCCGTCGAGTACACCCTGGTCAATTGCAGTCCGGCATACGTTGCAGAACGAGACGGGAGGGATCACTTCTGGCGCGTTTCCGGCCACCAGATTATCGAAGCGCTCGTTGCCTCAGACGTGGCCTGCTACAAGGAGTGCGGCATGAGCATTTGGTCCGTGCTGCTCTCAGGATTACCCGAAAGTGAGCGGCGAGCGCTGCGCGGCTATGGACTCAGCACACTGGACGCGAACTATTATGTAAACGCGTACGCCTTCTGCAGTGCGGCTGTCAATAATGCACGCATGCTTGTGCGGTTTGCCGATATCTGTGAGGCCCACCAGCTTCCGCAGTTTCATACCAGCATGCTGCGCGGTTTTCATGGCGCTCCGGACAACCAGCGCGGCAGCCAAATCTCCATGGCGCTGCAGTTTCTTGGCGAATTGGCGTCCCATGAGCTCAACGCGATCGTCGACCTGCGCCCGCCGGGGACAGGCCGCGCGGATGACGTGCGGCACCTTTCCATTCGCGCGATTGTCGAGAACGGCGACGTGCTGTTGTTCTCGCCCGGGCTTGGATCGGTGGTTCACGACCTCGTCGGCCGTATCGTAAAAACCAAGTTCTTCGAGGCCTCGCTCTCGCGCCGGAATAAGGAGCGCGCGGTCTTCTACATTTGCGATGAGTTTCAACGGTTCATCACGAGTGATCCACAGAGCGGCGAACAATCATTTTTAGACCGTTGCCGTGCATACCGCGTCGTTTGCGTCCTCGCCACACAGTCGATGGCGTCGCTGGCGTACGGACTACAACAAGCCCGGGTGGGCGACGACGACGTCGCGGCAGCTCTCGGCATACTGATGAACAACACGGGCAACAAGCTCTTCTTCCGGAACACGGACCAAGAGACCCAATCCTGCTTGGAGCGACTCTTTCCGCGCAGTCCGAATCCCCAAGACGGGTCGCTGCTCGGGCTTCGCCCCGTCTCCTCGCTAACGGTCGGCGAATGCTTCTATCTGTTCAGCGATGGCCGCATGGGGCGCGGCCGCATCCGCCTTCCTGGTTCCAACCACACGAACGTCGATGAACTATTCGACATCGCGACCGTGCGGCTGTCGGGGCCCATGTCGTTCGAAGCGGTGCTGTCCGTGTGCGACACCATCGAGCGCCTCGTGCGCTTCCAACGAGCAACTGAGATCAATATCGAGATTGAGTCCCCCGGGGGTAACGGCGGTGCGCTGCAATACCTGATCGGCAAAATGACGGCGTGGCGCGCCCAGGGTGTGCGCTTTCATACCACGGCGCTGCTTACCACGGGAAGTGCAGCAGCGCTAGTTCTTGCGCTCGGCGATGCCGGTTGCCGTCGGGCGTACCGCTTTTCGCAGATCATGTTTCACAACGTTCGCTTCATCCCATCGCAGCCGGTGCCGATTACTAAGGAAGTCGCGCAGTGGCTCATCGACGACCTCTCGGACGGCGACGATTTCATGGAACGGATGTTGATCGAGCATTTGTTCCCGTTGTCCGGGGCCGCCGATGCCCCGCGCACAATTGACTTCGAGAGCGCGCCTTTGAAGGAGCTGGACCTTGGCATTTCGGGTGTTAGGGCCCTCGATAGATCGCTGTTTCAAACGATCTATCGGAACCTCACGGTCCAAGATCGCTACATCACCGCCGAGCAAACGCAGCTCTTGGGGTTCATCGATTGCGTAATCTAGTTGCCGACTGGCGATCGGCGCGTTCCATGCGCTGCGCGAGCTCGCGTTGCGAATAGACCGCGATCTCGGAGGCGAGTTTCAGCAGCTTTGCGAGGCGCGGCGCAGGCGGAATGCCACGGAACAATTTCGTGCCTTCAACAAGCGCCGCGGCCGTTCGCGCCGATCCGGTAAAAGCATCAAAACGTCCGCGGCCGGCGCAAGGCCGATGAATAAAACACGCAAGTCGAAAAAAATCGGCGAATAAAGCACGCAAGTCGAGATCGGCCCCATCTTGAAAAATCCCGAAAACATTAAATAACCCAGAGCCTTGCTATGTTGCTATGCAGGTGTGCGTTACAAACTGATCGCGGATCCTGTCAAGCAACTTCGCGTGGGTTGAATAAACCACGCAGGTCTCGCGAACTTTGGCGCCCTCACCCGAATTTACCACGCATGTCTCGCGAACTCGGCTCTGGGCCGCAGCCCTCCCTCCTTCTAAACCCCCCGAATAAAGGGTGAAAACCCTGATTTTGCGTAAAGAAAACCGTGTCTAACCTTGCCCTAGCCGGTCCCCCGCTTCGAACGCGAACAGGCTCCAAAGGTTTCACCCTCCTCGAGATCATGGTCGTCGTGGCGATCATCGCAATTAGCGCCGGCATCATCGCGCCGAATTTTGGATATGCGCGCGGAAAAGGCGATGAGCTGACTCGCACGACGTTTGCAAGGAGTGAGGAATGAACGGAAGGTACCGCTGGATTCAAGGTGCGCTTGTTGCCGCGCTAGTTTTTGCGACGGTTCTCAGCGTACGGGGAGCGCTATTCGCGCAAGATCGGCCGGCTCAACAGCAAGTGCCGATATCGACGAGCAAGATGTTGCTGATGCCGGTGCCCGGCGAGATTTGGCGCACGAACACGTTTCCGACGACGGCGGCCATAAGCCCTGACGGCCGCTACATTGCGATCCTGAACAATGGCAACGGGGACATTGCGGCCGGCTTTCGGCAGTCGATCTCGATCCTCGATCTTCAAACCGGCCAGCTCGCCGACTTTCCCGACTCCCGACTAGAATTGTTCGCGCATCAAACGTACTTCCTCGGCTTAGCGTTCAGCGCCGACGGCCGAACGCTGTACGCATCGATGGATTCGTTGACGGATCCCATCGGCGCCATGCCGCACGACACCGGGGACGGGATCGCCGTATATCATTTTGACGGCGGGCGCGTATCCTCGGATCATTTCATCTCAATTCCACTCCAACCGCTCGGTCCCAAGCAGATCACGAACATCTCCAGTAAATTACCGGCCGGAAAGTCGATTTCGTATCCTGCCGGGCTAGCCGTTCTCACGCAAGATGGGCACGAACGTTTGCTCGTCGCGGACAACCTATCCGATGACGCGCTGTTGATCGACGCCGCCAGCGGAGCGATCGTTCACCGGTTCGATCTCAGCACGAACGCGGTCGTCCCGGCTTGTTACCCTTATGCCGTCGTGGTTTCCCGCGATAACAAACGGGCTTGGGTGAGCCTGTGGAACGGTTCGGAGGTTGACGAACTGGATCTCGAAAGCGGCTCGGTGACGCGGAAAATCTCGTTGCTGCCGCCCGCCTCGCCGACCGGCGCCGGCTCGCACCCGACCGCGTTGCTCCTGAGCCCGGATGAAGGCCGTTTGTACGTCACCTTGGCGAACGCCGACCGCGTAGCGGTCGTAGACACGGCGTCCGGCAATGTGACGGCCTTGCTCTCAACCGAACTCCCCGGTGAAAAACTCAATGGCACGCATCCGGGCGCGCTCGCGTTACGCGGCGATCGCCTCTACGTGGCCGATGCGTCGTCGAACGCCGTGGCGGTTTTTGACGTGAGCCATCTCGCGCAAGGCACCGATCCGGTCGCCGCTCTGGGATTCATTCCGACGGAATGGTATCCGACGGCGCTGCTCGTTCGGCAAGGCGATCTCTTCGTCGTCACCGGCAAAGGAAAAGGAACCGGTCCCAACTCCGAGCCCCTGGAATTTTCTCCGGGGCAGGGCATCCCGGTGCGCTATAACTATCCGTACATCCCGGCGCTCATGCTTGGATCGATCGCCCGCGTCGATGTACAAGATGCCGAAAGCCATCTGGCTTCGCTCACTCAAGATGCGCTCGCGAGCAATCGGATGCTGAACGCGATCCCAACGATGCACTTTGCCTCGGGAAGCAATCCGATCCATCACGTTATCTACATCATCAGAGAGAATCGTGGGTACGACGAAATGTTCGGCGACATCAAGGAGGCGAACGGCGACCCGTCGCTCGTGATGTTCGGCAAGAGCGTTTCGCCCAACGCGCACGCGCTCGCCCGCCAATTCGGTGTTTTGGATAACTTCTACGTGAGCGCCGAAACGTCCGCAAACGGGCACATCTGGTCCACGGCGGCCATCAGCACCGACTACACCGAGAGGACGTGGCAAATCGGCTATCGGGGCAGCGAACG
>CAAGKR010467808.1_pt1 | contig 12000 bp, 10 predicted proteins | sample 2556971 | NCBI WGS metagenome assembly CAAGKR01 (sample SAMEA5207829, study PRJEB30636) | soil metagenome | biome: forest; feature: boreal; material: soil | place: USA | collected 2011-09 | depth 1 m
CTACTCAACCGACAAAGCCGGCAACACCGAGACCACACACACCTTCACCGTCAAGCTCGACACCGCCGCCCCGAGCTCCGCTGCGACCAGCAGCCAGTTCGATAACACCGGCACGATCGCGGTCAACGCGCACGCCACCGACCCGTCCCCCAGCTCCGGGGTCGCGAGCGTCGAGCTCTACGTCAAGAAGCCCGGCGACAGCAGCTTCACGCTCGCGCACACCAACACCGACGGCAGCTCCGCCTTCAACTACACCGTGCCGACAAGCGAAGGCAAACCCGTCAACGGCAGCTACAGCTTCTACACCATCACCCACGACACCGCCGGCAACAACGAGACAGCCAAGACCACAGCCGACACCAGCACCCTCGAGGACACCATCGCCCCGACGACTACAGATGACGTGCCGGCGGCCTACGTCAATCACGATGTGACCGTGACGCTCACGGCAAGCGACACGGGCGGCTCGGGGGTCGACAAGACCTACTACACCACCGACGGGTCAACACCCACGACCTCGAGCTCGGTCTACAACCCGGCCAGCAAGCCGGTGCTCACCAGCGACGGGCAGACGGTCAAGTACTTGTCGACCGACAAGGCCGGCAACGCGGAGACGTCCCACTCGGCGACCGCGCACATCGACCGCGCGGCGCCCTCCACGACGGACAACGTGCCGGCGGCCTACGTCAACCACGACGTGACCGTCACGCTAACGGCGACCGACACCGGCGGCTCCGGCGTCGACAAGACCTACTACACCAGCGACGGGTCAACACCCACGACCTCGAGCTCGGTCTACAACGCGGCGAGCAAGCCCGTGCTCACGACCGACGGGCAGACGATCAAGTACTTCTCGACCGACAAGGCCGGCAACGAAGAGACACCACACTCCGCGACGGCGCACATCGCTCGCACAGCCCCCACGACGACGGACGATGTTCCCGCGACCTTCGTCAACCACAGCGTGACCGTGACGCTCACGGCGACCGACACGGGCGGCTCCGGGCTCGACAAGACCTACTACACCACCGACGGGTCAACGCCGACCACGTCGAGCTCGGTCTACAACGCGGCGAGCAAGCCCGTGCTGAGCAGCGATGGGCAGACGATCAAGTACTTCTCGACCGACAAGGCCGGCAACGAAGAGACACCACACTCCGCGACCGCGCACATCGATACGCTCGCACCGGTCACGACCGCGGCGGGGCAGAACGCTGACGCCAGCGTCTACAGCAGCGGTGGCTGGACGCACCAGGCCGTGACGGTGACGTTGACCGCGAGCGACCCGCCGCAGCTTGGCTCGGCAACCAGCTCTGGCGTGGACAAGACGTTCTACAAGGTCGATTCCGCCGCGAGCTACAGCACCGGCACCACGGCCACGATCCCCGCACCGGGTGATCACTCAAACGACGGCACCCACACCGTCTCCTACTACGCGACCGACAAGGCCGGCAACACCGAGAGCACGCACACGTTCAGCGTCAAGATCGACACCGTGGCTCCGACCTCGGGTGCGACGTCAGCACAGTTCGATAACTCGGGCACGATCGCGGTGGACGCGCACGCCAAAGACGCCTCCCCGAGCTCTGGGGTGGCGAGCGTCGAGCTGTTTGTGAAGAAGCCGGGCGACAGCAGCTTCTCGCTGGCGCACACCAACAGCGACGGCAGCTCGAGCTTCAACTACACCGTGCCGACCTCCTCCGGTAAACCCGTCAACGGCAGCTACAGCTTCTACACGATCGCCCACGACACCGCCGGCAACAACGAGGCCGCGAAGACCACAGCCGAGACCACGACGCTCGAGGACACCGTCCCGCCAACGACCACAGACAACGTCCCGAGCGGGCAGGTGACATCGAGCATCACGGTCACGTTGACGGCCAGCGACACAGGTGGCTCAGGGGTCGACAAGACCTACTACACGACCGACGGCTCAGAACCCACGACCTCGAGCCCGGCCTACAACCCCTCGAGCAAGCCCGTCCTCACGAGCGACGGCCAGAAGATCACCTACTTCTCGACCGACAAGGCCGGCAACGCCGAGACACCGCACTCGGCGACGGCGCACATCCAGACCGACACCACGCCTCCGACGACCACCGACAACGTGGACGCCAACTGGCACGCATCGCCGGTGAGCGTCACCCTGACGGCCACAGACAACGTAGGCGGCTCGGGCGTCAAAGCCACGTCGTTCAAGATCTACAGCGGAGCGACCGTGCCGGCGAAGACCGACAGCGGCTGGCAGACCTACAACCCGACGACCAAGCCCACGTTGAACAACGGCCAGGCGATCGCCTACTACTCGGTCGACAACGCGGGCAACGAAGAGAGCGTCAAGCACTCGGCTGCGGCCAAAGTCGACGGCGTCACCGCGGTCAGCAACGGCGCCACCTACACCCTCGGCTCCGTTCCAACGGCCGGCTGCGTCGATTCGAGCGCCACAATCACCTACTCCGGGGCGGTCGGGCAGGTCACGGCCACCTGCACCGATGGCGGCGGAGCGGTGAGCGCCACCTACACGGTCGCCTCCTGCGCGACGGCACTGTTCGCTCCCGTCTCTGGCAGCTGGGTCACATCACCCGGCGCGTGCACGACCCCTGCGCCCAGCACGGCGGTCTACAACGTCGCGAAGGGCGGGAGCTCCGTGCCGATCAAGTTCAGCCTCCACGGATACCAGGGGATGGCGATCTTCGCTCCCGGCTATCCGCTGTCCCAGCAGATCATCAGCACCGGCTCCTACACCGACAGCACCGTCACAACCACGACCAATGCAAGTGGCCTCACCTATGACGCCGCGAGCGACCAGTACACCTACGTGTGGAGCACCAGCAAGTCGTGGTCCGGCGAGAATCGCCAGCTCGTAATCGAGCTGAACGACGGCGTCACCTACATCCGCGCCAACTTCTACCTCAAGTAGGCGACAGTGCGGCTCCATCAAACAGCAATAGCGACCGCCACCGCGATCATGTTGGCAGCGACCGCGCCTGCGGTGGCCGCAGCGATCTCCAGCACGGAAACCTCCCAGGCGAGCACCCAAGCCGCAAAGGCGGTGGGGAAACAAACCCACGCGTCGACCGTCAAGGTGACCGGCTGCAAGCACACCACGAGCCGGACTGCCGTCTGCCATGCCGAAGCGCACTACACGAGCGGCGCAAAGCGCTGCACCTTCGACGTAACCATCACTCAGGCGAGCTCCAAGGGCCAGCGCCCGCGCACCAGTCCGTCGAACTTCGTCTGCTTCTGAGAAGTCGACGCTCGCGAGCCAATCGCGATGCGACCCTACGCCTGACATGGAGTGAAAAGTCAAGGCCCTGCACGCGGTGGCGCTGAGTGCTCCGAGCGTCGGGTGGCGGACGTCCCGGGGCAGCGACGGTGGATCAGACTGACATTCGCGGGTTGGTGCCGCATGACTGACCGTTGGGCGTCGGCGGCCATTCCGAGGCGAGACGGTGATGGCTCGGCCAGGCTATGCCCGGCAACCCACGCAGATGCGCAGGCCGCCGACCACCTTCACCGAGCGCCCGGACTTACCCGGCCACTCCGTCCGTCTAGTGCTGATCGAGAACTCGCTGGTCCGGCACCTCTTCGCCCGACGACGATGAGGGCAGGCAGGCGTCGGCCCGGGCAGCCACCTGACAGGCCGCCAGATGAGAGGGATGAGGATGATCGGCACAGCGAGTTGGTAGGAATGCTGCTTCCAATCACAGTGCTGCAGGGACATGCTTTCAGCGGCCCGCGCGCGCGGCAACTAGACGTTCCTACGGCGAGACGTTCCTACGGCGCTACCCCTACCTTCGACCAGTCTGCATCCATCCCTGAGGATGATGCCAGCATGTTGACGACGCTCGGAACAGCCGGGCGCCAGTAGGACGCCGGCGCGTCGCCGTTTAGCCCAGCCGCTCCTCGAGCGCGTCCAGCTGGTGGTGCAGCTCGTCCGGCAGACGGTCGAATTTCGCAAGATGCTCGCGGAACTGCAGCAACTGGGCCTTCCACTCGTCGGTATCGACCCGCAGCAGCTCCGCTACATCCCCGTCGGACACCTCCAGCCCGCGCGTGTCGATCCCTTCGCCGCCCACCGGGGGGATCAACCCGATCGGGGTCTCCCGCGCCGCGCCGTGCCCGGCGCAGCGCGCGAAGACCCACGCCAGCACGCGCGAGTTCTCCCCGTAGCCCGGCCATAGGAAGCGCCCCTCGGGATCCTTGCGGAACCAGTTGACGTAGAAGATCTTGGGCAGCTTGGCGCCGGGCTTGCGTCCGATCTTCAGCCAGTGGGCGAAGTAGTCGGCCATGTTGTAGCCGCAGAAGGGGAGCATCGCGAAGGGGTCGAAGCGGAGCTCGCCGACGGTGCCCGCGGCGGCCGCCGTCTTCTCGGAGCTCATCACCGAGCCGAGGAACACGCCGTGCTCCCAGTCCAGCGCCTCGGTCACGAGCGGCACGACCGTCGAGCGCCGTCCGCCGAAGAGCATCGCGTCTATCGGCACGCCCACAGGGTCCTGCCACTCGGGCGCGATCGCCGGATCCTGAGCCGCCGGGGTCGTGAAGCGGGCGTTCGGATGCGCCGCGGGAGTGTCGGCCGCCGGCGTCCAGTCGTTGCCGTGCCAGTCGATCAGATGTTCGGGCGCGTCCTTCGTCAGGCCCTCCCACCAGACGTCCCCGTCGTCGGTTTTCGCGCAGTTGGTGAAGATCGAGTTGCGCTCGATCGTGCGGATCGCGTTCGGGTTGGTCTGCTCGCCAGTGCCGGGCGCGACGCCGAAGAAGCCGGCCTCGGGATTGATCGCATACAGCCGGCCGTCCTCCCCGAACTTCATCCAGGCGATGTCATCGCCGATCGTCTCGACCTTCCAGCCCTCGAGCGTCGGGATCAGCATCGCCAGGTTCGTCTTGCCGCATGCGCTCGGGAAGGCGCCGGTGATGTACTTGACCTCTCCCTCGGGCGAGGTGAGCTTGAGGATCAGCATGTGCTCGGCCAGCCAGCCCTCGTCGCGCGCCATCACCGAGGCAATGCGCAGCGCAAAGCACTTCTTCCCGAGCAGCGCGTTGCCCCCGTAGCCCGACCCGTAGGACCAGATCTCGCGCGTGTCGGGGAAGTGCACGATGTACTTGTTCTCCGCGTTGCACGGCCACGGCACGTCCTCGGCGCCGTCGGCGAGTGGCATCCCGACCGAGTGCAGGCAGGGGACGAACTGGCCGTCGCTGCCGAGCGCATCAAGCGCGCCCTGGCCCATGCGGGTCATGATGCGCATGCTCACCGCGACGTAGGTGGAATCGGTCAGCTGCACGCCGACGTGGCTCTTGTCCGAGCCGAGCGGGCCCATCGAGAAGGGCACGACGTACATCGTGCGGCCGCGCATCGAGCCGGCGAAGAGGTCCAGCAGCGCCTCGCGCATCTCCCCCGGATCGCGCCAGTTGTTGGTCGGGCCGGCTTCCGCCTCGGTCGCCGAGCAGATGAAGGTGCGGTCCTCGACGCGGGCCACATCGCCGGGATCCGACAGTGCCAGGTAGGAGTTGGGCCGCTTGGCGTCCGACAGCCGCTCGAAGGTGCCCGCGGCGACAAGCTCCCGGCAGAGGCTGTCGTACTCCTGCGCCGACCCGTCGCACCAGCGGATCTCATCCGGTTCGGTCAGCGCCGCGACCTCCCCGACCCAGGCCAGCAGGCGCTCGTTCTTGGTGGGGGCGGAGGCGGTCGTGCTCATTGGTTGGATGCGGCTCCCTCGTCTCGCGGTCGTGCTCGCGCGCCCTCTCGTGAGCGCGGCCTGCGCCGGCCCTCTTGGCCAACGCGGAAGAACGCCCTGCAGGGCGATTCGCGGAAGCCTATCGCACGGTTTCCTACTCGACGTTTCCCTCGGCCGAGCCCCCCGCCTCGGCCTGCGCGCCCGCTCCCGGCTCCCTGCGGGGGACCAGCACGAGGCGCTTGAACTCGGCCACGAGGACACCATCCTGGTTGAGCACGCGGGTGTGCACCTTGACCGTGCCCCGGTCGGGCTTGGACTTCGACTCCTTCTTCTCCAGCACCTCCGACTCGCAGAAGAGCGTGTCGCCGTGGAACACCGGCGCGGGGTGCTTGAGCTCTTCGGTGGCGAGGTTCGCGATCGCCTTGCCGCTGACGTCGCTGACGGACATCCCCAGAGCCAGCGAGTACACGAGCGATCCCACGACGACGTTACGGCCCTGCTGCGATCGGCTCGCATACACGTCGTTGATGTGCAGCGGGTGATGGTTCATGGTGATCAGGCAGAAGAGGTGGTCATCGGCCTCGGTGACGGTCTTGGCCGGCCAGTGCTTGTAGACGGCGCCGACCTCGAACTCCTCCAGGTAGCGGCCGTAGGGGTGGGAGCCGCTCGCCTCGCGGGCGGCCTGGTCGGTCTCGACGGAATCGGTCTCGCTCATGAGTCTCCTTGGCTGATTTCCAGGCGAACTCTAGAGGCTCGCCGATCGCCCGCGCGGCCAGCGGCGATACGGTTCAGGTCCCAGACGACACAGGAGATACGACTTGCGCAACCCCCGCGACTTCTTCAAGCCCCTCGCGATCGGCGCGCCCGAGCCGGCGCGTGAGATCCCCTTCAAGCCCTCCCGGATGATTCATTTCCTCGACTTCTCCAACGAGAAGATGGTCGCCAAGGTGCCCGACATCGCGCCCACGGTCGACATCCTGCTCGGCAATCTCGAGGACGCCGTGCCGCTGGAAAAGAAGGAGGCCGCGCGCGACGGCCTGATCAGGGTGGGCAGGGAGATGGACCTCGGCGAAACGGCACTGTGGACGCGCGTCAACGAGCTCGCCTCCCCCTACTTCCTCGACGACATGACGCAGCTCGTCGGCGAGATCGGCGACAAGCTCGAGGTGATCATGATCCCCAAGGTCGAGGGCGCCTGGGACATCCACTACGTCGATCGCCTGCTCGCGCAATTGGAGGCGCGGGCCGGCCTCGAGCGCCCGATCCTGCTGCACTGCGTGCTCGAGACCGCCCAGGGCGTTACCGACCTCGAGGAGATCGCCAGCGCCTCGCCGCGCATCCAGGGGATGAGCTTCGGGCCGGCCGACCTCGCGGCCTCGCGGCGCATGAAGACGACCCGCGTCGGCGGCGGGCATCCCGGCTACCGCACGATCGCCGACCCCGACCCCGATGATCCGGACGCCCCCCGCGCGAGCTATCAGCAGGACCCCTGGCACTACTCGATCGCGCGCATGGTCGACGCCTGCACCTCGGTCGGGGCGCTTCCGTTCTACGGCCCCTACGGCGACATCCGCGACCTCGAGGGCTGCGAGACCCAGTTCCGCGCCTCGTTCCTGCTCGGGTGCGTCGGCGCCTGGTCGCTGCATCCGGCGCAGATCGCGATCGCCAGGAAGGTCTTCTCGCCGGACCCCGAGGAGGTCGCCTTCGCGAAAAAGGTCATCGAGGCGATCCCCGACGGCCGCGGCGTGCACATGATCGACGGCAAGATGCAGGACGACGCGACCTGGAAGCAGTGCAAGGTGATGGTCAATCTCGCCGAAATGCTCGCCCGCAAGGACCCCGAGCTGGCCGAGGCCTACGGCTTCGAGCCGGCCGCGGTCTGACGGCCCCCCACCCCGGCGGGGGCTCTGCGTATAGGCTTCCGCGCCGCATGAGATTCTTCGAGTACGAGGCGCGCGAGGTCGTCAAGCGCGCCGGCATACCGGTCACCGACTACGGGTTCACGACCGACCCCGCCGAGGCGCGCGAGATCGCGCAGCGGATCGGGGGGCCGGTGGTGATCAAGTCGCAGGTGCTCACCGGGGGGCGGATGAAGGCCGGCGGGGTCAAGTTCGCCGACACGCCCGAGGAGGCCGAGAGCCACGCCCGCGAGATCCTCCAGCTCGAGATCGGCGGCCACATGCCGCGCGGCGTGCTCGTCGATCCCAGGGCCGACGTCGAGCAGGAGTACTACGCGGGCGTCGTCTGGGACGGGATCCGCAAGCAGCCGGTGATGATCTTCTCGCCGGTCGGCGGGATCGACATCGAGCAGGTTGCCGAGGAGCAGCCCGACAAGGTCGGGCGCCGGCGCTTCTCCAACATCCTCCCCTTCGGGGAGTTCCAGGCCAAGGAGGTGATCGCCGCGACCGGCGTCACCGGGCCGGCGCTGGGCAAGCTCATCCCGATCGTGACGCGCCTGGCGAAGCTGTTCGTCGAGAACGACATGATCCTCGCCGAGATCAATCCGCTCGGCCACCTGGCGGACGGCTCGTTCGTCGCGCTCGACGCGCACATGGACATCGAGAACGAGGCCCGCGGCCGCCACAGGCCGCTGCTCGCCGAGCTCGGCATCGGCGAGGAGGAGACCAGGCAGGCGCGCGAGCCGACCCCCTTCGAGCTCGCGGGCGAGAGGATCGACGCCCAGGACCACCGCGGTGTGGCGGGGAACGTGACCGAGTTCGACGGCAACCTGGGCCTCGTGATCGGAGCGGGCGGAGGCTCGCTGACGCTGTTCGACGCGGTCCGCGCGCACGGCGGCAACCCCGCCAACTACTGCGAGATCGGCGGCAACCCGTCGGTCGCCAAGACCTGCGGGCTGGCCAAGCTGGTGCTGCAGAAGCCGGGCGTCGAGCGGATCGCCGTGATGATGTCGATCGTGTCGAACACGCGCGTCGACATCGTCGCGCGCGGCGTGATCAAGGCCTGCCTGGAGCTCGGCTACGACCCGGCCGAGAAGATCGCGATCTTCCGCATTCCCGGCGCCTGGGAGGAGGAGGGCTTCAAGATCCTCGAGCGCTACGGCGTCGACTACGCCGACCGCTCGGTATCGCTCAACGAGGCCGCCCGGCGGGCCGTCGAGAAGATTGAAGGGGTCGCGGCGTGAGCATTTTGATCGACGGCGATACGACGTTCATCGTGCAGGGCATCACCGGACGGGAGGCGGTCAACCTCACGCGCGAGTGCCTCGACTACGGCGTCGGCGCGAAGGGGGCACCGCCGGCGAAGCCGGTGGTCGGCGGGGTGACACCGGGGCGCCTCGGCCGCGAGGTGCACGGCGTGCCCGTGTTCGACACCGTCGAGCAGGCGGTCGCCCACCATGGCGGGCCGATCACGGGGTCGGTCGTGACGGTGCCGCCCGCCTTCACCAAGGACGCCGTGTTCGAGGCCGTCGAGAACGGCATCGAGCTGGTCGTGATCGTCACCGAGCGCATACCCCGCCGCGACGTCGCCGAGATGGTCGAGCTGGCCGCGCTGCGCGGCGCGCGGATCATCGGCCCGAACTGCCTGGGGATCATCGTCCCGGACGTGATCAAGATGGGCGGCATCGGCGGGCCGGCGAAAAACGCCGCGCAGGCCTACACCCCCGGACCGATCGGCGTGATCTCCCGATCGGGCGGGATGACGACGGAGATGTCCTCCACCCTGAGCGCCGCGGGCCTGGGGCAGTCGACCGCCGTGTCGATCGGCGGGGACGCGATCATCGGCTCGAGCTACGCCGAGCTGATGCCGCTGTTCGAGGCGGACGAGGAGACGCAGGGCATCGTCATCTACACCGAGCCCGGCGGTCGCATGGAGGCCGAGCTGGCGCGGTGGGTCACCGACAACCGCTCCCGGCTGCCGATCGTCGCCTTCATGGCAGGGCGCTTCATGGACGAGATGCCCGGCATGAGCTTCGGCCACGCCGGCACGATCGTCGAAGGCAAGGAGGACACGGCCTCAGAGAAGATCGCACGCCTTGCGCAGGCCGGCATCACGGTGGCCGAGCGCATCGAGGACATCCCCGGGATGATCCGGGCCAAGATCGCCGAGCGGGCTGAGGCGGGTGGGATCTCGGTATGAGGCGCGACGCAACCTTCATCGCCGTCGAGGTCGACGACGCGGCCGCGGCCGATCCGCAGCTGGGACGCCGGCTCGCAGAGGCATGCCCCGTCGACATCTTCGCCCAGGCCGAGGACGGCGGCCTCGAGATCGTCGAGCGCAATCTCGACGAGTGCGTCCTCTGCCGGCTGTGCCTGGACGCCGCCGAGGCGGTCGCGGCGGGCGGCCGGGAGGCCGTCAGGGTGATCAAGCTCTACGACGACGGCGCCGTGCTCGTCTGAGGGCCCGCGACTTCTAGTACCGTCCAGTTTGCAGGCGTGCGCATGTGCGTGCGTCCATCCTCGACGATGGTGGCACCGGGCTCGTGAACGAAAACTTCTCTCTGATCGTCATGTGCTTGTTCCTGCTCGGCTCGCTTGCCTTCCTGGCCGAGCAGCTGACCTCCTACCACTGACCCTCGCGCGCTCGCGGGCAAGGGGCCGGGTCTAGGGGTGCCTGCGCGCCCGCGGCGTGCGCTCGCGCTCCTGCTGGCGCTCGACCACGTTGATGATCAGGCGCAGGAACTGCTCGGGCCCGGTCGCCTTGGCCTGTCCGTAGGTGAACGCCTCGATCCAGTCGGCGACCTTGGCCTCGCGCGCCATCACGTTGAAGAACTCGCGGCGCGTGTCGACGCGCAGGCGGGCGTCGCTCGCCGGGCCCTTGGTGACCACGACGCCCGGCATCTCGAGCCGGAACTGCTGCACGTCCCCCCTGCCGCGCAACTCGACGCCAACCACCAGCTTGATCGGCTCGAGCGCAGGGACTTCGGATAGGAACCTGCGGGTCGCAAGCTCGATCAGAGCCTTGGCGTCGTCGGCCATATGGGTGTTGCTCCCCTCCCGGGGCCGTCTCGGCCCGTGGCTGTCGTTCAGATCTTATGACGCTGCAGGAGCTTGCGACCGATGACCATGCGCTGGATCTCCGAGGTGCCCTCGCCGATCAGCAGCAGCGGCGCATCGCGATAGAGGCGCTCGATCTCGTACTCCTTGGAGTAGCCGTAGCCGCCGTGGATGCGGAAGGACTCCTCGACGCAGAAGCGGCCGGCCTCGGACGCGAACAGCTTGGCCATGCCGGCCTCGAGGTCCGAGCGCTCCCCGGCGTCCTTCAGGCGCGCGGCCCGCAGCGTCAGCAGGCGCGCGGCCTCGACCTGGGTGGCCATGTCGGCGAGCTTGAACTGGATCGCCTGATGCTCGGCGATCGGCTTGCCGAAGGTCTTGCGCTCCTGCGAGTAGCGCAGCGCCAGCTCGAGCGCCCGCTGCGCGATGCCGACGCCGCGCGCGGCGACGTTCACACGCCCGACCTCGAGCGCGTCCATCATCTGCCCGAAGCCCTTGTTCAGTCCGTCCTGCTCGCCGCCGAGCACGTTCTCCGCCGGGCAGCGGTAGCCGTCGAAGACGAGCTCCGTCGACTCGACGCCCTTGTAGCCCATCTTCTTGATCTTCGGCGGCACGCTCAGGCCCGCGTACTCCCCCGTGTTCTCGCTCGCGCCCGGCTGCTTCTCGGCGATGAAGCAGGTGAAGCCACGGTGGCGGGGCTCGGCCTCGGGGTCGGTCTTGACAAGCACGAACACGAGCGTCGAGAGCAGGCCGTTGGTCACCCACATCTTCTGGCCGTTGATCTCGTAGGAGCCGTCCTCGCGCTTGGTGGCCGACGTTTTGATCGCCTGCACATCCGAGCCGAGCTCGGGCTCGGACAGCGAGAACGCCGCTCGGATCTCACCGGTGGCCATGCGCGGCAGGTACTTCTGGCGCTGCTCGGCCGTGCCGAACTTCATCAGCAGGTAGGAGCCGATGAAGTGCGTGTTGATGACACCCGAGATCGAGATCCAGCCGCGCGAGAGCTCTTCGACGATCATCGCGTAGGTCGTCAGGTCGAGCCCCATGCCGCCGTACTCCTCGGGGATCGTCACCCCGAACAGGCCCAGCTCCTTCATCTGCTCGACGATCGGCTCGGGGAACAGGTCCTCGTGGTCGTAGTGCTCGGCGTTGGGCAGGATCTGCTCGTCGGCGAACTGGCGGACCATGTCGGTGATCGCCTTCTGCTCGTCGGTCTTCTCGGTGTGCTGGGAGGCGGCTACGGCCATTCTGATTAGCGCTCCAGGGTCGATTTCGGCTGGACAGGGGAGAATACCGGCGTGAACTTCGCTCGCGACGTCCTCGACCGGCGCGACCCCGACGAGCTGGCCGTGCTCGAGCTCGCGCGCGACGGC
>CAAGKR010310212.1_pt1 | contig 11999 bp, 11 predicted proteins | sample 2556971 | NCBI WGS metagenome assembly CAAGKR01 (sample SAMEA5207829, study PRJEB30636) | soil metagenome | biome: forest; feature: boreal; material: soil | place: USA | collected 2011-09 | depth 1 m
ACCCTGCTTGAGATTTACCTTTTGTGATCTTAGTTCACCGCTGACTTCCTAAGCGGACGCCGGTAAACTAGCGCCCATTCTGGCGACCTCAAAAAACAGGGAACGGAAACAGACCAGCCTTGCAGGCTATGCCGTCTCAGTGGGGTACAAACTATGCGGGAATCTATAGACCTCTTCTTCGAGAGCGACAGGGAACTTGCGTCTCTGGACTTCTTCGAGGCCTTGAAGCAGTGCAGGTCCATAGCGGATGCAGAGTTCGCCAAATGGGCAGAAAAAGAGAAGGCTCGTGCGGCTAACCGAGAAAAGAGAATTAGGGTTCTGTCCCGACCGATCACCGCAGAGGACATCGAAACCCAATCGAATCATCTGCATTATGTTCCGTATGCTGGGCACGTTTGCCTGATGTACTACACAAAAGCCAAAGGGGGGTATCCGGAGAATACGGGAAATTTAAGTTTTATACAGGAGGCGAATATGTTTGGGTTGGCGCGCATCAATTCGCGCTAGCACTGAAGCTGGGAAACCACCAGCCTGGGAAGTGTAGATTGTCCGACCTCTTCGGATTCGACACCGCACATGCATCTAAGGCAGTATGCCTTGGCGGACGGTGCTGCCTACCTGAACATTTATTCAAAAGAAAATCCGAGCCTAATCGATCGTGGGATGCAGCGAAGGACTACAGCTTAGATGGTAAGAAGGGGCACCGAACTGACGCACAGTTAGCGAAGATGGTTGCACGGCTTCGCCTTCCAATTCAGCAAGCCCAGGCACCTTTGCCAGGCTTCCTGGAAATAGCATGAAACGGGAATGTGGACGCTCGCACATGCATAAAGGCTGGGATAGTAAAGGATAAGGTGTCCCGTCATGCTCCATCGACGGACCACTGTAGCCCTTGACCTTCCTAAGCATACCCAGCATGTAGATTGGAGGGCTCTGGCAAGGCGTTTCCTGTGCGACTCCGATGGCAAAGCCTACGTTCTGGTCCCACATTTGGACTCTGCCCTACCTGTTACCGCTTGGGGGATGATGTCAATTGCCCGGTAGTGGGCTACTTTGATTTTCCTTTTCTAACTTGGCCAACTTAACGTACCCAATCAAGCAGCATATAAACGCGAACTGATTGGGGCCACATCTCTCAAATCTCGTGACTTTTTTCTTTGTTGAGATGCGCTGGCGATGTCGATGTCAAGGTAGATCTCCTTGATTGTCCCATTCCGCCTATTAGTCAGCCAGCGCATCCCATGTTTAGAACGTATAAATTAAATCAAATTGCAATCGATTGAGGTATGGCTCTGTTTGTCCGGCAGAACTGATAGTTGTCGATTTGTTCGCGGTGCTCCAATTGTTGAACAAAGCCGCATTATTTTCGAGATTCGTGTCCAAAGTGCGGCCGTGCCACCAGGTGAAGCTCGCGACCGTATTGGCATGCAGCTTCCAAAGAGCGTAAAAGCGGTTCTGGAGAATATTCGTTGGAGCGCGCTGATCGCTCTCCACGAACGAAGCGATTGCGGCATCCTGTTCTTCCCTGTACCAGGCATATCCGACTTGAAGGTCATTTTTGTTCTTGGTTTGTCCCAGATTGAAATCGGCGCCATATTCTTTGTTTTGACTCCCCAGGTTTGTCAGGATGGTTCCTTTGGAGCTGAGCGGGTGCGCTTCAGCGTCGAGATTGTCCTCGAATTCGAGGAGCAGGTTTATCGGCCACCGTTTCGCGCCGGTCTGTATCTGGTTGTTGAGAATGAAATCGGCGTAATTGTATCCGGAATAAAAATGCGCCGCGCCCTTTGAATCAACGAAAGTCGCGTTGGTCATACCATTGGGAGCAAACACACAGGGCGCATAAGCGGCGAAGCCAAGTCCCTTCGCGCAACCTTGCCCTTCCCCGGATGTCGGAAACGGTCCGAAAGTCGTGGCGCTTGTTGCCCCGGTTACGCCTGTGGTTGTCGCCTGGGTTGCGAAGGCGCTCGCCTGCAAAATAGCGTCGGGGCGATTCCACTTTAAGCTTAGGAATGATGGAGTAGCGGTCCAGGGGCCGAGTTGGAACTTGGCGGATATTTGACCGCCGAGTGCATAGGAATCCTGCCCAGCCGCGCTCTCGTTATATAGCAGTTCGATTCCCTGCGCCGTAAAGTTCTTCAGGGGTCCGGCGAAATCGAATGAGAATTTCTGGTTGAACCCTTCGGGATTAAGATCGGGGTCAAAAGTCACTGAGGTTCGTTGCCACGTATAAGCGAACTTTCCGCCGGTCAGTGAAAGCCACTTATGCGCGACCGGATTGTATGTGATGAACCCGCGATCAAGGGCAATTGTCTTTCGATCAAAAACGTTGGTCAGGGTTTCATTGGTGGATGAGGGATCGCCGAGCGAGCCGGTTGCCACCGCAACACTTCCAAGAAAATCTTGATTGAGTTGACCATCGAGCCCGAGGCGAACTCGAATGCGTGCCCGGTCGCGATCGGGGACTGTGCTCTGGTTGTAGCTTTCGCCACGGACCCGTACGTCTCCGCTCAAACGAAATCGTCCCGCTATATCCTGAAGGGCGCTGAGTCGTTTGTCTTCCTCCTGCGCGTTCGTCTGCACCAGGCTGAGAGCGGTCTTCGCCTCTACTGCGTTTGAAGACGCCTGGTCGGCGAGTCTCTGGGCTTCGGCAGCCGATTGTTGAGCCTGGGTGGCAGTGTTCTGGACTTGTTCCGCGCTGCTTTGGGCTTTTTGCGCCGAAGCATTGGCCTGCTGAGTCGCGTCCAGCACCTGCTGAAGCTGCGACCTCAGTTGGTCAACCTGCTGCCCCTGCTGATTAATCTGCTGCTGCTGCGCTTGTACCAGTTCTCTCAGTTGTTGAACCTCGAGCTGCGCGGTCGTAGGCGCGGTTTTTTTCTTAACAGCATGCGTCTTTGATCCGGACGTTGTGGTTGTATCTTGCGAAAACGCGGTGGCAAGCAATGCCATTGCGATTATCACGATAGATATAGTAGACATTAATGAGGGGCGGCTCCCTAGTTTCATTTGACTTTGTACACTCCTATCCTTAGTTTTTCGCTCGGCAAGCCGAAGCGAGTTTTTATTTACGAAACGTAAATCCTGGAGGGAATTTAGGCTGGCGCCAATCCCCACTTTTGCTGGATTCGGCGCTCCACAGTTTTAAATACCAGGCCATCGACGATAGAACCGATGCCGATGATCAAAATCATAACCGCGATTACCTGGCTCATATCGTTGAGATCCCGGCCCATCATCAGCAATTGCCCGAGCCCAAGACTCACGAAAATCATTTCTCCGGAAATCAGGGAGCGCCATGCGAATGCCCATCCCTGTTTTAGTCCGGACACAATATAGGGAAGACTCGCAGGCAGCGACACGTGCCAAAACAGCGGGAACCCCCGCGCGCCGAGATTGCGTCCGGCCATGCCGTATATTTTGGGCATCTGTTGCCGGCCGGTTTCCATTGCGATGGTCACCGACAGCAGCGAACCCATAACGACCACAAACAGAATCGCCTTCTCGCTCAATCCAAACCACAGCACAGCCAAAGGCAGCCAGCAGATGCTGGGCAGGCTTTGCAAACTCACGAGCAGGCCGCCGACGGTTTCTTCCAGAAATTTATTGCTGGCGACTCCCAAACCCAAAATCATTCCAAGCACCACGGACAGTGCATAACCGATCAGCATCCGTTTCATGCTCACCAAAATGGCAATCCAAAAGCTGTGATCGGCGAATCCAGCCCACAATGCTTGCGAAACCCCCTGGGGCGTTGGGAAAACGTACGGCGGCCATACTTTCAGCTTAGCCAGCAATGCCCAAACCGCAATCAGCCCTGTATAAAAAATTGCCTGTTTAGCGAATCGCTTCATTGCCATATTGCTCCTCGAGCGATTTGTTGATTTCCTCGCGTAACTCGTCAAGGATTTCGCGCGCATTTTTCGCAACGGTTACGTCCTCGAGATGGCGCGGCCTGGGCAGATCGATAAGGAACTCCCTCTTAATTCGTCCCGGACGAAACGTGAACAAGGCAACACGATCTCCCAGCCGGACCGCTTCCCGCACGTTGTGGGTAACAAAAATAATCGTTCTGCCGGTCTCAGCCCAAATATGTTCCAGTTCATCGTGCAGCAAGTCGCGTGTCTGCGCGTCCAACGCTGCGAATGGTTCGTCCATCAACAGCACATCAGGCTCGGTGGCAAGAGCTCGAGCCAGCGCCACTCGCTGACGCATTCCGCCGGAAAGTTGGTGGGTATAGCTATCTTTAAATTGCGAGAGATGCACCAGCCGCAAATAGTATTGGGTTTTCTCCCGGCGCTCAGCTTTTGGGATACCCTTCATCTTCATTCCGAATTCCACATTTTGCCCAACCGTGAGCCATGGGAACAGGCCGAGTTCCTGGAATATCAAGATGCGGTCCGTGCCGGGAGACTCCACCAACCTGCCGTCCATGCGAATGTGTCCGGATGTCGCTTTTTGCAGTCCCGCAATCAGGTGCAGCAGCGTTGATTTTCCGCACCCGGACGGGCCGACGATGCACAAGAATTCCCCCGGAGTAACTTTCAACTGAATGTTGTCCAATGCCAGCAGTTGCGATCCATCGTTAGTTTTGTAGCTCAGCGAGAGGTCCTCTAAAGCTACTTTGGGAGCGGAATTGGATTCCGGCCGCCGAAGCGGCAGTACCGTCGCCCCGCCGCTTTTAAGGCGAGCGAATCGGGAAGCGTTTCTGTGATCGGACGAGAATGACGTTTGCAATGCCGAATTTGGACTCATTGAATTGCCTCTCTTCCCTCTTCGGCTAACACCTGATTCAAGAATGAAAGATCGTAAATTCCAGACAGGTCGGGCATCTGTTTTCCAAGAAAGCCCGCATCAAAAGCCGAGTGCGCCGAAGTCAGCAACGAATTTTTCAGCGGATCGTAAGTGACGTTCAATCGCCCAAAGGCTTCATCCAAGACTGGCTGCGAGAGCGCTTTACCGGTTTCTTTCTGGATTTGCTGATTGATCAGTTGCTTACTTTCCGAAAGGTGCCCATTGATCCAATCGGTAAGTTCGACGTGAGCGCGGATCCAGTTTTTCACCACATCCGGATGCTCACGCAAAAACTTGCCGCTTACGATCAAGTTCGTAATCACAAATTGACCACGCGGCCACAAATCCCGCTCATCCAGAAATAAACGGCCGTTCCCCTCGCGAATCAGCCGCGTGGCCCAGGGCTCAGGGGCCCACGCCGCGTCGAGCTGCTTCTTCAAAAACAGTGTCAGTTGGTCGGGATTGGCGATTGGCACTACCTGCACGTCACCGCCTTTGTCGGTTGTCTTTAGGCCATGTGCCTTGAGCCACGCCCGCAGCGCAACATCCTGTGTGTTCCCCAGTTGTGGCGAGGCAACCCGTTTCCCACGGAAGTCTTTCGGCTCCTGAATACCGGAGTCATTCCGCACGATCAGCGCCACTCCACCACTCGCCGCGCCTGCGACAACACGCAGAGCTTCTCCGTTTGAGCGAACATAACCGCTAATGGTGGGATTCGGTCCGACGTACGCCATATCGATCGCACCGGCGAATAACGCTTCAATCGCCGAGGGGCCTGCATTGAAACTAGTCCACTGAATTTTCGCGCCCGGGCCCAGCGCCTTATCAAACCACCCATTGGCTTTCCCTACCATGGCTTGCGCATGAGTAATATTGGGGAACGCGCCAACGCGGACGACTGTCTGCCCTGCGCTTAGGATTGGGCATAGCAGCATCACGATGGCAAATCCTATATCTCTCTTAATCATTCTTCCCTCGCCCGCGGACGATCATCGGCAATACTCCGGATTCGTCGTTTTTCTTTTTTTTCTGCCGTTTCTTGGGTTCCACTGATTCGTATCCGATGATGTCGGCCAGCGTCGTATTGTCCAGGATCTTCGCCGCGGCATCCCGCACCTGGAGGAACACCTTGTAGAGAGATCGATGTTCGGCGTCCCGATCTATCAAGCTGCGCAATTGCTCGGCGTCCCCGAATGGAGCCAGCGGCCCATCCACCAGCCGGATAATTTCACTAAGACGAATTTCGGACGGCGGACGGCGAAGCTGATAGCCGCCTTTTGCCCCTCGCGCGCTGTCCACCATGCGGGCATTCTTAAGTTCAAGCAGAATCAGTTCCAGGAATTTTTCCGGCAGAACTTCCTCATACGCAATGTCCCGGATGCGAATCGCTCCCTGATTATGGTGCCGCGCGAGCATCATCATGGCCTGAAGCGCGTAGAGTCCTTTTTGCGAGATCTTCATGATTGGTATTGTGCCAGAAACTCTATTAATATACTAGAGTTTATCGACATAGCAGACATAGCAATTGAAGGGCCGAAGCCTCGCAACATTGCACCCCATAGCTAATGATTTGCTTTCAGAGGCTTACATCCGGTTGCATCGGATGCGCCCACCCGATAATTTCGCCCGCGTGGTGTAAACTCTTTGCGCAGAAGGTGGTAATGGAACGGCACGGCGCCGCGTCAGCCCATCTTCCCTTTGTCGGATGCCGGCTTACCGATCACTATTCCGGCTGAAAAATCTCGATCGAGCTGGCAGCATAATCAAGAGGAGGATGTGACTATGTCTGGTTCAGATAGCAAGGGAATCACGCGCCGCGGGTTTTTGATGAAAGCCGGAGCGGGGGTTGTTGCCGCGAATGTTTCCGAAGCATTGCTCGGGCATGCGTTTGCGCTGGATGTTCCCGAGCCCCCTGGCAAGAAACTGGGATGGGCGATTGTTGGCCTCGGCTCTCTCTCCATAAACCAGATTTTGCCGGCTTTCGCTAAATGCGAAAAATCCAAAGTGGTTGCCCTGGTGAGCGGCCATCCCGACAAGGCAAATAAACTCGCGGCGCGCTATGGCGTCAGCCCGAAGAGCATCTACAACTACCAGAACTACGACACTATCCGCGACAATCCCGAAGTCGACATTATCTACATCGTGCTTCCCAATGGCATGCACGCCGAATACACCATTCGCGGTCATCAGGCCGGCAAACACGTACTGAGCGAAAAACCGATGGCCAACACCCCTGCCGAGTGTCAATCAATGATTGACGCGGCACGCAAGGCCAATCGCAAGTTAATGGTGGCATACCGTTGCCGCTATGAACCAATCAATCGGGAGATGATCCGCATGGCGCGCGAAAAAGTGCTCGGGCCGGTTCAAATGATCGTCGCCGATCACGGATTCAACATTGGGGATCCCACGCAGTGGCGGTTGAATAGATCGCTCGCGGGCGGAGGCTCATTGATGGACATTGGCATTTACTCCCTCCAGGCTGCCCGATACATATCGGGCGAGGAACCAATCGAACTTAACGCGATGTCCTACACCACGCCCGGCGATGTGCGCTTTAAGGAAGTGGAAGAGACCACTATTTTTCAGTTGCGATTCCCCAGCGGCGCGCTTGCCAATTGCACGTCAAGCTACGGCAATGCGGGACAAAATCGCTACCGTGCTATAGCAACTGAGGGCTGGTTCGAATTGGAACCGGCTACCAATTACTCCGGCCTGCGCATGAGAATTCACCGGGGCAATACTTTCGAAGAACCCGCACTTGAGGTGAAAGACCACTTCGCGCTTGAGATGGATCATATGTCCGACTGCGTGATGCAAAACAAGGAACCGCTGACACCGGGCGAGGAGGGTCTGCGCGACCTCACAATCATGATGGCCATCTACGAATCCGCGCGCACCAGCAAACCGGTGAGATTGTAGCCGCGCTCAGGAGTGGTAACCAGAATGCATTAGTTCTAGGCGTATTCTTCCCCGGGCGAGGGCTACGGTGTTTATTGTGTCCAAAGCTCAATTGGTCGGGTGATCTCTGTATTGCCAGTCCGGATGAGTGCAACTATCCTCGAAAAGCTGCAGTAATTTCGAGAAGCTCGTCCCAACAACTAAGGAGATGCCATGAACTGGGATCGAATCGAAGGCCAATGGAAACAGATGAAGGGTTCTGTCAAAGAGCGCTGGGGCAAGTTGACCGATGACGATTTGAACGTGATCGGAGGCAAAAAGGATCAACTCGTTGGGCGGCTTCAGGAAAGATACGGAATTGCGAAAGACGAAGCCCAGACTCAAGTAGATGAGTGGAATAAAACCGTCGCCGAGCAAAATCAGGAAGAAGTCGATAATAGGCTTAATCGAAAAGCCAGCTAATCTTTGGAGCTGGCATAGCCACGAGCCGGGCCTTGATCGTCATCCCGAAGAATATTCAACGTTGGCCTTCGGATTTTTTTGAGCTTCCTGAGGCACAAGGGGCAAGGTGACTTTAATCGTCGTCCCCCCGCTGCTGGAATCGATCTCCAGACGTCCATTGAGCTCATTCACGCGTTCCCGCATTCCCGCCAACCCCATACCGCTTTGCATCCCATTTTTCTTAATAGGCGCTAAAACGTTCGGGGGTATGCCACGTCCCTGGTCCACCACCTCCAGCGTGACTTCTCGGGGTTGCAGATCCACGCGAATCTCCGCTCCCCCGGTTCGGGAATGGCGATGGACATTTGTCAAACCTTCTTGCAGCACTCGAAAGAGCGTAATCTCCACGGCTTCCGGCAATCGCGGAAAATTGGGGGCAAGCGTGAATTTCACCGGGATGCCGCTTCGCTGCGAAAAGCCGCTCACAAACCACTTGGCGGCGGATGCGAATCCAGCTTCATCGAGAAGAGGCGGATGCAGGAGATGGGATAGAGTGCGGGTTTCGGAAATGCACCGTTCCAGAATCTCGCTGCACTCCGTAAAAAGACCTGCTTTATCGCGGGTGTTCGGCTGGGCAATCAGCTCAATGGTCATTTTCAATCCTGCAAGATACTGACCCAGACTGTCGTGAAGTTCCCGCGCAATGCGCCGGCGCTCCTGATCCTGCAAATTTAGCAGGCGGCCGCTCAATCGCCGTATCGCGCTTTCGGCGTTGCGGCGTGCCGTAACATCCACGGAGATCACTCCGATCTCGTTCACCTGGCTGTTTTCCCCGCGGATAGGGAAGTAATTTACCAGCCAATGGCGGACTTCTCCCGGTTTGCCCGGCATTTCCCCAGATACCTCCCGATCCAATACCGGATTGCCACTGGTAATAACTTCCAGAAAATCAGACTCGGCATTCAACACGTGTCCACCAAATATTTCCCCGACGGATCGGCCGACAAAGGCTGCCGGGGACATTCCCGCCATGGTTGCCAGAATTTCGTTGATCCTGCGATAGCGGAGTTGTTTGTCCAATATGGCAAAGCCCACGGTTGAGGATGAGAAGAATGCATTTACGACCTCGCGGCTCTGCCGCGCAATGCGTTCCGTTTGTTTGTGGCGGGCAAACTCCAGGTTCAGGAGGTAAAATTCCGCAGCCAGTAGAAAAAGCGCAATTACGAAGGCGACAGCAAGAATTTCGAGGGTATTTTTATAAACTTTTTGTGACGCGGCTTGCCGGGCTGTCAGCAATCGCGCTTCATCGTCTCGCACTTTTTGAAGCTCATCGTGAATCTGTGAACCGACGGTGCCTGTCTGCTCAGTGATTTCAATTTGCTGTTGCTGATCTGGGGTTCCACTCTTTCGCAGTTCGATGGATTGCTTCAAGAACGAGAGGTTGCGATTCATCAATAGTTCAAGTCTGTCAAGGTCGCCTTCTCGCTGGGGATTGTCAGCCGTCAACTCTCTTAAACGCTTGAAATCCTCGGGAATCTCCTGAATCGCGGCTACGTACCCCACTAGCATGCCCTCGTCGCCAGCCATGATATAACCCCGACGGGAATTATTGGCTCTCAGCGAGTTGGAACGCAGATCCTCCAGGTTGGTTTGGACTTCATGGGTATGGGCGACGAGTCTTTCGCTGGCGACCAGGGAGTTGGTGGCCCGATAGGCGAAGACTCCAATGGCAATCAGCAGCAATACCGCTGCGATGAATGCAACCCAGGCTGTTTGTCGGAAAGAATGAAACATTCGCTTAGCGCCGAGCCCTCTTGAGTTCCGAATCAACCCCCGCAGGCCCAAAGCGGGAAACACAATCATATAACGGAGGGGTTAACATTCGCACACCGGTCGGGCACGCGGAACACAAGCCGTACACCGGTTCGTGAGTTTGTTGCTTCAGATGTAAAATCAAGATGGATATGTCCGCTGCTGCGCAATTCGTTCAAATTGACCTCGGACCGCAGGTTCGCCAACCCAAGCCGGCATGGTTGAGAGCCAAAGCCCCGTCGGGAGAGAATTTCCATCAGCTCAAGAAGTTGGCGCGAGGCATGGAGTTGCACACGGTATGCGAATCGGCACAGTGCCCCAATATTGGGGAATGCTGGAATCATGGCACGGCAACTTTCATGCTTCTGGGCAACATCTGCACCCGGCGATGCGGATTCTGCGCGGTGCCGAAGGGAAGGCCGGAAGCTATTGACTGGGATGAGCCGCGCCGCGTTGCCGAAGCCGTCACGACCCTGCGCCTAAAACATGCGGTGGTAACCAGCGTGAATCGGGATGACGACAACATTGGCGGAGCGCGCATCTTCGCCGAAACGATTCGCCAGATTCGTCGAAAGTCCCCTGATTGCCGCATCGAGGTGTTGATTCCAGATTTTCAGGGGATGGATGAAGCGCTGCAAATTGTGCTTGAGGCTGCCCCGGATGTGCTGAATCACAATACCGAGACCGTCCCCAGGCTGTATCGCGCTGTGCGTTCCGGAGCGCGTTATGAACGCACTCTGAGGCTACTCGAGAATGCCAAAAAGTTTTCGCCCGGAATTGTCACGAAGTCGGGAGTGATGGTTGGCCTTGGCGAGAGCGCAGAAGAATTAATCGATGTCTTTCGCGACCTTGGTTCTCGAGGAGTCGGCATACTTACCATTGGGCAGTATCTGCGTCCCTCCCGCGATCATCTTCCTATAGCGCGTTTTTATACTCCAGCCGAATTCGATTTCTTGAAAGAAGCAGCGTTGGAATGTGGATTCAGGCACGTGGAGTCCGGTCCAATGGTGCGCTCCAGTTATCACGCCCACGAGCAAACCGCGGCGACGATCAATTCGTAGGAGATGTCCTTCATTTGCGGCTAACGCGGTGAGCTTCGCTCACCCGCCTAGACGGGGACGTCTGGGCCTACGTGGGATTCACGGACTCTGCTTTTAGAAGAGTTTCAGGTGAATAGTTAGATATTTCTTCGGATCCTGTCGCACGGCCTTAATAAGTTCGCGGGTTTCGACCAACATCTTGTTGGTATTGTCGAAAACTGCTGGATCTTGCACGAACTTGCCGATCGTTCCTTGGCCCGAGTCGATGCGATCGGTTAAGTCTGAGACTTTTGCCATCGTATTCCTCAGCTTATTCGCGAATTCCTGATCCTTTGCCAGGGTCCCTAGCGTGCCCTTGCCGGCATCAATGTCATCTGTAAGCTTCTTGAGGTTCGCAATGCTTTCATTGGCGCTGTTGTAGAGAGATGGATCTTTGAGGAGTTTGCCTGCGGTACCCTTCCCGGCGTTCACTTCAGCAATGATTGCATCGAGCTTATCTACCGTGTCTGTAGCTTTTCGATACAGTTGGTCGTCGTAGAAAAGTTTGCCTAAAGTTCCGTTTCCCGCGCTTAGCTGGTTCACAACACCCTGAAACTGCGTAACAGTCGTGTTGATTCGATTGTAAAGACCGGGGTCGTAGATGACTTTGCCGATCGAACCCTGACCGCTCTCGACAAAGGCAACAATGCGATCCAGACGCTTTAGAAGAGCATCCATGTTCTGAAGTGTTCCCTGGCTGGCGCGGACTACGTCCTGAATATCCGGGGTATCGCGCGTGGAGAGGACGTCCCCACTTTTCGCTTCCGGACCCCTGGCAAGCGCACTATTGATGTCAATGTAGGTTTCGCCCAGAACCCCGGCCGTCGCCAGCGCGGTCATGGAATCGATGCGGAGGTTATTGCGGTATGCGGTGCGCACCTTCATGGTCACCTCTACCGGCGTTAGGCGCTTGTCGGCATCCGGCACGATGCGGATGCCAGTAACGGTACCAATATCAACGCCCTGGAGACGTACGGG
>CAAGKR010088306.1_pt1 | contig 11998 bp, 14 predicted proteins | sample 2556971 | NCBI WGS metagenome assembly CAAGKR01 (sample SAMEA5207829, study PRJEB30636) | soil metagenome | biome: forest; feature: boreal; material: soil | place: USA | collected 2011-09 | depth 1 m
GGAGTCGACGGAAGGCGTCGTAGAGGACAGGGGTCCATCGCCAGTTCTGTTGCAACCTGAGGATGAGGCGACGACCAGTGCGGACGATACGGCCGCGGTGTGGAGCAGGCGGTAACGCTGCGCTGCCGCAACCGGGTCGACCGCCGACGCAGATCGCGGGTGTGGGTCGCGGCGACTCCGTTGCCGGCGTGCTGGGGCTTCTCAGCGCGTCGTCTTTTCGAGCTACCGCAGCCCGGACCCTTTTTCGATTGTTCATCGGATCGGCAGCTCCGGCGTTGGCAATTTTCCGAGGAGTAGGGCCGCGAACGTCGCCGGTGCCAAGTAGCCGATGGAGCTGTACGGCGGGAAGTTGTTTTAGACTTCGCACCAGTCGAAGTAGAGGGGCGTGGCTTCGAAGACAGAGTGGAAGATCTCGCGGTTGAAGAGCTCATCGCGGAGTCGGGCATTGAAGCTCTCCACGAACGGGTTCTCCCAGGGGCTGCCGGGCTCGATGTAGACGGTGCCAGTGCCGGAGAGTCGACACCAATCGCTAATCGCATTGGCGATCAGCTCTGGCCCGTTGTCCACACGGATGTATTCGGGCGCCCCGCGCTTGGCCTTGGCCTGGTCCAGAACCTCGACCATGTCGTCGGTTGTGATGGAGCGACCAAGCTGCCGGCCGACGTTCTCGCGGGTGTGCTCGTCGCACACGGCCAGCGCCTTGATCGGTCGCCCGTCAGCTTTAGTCCGCGCCGCCAGCAGGAGATGGTGTGGAAACTAGCTGCCGGAAGACCTCGTAGCTGCCCAGCAGGCAGGTCCTGTGGGGCGGCAAAAGTCCCTCCGCCCGCACCAGATCAACTTTTGCCCTCCTACAGCCGTTCGCGATCTGCTCGACCGGCCTTCATTTCGCGAGGCTGCGGCTCGTCTGGCTCAGGCCATCAGCCTCGCTCCGGGAGCTGCCGGCGCCGCCGACGTGCTGGAGGAGCTGGCCCGCCTTCAAGAGCACTGATCTCGGCCAGGAGACGTGAAGGGTTATTTACCGGGCGAGCCTAATCGTTCGCCCCACGACAGCGGGTTGGTTCGCGTTACGAAACCCCAGGCCCACCAAAGATTGATCTCAGCCAGGTCATAACGCGAAAACTCGATGGGCGCGTTTGCCGGGCCTTGTCATGCCCGTCCGCGCCGCACGCTCGAGGCACACGCGATGGAAATGGTGGAAGGGGAGCATTCCGGGCTCCCCTCCCTCGCTGGAATCGTGGCCTTGCCTAGCAGAGAACGCCGACGATCACGCCCGTGCCGGCGTGGCCGGGATTTGGCGCGTAGCCCGGATCGGTCCTGACGATGACGATATGCAATGTGTCGCCCGTGCTCTGCGGTCCTCCCTTGCTGATGGAGCTCGCGACGATCATCGCCGTGTACGTCGGTACGGCCGCCGGCGGGGGCGAGCTGTTACCCGGAGCGGCTGACCATGGAGTCCCACAAGTGGGCGTGACCGGATTGTCGGAGAAACCTTTGAAAGCAGACGGCGCGGAGCCGCCGCTCAGATTGTTTGCCTTTGCCCACTGGGCTCCCCAGAAAGTAATGGCGTTGCCGGTGCCGATGGTTCCCAGTGTCAATTTGCCCGCGCTCGAATCGCCTACGACGAACGAGCCTCCCGCGGTGTACGTAAAGATCAGGGCCTGGCTGATGGCCGTCGCGCAGCTCCCGCCCGCGTCGCAGACCTTGACCGTGATGGTCTGCGGACCGAGAGCGCTTGAGGCAAACGTGTGGCTGCCAGTGACGGTGAAGGAGCTACCCCCGGAGGTCACGATGCCCGGGCTGGTGGCCCCATCTCCCCAGCTGATCGTCGCCGCGTAGTCGGCGACAACGCCGGCAGGGTCGGCGTCGGTGAACGACGCCACGGCGCCGCTGAATGTCTGCGTTGAGATGATCGTCCGGCCCGCTGCGCTCAGCGCTGCGTCCGAGACGACCACATTGAACGAGGTCGAGCTGCTGAGCCCGGTGACGTTGGTAGCGGTAAGGCTGGCCGCGTACGTGCCTTCTTCCCCGTACGTGTGGATTGGGTGCGTCCCGCTGGCGGAGCTTCCGTCCCCAAATGTCCAAACCAGGGCCGGAGGTCCGCACTTGTCGCTGCTCCCCGAGCCGTCGAAGGAAAGCGAAGTGCCCTCCACGCCGTTGTAGGGTCCTCCCGCACTGACGACGGGCGGGGTCTCGTCGGGCAGGATGGCGCCCAGGTCGACGCCCTGGTCGGAAGCAGTCATGGCCAGGTTGAAGACGGTCGGATCACTCGAGATCGAGGGCGAGACCGCGCCACTGAAAAGCGTGAAGTCGGGGCCTATCAGTGGCGATACCACGAGCGAGGCCACCAGGCCCACCGTGGTGACCATCGTGATGCTCCCGGCCGTCTGGCTGCTGGTGAGGGTGTAGAGCAGGTGCGAACCGGCAGGCTGTGTACAGGCGATCCCAATCGGGTCGGCGACCTGTGAGGGAGTCGGTCCGGTGAATGAGAGCGGGGCGTTGGCGATCCCGACACCTCCGGCCACCGCGGCTTTGCGGACGCTGCTGCGCGCTGAGCCCCCGGCGGTGACGACGCTCGTGACGTCGAGGGACAGCGCTACCTGGATCGAAGCAACGCCTGAGCTGGCGAGCGTGACGTTGTCGAGCCCGATCGAAGTGCTATCGCTGCAGGTGTTGGCTGCATCCCCGGCGAGTGGCAGCGCGCATGGGAAAGAGTCGGTGAGCGACTGATCGAACGTGGCGACGCTAAGGTTGCCCTTAACCTCATAGTTGACTGCGAGCGTCCCCGATCCAGGGGTGAGCGTGTCGGCGAGGTCGAGCTGGCTGCCCTGGCGCAGGTTGTCATCCGTGTAGGCCGCCGCGACCTGGTCAGCTGATTGCCAGTCGACGCCCGCGCTCACGGCGGCGCTGGCGGAGAAAATGGTGCCGAAGCCGCCGTCGACGGTGACCAGCGACTGGGCTGGGGCGCTACCGGAGAAGCTCAAGTTGGCGGTCTGCGTCGCAGCCGCCACGTTGACCATACCCAGGACCTGGGAAAGCATTAGCACTATGGCTCCGATGGTGGAGCCGGCGACTGTCTTACGTAGCATTCGTTCTCCTCAAAAATCTGAAATCAATGCCTGGAAATGACGCACGCCATGGGCACTGTAGTAATCCGACTCGTATCAGGAAGCCGACCCGCGCTCTAATCTCATAGGCGCCGGACCCCGAGTTGAATCGCGGTCATCGGAGCGTCATGGCGGCCCTTCTGCTCAAGCCAGCTGCTGCGCGATTGAGGCGAAATCGCGATAGATGCTCTGGCGGACGACGAACCCGTCGCTCACCTCGAAGATGCGAAGGACGCGCTGGCTCACTCGCCGTCCGTGGCCGATCAACGGGCCCACGCGGCCCGTGATGCGACCCTCCCAGATCAACTCATCGACGACGAAGTCCTGGCCGTAAAGGCGGCGCAGTGGGACGTTGCGCTCGTGCATCGTGTTGGCAAATTCCTGGACGTGGTGGGCGCGCACCGCCTCTTTGCCGCGTATCGAGCTGGTTGCATTTCCAACCAGGTCGTACTCCACGTCTTCAGCCACGCAGCCCAGGGCGGTCTCGACGTCGCCGTCTCGGAGGGCGTGCAGGTGAGTGTCGACCAGCAGATCCAGCCTGGTGCGTTGCGCAGCGTCGAGGCCGGTTTCGCTTTCCATCTCAGGGCGCAGGCTCGCAGCCCGGACGAAAATCCGACGAAAGAGCGATAGTGTCCCCTGCGCCCGAGCGCCCGGCGATCGAGCGCAAGGCATTATGGAGTTCAAGGTTCTCGGACCTGTCGAGGCGGTCGAGGGGGGTCGATCGCTGCCCATCGGTGGCCCGAAGCCACGCGCCCTGCTGGCTCACCTCCTCCTGGGCGCTGGGCGCGCCATCGGCCGCGAGGAGCTGGTCGACGAGCTGTGGGGAGACGCTCCGCCACCCTCCGCGCGGGACAGCCTCAATGTGCACGCCGGCGTTCTGCGACGGGCGCTTGGAGCCCGGCTTCGAACAGTGGCGTCCGGCTACCTGCTCGATGCGTCGCCCACGGAGATCGACGCCTCCAGATTCGAGGCGCAGGTGGACGCAGTCCACAAGGAGCGGCGTCCCCCCGCTGAGTCCTCCAGCGCGCTGGCGGCTGCGCTGGCGTTGTGGCGCGGCCCCGTCTACGGCGGTATCCCGGTTGGCCCCAGCGCCGCAGCAGCGGCTGCGCGGCTGGCAGAGCTGCGGCTCAATGCACTGGAGGAACGTGTCGAGGCCGACCTCGCCCTGGGTCGCCACGCTGTCCTCGTGGCAGAGCTCACCGGCCTCCTCGCCTCCAATCCAGCGCGTGAGCGTGTGGCCGGCCAGCTCATGCTGGCGCTTCACCGCTGTGACCGGAGCGCTGACGCGCTGGCCGTATATGCAGCAACTTGTCGGGTCCTGGACGACCAGCTCGGGGTCGACCCAGGCGAAGCGCTCACGCAGCTGAACCGGGCGATTCACCGTGGCGACCCCACCCTGGCGCCCCTGGGGCCTTCGCTGCTTCCCTCTCCGCTCAGCCGCTTCATCGGCCGCCGCGACGAGCGTGCTCGCGCCGGGGTACTGCTGGCGACCTCCCGGCTGCTGACACTCAGCGGCGTCGGCGGTTGTGGAAAGACAAGACTTGGTCTCGAGCTTGCCCGAGTGGCTGCCTTCGCACATCCCGGCGGCGTGCACTTGGTCGATCTGGCTCCAATCGCTCGCGAGGCTTCGGTAGCCCGCCAGCTGGCCGCGGTGCTCGGGGTCCGCGAGCGACGAGGTATCCCGCTCCCAGTCCAGCTCGCGACCCGGCTCCGACATGCGGGCCGGGTACTCCTCGTCTTCGACAACTGTGAGCACGTCCTCGAGGGTTGTGCCGAGCTCTGCAGCCAGCTGCTTGGGGCGGCGCCAGGACTGCGCATCCTGGTGACGAGCCGCGAGCCGCTCGGCATCTCGGGTGAGGTCGTCTATGCGGTTCCAGGCCTGGACGTCCCTGGCGCAGACACGGCACGCTCAGAGATCGAGGCGGCTGATGCGATTCAACTCCTTGTAGATCGCGCCACCGCCGTTCGCCCGGGTTTTACGCTCACTGCAGCGGAACTCCGAGTCGCCGCCGCTCTGTGCGCACGCCTTGACGGCCTGCCGCTGGCAATCGAGCTTGCCGCCGCTCGGCTCAGCAGCCTGTCGCTCGAGGAGGTCGCCGCTCGCGCCGAAGAGCGGTTAGACGCGCTCGGCGGTTCGCGTTCCGCGGACGCCCGGCACCGGACGATGCGCGCCTCCATCGGGTGGAGCCACGAGATGCTCGACGAGACTGAGCGCATAACCCTCAGGCGACTCAGCGTTTTCTCAGGAGCCTTCAGCCGCGACGCCGCCAAGGCCGTCATCGCCGGCTGGGTACCAGTCACACCGGATGCCGATGTTCTTGGCGTATGTGGCCGGCTGGTCGACAAGTCGATGCTTGTGGCTGTGCCCGGGCCGGAAAGCACCGGCTACCGCATGCTCGAGATCGTTCGCCAGTTCTCTGCCGAACGCCTGGCAGCCGCCGGCGAGACGACCGTGGGGCATGCGCGGCACGCGACCTGGTATCACGACTTCGTACCCGATGCTCGGGCTTGGGCAGGGCCCGATCAATCGCTCTGGATGGATCGGCTGAGACGCGAGATCGACAACGTTCACGGCGCCCTCGCCTGGTATCTCGGCGACGGGTGGGAGCCTGCGCTCGCGCTCGACATGGCGGGACCGCTGTGGTGGTTCTGGTATACGTCTGGCCGGGTCGGCGAAGGTCGAACGTGGCTGAGCCGGGTGCTCGCGGCAACGACGTCTGAGCCCACAACCGCGCGAGGCCTGGCTGTGCGTGGCGCGGCAGCCTTGGCAAGGAACACCGGCGAGTTCGCCGAGGCTCTCAGGTTAGGCGAGGAATCCCTCGCAATCTGCCGGGCACTCGGGGATGAACGAGGCATGGCCGCCGCCCTCAACAACCTCTGCATCACCGGCACATTCAGCGGCGACTACGAGGCTGCGCTCCGTCATGGTGAGGAAGGTCGCGGCATCATCGAGCGACTCGGGGATTCGCAGGGGACCGCAAGCTCCCTGAACAACCTTGGCATCCTGGCCCGCGCGTCTGGCGACCTTGATCGCGCCACCGAGCTGTTCAACAGTGCCCTCGCCAGCTGGAGCCGTGGCGGTGACCGCCGGGGAGTGGCGGCAGCCTTGAACAACCTTGCGATGGTGGCTCGCCACCGGGGCGAGACGACGAGGGCTACTGGCTTGGCCGTAGAGGCACTGCAGCTGTATGCGGACCTCGGATTCGACGAAGGCCAGCTTGACTGCCTGGAGGTGATCGCCGCCGCCGGCGCCGCCGGTGACAGCGCCTGGGCTTTGCGGTTGCTCGTGGTCACAGTTCGTGCGCGGGAGGAGCTCGGTTCGCAGCTGTTTGTGTCCGACGAGCTGGCTCAGGTTCGCGATGCCTTGGCAACCGCCCGCGGCAATCTTGACTTGGTCGACGTCGAGCGCATCACCCTCGAGGCTCGCAACCTGACCCTGTCCGACGCTGTTGCACGAGTCTTAGTTGCTGGCCCACCGCCAATTCGCGAGGCGTGAGGTCGGCGTTACTCTCGAACCAGTGAACTCGGCTTGTCGGTGCGCCGCGAGTTCCTCGTCCAGCTCAGCCTCGTAGAGCCAGCCACGCGCATCGGACAAGGCGCTCGATCTTTATCCGACCGATCAGCTATTGAACGAGTATTCGCGGGCGCCAATCGCGGCTTGACGTACTTTCTGAATCCCACACCCGGGTTCAAATCCCGGGCCCCCGACCACTCGATCTCCCCATAGAGACGACGTCTGACGCCCTGCGGCAGCGCCGCTCGGAAAGGGTCTACACCCAGTGCACCCAAGTCCCGGACAAGCTGCCGGCCGCCCTCGGCGGGCTGGAGAAGGTTGCCCATCGATGGGATCCTCTTCTTTGCCACCTTTGCGATCATGGGCGGCTTGACGGTGTCTGGCGGTCTCGGGCGGCGAATGGTGAGGGCACCGGAGAGGATCCTTGGCCGGAGAGAAAACGATGTGGTGTCGGCAATGCGAACCTATTGAATTGTCGGCCAGCCGTTGTTAGAGTCCGCCTGTCGCCCACACAAGACCTGTCAGTTTGGGCGTACCTGAGGAGTTGACATGTTCGAGCGTCTCTTCGGCCGAAAGAAACAGGATTGGGTGAGCGCCGACAGGCCCGAACATGGCCATCGGCCGCACCCGAAACCGTTCCCAGAGGGCGTCTCGTGCGGGGCTGGGTGTGGCAAAACGGAGGGATATCGATGCTCTTACATGGACTCGACCGGTAAGCGTTGCAAATACTGGTGCCGCGACCACAGCACGTTTTCGAAGGGACGCTCGTGGTGTCAGCGTCATGCAAACAGTGTCAGGTGGCTCCACGCTCGGAGTGGATCCATATACGAGATTGGGCATGGAGCTGCGATCGATGACCGGTCGCCCAACCTGGTCGGGACGTTGGTTGACGAACTGGATGCGGACATCACCGCCCACCTCGTCTCGTGTTTTGGGCAGCAGCGCGGAGTGCACATCGTTACCGACGGCAACATTCGGGCCTCGTCGATACCGAAGGGGAGGGTCGAGCACACTCCCGAAGGGCCGAGGGTCCTCAGCGAAGGCGGAATCAGAGCATGGGACCGTGGCTGGGGTGTTTACAGCAGCGCTGGGTACCTGGCGCGCGTGGTCCTTAGGGTCACAGCAGCGGAGCCACCCGTCGTACACGTCTTCGTCAACGGCTCTCGGATCCTCAGCCGCGTTCCGGACTGGATAGCCAATCGCGGCAAGGGAACCGATGGAAGACAGGACCACGCGAACTTCCGAGACGCCGTTCGCCAAGCCGTGCAAAACGCAATTGTCGTCGAGGATCCGGACAGCGGTTCTTAGTCTTCGCCGCGAGAGGCGCGAACTGCTTCCAAGGACAAGCCGAGCGAGATCCCTCTCTTCGCCATAATGAAGAACACGCGCGAGCGAAAACGAGCACCCATGGGGTCAGGATGTTCGAGCTGAGAACACAGAGAGCCTTCGCCGGCCGGCGAGAGGACTCGGGCGATGACCCCAGTCCCAATCGGTATTAGAAGTTTGGACGAGCGCGCCTTCCTCCGACCGGAACTTCGCGATAACTGATCAATATCCCTAACCCATCGCTCTTCGCCCTGGATGGTCGGCGTTCCTAGAATGCTTTCGGTGGACCGGGTACGTCTCGAGCAAATGCTCGATAAAGAGCTGGTCACTTGGCGGCGGGCCCGGAGACACATTTTCACGTTGCAGTCGCCACAGACGATGAAAGCGAGTGGGACGTGCCGCTGGTTGTCTCTTCTCCGCCATACCGTCAGCATGGGTTGGCTGAGCAAGATGCGCGAGACCCTCGCCTGCTGGCTAAGGTCCCCAAAGGATTCGACGTTCAGGTCTTGGAGTGCAGCAGAGCTTGTCCGCGCAGTTCATTGGGCCATTTTGGTTGGGAAGCAGAAGAAGCCATATCCCTCCGGTGGTGGGATGCCACAAGATTGGAAGGTTCGATGATGCCCGGCCGCGCCATGTTCCCTAGGCGCGCACTAAATCGAGAACGGCCTCGTCCGGCGACACTCAGCGGAATTTGATGCGCTGACCATGAACGGAGTGCACGATCCGCTGACCTGAGCCCCATGTAGTAGTTCATGTAGTAATCCAGGCGACATCTGTGGATGAAAATGGCCGGGAATCATCCGGTGAGTTCTCGAAATGAACCCAAAATCCGCGAATATGATCTCTCTGGACGCAACCGCGTAGATTTCGGGACCGTGAGGCCGAGGGTTCAAATCCCTCGCCCCCGACCAAAATCAAGTTCAAAATCGACGATTTCGCGCGCTATCTGGAGCCGCTGGATCTCGGCTGGATCACAGATTTCCCGACGTATGGCATAATGTATGGCATGAAGCGGACGACCATCTACCTGCCTGAAGACTTGAAGGGAAGCCTTGCGCGAGCGGCGCATGAGGACGGGCGGACTGAGGCGGACTTGATCCGCGAGGGGATCGAGACCTTCCTGCGCTCGCGCCGCCCAGAGCCGCGTGTCCCCTTGTTTACGAGCGGCAAACCTGATCTAGCCGAGAACGTCGACAAGTTACTTGCCGGCTTCGGCGAGGGGTGATCCTACTCGATACCAGCGGTTTGTTGGCTGCTCTCGACTCCAGCCAGAACCGGCATGCGCAAGCCGCCGCCGCCCTTCGCACCGTCAGCGGACCACTTCTCTTGTCGCCTTTTGTCCTGGCCGAGCTCGACTACCTGCTGGCCACCAGGGTCGGCGTTCGTGCCCAACGAGCGCTGCTGGACGAAGTGGCCCGGGGTGCCTACCGGTTGGAGCCTTTCACAACCGAGGACGTAGCAGCGGCTGCTCTTGTCCTCAGACGGTATCGCGACCTTGAAATTGGCCTAGCCGACGCGTCAATCGTGGTTCTCGCCGAGCGCTACGCGGTTCTCGACGTGCTGACCCTCGACCATCGGCATTTCCAGGCCCTGCGAGGACCGAGAGGGCGACGTTTTCGAATTCACCCAGGAGCTGATTCCTGAACCGGTGACTGCGTCTCGAAGCTACGCCCGAAGACGTACGGGTCAGGACCGTGAGGCAGCTCTGTTCGAAAATCCACAGGCCGGCGTGACAACCACAACTCAGGCCGTGAGGCTTTGACCCAAGGGTTCTCGCAGGCAAGCACAGGACCTGATCCGCGATCCTATAGCCGGAATGGGGCTTGAACGTCTCAATCGGATCCATCCACGCAGCGTCGGCATCTTCTTGGGCTCACTCGCGGGACAACCGGCAGCGGTCGAACGCGAGGTGGTGGCCGAGATGGAGCGACTCGGGTACGGAACTCTCTCATCACCTACTTGCGGACGACCCGAGGCGCCTACAGGTCCCGGGAACGGACGAGGGCGTGGTCGCGGTCCAGCAGTTGACCGCTATTGGCGTGCACTGCTCGCAGCGCCGCCAAATCCTCGAGCGCCATCTGGGACGGTCCGCCGGCGTCATCCTTGACCATGGCGGCTCCTTCTTGTGGACGTCAGACATCCACAGGATGGGCCGCCATCGACTCCCCTGGACAACCCAGGGTGTCGCCTAATCTCGAGAGCTGTTCAGGTTAGGCGCCCAACGGTAAGGTGCCAGAGAGTTTTGTTCCACGGCCCGGAGCCGATTCGACAGTGATCGATCCGCCCACGGCGCCAAGGCGGTCACGCATGTTGGTCAGCCCTGCGCCGGCGTTTTGTCCGTTCGACTCGAACCCGGATCCGTCATCGGCCACCTCGAAACGCAACACCCGCGAGTCTTCCCAGAGTCGGATGTGTGCCGAAGCGCCAGCGCCGGCGTACTTGCCGGCGTTCTGGAGCGCCTCGAGGCAACAAAAGTAGACCGCCGACTCGATCTCGGCCGGATGCCTGCCCACGCCGATGACGTCGACGCTCGCAGGCAATGCCGCGCGACGGCAAGCTGCAGACAGCGCCTCGGCCAGGCCGCTGCTCGAGAGCAAAGGTGGATAGATCCCATGGGCCAAAGCGCGCAGCTCGTCGAGGGCAGCTGTCGCGTCCAGTTGGAGCTGGTGCAGGAGCTGGCGGGCACGCTCCGGGTCGCGATTCGAAAGCTGTTCGATCAGGCGGGCCTTGATGGCCATCGCCACGAGGTATTGCTGAGCACCGTCGTGCAGGTTGCGCTCGATCCGCCGGCGCTCCTCGTCGGCGGCCGCCACGAGGCGGCCACGCGACGCCTGCAGCTCAGTCGCCTGCCGGCGAAGCTGGTCCAGCGATTGCTGCAGTGCCGCGTCGAGGCGCGCTTTGTTCACAGCAACGCCGACCTCGCGAGCCACCTCCTCCAGCGTCACGTCCGCCTCAGAAGCGAGGCTGCCTGGCCTGCGGGCTCGCTCGGCCACGATCAGGCCCAGCAGCTGGCCTCCGTGGGTGATTGGGGCGGTCCGCAGAGTGGAGTTGGGGCGTCCAGGGAGGAGCTCGGGGAGCCATACCTTCGCCCATGCCTCGCTCGAGACGCGCGCGTTGGCCGCGATAGACTGCTCAGCCGGGGTGATGGCGATCGTGGTGCGCTCGGCGCGAGGCTCCGAAGCCTCCAGGCTCAGGCGGTCATCGGTGCAGAGCCAGAGCTCGGCGGCGTCAAGCTTGAACGTGTCGCGTAGTGCCTCGACCAGCTGGACCAGCAGTTCGTTCATAGGCACCCCGTGGCTCAGCTGGCTGGCGAATGAGCCGCGCGCGAAGTCAATCGCGGAGAGGCTCGCCCCCTGGCGGCGCCGGCTCGAGCTGCTCGAGACGAGTCCGTAGATGGTCACGAAGGCGAGCAGGATCAACGCGACCAGGCCGGCGAGGATGGCGGCGGTGGGGTTCATCTAGTTCATGATCCAACCGGCCCGTGAACCGACATCTAGACCGTCACGCCACGAAGTTTGGGCGCCGGCTCGATTGACAAAGCCGATCTGGCGGGAGCGGTAGGCGGTGCGGGCGCGGTTGGACATCTTGGAGAGGTCGTGGCGATCGATCACGACCTGGCCGCCGTCGAAGACATCGAGGCCGGAAAGGCAGTTGAGGAGGTTGGTCTTGCCGGAGCCCGACGGTCCCACGATGGCGACCATCTCCCCGCGCTCGACCTGGAGGTCGATGCCGCGCAGGGCCTCAACCTCGTCCGCCCCGTGATAGACCTTGCGCAGACGCCGCGCCTGGACGATGGAATCTTGCAAATCAGGCCGCTATGCGAAGCGCCTCAGCCGGCCGCAGCCGCGACGCGCGGATTGCCGGCACCAGCGTGACCAGCAGGACGGTGGCGTACACGGCGCCGATCGCCGACAGCATGGTGCCCGCATCGGGCGCGAAGCTGGAGTTGCCGACCGTCGACCCACTCAGCGATGAGCCAAGGCTGTATGCCGCCCCAATCCCGACCGCCATCCCGGCCGTGGCGGTGAGGAATGCCTCGAGGAGGATTCCAAAC
>CAAGKR010246323.1_pt1 | contig 11998 bp, 12 predicted proteins | sample 2556971 | NCBI WGS metagenome assembly CAAGKR01 (sample SAMEA5207829, study PRJEB30636) | soil metagenome | biome: forest; feature: boreal; material: soil | place: USA | collected 2011-09 | depth 1 m
GAGCCAGAGCCTGACTCGAAGAGTCCAGCTCCCGTTACCGGTGGCGCTACTTGTGGGCTGCATCGTCAGTCTCCTCGTGGGGGAAAGGAACGATGAGCGCGAGAGCAAAGAGAACGATCATCGCCGCGATCACCAGAAGGTTCGGCACGGATATGAGAATGAATCCCCAGTGGAAGTAGGTTGCAGGCGTATCCACTCGAAATCTCCTCTAAGCGCGAAGTGACGGCAAATTGGAACTATGCATAGCCTTGCTTTGGCACCGTAACAATGTCAATAATACCGCCCGCTGAGAGGCGGCGGTCCGCACCTCGGCGCGATCGATCGACGGCTCTAAGTTTGTGCTCATGGCGTTGTGCTCAGCGCTGATCATGCTTCGGCCCACGACGTGTCGTCATGGCCGAAAGACCCTGCCGGCTCGGGACCTAGGACCCTAATGCGTGGGTCGAACGGCAGGCGACGCGGATCAACCTGACCTGTTGACTTGATGTAGAGCCGTCCAAACGCTCAACTAAGAACCTCGAGAGAGGCCAATTTCCAAGGAGAAACGAAATGGAAAAGTCAATTCGATGGCGAATCGTCAGCCTTCAGGCGATGTTGGTACTCATTCTTGCGTCTGCCTCGGGCTTCTTGTTCTACGAGGGCAACTTCGTGACCACGATGGTGCACGACGAGCTCGTGTCGCAGAGGGTCTTCTTCCCGGGTACGGACCAGATCAAGGCCGGTGGCGCTCTTGACCCTGCCAAGTTCTCGGCCGAGATCCGAGCCTACGCGGGCCAGCAGGTCGACAACGGCGACAAGGCAAGGGTATACGCAAACGACTTCATCGGCGTGCACCTGGCGGGCATTGCCGGCGGCCTGACCTACTCTGAGGTCAGCACCGCGGCGAGCAAGGCGAACGCACTGGTCGCCTCGACTCCGACAACCGACCCCAACTACGCCACGCTCCAGGCCCAGGCGGCGACTCTGGCCGGCCAGAAGGCGAGCCTGTTCCAGGGTGAGATGCTTCGAGGCACGCTTCTCAACTCGTGGGGCTGGTGGATGATGGGTAACTACACCGTCTATGGCGCAATCGGACTGATGATCGCGGCGCTGGGCGTGCTCGGCGCGCTTGTCTTCGAACTTCAGGTCGCAGCGCGCAAGGTCGAGACATTCAAGGTTGCGCAGAAGATCGCGACTGCGTAACAGCTCTTCAGGACGGCAACACTCCGGCAGGCTCGGCCTGCCGGAGTTCTTTTGTCGTTCGAGCGCACATTGAACCTCTCAGTAGGAGTTAGATAAGCGCAACGTGGCAGTTTCAGAACCGGTCGCCAGGCCCGCGAGCCCACATCGTGGTGGCGTCACGAATCCTTACAGCCGCCTGCCCAACTGGCTCTACCCGGCATTCGTGGTGGTCGCGCTCAGCCTGTTCGGCATCTTCGCGATCTGGGCGGTTTTCTTCCAGCCTCTTGGCTATTACGCGCCCTATCTGAGCCCTTTCGACTCCCCGCCGATCACGGTGGGGCCGATCCCGCCCGGTGTCTGGGTTGCGTGGGCACCACTGGTTTTTCGCCTCAGCTGCTACTACTACCGCAAGGCCTATTTCCGCTCGTTCTTCTGGCACCCACGTTCCTGCGCGGTGGATGAGCCGAAGCGCGGGCCCTACCGCGGAGAGACCGCGTTTCCCTGGGTCTTCAACAACCTTCACCGCTTCGCCTTTTACGCGACGGTGGTGCAAGTCGGCTTCCTGTGGTTCGACGCCATCGTGGCCTTCGACTTCGGCGGCCACGTCGGCATCGGACTAGGCAGCGTGATCATCCTGGCCAATGTCGTGCTTCTTTCCGGCTACACGTTCGGCTGTCACGCCTTCCGCCACCTGAGCGGTGGAGAGCTCGACTGCTTCTCGTGCTCGCTCGCCGCCCGAGCCCGGCACCAGCTTTGGAAGGGCGTCACGGTCCTCAACATCAAGCACGACAGGTGGGCTTGGGCAAGCCTGTTCTCGGTGGCTGCGGCAGACATCTACATTCGCCTCCTCCTGGCCGGCGTCCTGCACGACCCAAGGTGGGTGTTTTGAGCGCCGTCGAGCTCGAGACGGTCGAGACGGACGTTCTGGTTCTGGGGGCGGGAGGGGCTGGCCTGCGCGGTGCGATCGCGGCAGCGGAGGGCGGCGCCCGCGTGCTCGTCGTCTGCAAGTCGCTTCTAGGCAAGGCCCATACCGTGATGGCAGAAGGCGGCGTGGCCGCCGCAATGCACAACGTTGCCTACCAGGACTCGTGGGAGGTGCATTTCGCCGACACGATGAAAGGGGGCAAGCTCATCAACAGCTGGCGCATGGCCGAGCTCCACGCCAAGGAATCGCCGGACCGAGTGCTCGAGCTCGAGCGCTGGGGCGCGGTGTTTGATCGCACCTGGCAGGGTCGCATCCACCAGCGGCCCTTTGGAGCACACACCTATCCGCGCCTAGCCCACATCGGAGACCGAACCGGACTTGAGCTCATCAGGACCCTCCAGGACCGCGCCGTGCACACCGCCGGCGTGGAAGTGCACATGGAGGTGACTGTGTTCAAGCTGCTGACCGCCGACGGCCGAGTCGTCGGCGCGCTCGCCTACCGGCGCTCGGACGGCTCGCTCCTCATGTATCGCTTCGGCGCCCTCCTGCTGGCCAGCGGCGGCGCCGGCAAGATGTACCGCGTCACCTCCAACTCCTGGGAGAGCACTGGCGACGGAGCCGCACTCGCCTATGACGTCGGGGCACAGCTCCGGGATATGGAGATGGTTCAGTTCCACCCCACCGGGATGGTCTGGCCGGCGGGTGTGCGCGGCCTGCTGGTGACTGAGGGGGTGCGAGGCGAAGGTGGAGTGCTACGCAACAAGGACGGCGAGCGCTTCATGGAGAGATATGACCATGAGCGAATGGAGCTCTCGTCGCGAGACGTCGTCGCCCGGGCAATCAACTCGGAAGTCATCGCCGGCCGCGGGACACCGCACGGCGGCGCCTACCTCGACATCACCCACCGGAAGCCCGAGTTCATCAAGAGCAAGCTTCCATCGATGTACGAGCAGTTCCTGAAGCTGGCCAAGGTCGATATCACCAAGCAGCCGATGGAGGTGGCGCCCACCCTTCATTACATGATGGCCGGGGTGCGCGTTGAACCTGAGACCGGGGCGACGACAGTCGCCGGCCTCTACGCCGCGGGCGAGCTTGCATCAGGCCTGCACGGGGCCAATCGGCTTGGTGGCAACTCCCTGAGCGACCTGCTGGTCTTCGGCAAACGGGCCGGCGACGCCGCGGCCGAGGCCGCAAAACGCAGTCCGAAGATCGCTGATGCGAAGATCGACCCAGCGCACGTTCAGGGGGCGATCTCTGCCCTGCTAGCGCCCTTTGACCGCCCGGCCGGCGAGAGTCCGTACAAGCTTCAAGCGGAGATCCAGGACGTGATGTCGACCCACGCGCCGATCGTTCGCGACGCAGCGGGTCTCGAGGCAGGGCTTGAGAAGATCGAGGGTCTGCGCGGCCGGGCGCAGGTGTGCGGGACTGGCGGCTCAACTACCCGTGCTTTCAATCCGGGCTGGCACACCGCGCTGGACATCCAATCGATGCTCGTCAACGCGGAGGCGCTCTTGCGGTCGGCGCTGTTGCGTAAAGAGAGCCGCGGCGCCCATGCCCGGTCCGACTATCCGAAGACCGACGATCAGCTCGCTCAAGTCAACTTCGTCGTCGACAAGACTTCGAATGGGATGCGCGTGAGTGCGCAGCCGATTCCACCGATGCCCGAGCACCTCGCGGCAGCGTTGCAGAGGTCCTATGCGCTGTACACACCCGAGGAGACCGAATAGGTGGAACTGACCAACCTGGACCTCAAGATCTGGCGAGGTGACGCCGCGGGCGGCGAGCTGGTGGCGTATCGCGTTCCTGTCCGGGAAGGCATGGTGGTGCTCGACGCGGTGCTGTGGGTGCAGGCCAACATGGCCTCTGACCTGGCGGTGCGCTGGAACTGCAAGGCGGCCAAGTGCGGATCCTGCTCCGCTGAGATTCAGGGCTTTCCCCGTCTCATGTGCAAGACACCGATCGCCGAGTACGAGGATCAGATAACAGTCCGGCCTATGAAAGCCTTCCCTGTGATCAAGGATCTCGTCACCGACGTCAGCTGGAACTATGAGGTCAACAAGCAGATCCCGCCCTTCACACCGTCCGAGAAGGACCGCGCAACCAGCGAACCCTGGCGGATGCAGCAGAAGGACGTGGAACGTGTCATGGAATTTCGCAAGTGCATCGAGTGCTTCCTGTGCCAGGACGTCTGCCATGTGCTGCGCAATCACGATGGGAAGAGCGTCTTTTACGGCCCAAGGTTCATGGTCAGGATCGCAGGCCTTGAGCTGCATCCAAAGGACGTGCTCGACCGGAGCCCGCTGCTGAAGGGACAAGCGGGCCTCGGCTACTGCAACATCACGAAATGCTGCACTGAGGTGTGCCCGGAGCACATCAAGATCACAGACAACGCGATAATCCCGCTCAAAGAGCGCATGGACGACGTCTACTTCGACCCAATTCGCTGGCTGATCCGCCGGCTTGCCGGCGACCGAAAACCCAAAGCCGGCTGAGGGCCGCCGCTGGGACGCCTCGGCAAGAATTTCGACGACGCGCTCATGCACAGGGTCGCCGACGCAACCGTCAGGGAGCTTGCGGAGTCGATCGCCGAGTGGCTCGTTGCCGAATGCTCCGCGGTCCGCGAAGGACGAACGCCGAAGGCACCATAGCCGCCGACCTCATGACCTTCCCCGCGATCACCATCGCGCTCGATACGAGCCTCAGGCAGGCCGCGCGCTTGATGCATGAGGGGAATATCAGGCGCCTGGTGGTGGTCGACGAGCGCGGCAGGGTCGCCGGCATCGTGAGCCGGAGCGACCTTCTCCACGTTCTTCTTCGCACTCACGAGGAGCTGCATGAAGAGGCAGCCACCGTCGTCGTTCGAGCTGAAATCCAGACCGTCTGAACCGGCCCCCATCCGCAGGGCTTTGCCTGAAACAGACGGGCCATTCGGCACTCGAGCGAAGCGGTAGGCAGGAACAGGCTGGAGATCGGTAAACGCGACGCCGGTGCAGTCAGTCTCGAGCCAAAAAAGGAAACGAAATGAGAGCACTCGTATACCACGGTCCAGGGCAGCGGTCCTGGGACACCGTGCCCAACCCGACGATCCAGTCGCCGACCGACGCCATCGTCAGGATCGACACCGCTACGATCTGCGGCAGCGATCTGCACATCCTCAAGGGCGACGTGCCCGCGGTCAAGCCAGGCACGATCCTCGGCCACGAGGCGGTCGGCACCATCGTCGAAACCGGCTCGGCAGTGACCAACTTTCATATCGGCGACCACGTCCTCGTGTCGTGCATCACATCGTGCGGCAGCTGCAGGTTCTGCAAGGAAGCCCGTTACGGCCAGTGCACAGGCGGCGGGGGCTGGATCTTCGGCCACCTGATCAACGGGCTGCAGGCGGAGTACGCCAGGGTCCCATTCGCTGACAACTCCCTCTACAAAGTTCCATCAGGTCTGACTGACGAGCAGGTCCTCTTCCTGTCCGACATTCTCCCGACCTCGTTCGAGGTCGGCGTGCTGAATGGTGGTGTGACGCCGGGCGATACGGTGGCTATCGTCGGTGCGGGCCCGATCGGCCTCGCCGCGGTTATGACAGCGAAGCTGTACACCCCGGGCCGGATCATCGTGATCGACATTGACGACGGCCGCCTTGCGAAGGCGAAGGAATTCGGGGCCGACATCACAATCAACAACGGCCGCGAGGATGCCATCAAGCGCGTCTTCGAGCTGACCGGCGGTCTTGGCGTCGATGTGGCGGTCGAGGCGGTTGGAGTTCCTGCGACGTTCGAGCTGGCTGCGGAGCTCATCCGCGCCGGCGGCAAGCTCGCCAACGTTGGCGTGCATGGCAAGCCGGTGACCCTTCACCTGGAGAAGCTCTGGATCAAGGACGTCACCATCACCACCGGGTTGGTGGACACTCGCACCATCCCCCAGCTCCTATCCCTCATTCAGGGCGGCAGGCTCGACCCGACAGTGCTGGCCACACATCGCTTCTCGATGGAAGAGGCGATGAAGGCGTACGACGTGTTCGCCGACGCGGCTAAGACGCACGCGCTGAAGGTCGTTCTCACCGGGACCCCAGTGCCCGTAGGGACAAGCGCAAAGGTCGCGGCGACAGCTTCGATTTGATTCCGCGCCGGCCGGGGCAGCGTGTCCCGGCCGGCACTCAGCCAACGGCTACCGAGCTAGTGCTGCTTGCCCTTCCTCACCCGTCAGGGCTGTCTCCGAGCCTGACCTCAGGCCCAGTGCGACGAGCCTTCCGATCTCGGCGGCGGCCTTCCAGTGGAGGGCGGCCGAAGCGATATCCCCGTGCGCGTAAAGCGACTCAGCGCAGGCGATGTGGCACTCGCGAAGCCGGTCGGGCATGTCCAGGGCCTCGAGAATGCGGATGGCCGCGTCGAAGTGCTCGCGAGCCTTTGGCAGGTCGCCCAGCCGTGACTCAAGCTGTCCATACAGGGAATGGGTGCTGGCGACCACCACCTGTTCTCCGACCAGATCGCCGACTTCCATCGCCTCGTCGAGCTGTTGCCGCGCCTGATCCAGGTCGCCGCGCCGCAGGCTGACGTCGGCGAGGTTGGCCAGGATCTGCCCCCTGCCTCGCCGGTCCATGTGCAGCGCTTCGGAGCTCGTGAGGGCAGAGCGGAAATGCTGCTCGGCGGAGTCGAGGTGGCCCTGCTGAAGGAGCAGATCCCCAAGGTCGTTTTCGAGGCGGAAGACCGCGCTGAGGTCCGACTCGATCGAATACAGCGCGAGCGCCTTGTCAAGCTGCTGGCGTGCTTTCGCCGGCTGCTGCATGCGCTGGTAGGCCATGCCCAGACCGTGGTGCATCTTGGCCAGCTGAAGAAGGTCCTTGACTCCGCCGGCGGCCTCGACTGCAGCTTCGTAGAACCGGACTGCCTCGGCCCACGCATGGGCGACGACGTACATGTTGGCCATGTGGCCGAGGATGCGAGCCTCGGTCTGGGGAGGCTTCGGATCAAGCCGGCGGCAGCGTGCCAGCGCGTCCCCGGCGAGCAGCAACGCCCGTGGATCCTCGAGCAGCCCCAGCGCGGAGGATTCCCAGTCCAGCGCCTCGACTGCCATCCACTCATCGCCGATCCGCTCGAATGCGGCTCGCGCATCGGGCAGGTGCTGGAGGGCCTCGACCGGCCGAACCAGCCGGCAATAGGCCTGACCAAGGTAGAAGCGGACAAGGGCAGCATCTTCCTCGCCCCATCGTTTCTCCAGCATTGCGGGAGCCATCTCGACCACCGCCGGAAAGTCCCGCATCGCGGTCAGACGCTGGAGCTCCGATAGATCGCGCCTGCGCTCGGTCAGCTCAGGAGCGCCATCCGGGCTCAGAAGGAAGAACTCAACGGGTTTACGAGTCTGTCGCGCAATCTGCTCGAGCGTCTCGAGCGAAGGCCGCGCCCGACCGGTCTCGATGAGGTGGATGGCCGTCCGGCTGACCATAGAGCCCGCGACCTGTGCCAGCGTGAGTTGGGCTTCCTTCCTCGCCTGAAGCACTGAGCCCTCGCGGACTGGGATTCCCTTGCGGCGGCCGCGGTACTTGCTGTCGAGCATGGCGGTGAGCATACCGCCACGCTCGACACATCGCCGTAAATAACCGTTGACTTAACTAAGGCGTTGGTCCAATGCCGCCTGCAAGAGCCGGCGCGACCGAAAGCACCAATCCGACGGCTGTCACGAACAGGGCAACGATGAGCTTGCGCATAGAGCACCTCCTCAAGTGATTGGCCGAGTTTACGGCTCACTTGACGAGACTTGTCAACTCAACTCGGGCAGCCCCAGGTCCACGCGGGATCTGACTCCCCGTTGACACGTATTAAAAGAAGGCCTCTGGAGTCAATCACCGGGCGGCCGGCCGAATAAGGGCGGGTCATCGAGAACTGATGACTTTAAGCACCTGACTAGTGGGCGGAGGGCCTTTTTAAGTGAGGTCAGCCAGCGTTGGCGGTCTTGCCTCGCGCCGGCCAGCCTCGCGCATCGAGCGAGACCTCGTCGATGTAGCACCATCCCCAGGTCTCCCGGGGCTCGAACGATTTGATGAACCGGCGCGGCCGTTGCCTGGCGTCCCCTCCGAGGGTCCCAACAGGTCGTCGACGCCTTGTATCACCGGAGCTTTCAGAAGAGCGTCGGCGATCTTGCAAATCGTGGCGTTGGCAAGGAGCCTGCCGTGCCGCGCCGATGAGATGGTGGCGACGCTGATGCCGGACGCGGCGGCGAGGTCCGTGGCGTTCCAGCCACGGCGAGCGAGCTCGCGCTCAAGCCGGGCCGGGTCAATGCGAGTGGTCATCGATCTTCTCCCCACTACCCTGGGTGGTTACACCGAGCCTGGCGGCCGTATCCTTCCCCCCGCGACCATGGCAAGCCTCCGACTGACCCAGCGCCAGTGGAGGATCTACCTCGCGCTGTGGCTGGTCGCCGTGGCGATCCTCATCGGCACGCTGGTCGGCGTGCTGCTGCCCAGGCTGCTGGTCAGCCACCCCGCTCCCACTCTGTCAGGCGGCCTTGTCATGCCCCCGAACTCCGTGCCGGCCCCTGACTTCGCATTGCAGGACCAGCGCGGGGCGACGATCTCGCTGGCAACCCTGCGCGGCCGGGTCGTCGCCATCACCTTCCTCGACACCAAGTGCCTCGACCTTTGCCCTCTACAAGCGAGCCTGTTGGGAAGAGTGCAAACGGACGTCGGCTCACATGTGCCCTTCTCGGTCGTGGTGGTAAGCGTGCGGCCAGACGCGGACACGCCGACTACCATCGCCACGTTTGCCACCGCCCACGGATTGAGCGGCAACTTCTACTGGCTCAGCCGGCCAAAGGCGCTGCTGTCTGGCGTGTGGAACGCCTATGGGGTGGGGGTGCAGGTGGCCAATGGCGACCTGGCTCACAGCTCTGTGATCTACCTCATCGACCGGAACGGATTTGAGCGAGTCGGATTTGCCGACGTGCCTCAATCGGGCGCGGTCGAGAATGACGTGAGGATCCTCGCCGGAACCTGACCGACGGAGCTTTAAAGACCCACGCGCAGGTGCCTCCGACCGCATTTCGGTGGACTTGAACATAATTTCGAAGATTTACAAACAAACGATTGCCTGTTAAGGTCGCCGTTGAAAGTGGGAACGGTAAGGACGTCAAGCTTCACGACGCGGCTAGTGGTCCTAGTGCTGACGGTCGGAATCCTGTCGGCGCTAGTGACCACCTTCATCGTCGGTTTCGCGCTCCCGAGGCCTCCCGCCCTGACGGCCGAGGCCACACCGGGCGGGCTTGGGGTGTCGATCCATCTCGAGACTGTCGCTGCCATTTCGGACGCGATCGCATTCCCGCGGCCCGACGATCCACACCCCGATTGGGTCAGCTACCTGCCGTCCACGATCTTCAAGGTGCCCGCCAACTCGGTGGTGACGATTTCCATCGACCAGGAGGACGGCGCCTCAGGACTGCGGAACCCTTACTGGTCCCAGGCACGGGGAATCGTCGGTGGCAAGTTTCACATGACGTACTACGACGACACCGGCGCGCCCCAGGTGGGCGACTTCACCAAGCTCGACGATGCGACCACCCTCGCCCATACGTTCGCGATCCCCGACCTCGGCGTGTTCGTGCCGTTGCAGGGCATCAGCGACGCCGCGCCCGCGGGCAGCCACAACGAGGTCACCTTCTCCTTCAAGACAGGCAAGGCAGGCATCTACCACTTTCAGTGCTTCGTCCCGTGCGGCGCGGGCACCATCTACGGCAACGGTGGTCCGATGCAGACGCTCGGCTACATGATGGGTTTTCTGGTAGTCCAGTAGCCGTTGATCCGCCAAGACCGCCCTCACGCGCTACGCCTCCTTGTCGCGTGGGCTGTGCTCAGCGTGATCGGCATCGTCATCGCACTCCAGGTCCATCTGCCTCCCGGCGACCAATCGCATCAGGCGTCGGACCAGACCTGGCTCCTACAGCTCATGACCGTCATCTCGACCCCCGTGTTCGTTGGAGTGGTCCTTTTCATCGTCTACTCGGCTTTCGCCTTCCGTCAGAAGCCGGGAGCCGTTCTCGAGGACGGACCCCCCAGCCGCGGCAACTTCCGGGTACAGGTGGCCTGGGTGGCGATCACGGCGGTGATCGTCCTCATCCTCGCGGGCCTTGGCATCAGCGAACTGGGCAGTGCGGCCGCCGGTCAGGACTTCTCAGCTTCGGGCCAGTCTCTGGGCACGGCGGGGACGGTCGGCACCACCGCCTCACGCCCTCTCCAGGTGCAGGTGATCGCTCAGCAGTGGTACTTCACCTACAGGTACGCGGACTACGGTGGGGTCGAGTCCCTTCACCTGGTGCTGCCTGTCGATGCCAACGTCGAGCTCCATGTGACTTCCACCGACGTCCTCCACTCCTTCTGGGCCTACCAGCTCGGAGTCAAAGCCGACGCGAATCCCGGGGCGGACAACATCACTTACCTCACGACCGAGCACACGGGCAACTTCACTGTCCGCTGCGCCGAGCTCTGCGGCATCTGGCACGGCAACATGTCTGATGAGAGCGGACAGGTCACCAGCCAGGCCGATTTCGCGACCTGGATCGCGAGCCTGCAGAAGTCAGAAGCTGACCTGACGCTCCCGCCGTATGCGCCCTTCTACTTCCCGCCCCCGCGGGCGAAGGGCACCTAGTCGTGGCTGCCATATCCCCCGAGGTCGGCTCGCCGATCATCCAAACCAGCGAACGCCGCGTGGTGATCCCTACCAACCTGATCACAGGGATCGTGTTGGCGCTGTTCGGCTACTGGGTCGGCGTCAATGTTGGCAACAGCTTCCTGCTCATCGACGATCTCAACACAGGCGTCCTCCTTGGATATGTCTTCGCATCGGTTCTGTTCCTTGTCGGTATCGGCTTTGCCAACTACCCGCTGGCGCGACTTTTCGGCTGGCCGGTGACGCCGCAGTCGGCAGGCGACGAGTACCGCGGCGCCTGGCGCTATTTCAACCTCAGCCTCGACCACAAGGTGATCGGCATCCAGTACCTGGTCGCAATGCTGATGGCGATGCTGTTCGGCGGCATCGGCGCGATGTTGATTCGCACGAACCTCCTCACGCCGGACCAGACGATCGTCGCGCCTGACAAATACCTGACGCTCGTCAGCATGCACAGCGTGATGATGATCTTCGTCGCCAGCGCCGCGATCGTCGGACCGTTCGGCAACTTCTTCGTGCCCTACATGATCGGCACCAACCGCATGGCGTTCCCGCGCCTCGAGGCCCTCTCGTTCTGGTTGGTGCCTCCCGCCATCATCATCCTGCTGGCGGCCCCGATCTTCGGAGGCTTCCCCACCGGCTGGACCGGCTATCCGCCGCTCTCCGAGCAGGCCGGCCAGGGGTACGACAGCTATATCGTCGGGTTCACGCTGATCGGAATCGCGCTGTGCGTGTCAGGCGTCAACATGCTCACGACGATCATCGCTCTCCGCGCTCCAGGCATGACCTGGACCCGGCTGCCGATATTCGTATGGGGAGTCTTCTCGGCCTCCATCCTCGGCACCTTCGCGGCGCCGATCCTCGCCGCTGCGCTGGCCATGCAGGCCCTCGACCGCACCATCAACACCTCGTTCTTCATTTCGTCGAACGGTGGCAGCCCTTACCTCTGGGAGAACCTGTTCTGGTTCTTCGGCCACCCCGAGGTCTACATCTTCATCCTTCCGGCGTTCGGCATCGTGATGGAGCTGATCCCGCATTTCGCGCGCAAGCCTCTCTGGGGCTACCGCACCGCGGTTGTGGGATTGCTTGGCGTCACCCTCCTCAGCTGGTTCGTCTGGCAGCACCACCTGTTCGTGAGCGGCATCGCGCCGGCACTCCGGCCGTTCTACATGTTCTCGACCGAGATGATCTCGATCCCGACGGGCATCGTGTTCCTCGTCGCCTTCGGCACGCTGTGGCGGGCGAAGATCTCGATGACGGTGCC
>CAAGKR010010192.1_pt1 | contig 11996 bp, 9 predicted proteins | sample 2556971 | NCBI WGS metagenome assembly CAAGKR01 (sample SAMEA5207829, study PRJEB30636) | soil metagenome | biome: forest; feature: boreal; material: soil | place: USA | collected 2011-09 | depth 1 m
GATTTGATCCTGGCGGCGTATGAAAGCTACAGACCGTAATCGATGTCACAGGACCGAGAATTTCTGCGACGATAGTCTGGTCAGGGTATTCGGTACTGTCGAGCACCCTCAGCGCAGATAGGGGGAAAGGAGGCCTACTGAACAACGAACATCCTCGCTTCCCATACTTTCGAGCATCCGGTGCAGGCGGCCTCAGGATCAAGGACGAGGCTGAGGAGCTATAGAACTTCTCCTTATCCAAAGCGTTGTGAAAGCTGGGATGGACTTCCTGTAGGGCGAGGACATCGGCATCAATTTTGTGGATGAAGTCGAGATGCTCATGTTTCAACAAGCGGTCATTGACGTTCCATGACGCGAATCGCAATTTCATACTCTCTCCCTATTTTGAAGCTTTCGTTTACGCCCACACTGACCGTGCCGCGTCCTCGGGTGCCGGAAACGGGCTGGCCTCAGCAGACAGCACGTCCTCTCGGATCAGTTTCTCGATCCGTTCCTCAATGGCGGACTTCTCTTTCGCCGTCAACAGCTTCTTGCCGCTGAGATATTTCTCGAAACGAAGGATCGGGTCTTTCTTGCGCCACTTCTCAAATTCCTCTTTCGGAACGTAGCGGGCGTCGTCATGTTCGGCGTGGCCTTTCATGCGCATGGTTTTGGCTTCGATCAATTCAGGGCCATAGCCGCGGCGGGCACGCGCGGCGGCGGTCCGCGTGGCCTCAAAAACTTTCAGGACGTCGTTGCCGTCCACAATCGTCGAGGAAATTCCGTAGCCCGCGGCACGTACCGCGATGTCCTGGATGGCCATTTGTTTGTTCAAGGGCGTCGAGTAAGCCCACCCATTATTTTCGGCAACGATCAAAAGCGGGAGTCCGCGCACCGCGGCGAAATTCAATCCCTCGTGGAAAGGGCCGGTGCTGCATGCGCCGTCGCCCACGTACGTAAGGGCTACGCGCTTTTCCCTGCGCATTTGAAATGCCATGGCCACTCCGGCAAGCACCGGAACGATTTCGCCCAGCATGCTAATGGGCGCCACCACGCCGCGCTGGAGGTCGCCGAAATGGGTGTTGGCGTCCCGGCCTCCTGTCGGGCCGGCGCGCCGCGCCAGGTACTGAAGAAAGATATCGCGCGGCTTGTAACCGCGCACCAGCAACGCACCCATGTTTCGAATCATCGGGCCGATCACGTCCTGTGGTGTGAGGGCGTAGGCCGTGCCGACGGAAATTGCTTCCTGGCCAAGGCTCGAATAAACGCCGCCCACCACCTTGCCCTGGCGGTAGAGGTTGGTGAGCTGCACGTCCACGCGGCGGTTCAGCCGCAGGTAGTAGTAAAGGTCGTGGAGTTGTGAGCGGGTTAGGTTCATGAAAAAGTCGAAAGTCGAAGGTCGAGAGTCGAAAGTCAAGAAGGGTTGAGAACGGGTTCAACTCCCGCCTTTTCGGCTGTCTCCAGCGTCAATCCGAATACCCTGCTGAAGTGCCAGACCACCCGTTCAATGACGACGTTCATTGGGACGGTCCGCCCGAGACACTTTTCGAGGGACGTCACACCTTTGTCGCGCAGGCCGCAAGGAACGATCCATTCAAAATAAGTGAGATCGGTATTCACGTTAAAGGCAAACCCGTGCGAGGTTACCCAGCGCGAAACGTGCACGCCCATCGCCACCAGCTTCGCGTCTCCAACCCATACACCCGGGGCGCCCGCCAGTCGTCCGGCGTGAACGCCAAAATCCGCCGCAACGGCGATGAGGACTTCTTCGAGAGAGCGCATGTACCACGAAATGTCGCGCCGGTGCCTGGTCAGGTCGAGAATGGGCCAGCCTACAAGTTGGCCCGGCCCATGGTAAGTGATGTCGCCGCCGCGGTCCGTCTCGTAAATTTGCGCTCCGAGCGAGGCGAGGCGTTCCGGAGAAACCAGCAAGTGTTCCCGCTTGGCGTTGCGGCCCAGAGTGTAAACGTGCGGATGCTCGAGCAAGAGCAGCGAGTCGAGAATCGCGGAGGCCTTTCGCTGCGCTACGCGCTCGCGCTGTAGTTGCAGCGCTTCTTCGTAAGCAAGCAGCCCGAATTGTTCAACGCTGCAAAACATGGCGGGGTCTTCAATCAAATATGAATCGCCCAATCTTCGGCGGCATGGGCTGCTTCGTGCACGGCTTCGCTCAAGGTCGGATGGGCGTGGATGGTGTGCGCGAGATCCATGGCCGTGCCTTCCAGATGCATGGCAGCGACAGCCTCAGCGATCAATTCCGTCACTCGGGGCCCAATCATGTGGACGCCCAGAATTTCGCCGTAACGCTCGTCGCACACAATTTTCACCTGACCCTCGCGCACCCCCAGAATACCGGCCTTACTGTTGGCGCTGAAAGGAAACTTACCCACTTTGATTTTGTGCCCCGCCTCGCGCGCCTGCCGTTCGGTGAGGCCGACGCTTGCAACTTCCGGCTCGCAGTAAGTGCAGTTCGGCACCTGTTTGTAATTGATCGGCTCCACGGGTTTCCCCGCGGCGTGAGTGACCGCAACCACGCCCTCCATTTCACCCACGTGGGCCAGCAGCGGGCTTGCCGCCACGATATCTCCAATGGCATAAACGCCGGGCTCGTCCGTTAGCATGAACGGATTGGTTTTTACGAATCCCCGTTCCAGCTTGGCGCGCGTTTTCTCCAGGCCGATATTTTGCGTGTTGGGAGCACGACCCACGGCAACCAGGCAGGTCTCCACCTCGATCGTCTGGGCCTTGTTGTCAGAGGCCGTGAATTCCACGGATACGCCCTTCGCTTTTTTCGAGACTTTTTGAACCTTGGCGCCCAGGTGCATCACAATGCCTTGCTTGCGAAAGGATTTCTCCAGTTCGGCGGAAATTTCTTCATCTTCGAGCGGCACCGCGCGAGGAAGCATTTCCAGTACGGTCACTTTAGTTCCAAAGCGATGGAAGATGGACGCAAACTCCACACCCACCGCCCCGGCGCCGATGATCACCATCGACTTGGGGATTTCCTTCAGGCTTAGAATTTCTTTGTTGGTCAGAATTGTCTTGGGGTCGGGCTCGAGGCCGGGAATCATTTTTGCCTCGGAGCCCGTGGCTAGCACTATGTTCTTGGCCGTTATTTCGCGCGTCTGGCCCTTGGAGTCCTTAACGCTGACGCGGTGGGGCCCGGCGAGACTGCCAAAGCCTTGTAGGGTTTCGACTTTATTTTTCTTCAGCAGGAATTCCACGCCCTTGGCGTTCTTGATGACAATTTTATTCTTGCGCTCCTGCACCGCCGCCCAATCGACTGAGAATTCTTTGCATACAATTCCGAATTCGCTCGCGTTCTTGAAATAGTCGAAAACATCGGCGCTGAATAGCAACGCCTTGGTGGGAATGCAGCCTACGTGCAAACAAGTCCCGCCGAACTTGTCATCCTTTTCGATGAGGGCTGTCTTCAAGCCCAGTTGGCCGGCGCGGATGCCCGCCACGTATCCACCGGGACCGCTGCCGATAATCACAACGTCATATTGGGGCGAATCGGACACTGAGCTACCTCCGTTGGCGTTGCGCCGCACAGTCTCGGGCGCATTCAATACTCGAAACCGCCATCTTATATGATGAAAAGAAGTGGGACAAGTGACAAGGACGTTCGATGCCTGAGCTTTCTCGGGAGAGTGGCTGGGCTGGATCAAGCGGGAGAAAACGCGAGCCCGCGCTCGTCGTAACGGGTAAGGGAATTGATTTTCCGCCGGGCAAACGCGCGCCCGTAGCAGAGTCCGGAAAGTGTTCCCTGTTCGTTACGCCATCACGCGCAAGTCCACTTCCGTCTTTGTATTCACCGGCGGCGGCGTGTAGCCATCCGGCAGGTCGCCATTGTCGGCGCGGAGATATTGCCAGTAGTGCGGCTTCATGGCAGCAATCAGTTCCTTGCGCGTTTTTGTCTTCAGCGGTTTTCCGATATAAATCTTGCCCATGCGCTCCAGGTTTTTTTCGGAGATGGCTCCGGAGAACATCCATAGGGGCCAGGTAAAGTTCGGCCCGTTAAGGCGGCGCAGCTTATAGAGCCACAGGCCGATGGAACCCAGCCGCCAGGCGGTGGGCCCCCACCAGCTTTGCTGGCCGGGGCGCAGGTTAAACTTCCAACACTTCATCATGATCTGCCACTGGAGCCGGGTCAGGTTCTTGGTCTCGGTTACACCGGTTTTCTTTTCCATCCGTGTATCGTGCAAGGGAGTGAAGATCGAGGGCACCAGAAACGCGAAGAGGTGGCGGCGCTCCATTTCATAAATCACATCGAGCGTGGCCATCGAGTCCTCATCCGTTTCGCCCGGATTGCCCACCATCAAGGTCATCATGGGGAACCAGTTGTTCTCGTTGGCGATGCGCAGGCCTTCAAGCACCACGCTCGGCCAATCCTCGATGGAGAATGGGACGCCTTTCGACGGCGTGATTTGCTTGGCCATTCTGACCGACCCGGTCTCGAGTCCGATGAGAGGCGTGAGGACTTTTTCCTGGGGATGGTGGCTGAGCATCGGGATGTGAATCGGACTCTTGGGCAACAATACTTCGGAAAGTTTCTTGATCAGCAGGGGATCAACGACAAAGGGCGCCATCGTGCAATGGCTCAAAACGTGCTGCTCGACGCCCGGCGTGTTCACGATTTCGGTATACAGGTCGACCAGCGCCTCGCGATTGGGGAAAAAGAACGGCGTATCCGTGTGCACCTGTCCCCAGATAAACATGTCTTCCGTGGCCAGAGAAATCTGTTTGTTGCCCTGACGAACGTTCGCGCGGACGGCCTCCATCATCTTGTCTTTGGGCAGGTCGATCTGCGGATTCAGGTCCGGAACGCAAAACTGGCAACGACGCCCGCAGCCAGTGGTCATCTCGACCACACCAAAAGTCGTGCGACGGTCGGGAAAAAGGATGGCGTCGCGGGTGGTGGGATGCACCACGGTGATCTCTCGCGGCAGGGTTTCTCCGCGAATCGCCTTCGCAAATAACTCCATGGTGTCGGTGGACTCGCTGCGCCCCTCGACCACGCAATCCACGCCAAGCTCGTCGAAGGTGTTGGTATTGATGATTTGCCAGCCCCCCGATCCGCCCACGATGACTTTATAGTTTTTACGGAAGGGATTGGATTTGATCCTGGCAAACGCCGCTTTGGCATAGTGGGAATTGATGGGCTGCCGGGAAGAGCCGAAGATCGAGGTGTAGACGCCCGCCGCAAAGGTCACTCCCAGAGGATTGTGGGTGGAGACCGCAACGATACGAGTGTTCGGTCCTATGAATTTATCGACGGCGTCAGGATAGCAGGCGACGATGTCCTTTTCGGTGTACTCGCGGAGCAACGATTGCTGAACCAGGCGGACTCCCGCTGGCATATAACGCGCCGAGCCATCCTCGTTATATTCCAAATCCCGCCACTTGGGGTACTTCTTGTTGATCACGAACTCCATCCACACGGGCAGGGAAGCCATAGCCATCTGGATGAAATATCCCGCGCGGTCAATGGTCTCGGTGAGCGGCGCGGTCAGGACGATGAGCTTTCCACCGTCCGCAGGAGGCACATAAACTGCAGGTTCATTCCCGTTGCTCTTGGCCTTGGAATTGGCACGGCCGTTTCCTTTGGACAAACTCCTAGTCATCATTCAACATCGCAAGGTGTTCTCTGGTTTTGGGATCAGCCAAATAGACGCACCAATATTTTAACCGAAAGTTTATTTGGATAAAATCAAAAAGTGGTTTCTTGCATGCGCACGTGTTTGAACGGGCAGAAGATTCCGGCCTGAAGGTATTCGATAAGCAGCCTTCCAAGTTTTCGCACCCGGCCGGCAGCCGTTTGCTTTACACTCCAATTTGCTGTTCCGGTGGTGGACACATCACCCCGCGAAAGTTTTTTCAAAAGGATTCCATGACTTGGGCCGCCGAGTTGGCGCGTGAGATTTCCGGGCAAGTTCTTACCGACGATGCCTCGCGTGATGCCGTCGCCACAGACTTTGGCCATTCAGTGGTTCGCAAGCCCGTTGTGGTCGTACAGCCCGCCTCAACCGAAGATGTCGCCAAGGTAGTAAAGTTTGCGTCGCGTCACGGACTGCGTGTGAGTACGCGCGGCGCCGGCCATTCCCAGGCCGGGCAATCCCTTTCGGAGCACATCGTGCTCGACATGACTTCGCTCACCCAAATTCGCCAGGTTGACGAAAATGCGGGGACGGCTGTCTGCCAGGGCGGGCTCAAGTGGCGGTCCCTGGTAGAAACGCTAATGCCGCTCGGAATCTCACCTCCCGTACTCACCAACAACCTGGACGTGACCGTGGGAGGAACGCTTTCGACTGGGGGGCTCGGCGTCGCCTCCTGGCGCCACGGAACGCAGGCCGACAATAGTCTGGAGTTGGAAGTGGTGACGGGGGCGGGCCACATTCTCCACTGCTCTCCCGACACCAACGCCGACCTCTTCGACGCTGTCCGCGCCGGTGTGGGTCAGTTCGGCGTGATCACCGAAGCCAAGCTCAAGCTCCGGCAACACCATCCAACGGTCCAAAGTTACTATTTGCTCTACGATGACTTGGGCGCGCTGCTCGAGGATTTAAAAGCCGTTATGAACGACGAACGGTTTGATTACCTGGAATCCTGGTGCGTGCCTTGTCCACAGGGCTTTAAGAAAGTGGGCGGGCAGCGTCAGGCATTTGCGCGGTGGTTCTATCCGTTGCACGCCACCATCGAAACGGACGGCAAGACCACGCCCGAGACGATGAAGGAGAAGCTTAGCGGGCTGCGATTCTACAAGCACGTTCACACGGAGGACGGCAGCCTCGGTGATTTTTTCGCACGCCTTGATGCTCTTTTTGCCATCTGGAAGCGCGCCGGCGTTTGGGAGAGCGCGCATCCTTGGATGGAGTGTGTGCTGCCCTGGCAGACCACGCTGCTGTACATCAATCAGGTCCTCCAGAACTTGCCCCCGCAAGCCATCGCAGGCGGCCACATCCTTCTGTGGCCGGCGCGCGGAAACGCCTCCAAGGTGCCCCTCTTCATGCGGCCGGAAAGCGAATTCCTGATGGGCTTTGGGATTCTTCCCGCTGTGCCCAAACATTTGACGGACGAGGCTCTGCCCCGCCTCAATCTCGCCAGCCAAGCCTCGGTGATGATGGGCGGAAAGCGCTATCTTTCCGGATGGATCGCGTTTGACGCGGCCCAATGGAAGGCCCACTACGGACCGAAATGGGAGAGTGTGCTTGCAGCGAAAAAGAAATTCGATCCCCAAGGGATTTTGAATTCCGGTTTCCTGAAGTACGAGTAGTGGAACGACCATAGCTCGTATCGCCGGGTCTGCCGCACCGCCATGACGGCAGGCGGTTTACAAAGCGACGGCTGGCGGCGTAAAATATATATTCTGAGACTTCCCGCTTGTCCAAGGTTTCTGGGAGATGAACGCTGTGAATTTGCGGTTGGAAGATTTCGCGCTGCAATCCATCGCGGATAAGGTCCTCGCTGGCGAGCGCCTAAGCTTCGACGAAGGTGTCACGCTCTTCGAGTCCAATGACCTGCTGGCGCTCGGCTACCTTGCCAACCACGTCCGGGAAAAGCTGCACGGCAAGCGCACCTATTTCAACGTCAACCGGCACATCAATCCCACCAACGTTTGTGTGGCCAGTTGCAAGCTCTGTGCTTTTGGCCGCAAGCCCGACTCGACCGGGGCGTACACGATGGCGCTTGAAGAAGCCTTTCGCGTTGCCGGGGAAGGTTGGACGGAGGCGGTCACCGAGTTCCACATTGTGGGCGGGCTGCACGGCGACTTGCCGTTCGATTATTACGTTGATTTGATCCGCGGCCTGAAAGAACGTTTTCCCACCGTGCACTTGAAAGCTTTTACGGCGGTGGAGATCGGATATTACTCGCACATCACGCGTCTGCCGATCCGCGAGATTCTCATGAAACTGAAAGACGCGGGGCTCGGATCGCTGCCGGGGGGCGGTGCGGAAATCTTTGCCCCCAAGATTCGCCGGGTCATCTGTGACCACAAAATCGGAGCGCACACCTGGCTGAAAGTGCATCGCTTGGCGCACGAGCTGGGTATACACTCGAACGCCACTATGCTCTACGGACATATCGAATCGGCTGAAGACCGGGTAGACCACCTGTTGCAGTTGAGAAAACTTCAGGACGAAACGCACGGCTTCCAGACTTACATCCCGCTGGCGTTTCATCCCGCCAACACCGAGCTCGGCAAGATGGTTCCGCATCACGAGACCAGCGGCTTCATGGACTTGAAGAATGTGGCGGTGGCGAGACTCCTGCTCGACAATTTCCCGCACATCAAAGCCTATTGGATCATGATGACGCCGCGCGTGGCGCAGGTGGCGCTGCGTTTTGGCGCCGATGACATTGACGGTACGGTGGTGGAAGAAAAGATTTACCACGATGCCGGCGCCACCACTCCTCAAACCATGACTCGCCAGGAAATCACCCGGCTGATCCGCGAAGCCGGCCACGAGCCCTTCGAGCGCGACACATTGTACCGGCCCGTCACCCGCACTGAAACCACAGTGACCGTTCAGGTTTAAGCGACACCCACTCCCATATTCTCCGAATTCAAGGTAGTATTTGGTATAGTTTGGCTGGGAGAGGTTGCTATGGCTCCACGATACGTTTTGAGTGATTACGTGGCGGAAGCGATGACTCAACCTGCCTACGACAAGCTGGAGGACGGGACATTCGCGGGCCGCATTCCCCCCTGCCCAGGCGTGGTTGCATTCGGAGCTTCTTTGCGTGACTGCGAAGTAGAATTGCAATCGAAACTCGAAGATTGGATATTGCTCGGGCTGAGGTTTGGACACTCACTCCCGGTTCTGGGAAACATCGATTTGAGTAAGGAGCCTGCGCGTGAGCCGGTGGACGCCGTGTAAGCGCAGTGACTTCGTTCACAAGTTGCGCAAACTCGGTTTTGACGGCCCTTTTCCCGGAACACGACACCAATTCCTGGTTCTTGCACAGAAGCGTCTGGCCGTCCCCTCTAATATTGAATATCGGTTCCGCAACTGCGCATGCTGCTTCAAGAAGTCGAAGGTATCCTGGGTCAAACTTTGCCTCTCGAAAAGTGGGACAGCCTATAGACTTTTGCCGATTACTCATGCCGGTCTTTGATACCAGCCAGTTCCATGTATGTTTGCACAAGGGCTATATTCCCTTCGTATGAAGGAGGCCGAAATCATTCCCAACCCTCTCGCCGAGCGCGCCCGCCCCACAACGATCATTGACGCTCCGCGGCTCGCCAGGCGGCTGGGCGTGGATCTTTTCATCGCCAGCGAGACCTTCCAACACACGGGCAGCTTCAAATTCCGCGCGGCCTACAACGTTGCCTCGCGCGTGGCGAACCCGCTCATCATCACAGCTTCTTCGGGAAACTTCGGACAGGCGTTGGCGTACGCCTGCTCGTTGCTCGGCAAGGCGTCGATCATTGTCATGCCCACAACTTCGGCGGAGGTCAAGGTTGATGCGGTGCGCGAATACGGAGGCCGAGTGGAGTTAGTGGATGTTCGAACCAAGAGCCGTGCCGCGCGGGTCCAGGAATTGGCGCGCGAGCATCCCGAAGCCTACGTGGCGAGCGCCTATGACGATCCATTGGTGATTGAAGGCAACAGCAGCCTTGGAAGCGAACTCGCGGCGCTCGGCCGGCCGATCGATTGCATCATTGCACCGGTGGGCGGCGGTGGACTGACCTCGGGAATCATCACCGGGATTCGGCGATCGACCCGGCCCGGCAACGCGATTCAAGTGGTGGGCGCCGAGCCGGCCCTGGCCAATGACGCCGCGCGGTCGCTGAAGGCCGGGCACATTGTTCGCAACGAAGCCGAGCCACAAACCATCGCCGACGGCGCCAGAACGCTGAGCCTCGGCGAGCACAACTGGCCGATCCTGCGCGACGGACTCGGCGGCATCGTTGAAGTTCCCGAGGGCACAATCGAGAAAGCGGTGCGGCTGCTTTTTGCGCTGGCCAACTTGAAGGCCGAGCCCACCGGCGCCCTCAGTCTTGCTGCGGTGTTGACCGATCCCAAAAGATTCCGCAATCGCGCCGTCTGTTGCGTGGTGAGTGGCGGCAACGTTGATCCCACCGTGTATCGCAACATTTTGACCGCCTAGTCCGTTCAATTTGAAGCGCCCGCATCCAGGTCGCACGGCCAAGCAAGAAAGTAGACCGGCATCCCTGCTTTTTGTGGTAAAATTGCTTGGGTCGCACTTGAGCGTGCAAGGATTTCCCAGAGCATCGCGGCCCGGTAAGTAAAGACTGCTGCAAGCCCCGCAGTGACCGCGAGCAGGCCTTAGGGTTAAAACTCAGGCTGACAAGGTTTTATTGAGATGTCCCAGTTATTCATAGCCGCAATGTTGACCCAGGCGAATCCGGTGACTCGCTACTTCTATCACCTTTTCCATAAGGACCCGTTTCGTGGCCTCTATCACGCCAACGCTTTTGACCTGTCGATTCTGATTCCATACTTTACCATCCTGATTATTCTTTCGATTTTCGGTGTGCATCGGTATCACCTCACGCATTTGTTCCTGAAACACCGTCACAAGGTGCGCGGGCCACAGAAGAAATTTGACGATCTCCCGCGCATCACCGTGCAGCTTCCGATTTACAACGAGCGCTACGTGGTGGAGCGGCTGCTCGAAGCCGTCACGCGCCTGGACTACCCACGGGAATTACTTGAAATCCAGTTGCTCGATGACTCGACGGACGAGACGCGCCTGGTGGCGTCACGCCTGGTGAGCGAGTACGCGGGCGCGGGACATCCCATCTCCTATCATCACCGGGAAAATCGGGAAGGCTATAAAGCCGGCGCCTTGGCGGAAGGGTTGAAGAAGGCGAGTGGCGAGTTCATCGCCATCTTTGATGCTGACTTCGTTCCCCCACCCGCCGTCCTGCACCAGATGATTCACTATTTCGTCGACCCGCAGGTGGCGGTGGTGCAGGGGCGATGGACATGGATCAACCGCACAGTGTCGAATCTGACCCAGGTTGAAGCCATTCTGCTCGACGGCCATTTTGTGATCGAGCATGGCGGCAGAAGTTCTTCCGGGCGCTTCTTCAACTTTAACGGCACGGCGGGCATGTGGCGCCGCACCGCCATTGAGGATGCAGGGGGCTGGCAGCACGACACCCTCACCGAAGACACCGATCTGAGTTATCGCGCGCAGTTGCGGGGATGGAAATTTGTTTACGATCCGACGATCGAGTGTCCCTCGGAATTGCCGGTGGAGATGAACGCTTTTAAGACGCAGCAGGCGCGCTGGGCCAAGGGGCTCACTCAGACGGCCATCAAGCTCTTGCCGGCCATCTGGCGAAGCAGGCAGCCGCTTTACATCAAGATCGAGGCCACCATCCACTTGACGGCCAATTTTGCTTATCCCCTGATGGTCCTGTTCTCAGTGATTCTCCTGCCCGCGATGATTGTGCGCTTTTATCAGGGCTGGTTCCAGATGCTGTATCTCGATCTGCCGCTGTTCATCGCTTCCACCAATTCTGTTTCGGTCTTTTATTTGACGGGGCAGCGCGTGCTCTACCCGCGCGAGTGGTGGAGCCGCATCAAATACATTCCGTTTCTGATGTCCATTGGCATCGGCCTTGCCGTCACAAACTCGAAGGCGGTACTCGAGGCGGTGCTCGGCATCCAGTCTGCGTTTGTTCGCACGCCGAAATTCCGCGTGGAAGGGCGGGCCGATAACTGGGAGCACAAGAAATATCACCGCCGCATTGGGTGGATTCCCGCCATCGAGTTGGTGATGGCTGTCTACTTTCTTTTTACCGTGGCCTATTCTTTCGAAAGCGAGAACTACCTCACGTCGCCTTTCCTCATGCTCTTCTTCGTTGGTTATGCCTACACGGGCACGATGTCGCTCTTCCAGACGCCGCTCCGCCGGCTCTGGCACGCTCTGCCTGCAATCCTCCGTGGGCGCACCCGCGCCGTATCCGTCGAAACGTAGTGTGGTCGCGTTGTACCGGCGGCCTTGACCTGCGACGACAGGCTTATTTCCATTCGGCTTGA
>CAAGKR010197648.1_pt1 | contig 11996 bp, 11 predicted proteins | sample 2556971 | NCBI WGS metagenome assembly CAAGKR01 (sample SAMEA5207829, study PRJEB30636) | soil metagenome | biome: forest; feature: boreal; material: soil | place: USA | collected 2011-09 | depth 1 m
CCAACAAATATTAAACTCAATCCAATACTTCAAATTATTAGCAATCTATAAGAAATTATGAAAAATAGGTAGTAATTTGTTCCTAATTAGTAATGTAATTCCTTTCAAATAACTATGATTTTTTGTATTCTAATAGTGAAAATTTGTTTATTGACTCATTGGTCGTAAGGTTTAAGTATATAGAGGGATTTAAATTTATATTAGATTGTAAAATTTATTGAGAGATTAGAAAGATAAAAGGCAATCTTAATTAGGAAGAACTTGCCATAGTAAAGGATAGGTGGTAGTAATGGTAGATTTATCAAGCCTGTACAATTTAGATGTGTACACAACACGCGGAAAGTACGTTGGAAGAATTCAAGATGTTGTATTGAATATTAAAAAGGGTAGAGTGTCCCTATTAAAGACAACAGCTATGAAACCGGATAAAAAAAGTGTTGGATTAAAAGATGTAATAAAAACCAGTATACGAATAGTTCCTGAGGGAGATGAAATTCGTCCTCTTAGAGAGGAAGGAAGTATAGAAATACCCTATGAACGAGTTCAAGCTGTTGGAGATATTTTGTTAATTAGTCCAGAAATAGTACAAACACCTGTTAACCCAGAGATGTAGGAAGTATAGTATGAATGTTGGGATTCTTGGATGCGGCGCCATAGCTAATATAATAACTAATTTTGCAGTTGAAGGAAAGCTTGGTGTTGATCTAACATTTTTTTATGACCGGGATATGGAACGGGCAGAAAACTTGGCCTCACAAGTTGATGGCACAGTTGTTCTAAACATTGAGAATATGCTGGAAAAAGTAGACCTTGTTATCGAGGCAGCTTCTCCGCAAGCAGTTTCAGAAACTGTACCCCAAGTATTAGAACATGGCGTAGATATTATTATCATGAGCATTGGGGCTCTAATGGATCCAAAACTCCGGGAAGAATTAAAAACTCTAGCTTCTAAGAACAATGCAAAAATATATGCTCCATCAGGCGCAATAGTCGGAATTGATGGTATTAAAGCTGCTTCAATTGGTAAAATTGAAAGTGCAACGCTTGTAACTCGTAAACCTCCACGATCTTTGGGTGTTTCCGCAGATGAGGAAACAATACTATACGAAGGAAAAGCTGGAGATGCTGTTTTGAAGTTTCCCATGAACATAAATGTAGCAGCAGCCATTAGTCTTGCGTGTGGAAGGGAAATTGATGTTAAAATAATAGCAGATCCTGCTGTGGATAGAAATATACACGAAGTTCATATTGTTGGAGACTTTGGAGAAATTACAACTATTACTCAGAATATCAGATGTTCCATAAATCCCAAAACAAGTGTTATGGCCGCTTATTCTGCTATTAAACTATTAAATGGTTTAAATGAAACTTTAAGGATAGGAACCTAAATAGATTCACTGCTTTGGGAAATATAAAACAGACCTCACCCTCTAATTTTAGTTTACTCTGATTTATTAAGTCTGAATACTATAATTTATTGTAATATTTAAAAAATTTGATTTTAAAATGGTTTTAATATGAAAGATTGCGAGATATTTTCTAATTTAAAGGTACCATGCGGGTCTAAAATTATTATAAGAGCAGATGGTAGAAATTTTTCAGGTTTATCTAACATACTCGAACTTGAAAGACCCTATGATGAACTTTTTGCAAATTTGATGATAGATGTGTGTTCAGACTTTTTTGTGGAATTCAGTCCCAAGTTAATTTTCACATTTTCAGACGAAATTAATGTATTACTATCAGAAATACCATTTAATGGTCGTTTAGAGAAATTAGATTCAGTTTTTGCGAGTTTCATTTCAGGTTCATTTACTAAAAATATAATAAAATATCTAAATTATTTTAATATTGATCCTTCCAATTTAAAGCCTATTTCATTCGATTCAAGAGTCATACCCTTATCAGACCATGGAATTATTGAATACTTCAAAAATAGACAGAACGAAGCATGGCGAAATTGTTTGAATGGTTACAGCTACTGGAAACTCCGTGGAGAATATGGTAAATCTCGTGCTGTAGAAATTCTCAATAAAAAGAAAAGTAGTGAACTACATGAAATTCTTTTTGAGAGAGGGTTGAATATGTCAGAAGTTCCCCAATGGCAGAGGAGAGGCATTGGATTATATAAAAAAGAAATCTCAATAGACGGTTACAACCCAATAAACAAAGAAAATGTGACATCAAACAGGTCAAGAATTTATACTGATTGGGAATTACCTTTATTTGATAATGAATTTTTTAATAAAATACTCCTTTAACTATGATAATCTTATTACTATTATAATTAAAATTTACAAATAAAAAAGGACTCCTAACATGTTCGGACTAGGCAAGAAAAAATTTGATGAAATACATATAGATCGTGAATTAGTTGAGGAAATAAAGGACATTGCAAAAGAGTCTTATCCCTTAGAATTCAGTGCTATGTTACAAGGAAAAATTGAAGATAGTATTTTAAAAATAGAAGGACTTATCTTCTTACCGGGTGCTGCTTCTGAATCAGGTGCAGTAATGGAGATTTTTATGATGCCTATGTTATCAGATGCAGTTGGTTCGGTACATAGTCATCCAGGTTACAGTGCTGAACCTTCAGATGCAGATCTGCAGTTCTTTGCAAAAAGAGGATATTTCCATATTATTATCTCACAACCATATAACGATAATAGCATATGTGGTTACGATAGTTTTGGAGAATTAGTTAATTATACTATTGTATGAAGAAATTTGAGTTTATTATAGTATGGTTAAATTAATGTAGATTAAAAAAAAAATAGAGAGAACCTAAAGATTCACTGACACAGCATCGTGAACATCTTCAAGCTTCTTAATATCAGATATAAGACTTTCGAGAACATGTTGGTCAACTTTAAGTACCATAACAGCCTCTCCACCAAGTTCTTTCCTACCTACTTGCATTTTAGCTATGTTAATATTGTGTTCCCCAATTTTCATACCTATAGCTCCTATTGTACCTGGTTTATCCTTGTATTTGCATATGAGCATAGTTCCTTCGGTTTCAACATCAACTTTATACCCATTTATCATGACGATCTTTGGTTTTTGGGTGAATATACCCTCTAAACTCACATCATTATTGTCAGACTTCATCTCAACTTTTATAAGGCTTTTAAATCCCTTAGCATCACATCTTTTTCCTTCTGTTACTATTATTCCCCTATTTTCAGCTACACTTGTTGCATTCACTAGGTTTACAGGTTCGTTGAGTATTGGGTTTAAAACTTCCTGAAGTATCATACGTGTTAATATATCATGTTTAGGGAATTCAGAAAGCTCTCCACAGTATGTTACATCTATTTCGTTGATATTACCCTTGGCTGTTTGTATCATGAACTTTCCAATTTTTTCTATTAGTTCAAAATATGGTTTTATGGTGCTTAATGTTTCAGTATCGAGTACTGGCATGTTAATAACATTCCTAGGAGATTGTCCTTTGAATACCTTTTTTATTTCATTTGCAACTATTATTGCTGCGTCTCTTTGTGCCTCAGAAGTTGATGCAGCTATATGAGGGGTTAAAACAACATTTTCAAGCCCTAAAAGTGGGCTGTCCTTTGGAGGTTCATTTTCAAACACATCTAGTCCTGCTCCCCTTATTTTATTTGTTGAAAGTGCTTCATAAAGATCATCTTCGTTAATGATTCCTCCTCGGGCACAGTTTACTATGAATGCATTCTCCTTCATCATTTCAAACTGTTCTTTTGATATCAAGTGTTTAGTTTCATTTGTTAGTGGAACATGTATTGTCATTACATCAGACTTTTTGATAAGAGTTTCAAGGTCTACTACAGTTACACCTGATTCTAAAGCTGTTTTTTCGGTTATGTAAGGATCATATACGAGTGTTTCCATGCCAAATGCCTTTGAGCGAGTTACTACTTGGCTTCCAATTCTTCCCATCCCAATCACACCAAGAGTTTTGCCGTTGAGCTCTATACCCATGAATCTACCCTTTTCCCATTTTCCCTGTTTAACTGATCTGTCTGCTATGGCTATCTTACGTGAAAGTGCAAGTATTAATCCCATAGTATGCTCAGCAACTGTTATCGAAGTTGATTCAGGGGCATTTATTACCATCACACCACGTTCAGTTGCTGCTTGAACATCAACATTGTCAACCCCCACACCAGCACGTGCAATTATCTTAAGTTTTTTTGATGCTTCAATTACTTCGCGGGTAACCTTAGTTCGACTCCTTACAATTATAGCATCAAAATCTTTTATAACGTCTAAGAGTTCTTCTTTTGATATTGTAAAGTTACTAACAACTTCAGCAATATCAGTGAGCTCATCTATTCCTTTTTCGTTTATTTGATCAGCGATAAGTACTTTTTTATCCATCTTTTCACCAGCTCCAGTTCTCGTTATATAATATAATGAAGTGGAATGAGTTTAATTTTATAGGAGAACTTCCATTTATAGTTCTATTGTAAATATATGATTATGTGAATCGCAATATAAATTTTTTTGAATATTCTTAATTAGATATAATAATTAGTTTTTAAAATTAAGATCAACTTAAATTTGCAATATTACTTAATTAGCCCAATCGGGTAAGTATTTAATCATAAGATGGGAATTATCGATAGGAAAATATATCAACATCAAATAAAAGTATATGAGTATAGAATACTGCAGGGGTATTAATATGGAGGTGTTATGTTGGTTTCAGTTGATGAATTTATAATTGTGAGTTCAAATTATGTGCCTGGATACGAGATTTTAGAAACAAAAGGATTTGTATACGGACTTACCGTACGAAGTAGAGGTGTTGGAGGTCAGATAGGTGCGGGGTTACGTTCAGTATTTGGGGGAGAAATAAAAGAATACGTCCAAATGATGCAAGAATCAAGAAATGAAGCACTTGAAAGATGTATTGAACATGCAAGGGAAATGGGGGCAAATGCCATAATAAGTGCACGTTTCGATTCAGATGCTATTTCTGATATAATGCAAGAAATTTTAGCCTATGGAACTGCCGTAGTTGCTCAGCCAGTGGAGTAAAATAGATGTTTGAAGGTAAATTAAAAGTATTAAATAGGGAAATACCAAGAACACTTCTTGGAACATCCCCATTTATTGCAGCAGCACAGTTCGGTCACAGAGCAAGGCTGTACCAGCTCGACCTGTATAACAATCCAGAAAATATATTTAAAATAATAAAAAAATCATATGAAATGGGCATTACAGGAATTCAAGTTATTCCATATCCTCCAGTTATAGAAGCAATTAATGAGGCTTCAAATGTGGGATATGAAATGGACATAATTGGAACCGTGCGTCCTGAGAGAGAATTGGAAGATATTGAACTCCTCTCTAATCTCAATGCTACTTCCATGATTCTTCATGCAGACATAACCGATAAAAAAGATTGGAATTTTATTGGTGAAAAACTTCAGATTATTAAGGATGGAAATGCTGTTCCAGGTCTTGCAACACACATGCCCTACTTAACAACTAAACGCTTAGTTGGATCTCCTGTACAGGAAATGTTTGATATTTATATGGTTCCTGTAAACAAATTAGGATATCTCATGGACAGTGATATCTATGGATCTGATGAACGAACTCATCTCAATCAACTAATTAAAAGTTTAGATAAAACAGTGATTGTTAAGAAAGTTCTTGCAGCGGGTATACTGCAACCTCAAGAAGCGTTTGATTATCTAAAAACAGTTGAATTTGCAGATATTGTTGCACTTGGAATCGCTTCTGAAGCAGAAGCCCAAGAAACATTCAGTTTATTGGCTTCACAATAACAACAATACTTTTTTTGTTTTAAGTAATTTTTAGATTAGTGTGGATCATTATAAAATAACATTTTTTTTTTACAAGTTTATTTTATACTTGGAAACATACAAGATATCTAGACATTATTTTGTGTAAAAATGTTTCAGTGAACTGTTCATGCTTTTCAATTTAATTTTGGTGTTTAAATGGATAAACAATCAGCCCCTTCTAAGAAAAAAGTTTATATCAGTTATTTATTACGAACAGTGATATTATGGTTTGGTGAGGTGCTCGGATTCATTTTAATAGCCAATTTATCTGTTGGACTTACTATTAACAGCTGGCAAACAGCTGTGGTAGTAGTAACAATTATTGGTTTCCTAAACTTGTTTTTTTGGCCAATTTTATCCAGATTATTTTTACCATTCCTTGTTTACACAGTTGGTATAGGTTCTCTCCTTTTAAATGGTCTGATGATCTGGTTTGTGAGTAACTTCGTCGCCGGTATAACAATAGAAGGTTGGGCACTCATCTTCACCCCCATAGGAATGGCTTTCATTACAACTATTTTATCAACAATTATTACTATAGACGATGATGCATCGTATTACCGTCTCGTTTTTCAAAGAAACATTAGGGGGAAAAATGACCATCATTCCCTCAAACCCGGAGTTATCTTTCTTGAAATAGATGGTCTTGCACATAAGGTCCTAAAAGAAGCATTAGATAACGGGTTTATGCCTACCCTTTCTAAATGGCTTGAAAATGGAAGTCACAAACTAACTGTATGGGAAACTGATTTATCAAGCCAAACAGGTGCAAGTCAGGCAGGTATACTTCATGGTAACAATGAAAATATCCCTGCATTTAGATGGGTTGAAAAAACAAATGATAATAAAATAATGGTCTCAACAGGTCTTTCCGATGCACCGTTAATTGAAAAACGAATATCCGATGGTATGGGATTACTTTCAATTCAAGGTGCTAGTCGTTCTAATTTGTTTTCAGGAGATGCCAAAGATATCATATTCACATACAGCCATCTAAAAAATCTTAGAAAATTTTACAGCGGAGCTTGGTATTATTTATACTCCAGTCCATCGAGCTTTGGACGTATAATAGTATTATTTCTGGGAGATGTATTAAGGGATTTTGGATCCCAGTTAAAGCACAGCCTTAAAGATATAAATCCACGTATATACCGTGGTTTATCTTATCCATTTATACGGGCTGGTGCAAATGTTTTTTTAAGAGAAGTAACTACTTACACATTGATTGGAGATATAATAACAGGTAAAATCGATGTTGCATACGTGACTTATCTAGGTTACGATGAAATAGCTCACCATTCCGGAGTTCGTGATGAAGATTCATTTAACGCATTAAAAGGTCTGGATAAACAATTTTCTCGTCTTGAAACTGCTGTAGGTTATTCTCACAGACATTATAAATTTGTTGTTCAATCTGATCATGGACAAACCAACGGATCTACCTTTAAACAGCGTTATGGAATAACTCTCGAAGATCTTGTCAGGGGTTTTATTCCTTCCCATATCAAGATATACAGTGAACTATCATCCAACGAAGATCATTTCGCACAGGCCATTACTGCACCTATTGATTCAAGTAAAATGTATTTTAAAAATAAAAAGGACAAAACCGTTGAAAAAAGTAGAGAAATTTTTTCAGATACACTAAAAAATATTGAAAAACGTGACATAGCCAACAAACCCTATTCTAGAGGAGTTTTGGAATATATACAATCCTATACTATCGATAAAAATCCTAAAGTAAAATCTTCATCGGATGCAGAGGTGATTGTGCTTGCATCTGGAAATTTGGGGCTAATATATTTCACACTATGGGAAAACAGATTGAGCTATGAAGAAATTAAAGATATTTTTCCTGATTTAATACCGGGTTTGGTTAAACACCCCGGAATTGGATTCATAATGGTTCATTCAGATGAATTTGGACCGATTGTAATAGGATCCAATGGCATATACTACCTTAAAACCAATACGATAGAAGGTACAAATCCATTATCAAACTTCGGACCAAATGCTGCCCAACATCTTAAAAGAACAGATCAATTCAAATACGTGCCAGACATCGTTGTTAACAGTTTCTATGATCCTGAGATGGATGAAGTTGCAGCGTTTGAAGAACTTGTTGGTAGTCATGGAGGACTCGGTGGTGATCAATCCTATCCATTTGTAATGTATCCATCAGAATGGAAACTCGAGACAGAAACTATAATTGGTGCTGAAAAGCTTCATAACGTGCTTAAAGCTAGATTAAATCAAGAAAGTCAATAAAAAAAAGGAATATTAAATAGTTATTTGAAAAAATTCAGTTACAGTCTCTACGTTCCCTTACAATACTTAAAAATTCTTTTGAATTTTCCATTTCCTTAATCTCCCAGTTGTATATTACAGGTATTCCTTCTATACACTTCAAGGATTTCTTACCTTCCATTAAGAATACAGCATCTGCTTCAGTTATTCCCGATAAATCCTTCACATTTAATGCCATTTTCTTTAATGCTTGTTGATTCCTGTTCTTTTCCATATTAGTTATAACGGTGCTATCATTTTTTCTGAGTTTTTTTCCAGATTCGTGTTTTGCAAGGGCATCAAATGGGGTTCTTGTAGTTGATATAACTCCAAACCCTAGATTAGTTAAGTTAGATTGATTATTCATCGAAATCTTAGGATTTAGATTTTTATTATCTGTCTTTTCCTTTTTATCTTGGTCAAAATTAGGTACAGATAGAAGGTTTACAGAAAGTGTTATCTTCATGTTTAGTATACTTTCAAGCATCATAGCTGTTTCAGGGAATGCACGTACCATTCCACGTTCATATTTATAAATAGTCTCCCTTGACACATGAGCTTTGTCAGCTAGATCTTTTCTTGAAATGTTCTGTGCTTCTCTGACTCGTTTTATAATTTCACCGTCCATTTGAACGTAGTATCCACCTCGATCAGCAAATATCTCAGGATAAACATCATCAACAACCATATTTTTAAGTGTTTCTCTGGCTATAACAGGAATTCCATGTCTTTCGTAAACTACATCTTCTTCTAAATATTCATTTTTAGATTTAATCCCCACAACAAGTGGTGATGCCAGGAAAGTATCTGCAACCTTCTTTATTTCCTCTGCTTGGTTGCCGGTGAATCCATCTATATTGATTAGGATCTTGAGCAGTAAAAGTTCCAATTCCTTTCTTGCCACCATGTCAAAACAACTTCTATCATATATATTAGAAGTTTCAAAACCATGGTTAGTAAGAAGATTATTTATCTCAACAAGGACATGATCCCTTTGAGCTGGAATACTAGTTTTCTGCATTTAATCACCGGTGAAAAATATGAACAATATATTATTATACATTGGAATTGATGATACTGATTCCAGTTCTGGAATGTGTACCACCTATATAACTTGTGTTATAATCTCCAAACTTAAAGATTGTGGTTTTAATATTACAGGATTTCCACGACTCATAAGGCTTAACCCTTTTGCAAGATTTAAAACACGAGGGAATGGTGCTACATCCTTTAAATTGGAATTGAAATCAAATAAAGAAGTTGATGAAGTTAAAAAAATTGTTTTAGAGAATGTTCAACAATTATCAGTACTCAAAGACGAACGTACCAACCCAGGGGTTGTTTTCTACCATGGAGAAATAACTCCCGAACTTCAAGAATTTGGATTGGAAACAATTCGAAATATAGTGACTATTGAAGATGCTGAAAATCTATTAAATAGCATAGGTGCTGATTTTTATAAGTTCAAAAATGGTAGAGGAATTATAGGTGCATTGGCCGCAATATGCTGCCCACTTAATGATAAAACATATGAATTACTAGCTTATAGAATCCCTGAAAACTATGGCACTCCTCGTCAAATAAACCATAAATCCGTAGTTAAAATGAATAATAACACTTATCCAGATACATTTGATAATCTTGATGGCAGATACATTGCAATAGAACCTCATACCCCATGTCCTGTACTATACGGTATTAGAAGTGAAAATCCTGAAATTTTAAATCAAGCCAAAGCTACTGTAGAAGTTTTAGAACCTGTGGAAAGATTCTGTATATATCTAACCAACCAACACACCGATATGCATCTCCAAAAAGTTGAAAAAATCTCAGATATGGAGAAATTCAGATGTTACATAGTTGAAGGGATTGTAAGAAACAAACCATACGTAATAGAGGGAGGACATCTCATATTTACACTTGAAGACAAATCAGGACAGATCGAGTGCGCTGCCTATGAACCAACTAAACAGTTCAGGGAATTTGTTAGAGAACTAGAACCTGAAGATACTTTAAGAGTGTATGGTGGGATTGGTGAGGGAGTAACAGCTAAAGGAACACTTAACATAGAGAAATTTGAACTTCTTAAACTCGCGGATGTGGTCATAACAAAAAATCCAATGTGTGATTGCGGTAAAAGAATGAAATCTGCAGGAACTGGTAAGGGTTACAAGTGCCCTAAATGCGGTGAAAAATTAGGAGAAGGCAAAAAAGAAACTATTAAAATCCAACGAAATATTAAAGAAGGATTTTATGAAACCCCACCATCAGCTAGAAGACATTTAAGTAAACCAATAATTAGAAATTAACTAGAATTATAAATAAAATTTGATTATAATAATTCCCTCAATTTATTCAATAATATTAATACTCTAAAAAGATGATAACTGAAAAACTGGCCAGCATTGTTGTTGATACTGACTATGATAAACTTCCAGAAGAAGTGATCTTAAAGGTTAAACAATGTTTTACTGATTTTCTAGGTGTGACACTCGCAGGATCAAAAATTCCTAGTAGTAAAACTGTTAAAAAGATATTTAGAAATGGTAGTGGATCATCAGTTATAGGATCTAAAAAAGTTGGTTTCCTCGATGCTTCGCTTGTTAATGGTGTGTTTGCCCACAGTCTTGATCTTGACGATGGTCATCGTTTTGCACAACTTCATCCAGGTTGTTCTGTAATTCCTGCAGCACTTTCCATTTCAGAAGTCCGTAATAAAACAGGAGAAGATTTTATTAGTTCTGTTGTTGCAGGTTATCAAGTGTCGATTCTAATGGGTATGATCTCAAATCCCGAACATCGAACTCTGGGTTTTCACAGTACAGGTACATGTGGAACGTTTGGAGCGGCAGCCGCATCTTGCAAAGTAATTGATCTAGGATTTGAAGATATTGTTAATGCGCTTGGGCTTGCAGGTACACAAACAGCTGGTTTACTTGAGTCGGACCATGCAGGAAGTACAGCAAAACATCTTCATGCGGGTAAAGCAGCACAAGGTGGAGTTATATCTGCAATACTTTCAGAAAATGGTTTTGAAGGTGCACCTTCGATAATTGAGGGGAATGAAGGATTTTTAAATGCTATGGTAATTCAGGGTAATAAATCGCCCACCACTATTGAGAGTTATGAGAATAGAGCAGATAAAATAATTGCAAATCCGAATTACCATATAATGGATGTTTACTTTAAAAAGTATCCAGTATGTAGACATCTACACTCATCTGTAGATGCAGCTATAGAAATTTACAATCAAATGGTTTCAAAAGATGTTAAGATCGAAGATATTGTTTCAATTAATGTTGATACATATGAAATCGCTTCCGAACACGACAACTATAATCCAAATACTGTTGAAGCTGTTAAACAGAGCTTACCTGTTGCCATAGCAATTAGCCTGTTAAATGGTGATTTGAATATTAATAACATTGAAATTAATCCAAAAATTATTTCTTTAGCATCAAAAGTTGTTCTAGAACATGATAAAGAAATGGATGAATTATTTCCTGCAAAAAGACCATCAAAAGTTAAGGTAGTAACTCAAAACAATTTTTATACTTGCCGTGTCGATCTACCTATGGGTGAACCAGAACATCCCTTCAATCAACAAGAAATATTAGAAAAATTTCATAATCTTAATCCTAATGTTGATCTTGAGGTTTTAGAAATTATAGATGAACTTGAATCCTATAAAATGGGAGATCTGATGAAAATTTTAAATAAAGAATTCAAAGATGCTTGAAACTGATCAATTTATATCATTTTTAAAATGATCAATTATCAATTATATAGTTATTTAGTTGTGAAAAATTAGTAAATGAGGGGTAATTCTTATGAGTATAGAAGATTTTTTACAGGGAATTGGAATCGAAGAAGCTGACTCAAATATAGAAATTTCCGGGAAAAGTTTTC